>Ga0209274_10000021_pt1 | contig 179476 bp, 156 predicted proteins | sample HubBroMetageREF1_FD_188343 | JGI IMG/M metagenome (GOLD analysis project Ga0209274, IMG submission 188343) | Reference soil microbial communities from the Hubbard Brook experimental Forest, New Hampshire, USA - Hubbard Brook CCASE Soil... | ecosystem: Environmental > Terrestrial > Soil >...
CGCCGTCACTGCCTGAGCGCTTGCGGCCGCCTTGGCAGCCGCAGCCACGGCTGCCGCCGCGGCCGCGACGACCGCAGGAGTGGCCAACGCCGGCGGCGGCAATCCGTCGGAGCCCGCAGCCTGCGCACTGCTGCCCCCCTCGACCGGCGTCATTGAATCATCGGTGGGCGAGGATGAGGATTCCGCGGCTGCCGCGACGCCCGGGGTGACCGCGCTGTTCGCGGCCGCGGTCATTGCAACCGCAGCGGCGCTCGGCGCAGCTTGCGTGCCGTCCGATGGCACGGCATTGACCGATGAAGCCGCGCCATCGGCGGCGTTCGTTTCGGCGCTTGCATCGTTGGCCGCGGTGATCCCGCGGCCGGGCTGCTGAACCTTGCCATCCGCCGAGCTTCCGTTGGATGACTTCGAGGCGGCCGAAGCGCGCGCCGAGTCGGGGACGTGGCCGGCACCGACATTTTTGATCGCCTGGGCGACGCTCAAGGGCAGCGCGGACTGATCCGTGGGCTGCGCATCGGCCCCGCCTGGGAAACCCAGCGCTTGCGCAAAGGCGGCTCCCGTGTTTGCCGCGGACGTGGACCCACTCGTCGCATCCGCCGGCCCAAGCGTACCGCCGGCTCCTTGAGCCTGCGCAGCCGCAATGGCTGCGGCACCGGAAGTGCCTGTCTGGCGGCCGGCGTCTCCGCTGCCGGCAGCGATGGCCGCCGCCGCTGCAGTCGCCGTGCTCTTCGCCGTTGCGCTGGCCGCAGCGCTTGCGGCCGCTGCTGCACTGGCCGCCGCGGCGCCGGCTGCGGCAGCGGCACTATTCGCCGCCTCGTTTGCACTGTTCAATGCCGCGGCGCTCGCGGCAGCCTTGGACGCCGCCGCTTCGGCTGCCGCTGCGCTCAGGGCCGCCGCGGAGTTTGCCGCGGGGGTCGGCGCAGCCTTCGCCGGGGGCGGCGAATCATTGCCGGTGGCCGGCAATTGTCGGCCGTCGCCTCCGTCGTGGCTCTTGCCTGGGCTTGGCTTGCGGTCCGATTTGGCGCCCACTTGGCTCAGCGCCGCCGCGAAATCCTGGCCGTTGCCCGCCGGCTTTACGGAATCGGCCGCCGCCCCGCCGCCGATTTGGGTTAGGTCGGGGGTGTTCGGGGTCAGCGAGACTACGGGTGTTGCATTCATACCGAAAGGAGCTAGCAATTGACGTGCCAACCGTCCTCCGCGGCCGGGGGCGTTCCGCAAGGCCGGCGGCGGGCCCAATAGGGCCGCCGTTGCGGCCCTATTGGGGCCGCCTGCGGGGCCCTATTGGGGCCGCCTGCGGGGCCCTATTTCAGATACTTCTCGAACCAAGCCAGCGTGCGCTGCATCGCATCTTCACTGTGCGCCGGATCGCGCAGACTGTGAACCTTCGCCGGGGTAGATCATGATGGAGGTCGGTACGTTCAAGGCTTTCAACGCATGCCAAAACTCCTGCGTTTGCGCAGCAGGGCACTCGATGTCGCGTTCTCCCACGTACTCGAAGGTCGGCGTCTTGACGTTGCGGATGAAATTGATCGCCGATGACTGCGCATACACCGCCGGATCCTGGTACACCGTTGCGCCGAAGTAAGGCAGCATCCATGCATCGATGCCGTTCTCGCCGTAGTACGACTGCCAGTTGCTGATGCCGGCGGCCGCGACCGCCGCCTTGAAGCGATCGGTCTGGGTCACCGCCCACATGGTCATGAAGCCGCCGTAACTGCCTCCGGCGATGCCGAGGCGCGCCGTATCGATGGGCGCGACTTTCGCCGCCGCATCGATGCCGGCCAGAATATCGCGCAAGTCGCCGTGGCCGAAATCGCGAACGTTGGCCAGGGTGAATCGCTCTCCCTGACCGTAGCTGCCGCGAGGGTTCGGCTGAAACACGGCGTAGCCTCGTTCGAGCAGCGCCACGGTAAGCCCCGGACCGCTGAAGCGCGGCACCACGGCGGACGCGGGGCCGCCGTGAACGTTGGTTACCATGGGCAGCTTGCCGCTCGAATGTTCGGGCAGCAACAGCCAGCCCTGCACGTCGAATCCGTCGTTCTTCCACCAGATGCTTTGCACGCGGGCCGCCAAGCGCATCCCCGTGTTGACCGCGGTCAGATCACGCCAGTGGCCGATGGCACCGACTTCGATCTCAGGCGCCGCCGTGAAGGACTCGTGCACGGCGGCAGTGATTCCCGACGGACATGCGGCGGCATGGCCCTCGCCGGTTTTCAACAATTCCTCGCCGCTCCACAAGACCCGAGGCACCTTGGGCTCGCGCCCCGACCCAAGATCCACCAACTGCGTTTTATCGCCGGCCAGCAATTGCGCCTGCAGCCGGCCGCCGCAGTCCCAGAACAACGACGTCGCCGAGGCCGGCATCGCCGGCGTGACATTCGTGACCGAGCCGCCGTCGAGCGGCAGCGTATACACGTCGCCGCCCGTGGAGCCAAAGTCGCTCATGATTCCCGCGATGAAGGCCACCGTCGCGCCATCGCGCGATACCTTGGGCATCGCGATTTGTTGCCGGTCCGCAGGGGTGTACAGCACCTTAGGCAGGGGTTGCGACGCGGAGAAGGCGTACAGCTTGGCGTTCCACCAGTTGTCGTCGCCATTGCCTGGGGCGGCGGTGCCTACGAACCCCTTGCCGTCCGGCCGCCAATCGTATTCATAGACGAACAAGTCGGCCGGCGACACCCACTGCAATGCGCCGTTGTCGAGCACCGCAATTCGCTGCTCCGCCGGCGCTTGGTCCAAATCGCCGGCAACCGGCGCCCCGGCTTCCGTGGCGCCGACTTCCTTGACGGCGCCTTCCGTCGCCAGCATCGCGAGCCGGCCGTCCGCCCCATACTTGAGATCGTCGATGGTCCCGCCGAAGTCGAGCAGCTTGCGCAGGCCGCTGCCGTCCGCCGCAACCGTGTACACGGATCGTGCGTGACTGCCCGGAGTACGCACGCTGAAGCTCAGATGCGCGCCGTCCGGAGTCCAGGCAGGTGAGTCCGGCCAGCACTCGGGAACCCGCCCGCACGGCAGCGCGATCTTGCGGGCCTCCCCGTCGCGCACGCGCCGGATCACGAGATCCCTGATCGGCGGATAGTACCCGCTCGGCGGCGAGTCGCCTTCCACGGATGCAACCAGCGAGGCATCGGGCGATATCTGGATTTGCAGAAATCGATGCACCGGCTGGGGGGAATCCGCCCCCGCCGCCAGCACGGCCGAGCACCCCAGCAGTGCGCCGGTGATGCGCGCCGCCGCGCCAAAGCTGCAAATGAATTTCATCGAGAAATCTCCCTATCCGGCCCGTTTGAATTTCAACACCAGAGTTGCGCAGCCGAGCAACCCCGCGCCCTCGATCCACGCCAGCCAGCGGTTCATGCGGCTTGACATCCCGAACTTCGCCGACGCATGCAGTGCGCGATGAGCAAGCCAGCCGTAGCCCAGCAAAATGCAAAACTCCGGCAGCATCGAGGTCGCCGCCAAGATCAGCATCTGCGGCACCACGGCCTGCGCGGGATCGATGAACTGCGGCAGGAGCGCCAAAAAGAACAGCAGGGCCTTGGGGTTGGCCAGCTGCAGCGTGATTGCTCCCAGGAAGACGCGGCGCCGATCGCCCGACTCCTGGGCGGGGATATCTCCCAAGGCCACCGCATGGCTCGACCCGGCCGAGCGCAGCGCCTTCACCCCCAAGTAAATCAGGTACGCCGCACCCGCCCACTTCGCGATGGTAAAAAACCGCGCGCTCGCGGCAATGATGGCGCCCAAGCTGGTCGCCGAGAGTGTGAAGTAAATGGCGTTGGCGCCGATGATGCCGGCGGCGGCCGGCAGAGTTCGCCGCAGAGCGCCGCGCACACCCTGCGATACGACATAGAACACCGCGGGTCCCGGCGACAGCGACAGCGCCGTCTCCATCACCAAAAATAGCAGCCAAGTCTTGAATGTCATGCTGAGCGCCGATTGAAACAACCGCTAGCTTACCAGCGCGGACGGCCACGCACCCGGCCCGTGCGATCGCTGACGCACCGTGCTACCGTTTGTACATGCACCACAAAATCCTCGCCTTGAGCTTGACCATCTGCTGCTGCTCCGTCGCAGCCGGCATCTCCATCGGCGCCGCTCCGGGCGTCCAATCGCGGGTCGATGCTCAGAACTCGCTGTTTGAGGAGTACTACCAAGCCGAGCTTAAGGCGCACCCTGAACGGGCGACGGCCTACGGAGACTATCGCTACAACGACCGGCTGGACGAATATTCGCTCGCGGCGTTGCGCGGCATGCACGCCGCCGACCGCGCATTCCTCGCTCGCCTGCAGGCGATTCCCACCGACGGCTTCTCCGAGCAGGATGTGCTGTCTCACGAGGTTTTGAGCAGCACGCTTCAGCAGCGCATCGCCAACTATGATTTCAAGGAATACGAGATGCCGGTGAACCAGATGGACGGTCCGCAATTGCGGCTCGCCGATCTGCCGCTCGCCGTGCCTTTCGATTCGGTGAAACAGTACGAGGATTACATCGCCCGGCTGCACCAGATCCCGCGTGTCTTCACCCAGACCGAAGAGGTGCTGCGGGTGGGCATGAAGGACCACCTCATGCCCGTGCGGTTTGTTCTGGAGAAAATCCCCGCGCAATGCGCGGGGGTGATTGCGGCCGACCCGTTCCTGCTGCCCACCAAGAAATTTCCCGCCGGCATTTCCCGGGAAGATCAGCAACGCCTGACTCAGGCCGTCACCCAGGCGGTCAACGACGAGGTGCTGCCCGCCTACAACGCGTTCGGCGAATTCATCGCCGGGCAGTACGCACCCCACGGACGCACCACGCTCAGCGTCGCCTCGCTGTCCGGCGGCGAGAAACGCTACTTGAATGCCATCCGCAGCCGCACCACGGTCAGCAGTCTGACGCCCGCGCAGATTCACCGGATTGGATTGAAGGAGATCGACCGCATTCAGGCCGATATGCAAACCATCGCCGTTAAGGAGGGGTTCGCGGATCTGGAGGCGTTCCGCGCAGCGCTCGCAACCAACCCGAAGTACAAGCCGGCATCCGCCGAACAGATCGTCGATGAGTTCCGCCGTTACATCGCGCAAATGCAGCCCAAGCTGCCGGACCTGTTCACCGTCATCCCCGGTGCGCCGGTCACTGTCGAAGCCATGCCGCCCTTCCAGGCGGCGAGCGCCACGCACTATCAAACCGGCACCCCCGACGGCAAACGGCCGGGGCGCGTCGTCGTGGCGGTATCCAATTTCGCGCAGCGCTCGCTCGTCGACGACGAGGCCACGGCCTATCACGAAGGCATTCCCGGACATCACATGCAGCTCTCGGTGGCGCAGCGGCTGGCCGGGCTCCCCAAATTCCGGCAGCACAGCCAGAACTCGGGGTACATCGAGGGGTGGGCGCTGTATGCCGAGCAGCTCGGCAAGGAAGTCGGCTTCTACCAGGACCCGGTGAGCGACTACGGCCGCCTCTCCAGCGAATTGTTTCGCGCCGTCCGTCTCGTGGTTGACACCGGGCTGCATTCGGAAGGGTGGACCCGCGACCAGGTGGTCGCCTTCTTCCGGCAATCCGGCGCCGTGGACGAACCCACCATACAGTCAGAGACCGATCGGTACATATCCTGGCCTGCGCAGGCGCTGTCGTACAAATTGGGTCAACTCAAATTCCGCGAGCTTCGCGCCCGCGCGCAAGCCGAACTGGGCTCGAAATTCGACATCCGCAGCTTCCACGACGAGATGCTGAGCGGCGGCGTCCTGCCGCTCGACCTGCTGGATTCGCGCACGAACAGCTGGATTCGAGAGCAGAAAACGGCGGCGAAGTCGACCGCCGCCAATTAGCAGCCGGCCGGGAACGAGACCCCGGCCGTCGACTGAGCCTAGCCGACTCGCGCGGGCTGCATCACAATAGGGCCGCATGAACAACCGCAAGCCCGTCACCCTGCACCGCCTTCGTGAAATGCATGCCGCCGGCGAGAAAATCGCCATGCTGACCTGCTACGACGCTTCTTTCGCGCGCGTACTGGATGCGGCCGGTGTCGACTCCCTGTTGGTGGGAGACTCGCTCGGCCAGGTGCTGCAGGGACGCTCCAGCACCCTCGCGGTTTCCATCGAGGAGATGGCGTATCACACCGGATGCGTCGCCCGCGGCAATCGCACGGCCTGGATCATCGCCGACCTGCCCTTCGGCAGCTACCAGGAGTCCGCCGAGGTCGCGATGCGCAACGCCACCCTGTTGATGCAGCAGGGTGCGCAGATGGTCAAGCTCGAGGGCGGCGGTTGGACGCCGCCCATCGTGCGCTTCCTGGTGGATCGCGGCGTCCCGGTCTGCGCTCATTTGGGCTTCACTCCGCAGTCGGTCCACGCGCTCGGCGGCTATCGCGTGCAGGGGCGCGATGAAGCGGCGGCCCGGGTTCTGTGCCGGCAGGCCGAGGAGCTGGCAGCGGCGGGTGCGGAACTTCTGGTGCTGGAGATGGTGCCGGCCGCCCTCGCTCGGGATCTGACCAAGTCGCTCTCCATCCCCGTTATAGGTATCGGTGCCGGAGTCGGGTGCAGCGGTCAGGTGCTGGTGCTGCACGATATGCTGGGCGTGACCGGCGGTGAGCCTCTGCGCTTCGTGCGCAACTTTCTGGACGGCAGCGGCAGCATCGAGCTCGCCGTGCGCCAGTACGTTTCCGACGTGAAAGGCGGGCGATTCCCGGACGATGCGATTCACGGCTTCTGACTGGGTACACCTTGCGAATTATTCACAGCATCGCCGATTTGCGCGCCGCGCTAGCGTCCGACGCCGCGCGGGTGTTGGTGCCGACCATGGGCAATCTTCATGCCGGACACCTGTCCCTGGTACGCATCGCGCGCGGACAAGGCGGCAAAGTGGTCGCGAGCATATTCGTCAACCGGTTGCAGTTCGCGCCGCACGAGGATTTCGCCACCTACCCTCGAACCTTCGAGCGCGACTGCCGGCTGCTGGAGGACAGCGGCTGCGACATCGTGTTTGCACCCACCGACGAGGAAGTCTATCCGGAAGCTCAGAGCTACACGGTACAGCCGCCGCCGGAGCTTGCCGGAATCCTCGAAGGCGCCGTGCGCCCCGGATTTTTCTCCGGCGTATGCACGGTGGTACTGAAGCTCTTCAACATGGTCCGACCCGCGCAGGCGGTGTTCGGGAAAAAAGATTATCAGCAGCTCTTGGTGATCCGCCGCATGGTGCGGCAGCTGGCGCTGCCCATCGAGATCGTCGCCGCGGAAACCGTGCGCGATGCCAGCGGGCTGGCGTTGTCGTCCCGCAATGGCTATTTGAATGACACCGAGCGCACCCGCGCGGCGCAACTGCATGCCTGCTTGAAAAATCTCGTGGCCGCGGTCAAATCCGGCCGCAGCGACTGGGCGGCGATGGAGGATGAGGCTCGAAAAGCCTTGATCGCGGGCGGCTGGCAGCCCGATTACGTGGCGATACGGCGGCAAAGCGACCTGCGCGAGCCGTCGGCGCATGAGCCCTTGGTTGCGCTGGCGGCGGCACGGCTCGGCGGCACGCGGCTCATCGACAATCTCGAGATCTGAGGCGGTTAGCTCCGCGTGATGCTGACGGTCTCCGTTTCAGGATCGAACACGATCCGGGCTTCGCCTCCTTTAAGCTGACTGATGACGTGCGCCACCTTGTCCTCCAGGGAGAATTCCTTCTCTCCGTAATCCGTGCCCTCGCGAAGCACGAAGGACTCGACCACGGCGTGCAACAGGTCGGCCGCCAACTCGGTGTACGGAACCACGACCGGCTCAGGTTTTGCGTCCTCGGGTGTTTCATCCGCCATTACGCGCTTGCCCGATGTGCGAGCCAGGTATCGAGATGCCCCGCGAATGCGTTGCGATCCGCCTGCGTGAGTGGCGGGGGACCGCCGCCCACATTGCCGCTCGCGCGCATGGTATCCATGAAATCGCGCATGGCGAGTACTCCGCGAATCGTGTCCGGCGAATAGAGTTCCCCGCGTGGATTGAGTGCTTCACCGCCCTTGGCGATGACCTCGGCGGCGAGAGGAATGTCGGCCGTGATGACCAGATCCCCGGCCGCCACGCATTTCACGATCTCCCCGTCGGCAACGTCGAAACCGGAGCGAACCTGCACCGCGCGCAGACTCGGAATACGGGGAATCTGCAGCGGCTGATTGGCCACCAACGTCACGCAGACACCGGTGCGCTCGGCCGCCCGGAACAGGATTTCCTTGATGACCTTCGGACAGGCATCCGCGTCGACCCAGATACTCGCCCCTGCCACGTTCAGCCCTTGTCGCGCACTCATGCACCGGAATCACACTATACAGGCGCTGCCCCTGGCCGCCATGTTGAGCGAAACGTGGCTTGGGCAGCGCATCGGAACGGTCAGTGGTCGAGACCAGAGAGCGGGATTTCCCGGTGCCCGCGCAAATCCATTGCGGCTGTAGAGCAGGCGGCAGGCGCCATTGGCATCGGTTGGCTGCAATTGTCCCAGCATGATCTCTACTTTGTCGTCGGTCAGCAAATTCGCGATATGGGCCAGGAAGGCATCTTCGAGCCCTAAGCCAAGAGCGCGGCAACTCATAACCATGTGCTCTACGCAGTTTCTCAGCAGCCACGCGGCCCCGATGAGACCGTATTGAGTGAAGCGATCCTCGGCTAGAACGACGTAGAGACGATGTCCCGAAACGAAGCGCTGATGGCATTGTTCCAAGGTGTAGCGATTGCCGGTGGTATTGAATTGGTTGGTTTTGTTGAAAAGCTCGAGCGCGCGGCTCATGTGCAGATCCGTCGTGGACCCGACCATTGAAATCGCCACACGCAGTTCGAGCGTCTCGAGGAAGTCGTCGTGCGAAAGCGCCTTGCGGACGGACTCTCTCTCCAATTGCGCGTGCATCATCTCGGTCCTGCGGCCCGACTCTGCCGTGATCACGCGTTGCTGAGTCTCCGCGGACCAAAGCAACTGGCGCTTCAAATAATAGAGATGCTTGCCCAAAACCCGCACCCTGGGCAGTCCGGCCTGGATCGCGGCGCGCTCCACGGGATTATCATCGATCATCACGGCGTTCTGTGGCAGTAGATTGAATTCGCGGAGGATTTCCCCCAGGTTTTCGACTTTGCTGCGAAAATTGATCCGATGCGCGGCAAAATCCGACAGTGCAATTTGCCCTTGGACGATACTGTCCCAGTTGTCCAGAATGAAGCGCTCATCGTTCTTGCTGACGATGGCCAAAAGGATACCGCGCCTCTTTAGGATGAGGAGCGTCTCCATGAAGCCCATCGGCCAACCCTCCAGGATTCCCAGAGTCCCTTCCGCCGCGACGCCTCGCCATAATGTGTCATCCAGATCCACCACGACCAGTTTGACCGCGTCCTGCTGGCCGACAGTGCGATACATGGCAAAGACTTCGTGGAGCAGCGCCTCGAAGAATTCGACCCACTTCGCCGAATAATGACTCTGCATCGACGTCGGCGGATGCATCCGGTTGAGATCATGGTCATGGTCGCCGTCGCTCAGGGTGGTCCCATGAGTAAATGACCACACCATGTCGTCCTGGCAGGATTTCTTGCCGATACCACTGGATACCTGATCGATATCGACGAAGTAAACGTTTTCTCGCTTGGCAATGTCCGCAGCCAAGAACATGTTGAGCCGCTCGACGAAATGCATGACATTTCGCAGGTCGTATCGCGGCTGAAACCGTCCCAGCGGATTTTGTTGCGGTACGAGAAATCCCAGTACGAAGGTCAGCAGCTTTCGCTCGGTATTCAACCTGAGAACATTGGCCAGGTAACGCGCGAGATAATCCTGTGTTTCCTGCAAAAACCGCTCGTGCGCCGCGGCATCATCCGGCAGGCGGAAGAAGGCATTTCCCAGGATTGTTCTCAGCGGAATGTGAATGATCTGAAAATCATATTGCGACGCCTGCTCCGGCGGCATTTCCGGGAAGGCGTCGAAATTGTTCAGCAATAGGAAATCGCCGTTATAGGCGCTGTTGATCATCGATCCAACCTCGGGCAAAGGTTGGGCGAGACAGCCCCCAACGACCAGATAGCGCGCCCCCGAGTCGGGGGTTACCTGGAGATCGACCGGCGTTCGGTAGCGCGCACCGTTATGTAGGGCGAAAAGAGCCGGCCGGACTTCCGTCATCGTGGATGCGGTGACGGCTTCGGATGTCGAAGTGGCTTTCATCGGATCGGCGAATCAGAGATTCCCCGCCTCGCCCCTCGTTGCCAGCGACACTCGCAGCGCCGCATCGTCGACTTCGCGCTGCTCACGCCGGTCCGCGGCGTGCTGTTCTTCCTTGCGGAAGCGTTCCACGGCCCGTCCGAGCGATTCGGCTTCGATGCGCTTTGCGCTCCACACCGAGCGCCGCTTCTCGTATTCCACCCGGGCGACCTCCAGCAATTTCGATTGCTGGCGCAGCGCCTCGCCGAGGCGATCGAGAAAGGAGCGGTAGTTCTGCAATTTCACGGCATCGACGGCCGCGGTCCCTTGGCCGGACTTGCGTATGTACTCATCGCGATAGGATTGCAGCTGCTGGATCTGGCGCTCGATGTCGGCGACCTTGCGTGCGGCCTCGGCCATGGCGCGGCTCAGATCGTTGGCCGAGCTCGAGGCGATTTCCCGGATCGGTTCAAAGCGTTTGGACTTCATCATGGGCAGGACGCACTATCGGCCTGTTGCCGGGGGCGGTGCCGAGAACTGCGTCACGAGTTGCCTAAGGTCCGAGTAACTGCGCTCGAACCCCAACGGCTCGTACATGTCCTGGCGCAGGAATTCGAGCATTCTGGGCCAATGTTCCACGGCCTGGTCCACCCGCGGATCCGCGCCGCGCCGGTACGCGCCCACCGAGATCAGATCCCGGTTCTGTTGGTAGGTCGAGTACACCTGCTTGAAGCGATTTGCGAGGTCGAGCTGCTCGCGCGTGGCGATCTGGTGCATGGCGCGGCTGATGGAGGCTTCCACGTCGATGGCCGGATACAGGCCGCTCTCCGCCAGCCGGCGCGACAGTACGATGTGTCCGTCCAAGATGGCCCGTGCCGCGTCGGCGATCGGATCGTTCTGATCGTCCCCTTCCGCCAGCACCGTGTAGAACGCCGTGATCGACCCGACCCCGCGGTCGCTGTTGCCGGCGCGCTCCACCAACTGCGGCAAGCGCGCGAACACCGAGGGCGGATAGCCCTTGGTCGCCGGCGGCTCGCCGATGGCCAGCGCGATTTCGCGCTGCGCTTGCGCAAAGCGGGTCAGTGAATCCAGCAGCAACAGCACTTTGAGGCCGCGATCGCGAAAATATTCCGCGATGGCCGTGGCCAGCCAGGCGCCGTGCAGGCGCATGAGCGGCGGATTGTCGGCCGGCGTGGCGACGACCACGGCGCGCCGCATTCCGTCAGGCCCCAGAGTATTGCTCACGAAATCCTGAACCTCCCGGCCGCGTTCGCCGATCAGTCCGACCACGGTGACGTCGGCCTTGGTGTAGCGGGTCATCATGCCGAGCAGCACCGACTTGCCCACGCCGGAGCCCGCAAACAAGCCGATGCGCTGTCCGCCGCCGACCGTGAGCAAGGCGTTGATCGACCGCACGCCGACATCCAGCGGATCGCGAATCGCCCTTCGCATCAGCGGATTCAACGGCTCGCCGGTGAGCGACACGCGATCCGCGCACTTCAGTTCTCCCAAACCGTCGAGCGGCCGGCCGGCGCCATCCAACACCCGGCCCAGCAATCCATCGCCCACCGCCACCGACGAAACGCTGTGCGTCGGAATGACGCGCGCGCCGGGCATCATGCCGCGGATGTCGCCGGTGGGCATGAGGAATAATTTCTCGCCCGAGAATCCGACCACTTCCGCCTCGATCTGCTTGCCTTCGGCGGTGTCGATGAGGCAGCGGCCGCCGACGGCGGCCTCGCAGCCCACGGCCTCGAGCGTCATGCCGACCATTCGATTCAGGGTGCCTTCGACGACGATTTCGGCCGCGTTGGCCATGCGCTCGCGGGCCTGCGAGAGAGCTTTTGCCCATTGCTTGGGCCGCGGCCGCTCCGCGGGCGCGGCGCTCACGTGCCGGGCCCGCCGCGGGCGGCTGCGGCGCGCTCCGTGCCCAGAAGCTCGCTCAAAATCGCGCCGAGCCGTGTCTCCAGGCGCATGTCGATGCGCGAGGTGTTGGTGCTGACCTGGCAGCCGCCGCGCGCCATCACGGGATCCTCGACGATCGCCCAGGCGCGCTCGCTTTCAGTGGGCGCGAGATGCTCGCGCACCACGCCGGCGTCCTCGGGGTGCAGGTGCACTCGCACCTCGCGCGCCGCCACCGGCAGCGCGGCGATGGCCTCGCGGATGATGCCGATGATCTGGGTTGGGTCGGTCTTGAGCTCGCGGCGCACGATCTGTCTTGCCAGGGCCATCGCCAGGGTCAGAAGCTCGCGCTCCACCTCGGCGTCCAAGACCTCGAATGGCTTGGCCAAGTCGTAGAACATCCCTGACAGCCGCTCGACCTGGGCGCGAACCTCGGCGCGGCCGGCTTCGCGGCCTTCCGCGAGGCCTTGCGCGAAGGCCTCCTTGTGCGCCTCCGCCTGCAGATCGACGAGTCCGGCCACGGTGGCCATTTTCCGGTCCGCGGCCGGGCTGCCCATGTCGGGAGCCGCCCAAAGCTGTGCGCCGGCAGAGGGCGATTTGGCCTTGAGGTCAGACAAATTCGCCGCCGCCCTTGCCGCCGAGACTGATGGTGCCTTCCTCGGCCAGCCGCTGCGCGATCACCACGATTTCCTTTTGCGCCGCCTCCACATCGGTGAGCTTCACCGGGCCGCGCGCTTCCATGTCGTCCTTGAGGATTTCCGCGGCACGCTTCGACATGTTCTTCAGGATCTTCTCCTGCACTTCGGGTTCGGCGCCGCGCAATGCCACCGCCAGGGTATCGGAGCCCACTTCACGCAGCAGCGCCTGAATTCCGCGGTCGTCGACACTCAGCAAATTATCGAATATGAACAGCAGATCCTTGATTCGGCCGTGCATCTCGCCGTCGGCTTTTTCGATCTTGCCGAGCTCCTCGCCGCTCTTGTCGCGCTCCATGGCGTTCAAGATACTGGCCACCGTGCGCGCGCCGCCGATGCGGCGCACCGTCGCCGGGGGCGTGGCATTCGCCTGCTTCTCCACCAGCTGATCGAGTTCGGTCAAAGCGGACTGCGGAACCTCGTTCAAGGTGGCGATGCGCATCAACACTTCCGTGCGCATGTCCTCGGGCAGCAGCGGCAGTATGCCGGCCGACTGCTCGGGCTCGAGATGCGACAGGACGATGGCGGCGATCTGCGGATGCTCGCCGCTGATGATTTGCGCAACGGCCTTCGATTCCATCCACTTCAGCGCCTCGATGCCCTGGCCCGTCTGACCTGTCGTCACGCGGTCGAGCAGCATGTCGGCCTTCTGCTTGCCCACCGCCTGGGTGAGCACCCGCCGCACATAGTCCTGGGATCCGCCGGCCAGGTTCGCCTTCGAATCGGCCACGCCGATGAAGGTGTCGAGCACCGCGGTCATCTGCTCGCGCGACACTTCCTTGAGCTCGGCCATCGCGATCCCCAGCTTCTGGACTTCGCGGGCATCGAGCTGCTTCAGCACGTTCGCGGCGTCCTGTTCACCCAGGCTCATCAGCAGGATGGCGGCCCGTTGCGTGCCCGCGAGTTCGTCGGATTTGCTAGCCATCGGCTGAGACCCAATCCTTCACGACTTGCGCCGCGCGCCGCGGATCCTGCCCCACCAGCGTCCGGGCCGCCGCGATCTGCTGCTCGAAGCTCGGGGCGAGTTTGATGGCTTTGCCGCCCTGACCCGAGATGCTCACGCGGTCGCCCTCGACATCGCCGCCCTCTGCGCCGGCCGCGCCGCGCCGCGCCGCCGGCTTGGTCAGCGATTTCATCAACGGCCGCAGAACCAGGAACGCGACCAGCAGCACCAGCGCCGCGCCGACGATTTGCTTGGCGAGTTGCGAGATCCAGGGCGCCTCCCACAGCGGCGGACCGTCGACGGGCGCAATGGGCGCATTGCTCTTGAATGTCTGATTGAGCACGTCCAATTTGTCGCCGCGGTCCTCCTTCAGCCCGATGGACTCGCGCACCAATTGCGAGAAGCGCTTGACGTCCTCCTCGCTCATGGGCGAGGTGGTGACCTTGCCGTCCGCATCCACTTTCTGCCAGTCGTCGAGCACCACGCCGACACTCAGGCGTTTCAACACGCCGACGGGCTGCTTCACATAGGACAGAGTGCGGTCGACCTCGAAATTGCGGGTACTGCGCTGCGAGCTGGAGGTAGGGCCGCTCGCCGCCGCGGTGGTTTGCGCGGCACCCGGCGTGCCTGGAGCCGGCGCGGGGTTCCCCGGAGTGGCGGCGCCCGGAATCGTGGGCGCGCCCGAAGTGCCCGGCGGTTGATTGCTCAACGCTCCCGGAATTCCTTCCGCGTCGCCGCCGCCCCTGCGCTGATCGTTGCTGGTCTGCTCGCTGCGCACCGCGGTCTTTTGCGGGTCGTAGTTCTCGCGCGTCTCTTCGGTAACGGTGAAATCCATGTCGGCGGTGACCGTCGCACGTACCCGGCCGGCGCCGACCATGGGTTCGAGCAACTCGATGATGCGCTGCTGATAGCTTTCTTCGAGCTTGCGCGTGTAGGCGAACTGCCGGGTGCTCGCCGCCTGTTCGGCGTTTTCGTCGGGCGAGTTGAGCAGCGTGCCGGCTTGATCCACCAGCGTCACGTCGCTCGGCCCCAATTCCGGCACGCTCGAGGCCACCAGGTGCACGATGGCGGCCACCTGGCCGGGCTCGAGACGGCGGCCGGGATACAGTTGCAGCATCACCGACGCCGTCGCCTTGCGCGCATCGCGCAGGAACACCGAGGGTTTCGGCAGGGCAAGATGGACGCGCGCGGTCTGTACGCCCTGCACCTTGATGATGGTGCGCGCGAGCTCCGTCTCCAGGACCGATTGGTAGCGCGCGGTCTCCATCATCGAGCTCGAGCCCAGCGCGGAATCTTTCTGAATCATCTCGATGCCCATGGCATCGCTCTGCGGCAGGCCCTGGCTCGCGAGGCGAATACGCGCTTCCTGCACCTTGGACTCCGGCACGGACACCGCGCCGGAAGGGTTCAACTTGTATTCGATTCCGGCCGCGGTCAGTGCATCCATGACCTGGCCGCTCTCGCGCTCGGAGAGCTGACCGTACAGCACGGTGTAGTTCTGCCCCTGCGACCATAGGACCAGCCAAATCGCCGCGGCCACGGCGGCGGCCACGCCGGCGAGCAGCCCGACTTGCTTCAGGCCGGGTATATCGGCAATGCCGCGCGCGGGGGTGGGTACGATGTCAGCCATGGGTTAAGCCTCGCGGTCGTTCAGACCGACATATTCATTACTTGGGTGTAGGCATCGACGAGCTTGTTGCGCACTTCGGTCATGGCATGAAAGGCCAGCCCCGCCTTTTGAACCTCCAGCATCACCTTGGTCAGATCGACGCTCTTGTCGCCCGCCTCGTAGGCGTTCGCGAGCGCGGTCGCCTGGTTCTGCATGGTGGCGATGTGATCGACCGAATCCTTCATGAGATTGGCGAAATCCGAGGGTTGCGCCGCCGCCATCGGCGTCTCGGCAACGCCCGACGCGCGCGCCTGCAGCGAGCGCATCTCCGCCAACACCTGCTGAATCTGCATGCTGGACATGGTCTTACACCGCCGCCAGTTGTTGATCGTGCACGTGCGGCACGCGGATACCCGCGGCTTTGAGTTGCTGCAGCTTGTGGCGCAGTGTGCGCGGGCTGATTCCCAACCGTTCGGCGGTGAGCTTGCGGCTGCCTCCCGTCACACGCAGCGTCGCCATGATCAATTCGCGCTCCCGTTCCTTCAGGTCGTAATCCAGACCCGTCTCCGGCGCCCGGGTCGGAGGCAAGGGCCGGTCGGCCGCCGGCTGCGCCGCATCGGCCTCGGCAGCGGCGACTCCGGTTTCCAGATCCGACGCGTGGATGATGCCGCCGGAAGCAAGCCATGCAGCCCGCTGCACGATGTTCGCCAGTTCCCGCGCATTGCCCGGCCAGTCATGTCCCAGCAACTTGCGCTCCGCGTCGGTGGAGAGGCTCAAGGCCGCCTGGCCGCCGCGGGCGCAGGCCTGAATGGCGCGGCGCGCCAGCGGCAATATGTCGCCGAATCGCTCGCGCAACGGCGGCAGCCGCAGCGACAGCACGTTGAGCCGGTAGTACAGGTCGGCGCGAAAGCGTCCGGCGCGCACCTCCTCGGGCAGATCGCGGTTCGAGGTCGCGATCACGCGCACATTGAGACTGATGGTGCGGGTGCTGCCGAGGCGTTCGACTTCGCGTTCCTGCAGAACACGCAGAATCTTCGCCTGCAGCCCCAGATCCATTTCGGAGATTTCGTCCAGCAGCAAGGTGCCGCCCTGCGCCTGCTCGAACTTTCCGGCGTGCGCTCCGAGCGCGCCGGTGAAGGCGCCCTTTTCGTAGCCGAACAAGGTGGCTTCCAGCATGTTCTCAGGGATGGCCGCGCAATTGATCGCGACGTACGGCGCCGCGGCGCGTATCGAATGATCGCGGATGAAGCGCGCGTAGACTTCCTTGCCGGTGCCGCTTTCGCCGGTGATGAGTACCGTGGCTTCGCTCTCCGCGATCTTGCGTGCCAGAGAAACCAGGCGCCTCGACTCGGGATCGACGGCGACGAGTTCATTCGGCGCGACCCGCAACGCCAGTTGACGGCGCGCCATCTCGATCAGCGCCTGTGCGTCGAAAGGTTTGACGATGTAGTCCGTCGCTCCCTCGCGCATCGCCGCCACCGCTTGGGCGACCGTGCCGTAGGCGGTCATCAGCACCACGGGCAGGTCCGGCCGCTGCCGTTTGATCGAGGACAGCAGCTGGTAGCCGTTCGGCCCGGGCATCTGCACATCCGAGATCACCAGGGCGATCTCTTCGCTCTGCAGCAGGCTGAGGGCGCTGGCCGCATCCGATGCCGGCAGCGCCGACAGATCGGCGGCCCTTAGAGTGTCGACCAGCGCCTCGCGCAGCGCGGCGTCGTCTTCAACCACCAGGACCGATTCATTCAATTTGCTCATGCAGTTTTCTCCGCCGGTAATTCGCTGATCTCTTCCGGTAAATCGATGATGAAAGTGGCGCCCGTGGGGGCACCGTGAGTGTTGTCCGCCAATGAAACACTGCCCTTGTGGGCCTCGACCACGGACTTGACGATTGCAAGCCCGATGCCGTTGCCGCGCGCCCGGGTGGTGAAAAACGGCTCGAATATCCGTGCGCGAATGTGCGCGGGCACGCCCGGACCGTTGTCGCTGACGACGATTTGCGCCCGGCCGCCCGCGGCGCGGCGCGCCAGCAGCTCCAAATCGAGATCTGCGCTCGCCGCCTGCAGCGCGTTGGTGGCCAGATTCAGCACCGCGGACACCAGCGACGGCGCGTTCGCCCGCACCATGAGATTCGGCGCCTCGGTCCGTATGGTCAGGCGAATGCCGCGGCGCAATGCCGGCCGCAGCCACTGCGCCACTTGTTCCAGCAGCGCGCTCACGCTCACGGCTTCGCGCGCGGCGCCGCCGTGCGAGAACGCCAGCATGTCGTTCACGAGCTTGTCGAGCTGTTTGAGGCTGCCGACGGTGCGTTCGGCGCAGCGGCTTAAGGACTCCGCGTCGCGCCCGGGCAGCGTCATCTGCGAGGCGTACAGCAGCGCCGCCGCCAGCGGTGTGCGGATCTGGTGCGCGAGGCCCGCCGCGAGCTCTCCCAGGGTGAGCAGACGCTGCTGGCGGGTCAGGAATACCTGCATCAAATGCGCTTCGGTCACGTCGGTGAGCAGCACGACTTCGCCGCCGGTCTGCAGTTCGCGCCGCGAGATATTGACGAATTTTCCGCTGCGAAGCTCGGTGTGCTCGCCGACCAGGCCGGCGCTCGCCTTGGTGCGCTCCAACACGGCGGCGAAGGATTGCCCGAGCAGGGGCTCGCCCAGCAGTTCACGCGCGACGGGATTGCATTCTCGAATCTCGCCGCCGGAATCGAGCACCAGCACGCCGCCCGGCAGGCCCTTGATCAGCGCCGCGAGGCGCGAGGCCAGATGCTCCTTGTTGGCGTGCGCCTCTTCCAGCTCCGCGCGCAGCTGCGCCACTTGAGTTCGCAACGAGTCGAAAGCACCGGACAGTTGTTCGGACACCGAACCGAAGGCAAGGAACGCGGCCTGCAGTTCGGAACGTCGGTTTTCGATCAGCTCGAGATTGGTGGCTGCCATGCCGGAAGAAGAAAGCAACTTCTGTGCCCTGGCGCTATTTTCTCTTCCTATCAACCAGTTACGCCGAAACGGAAACGCCCGCGCGCCTCAGCGTCAATAATTTGTCAGGCGCTTAGACGGTATTTGCGCAGCTTCTCGACGAGAGTGGTGCGGCGCATGCGCAAAAGCCGCGCCGCCTCGGCCACGGTGCCGTCGGCTTCTTTGAGCGCTTTGCGAATGAGCCCGATTTCAATCGCCGACAGGTGATCCTTCAAGTCGATGCCGCCGCGCGGCAACTGAATCCCGACGAGCTCGGCGACCTCCGCGAATTCCGCAACCGCGGCGCCCCCATCCTCGTCGTGCGCATCGCAGAGCGTGGCGTCCTCGTGGTCCGCGTCCAGGGCGTGGTTTCTCATCGACCGGGCATCCATGGAGTCCGTGTGGACACCCTGGAGCAGCGCATCGACCAGGGCCGGCGGCGCCACCGGCTGCACTGCCGGCTGGGCGACGGGTGCGAGCCGTACGCCGCCGCTGGCGAACCAGTGAACCGCTCCCATGTTGCGGTAGCGTTCGGGCAGATCGGCGGCCGTCACCGTCTGTTCGGGGAAAAGTATGGCCAGGCGCTCGAGCAGATTCGCGAGTTCGCGCACATTACCCGGCCACGGGTTGCGCGCGAGACAGTTCATCGCGTCCTTGTCCAGACGGATGTGGCGCCCCGCCAGTTGCCCCTGGCGCTGCGCGAGATGATCGATCAGCACCGGCAGATCTTCGAGCCGCTCACGCAACGGCGGCATTTGCACGGGGAACACGTTCAACCGGTAGTACAGATCCTCGCGAAAACGCCCGGCCACGATGGCGGCATCCAAGTCGCGGTGAGTCGCCGCAATGATGCGCACGTTGCAGTGAATGGTCCGATTGCTGCCGACCCGCTCGAAGGTTCGCTCCTGCAGCACCCGCAGCAATTTCACCTGCATTTGCAGCGACATGTCGCCGATCTCATCCAGGAACAGCGTTCCACCCTCGGCAAACTCGAAACGTCCCATCCGCGTGGACAGCGCGCCGGTGAAGGCGCCCTTTTCGTGGCCGAACAATTCGCTTTCCAGAAGATCCGCGGGTATTGCCCCGCAATTCACCGGCACGAACGGGTGTCCGGCGCGCCCCGACAGCTCGTGGACGTGCCGTGCCACCATCTCCTTGCCCGTGCCTGACTCACCGAGAATCAGCACGTTGGTATCGTAGGGAGCGACTTGCTCGATGAGCCGATGCACGGCGCGCATGGGGAGCGAGGTGCCGCTGGGACGAAAACGGTGGGCGCCCGGCTGGGTCGGGTGGCCGTTGCGCATGTTCTGAGCTTGATCGAGCACCGCCGACAAGCGGCGCTGCTTGACCGGCAGCTCGAGCTGGAACCACGCCAGGTCGCTGCTGGCCTCGGCAATCTTCGGCAAGCCGTCGTTGCTCAGACAGATGACGGGCAGGGGCTGAGGCATGGCTCGCAGGTGCGCCACGAGATTGGTGCCGGAGGCGTCGATGGTCTCCTTGCGGACGATGGCGGCGAGGAAATCATGCGACCCGCCGACGGACAATTCGCGCAGCTCCGCCAAACCGTGGACGAGGACGGGCTCGAGGTCCAAAAAACGCAGCAAGGTTTGAAGGCTGCGAGCCTCCAAATCTGAGGGTTCAATCACAATAACTTTGGCGTCGACCACTACTCAGGGCTCCTTCCCGTTTTGGAAAGTGTGACGGAGTTCGCATTTCTCTTGTTCCGCCTTAACGTTTGCGTGTAACCCTTTGACATATCTCAATCAATGTCGCGAGGAGCCACATACTAACTGATGAGGTTGAGAGAAAAGAACTTGGCTAATCCCCGTAACCCGTGTAAGGGGTTCTCTCAAATCGGGTGCAGTGATTTGCTATTCGAGATGGTATTCGGGAGCTTAGTTTGCCGCGAGCCGAGCACCGGCCACGAGCCGCCGGTGATGACGAAAGATGAGTTTCTCGAGCTGCTCGATCACGGCCTCGCTCAAGCCGTTGAAACGCATCTCTGCGACACGCAAATCGTCCTGCCGTCGCTCACCCGCCACCACGCAGGGAATTCTGACCGGCTGCGGCAGCGCCGAGTTGATGTAAACCGCCAATAATCCGCTGCTGCCGACCACCGGCGTCTCATCGCCGAACCATTCCAACGCACGCGAGGTCAACCTGACCCGCTGCGGCGCCGGTAGTCCGGCGTTGCGGAGCGCGAGTTCCGCCGTCAGCCGCAACAGGATATTCACCTTGTACTCGAGCCGCTGCAGCTCGTGCACCAGGGCGGGCGATTCGTCCTTGAGAGCCTCGTGCACCCGGACTTCGTCCAGGGAGGACTCGGCACTGAGCAGCTGGTGGTTGTCGGAATTCAGCCGCGCCAGCACCAACCCCTCGGCAAGCGCGCCTTCCGTCCACCCGATGGGCAGCGCTTCCTCGAAAATCAGACCGTCGCCGAGAAATGCCTCAGGCATGGCTCCCGCCTTGAAATCCCGAATGTCTCCGGCGCCGCTGCCGAGCCCTTGCCGAGCGCTAACGCTGCCGGGTATTCGAGTAGGCGGCAACCGCTCGACGGCCGACAGCCGCCATGTCCATCGCGCGGGCCTTGCTGCGCAGGCGATGTTCCATAGAACCGAGCGCCCGATCGTTCAATTGGGAGATTTCCCGCAACAATGCCAGTTCGCCTGCGTTCGGCTGCTTGCGCTCGAGCCGGAATGACTTTAGCAGCAGCAGACGCTCCGCGTCGAGATTGACCGCCATTAGCACATCGCCGCCCTCGGCGACCGCCGCGAGCTCGCGGGAAATCTCGAGCGCGCGTTCCAGCGCCACGGTTGCCGCGCCGTGGCTCATCGTCCGTCCTTCACGATCTGATCCCAGCTGCTCTTGATCTTGCCGAGGAGAGCCGCCACTTCGCCGACGATTCGCGGATCGTTCGTGACATTGGCCTGGGTCAGCCTATTCAGCATGTACGAGTACAGGGCGCGCAGATTGAGGGCTATTTGACCGCCGCGCTCCATGTCGAGGCTGGCGTCCAGATGCGAGATCAGCCGTACCGCCTTGCCGACGGCGGCGCCCTTGGCGATCACCTCGTTTAGCGGCCGATTGTCCTTGATGCGCTCCATGCATCCGGCCGCCGTTGCGAGATGCGACAAGGCATGCTCGAACATGATTTGCACCAGGCGCGTGGGGCTGGCGTCGGCGACCAGCCCGTGGTTGCGCACGGTACGGTATCGAGCTGCGGCGTTTTGCGAATACATCATGGCTGCGGCCTCAGGTACTCGTCGTGCCGCTGCTCAAACTGGTGCTCGGACTGCTCGAGCCCCCCGCAGAGGTGTTCGGGTCGAACTCTGCGGTGAGATAGGTTTGTGTCTCTTTGAGCGCTGCAACCGCCGTGTCCATGGCGTTGTACTGAGTGGTCAGCGTGGCCGAATAGTTGGCGAGCTCCTGAGTCAGCTCCTGCTGTTGTATCGAAACATTGCTCAAGCTCGACTGTAGGCCCTGATTGATCGTGGGCAGCAACCCGCCGGGCTGGGTGTACTGGGTGATCAAGTTGTTGATCTGTGTGGCAATGCCGTTGGTGCCGCCGAGCAGGCTGGACACCCCGTTCAAGCTCGTGCTGAGCGCATTGGCCAACGTCGTTGTGTTGCTGTCGTAGTTGCCGTCGGAGTCCGCGGTGATCCCGAGGTCGGCCAGGGATTGGATCCCGTTGGTGCTGCCCGCGTTGACCGTATCGAGGATGTTTTCCAATTGATTCTGAAAGGACTCGAGCGTCGCATTGCCCTGCAGCGCGCCCGCCGTCTGCGTCGTCGCGTTGTAGCCCGTCAGCGTTTGAATGCTGGTCAACACGCCGTTCAGCGCCGTGACGAAGGTGCCGATCGAGGTCTGCGCCGCCGAGGTGTCGGGGCTGATGGTCAAGGTCGTCGGCGTGTCGGCGGCCGAGGCCTTGGTCAAATTCAAGGTGACGCCGCTGATGGCGCCCGTCACGGTGTTGCTCGGGCTCGTGGCCGCGAAGCCGTTGATCGTAAAGCTCGCATCCTGGGCGGCCTGTGTCTGCGTGAGATTCGTCACTTTGTTGGCCGGGTCATAGACCAGCGATGACAAATCGGTGTCGCCGTTCGAGGTGGTGACCGTTATGGCATTGGCGGCGCCGGTCGCCGTGCTGGACAGCACCAATCGGGAGCCGTCGGATGCCGTCAGGATGCTGGCGGTGACGCCGGGGTTGTTCGGCGCGGCGTTGATCGCGGCGGCAATGCCGGCGAGCGTGTTGTTGTTGGTGCCGATGGCAATCGAGGAGGACGCGCCGTTGACGGTGAGGGTCAGGGTTCCGGTGCCCACCGCCGTGCTCGAGCTTGCCACCGGTTGCGAGGTGAGCGTGGCCGAGGTGGCCAGACTCTGCACGTCGAGGGAGTATTGACCGGCCGCCGCATCTGAGGAGGCGGTGGCGGACGCGATGGTGGTATCGCCGACCGTGGCATCGTATCCGGCCAGAGTACCCGGGGTCTCGAGAGTGGATAACGTCGCCTGCAATGTATCGAGTGCGCTGGTGAATGTGCCGTAGGCCGACACCTGAGAATTCAGGGAAGTCTGCTGGGCGTTCAATTGGTTGGTCTGCGCCGCGCCGTAGGCCGACGTCAGCGACGACACGATGGCGCTGATATTGAGTCCCGAGCCGATGCCCTGGGAAGTGATCAATGCGCTGGCGGAGGACGCGCCGGAAGTGGACGAACTGCCCGAACTGCCTGATATCGCTGAACTCATAAGGATCCTCTACCCTGTCTCAAGGTTACTCAATCTATCGGCACACCAAGCCAAGACTTAAGCAAGAGGCGTACCAACTTCAGGGGACAGCGCTCAGGCGTGGCTGTCGAAGATCGCTCCGGAGACTCCTACGCTGCGCGCCAGAGCCGGAAACTCGCTGGCCAGGAACTCGCCGACGACGGCGCCGTTGGCCGGGTTGATCTGTTGGATCATTTTGTCGTCGGATGAAGGATCGACCCGATATTGGTCCGGTCGGCCCGAGTCGTTGAGGGCCTTGTTCAACTGGGCGACCAGGGTCTGCGCATCGGTGGTGGTGACCGCCGGGGCTTTACTGGTCGTGGATGCGGTAGTTTCGATGGGTGTCGCGGACGGCGCTAGGGCGTCCGCCGGCTGTGCCGCCAAGGCATTGCCGCTCGGCGGCAAAACTTTGCCGCTGATGTCTTGAACTCTTGCCGCTATCGGCGCCTGACTTCCCTGCACTAGGCTCGTTACCGGTATCTTTGCTGCAACACCGTCGCTCGCCATGATTGCACCTGTTTTAGCCTGCAGTGCGTCCTACACTAATTGCGCGATACTCCCAGTCATTTGGTCGCTCTAAGCCCACGACCCGGGCGCTTTCGCGCCCGAGCCGTGGGGTCTACATCACTCTGATCCGAACTATCGGCTGTTACGACAAAAGCTTGAGGATCAGCTGCGGTTCCTGGTTGGCCTGCGCCAACACCGAGATACCGGCCTGTTCCAACACTTGGGCCTGGGTCAGATTCGCCGTTTCCTGTGCGAAGTTCGCGTCCTCAATGGTGCTGCGCGACTGAGTCAGGTTCTGACTCGTGGAGGTCAGGTTGCTGACCGCCGCCGTGAAGCGGTTCTGGATGGCGCCCAACTGGCTCTGGAAAGCGCTGACCGTTGCCAGGGCTGAGTCGACCGAGGCGATCGTGGCGTTGGCGCCCGCGACCGTCAGTACGTTCTGGTTGGCAAGAGTCGCGTTCCCCAGGGAGATCGTCTGGCCGCCGGCCGTGAAGCCGACATCCGCGGATCCCGTACCGCCGACGACGATGTTGCTGGCAGCTGACAGGGTGATCTGACCCTGAGTTGTCGTGGCCGTGCCCGAGGCAGCCAAGGCCGCACCGGTACCGCTCGCGGCGCCCGTGATGGTCTCCGTGGAGGTGATGTCCCGGCCGTCGGAAGCAGTGAGCTGCAAGGCACCGGTCGAGGACAGACCCGCCGTAACGCCCGTCTGTGACGAGTACAGGTTGATCTGGGTGGCCACATCGGTTCCGGTCAAGGTCTGGCCGGCCGCCAATGAGGTGTTCGCCGCATAGATCGAGACGCCATTGATGGTCAACGCATAGGTTGTGCCGCCGCCCGAGCTGCCGGTGATGGTCGAGAACGCAGCCGTGCCGGTGACCGTGGTCGAGGCGCTGGCCGTCAAGCCCGCAACACCCGCCGCGTTGATGGCTGCCGCCTTGGCATACGCCGAACTCGCGGACTGGCCCGCCGCAGTGCCGGCCTGGGAGGCGCCGATCGCTACCGCCGTGCCGTTGCCCACTTGGATGGTCAGATCGCTGCCGGTGAGGGCGTTCGAAGTGACCGTGCCGCCGGTGCTCGAGGCAACCTGGCCGATCTGGTTGGCGCCGACGCCTTGCGCGAGGTTCACAGAAATCGTGTCGCCGACATTGGCGCCCACTTGATACACCGTCGTGCCGCTGGTGCCGTTCAGCACGTTGGCGCCGTTGAAGGTGGTCTGCGAAGCGATCTGGGTGATTTCAGCGATCTGCTGCTGCACCTGGTTGTCCAGAGCGGCGCGGTCCGCGGCGCTGTTCGAGCCGTTGGCCGATTCAACCGCCAGGGTCCGGATGCTCTGCAGGTTGTTGACCACCGTGGTCAGTGCACCGCCGGCCGTCTGCGCTTCCGACACTGCGTCGTTCGCGTTGTTGACAGCCTGGTTGGTGCCGTTGATCTGGGTCGTGAACTGCTGGCTGATCGCGAGACCGGCGGCGTCGTCGGCGGCGCTGTTGATGCGCAGACCCGATGACAAGCGGTCCAACGACTGCGACAGCAGCGCTTGCGAACCAGTGAGGTTGTTCTGCGCTACGATCGAATCGATATTCGTATTGAGTGTAAGTGCCATGTTAAGAAACTCCTGAATGTTTAGTACACCGGCCCGTCTTAGGCCCTAACCTTTGTGTTCACTTCACCCGCCAAGCGGGCGGACCGGTGACCACATGCAAGAGGTTTATCGGAAGACTGTCTGGGTTCTTTAGGTGAAATTCCGACACAGAGTTCTGCTGTTTCAGTACTGCGTCACAATTTCGCCGGTTGGCCTTTGACAACCGTGTCGATCGCCGCCTGCGTGAACCTCTTATCGGCAGGCATTTGCGTTTTTGCAGCGCGCCGTCGCCGCATCCGGCGATCGCGCCGCAATAGGCGGCCAGTAGGCACAGAAGGTGCATGAGCCCGGCATGGCTCCACACCTTAAGTCCCAGGCCGCCGGAATTCTGACAGCCGGCATCGCGCCGCCGTCGGCATCGACGCCCGACGCCCTGTGCGGCGAGGCCATGGACTTGCAGCTCGCCGGCCGGCTGGATCTCGCCGAACGGCTGTATCGGGAGATTCTCCAGATGCAGCCCGCCCATGCGGCGGCGAATTATTGCATCGGCATGCTGCAGGTACAGAAGCGAAGGGCCTCCGAAGGACTGCCCTTCCTGCTCCAGGCGCTGAAGTCCGATCCGAAAACGCCGGATTATTGGCTGGGCTACTTGGAGGCGCTGCTGCTCGCCGGTGAAACCGACGCGGCGCAGGCCGCGCTGGCGCTCGGCCGACAGCATGGGCTCGAGGGCGAAGCCGTCGAGGAGTTCGCGGGCCGGCTCGAGGCCCGGGCACACGGGCCGACCGCCGTCGCGCCGATCCCGACCGCCGTCGCGCCGATCCCGACCTCCGCCGATCCGGTCAAAGCTTCCCGCACCGAGCAGCGCCGCAACCACCGCTTGGCGAAGGGTCGAGAGCGCACTCTGCTCGCCGCCCTGAAGCACAGGCGCTTCGCCGAGGCGCTGCCCCTGAGCCGCGCCCTCACCGAAAGTTTTCCCGAACGCAGCCTGGGTTGGAAGACCCTCGGAGCGCTGCTGTGGCAGGAGGGGCACTCGGAAGAGGCACTCGCCGCCATGCAAACCTCCGCCCGCCTCAACCCCGAGGACGCGGAGACGCACAGCAACCTAGGGTCGGCCCTGATCAAATTGGAGCGCTTCGATGAAGCGCAGGCCAGCCTGCGCCGGGCGCTCGAGATCGATCCTAAGTTCGGGGTCGCGTACGGTCACCTCGCCAATCTGTATGAGCTGCTCGGGCAATATGCGGAGGTGGAATCATGCCTGCGCAGCGCATTCTCGCTGCGGTCCGATGATTTCCTACCCAGCGATGCTCAGCAGCATACGACGCTGCTGTTCATGCTGAGTCACAACCCCTCTGTGGGTGCGGATGCGCTGTTTGCGGAGCACTGCCGGGTGGCCGCGCGCCTCGAAGGCGGGCTGCGCGCATCCTGGCCGCGGCATCTCAACGTCAAGGACCCGGAGCGTCGCCTCAAGATCGGACTCGTCTCCGCCGATTTTCGCAACCATGCGGTGGCCACGTTCATCGAACCGGTGTTGGCGCAGTTGCAGGCGTACCCCGGCCTGGAACTGCACGGCTACCATACGTATCCGAGCGAGGACAGCGTCACCCTGCGCCTGCGCGGATATCTCGCGCACTGGCATCCGGTCGCCTCTCTCTCGGACCGTGAGCTCGCGCAGCAGATCACGAACGACCGGATCGACATCCTGGTGGATCTGTCCGGCCATACTTCGCTGAATCGCCTGAGCGTGTTCGCCCGCAGGCCCGCCCCGATTCAAGCGAGCTGGATCGGTTACCCCGGTACCACGGGACTGCGCGCGATGGATTACTTCATCGCCGACCCGCACTTCCTGCCGCCGGGCCAATTCGATCGGCAGTTCACGGAAAAGCTCGTGTACCTGCCTGCGCAGGCGCCTTTCCAACCTTGCGAGGCGGCCCCGCCCGTCAATGAATTGCCGGCGCTCAAAACGGGTTTCATCACTTTCGGCAGTTTCAACCGGATCGGCAAGATCACCGCCTCGACCGTGGATTTGTGGTCGCAACTGCTGCGTGCAGTGCCCGCGGCAAGAATGCTGATTGCGGGCGCGCCGGCGGCGGGCACCTACGATGCCTTGATCAGGCAGTTCGCCGCGGCCGGCATCCCCGGCGAGCGGCTGACATTCCATCCCCGGTGCAACATGGATCAGTACCTCGCCCTGCATCATCAGGTCGACCTGTGCCTCGACACCTACCCCTACACGGGAGGCACCACGAACATCCACGCAGTCTGGATGGGGGTGCCCACCTTGACCGTGGCGGGGCCGACACCGGCGGCCCGCCAAGGCGCGGCCATATTGAGCCAAGTGGGCCTCGATGGATTCACCGCGGGCGACGCCGCGGACTTCGTCGTCAAGGGCCTGCATTGGGCCGATCATCTCTCCGCCCTGGCAGAGGTGCGCCGGAGCCTGCGCGGACGCCTGCAAGAATCACCGAGCCGCCGGGCCGAGAACGTCGCCGCCGCACTCGATTGGGCGCTTCGGCACATGTGGGTGCGGTGGTGCACCGGGCTGCCCGCGGAGTCCTTTCATTCCAACCTTCCGGCAGCGGCCGGCTAGGGCCTAAGGAGTTTCAAATGATGGATTACAAAGTTCGCGTGATGGATCGCAGAGATCCCGAGCCGATCTACGTCACGCGTCCCGAGCTGCCCAGCCTCGAGGAGTTCATTCCCTACTTGCGCAAGATCTGGGACAGCAAGGTCCTCACGAACGGCGGCCCCTTTCATCATCAGTTCGAGCAGGAATTGGGCGAATACCTGGGAGTCAAGCATATCGCCCTGTTCACCAACGCAACCATCGGACTGGTCACCGCCCTGCAGGCGCTGCGCATCAGCGGCGAGGTGATCACGACGCCCTACTCCTTCGTCGCGACCGCGCACTCGCTGCTGTGGAACGGCATCAAGCCGGTGTTCGTCGACATCGATCCGACAACACTCAACCTGGATCCGGCCAAGATCGAAGCGGCCATCACGCCGCAAACCACGGCCATCATGCCGGTTCATTGCTACGGCCACCCCTGCGACGTGGAGCGAATCCGATCCATCGCCGACACCTATGGCCTCAAGGTCATCTACGACGCGGCGCATGCCTTCGGCGTGGATGCCGATAACGGCAGCGTGCTCGCGCACGGCGATTTGTCGGTCTTGAGCTTTCACGCCACCAAGGTGTTCACGACCTTCGAGGGCGGCGCCATCGTGTGCCCCGACGAGAAGACCCGGAAGCGGATCAACTACCTCAAGAACTTCGGTTTCGCCGACGAAGTGACGGTGGTGGCCCCCGGCATCAACGGCAAGATGAGCGAGTTCAACGCGGCGCTCGGCCTGCTCCAGCTGCAGGAGATCGATCTGGCGATCGCCAAGCGCGGGGCAATCGACGCGCGCTATCGCGCGGGGCTCAAACACATCGAAGGCATCGATTGCGTGCAGGGCACGCACGAGCGGCGGCGCAACTTCGCCTACTTTCCGATTCTGGTTCGGCCGGACTATCCGCTGAGCCGCGATGCCTTGTTCCAGGAGTTCCGCGACCAGAATATCTACGTGCGGCGCTACTTCTATCCGCTGATCAGCGACTTTCCGATGTACCGCGGCCTGCCGTCGGCGACACACGAGAACTTGCCGGTCGCCGCCAAGATGGCGCAGCAGGTGCTGTGCCTGCCGATCTATCCGTCGCTGCCCGCCGATCAGGTCGATCGCGTGCTCAACCTGCTCGACCGCCGCTCATGAGCAAACAACGCCATCGCTGCGGATCAGCGCCGCGACCTCATCCAAGGGCCGGGTGAGCAGCAGTGAAAGAATACTGTCCTGCGGCCCGCCGAACGGCGCCAGAAACTTCAACTCGATGCCGTGATCGGCGAAGTCCTTTGCGTCGTACAGCTCGTGTCCCCCGGGAGAATTGACATAGCACGTCGCACCCAAGGCGCGGGCGGCCGCGATCACCCGAGCTTGCCCATGCACGTCCGCGGGAATGCGCAGCGCGCTGGAGCGTACCAGCGGCCGCGAGATGCCGAGCAAGGCGGTGAGGCGTCGCAGCTGCGCGCACAAATAATCGGCGACCGTCCCGGAACCAAAATCCGTTACGAGCTCGAGCAGCGGCGATGCGCTCCCGCGGGCGCTCCGCAAAGCGGGAAAGCGTTGCATGCTGCGTTCGAGTTGCGCGGGCGCATCGGACGCAAACTCCAGGCTGTCGATGCGCGTGTCGCGATCGCACTTTTGAATCGGGAGCGTCAACCAGTCGAGTTCGCCGGACATGAGCGGCAAGCGGTTGCGATGCACCCAGCCGCGGCGCGGGAACTGCACGCAGTCGAAGGCGACGAATACGTCTGCAGTCGTGAACAATCGAAAGTAGCCCGCGTACGGAATGAAGTAGGGCTGCATGACTGCGACGGTGGTCATCTCGCCGAAAATCATAGCACGCGCTTGCGTGCGCATCCGGCTCGCCCAGGCGGCGCGCAATGAAGCTCGCGCAATTCCGCCGCGACGGCTTCTGCATCGCCCGCGGCTCGATCGGCGTCGAGACGCTCGATCTGCTGGCCGCCGACATCGGCAGCGTTTTCGGCCGGCGGGCGCGGCACCTCGGTCTCGACACGGCCGACCCGCTCGATCAGCCGGGCCTCTCTGCACTTCTGATCCGGCTCTTCGGCCACGATCGGCAAGCCTACATCGCGGCTGCGCGGCAAACGCAGCACCTGGCGAGCGTGCACCGGCTGGGCCTCGCGCCGGAGCTGATGCAGGTTGTGGCCGAGCTGGGCCTGACCGTGCCGGCGTTGTCGACGCGACCCGTCATTCACTTCATGGCGGATCAATTGAAAATCGACGGCGGCTATCACAAGACGCCGGGCCACCAGGACTGGCGCAGTGTCCAGGGCAGCCTGGACGGAATCACCATCTGGCTGCCCTTGTTCGACGTGGGTGTCCATGACTATCCGCTCGAAGTCATCCGCGCAAGCCATCGCGGCGGCTTGCTGCCCAGCGTCGATGACCCGTTCGGCCATCGCATCGCCGACGGCCAGGTCGACGAGAGGGATTTCTCGCCGGTCCTTGCGCGGCGCGGCGACGTTATAATCTTCTCGGGCTTTCTGGTGCATCGAACCGGAAATGCCGGCGGCGGCATGGTGCGCATCGCGCTCAGCTACCGCTACAACAACGCTGCCGAGCCCAGCTTCGTCGCACGCAACTATCCGAGTCCCTATGTGTACCGGCCGGATATGCGTCTATTGGAGGATAATTTCCCGACTGCCGACGACCTCCGGCGGGTGTTCGCCGACTGACGGATGTTCGCCGACTAAAGCGTGGGTGGCGGGTCCAGTGCGGCTAGCCTGGCTTGCCGGTCCCACCGTAATCCACCACGTGGGGCTTCAATTGCGCGTGGCCGGCTTTCATGTCGGTCCGCTCGTTCTCGTCGCGCGGCGGCAGGCTGCAATAGCCCAAGATGGCCTTCTCGTCATCGTCCATCGCATCGTACAGAGCCTGCGGCAGCGTCCCGGTGATGTCGAAGTTCTGCTTCACCCACCAGCGCGCAAAGGTCGCAATGAGCGACCACCGGCTGCGCCCGCTCGGGTTGCCGAGCGCGCCGTGCCATATGCGGCCATCCCAAATCACGATGTCGCCGGCCTTGGTAGTCAGCGGTATCGCACGCGACATCGCTTCCTGATTGGCGTACTCATCGGACCGATGCGAGCCCGGAACGATCAACGTGCAGCCGGTCTCGGGCGATTGATCCTCGAGAATGATCGCGACCTGGCACGCCAGGCAATACTGGCCGCTGCTCGGAATGAACGAATCGATGTGCAGCGGCAGGGTTGTCTTGCCGCTGCTGCGTCCGCCCAGCGCCCGCAGCAGAAAATTCGGCTGATCGCGCGGAATCTGCTTGTAGTAGGCGTCGTTGAGCAAACCCTTCAGGATGCCGATGATCAAAGGGTTCCGGGTGAAGACGCGGGTGAACGCCAGATCCTCACGCTGCAGGTTGTAGAGAACATCGTGGCCGCGGTTGAGGAATGGCTGCTCCGAGTCCGGAGCGCGCGAGCGCTCGGCGTTGAGGCGGCGGATGAGCGCCAGCAATTCGCCGGCGGTATCAAGGTCCACGCCGGTGGGAATCACGGTATAGCCGCGCTCCGTCAAGGCATCGAGATGAATTTTGGCGTCAAGAGACATGTCGGCCCTTCGCTTCATTGCGATTACGCAAACTGTATAGCGGCATTCCGCGCATATTCTTGAGCGCTAACGTTCCCAGATCGCGAGACCGAAGCCCGAGCGGCCGAAGCCGTTGCCGCAATAGAGCATCCAGCGCTCGCCGTCGTGATCGAACACGTGCGGATAGGCTACCATTTCGGAGTCCCAGCCCGCCGCGGCCGGCGGCAGATCGGCCAAGGAGGGTGCCCGGCGCCAGTAGAGGCCGTCGTCCGAGCGCGCCGCGCCCAGTCGGTAGGGCCGATCGCGGGTCCGTACGCTGAACCACATGGCGTAGCCGCTACCCTCGCGCATCACGGAGGGCCGCGCGATGGCGAACTCCTCGCCCTCGAGCGGCACGGCAATTCGACCGCGCTCCGGCCAGTGCAATCCGTCGACGGAACGCGCATCGCAAATATGATAGGACGGCGAGGGCCGGCCCTCGATGTCCTCCCAACCGAGTCCGCTCAAGTACCACATGCGCCAGCCGCCGGCCTCGGCCAATACACAGGGATTGGAGCAAAACCACGGGTCGTCCACGCTGCGCTCGAGCACGGGACCCGGGCGGCGCAGCCAGGCGCCGTCCGGCGCGGCCTCCGCCACGCCGATCGACACATGGAAGGGCACCGTGCCGCGCGTGTTCCATCCGATGTAGTAGAGCCGGCGCAGGCCCTCGTGCTGGGTGAGCCAGGACATCATCGCGCCGCAATCGTCAAAGGCGCCGACCGGCCCCGTTCCGAGCGCCGCGGTCGTCGACATCTCCAGGATGCGTTCGGGGTGATGCAGGTCGAGCACCAGCCAGGCAATGTGCGAGCGGTTCTGCGCGTCGCGCGGCGAGAACCAAATTCGATGCAGGCCGCCGTCCAGCGGCTCGGCAAAGGGCACCGAGGCATGCGAGATGAGGAACTCGCGCTCGCCGCGCGGAACATAGATCTGCCCGAGCCGCCGCCAGCCCACCGCTACAGACGCGTCCGCGAGGACGGCACGCGTGCGACCGGAGTCGGCGGCGCGACGAATACCTGTTCCGGCTCCGTGTTGGCCATGATCAACGCCCCGGCGCCGATCAGGCAACGTGGCGCGATGGTGATGCCGTCGCGAAACGTGGCATTCACCCCTACGAAGCAATGATCGCCGATGCGAACGCCGCCCGACACCACGATATGCGACGCCAGGAAGCAGTGGTCTCCGATCAACGAGTGGTGCCCGATATGATTGCCCGCCCACAGCAGGGTATCGCTGCCGATTTGAGCAAAGGGCTGGACCACGTTGTGCTCCATGACAAAGCTGTTATCGCCCAGCGACAAGCCGGCCCAAGCCGATGCCCGCGGACTGACATGGCTCGCGAGACGGTAGCCCGCCGCCTTGGCCGCGGCGTACTTGGCCGCGCGGATGTCGTTCATTTTGGCGTAGCTCAGCGCCACGAACATCATGTGATCTTCGGGTGGGAATGCCCGTGACAGCTCTTCGAACGGCACGACGGGCACTCCCTGAAAAGTGCTCTCCGTCAGATAAGCGCCGTCCACGGTATGGGCGACGACTCGATAGTCGCTGTCGTGGACGAAGTACCAGCCGAGCACCTCGGCGATCTGCCGCGTGCCGAAGATCACCAGATTGCCGCTCATGGCTTCCACCACTCGCCGCCCGCGCTCACCGGCGATCGCTGCGGGTGGCGCCACGCGAACGCGGTGAATTCGTACAGACCGTAGTCGGCACGGAAGGCGATGTGGCGCGTGAGGTCGCGTTTGAGAAAGGCCGCCGCTTCATCGAAACCCCAATGAAACAGATCGTCCCGCTCCCAGTCCACATGCCGGCTCATGGCATTGAAGGCGACACCGTAGCGTGCCGCGCGAAACGCGGCGCCGAGCAAGGTCTCGGCCATGGCCACCATCCGCTCCCTGGGAATGCCCTGCCGTTCCGTCAACACGCCATTCATGATGACCACATCGACGGACTCCGGCGGCAAGGGATCGGTGATGATATCGCGCGCCTCGAATTGCTTTCCGGGCCAGCGTTCGCGTCCGAGAGCTATCATGGCGGGGGAGATATCGATCCCGCGGTACTCCACTGCATTCTCCCGGCCCATGGCGACCAGGTAGTCCAGCAACAGGCCCGGGCCGCAGCCTAGGTCGAGCAGGCTCGGCGGCACGGCACCGGCGGGTACTGCACCCAGGATTTGCAGTTGCACATTGAAGCGCTCGGCCAAATCCCGTCCATTGGGCCAGTCCACTCCGAGCGGCGTCGCGCCTGCCTGCGCAAGGCAGCGCTCGTAGTGGCGCTGGAGCGGCAGCCAATCTAACGACATAATCCCCGATTGAAGCACATTACCCCACGCGAGGCATAGGTCTCCCAAACGTCAACCGGGAGTTTTGGGGTAGAATCTGCGCCCCTTTTATCCCGCTCAAGGTCGATCGCCCGTTGAAAACAGCTCTCGTCAAGGCCTACCCCCAAGCCCCCAAAGTGGGCTTCGTCAGCTTGGGCTGCCCCAAAGCGCTGGTCGACTCCGAACGCATTCTCACGCGCCTGCGCGCGGAAGGATATGAAGTCGCCGCGAGCTATGCGGCGGCCGATCTGGTGGTGGTCAATACCTGCGGGTTCATCGACTCGGCCGTGGATGAATCGCTCGAGGCCATCGGCGAAGCGCTCGCGGAAAACGGCAAGGTGATCGTCACCGGGTGCTTGGGCGCACAGCCGCAGAAGATTCTCGACCGGCACCCCCAGGTGCTCAAAATCACCGGCCCGCAGCGCTACGAAGAGGTGGTCGCGTCGGTGCATGAACACCTGCCGCCGCAACATGAGCCCTTCGTGGATCTCATTCCGGCGGGCGGCGTGAAATTGACACCGCGCCACTACGCTTACCTCAAGATCTCGGAAGGCTGCAATCATCATTGCACCTTCTGCATCATTCCCTCGATGCGGGGACGTTTGGTCAGCCGGCCGATCGGCGATGTGCTGCGCGAGGCCGAACAGCTGGTGCGCGCCGGCGTGAAGGAGCTCCTGGTCATCTCTCAGGACACGAGCGCGTACGGCGCGGATCTCAAATACGCCGCGCAAACCTGGCGCGACGTCGAACGACGCGCGCATTTCTACGATCTGGCGGCGGCTCTGGGCGAGCTCGGGGCATGGGTTCGGCTGCACTACGTCTATCCCTACCCGCACGTCGACAAGGTTGTGGAACTCATGGCCGACGGGCGGGTTCTGCCCTACTTGGATATTCCGTTTCAGCACGCGAGCGCGCGCATCTTGAAGCTGATGAAGCGCCCCGCCGCCGCCGAAGACACATTGCAGCGGATCGCCGCCTGGCGGCGCGCCGTGCCGGACATCACCCTGCGCAGCACCTTCATCGTCGGCTTCCCCGGCGAGACCGAGGACGACTTCACCCAGCTGCTCGATTGGCTGCGAGCCGCGGAGCTGGATCGGGTCGGCTGCTTCGAGTACTCGCCGGTCGAAGGCGCGGCGGCCAACGACCTGGGGCAGAAACCCGTGCCCGCAGAGGTCAAGCAGGAACGCCGGGAGCGCTTCATGGAGTTGAGCGCCGAGATCAGCGCACGGCGGCTCGAGCAGAAAGTGGGCCGCACCATGCGGGTCCTCATCGACCGCATCGACGGCAGCGTCGCAATCGCCCGCTCGGCCAGCGATGCGCCGGAGATCGACGGCACGGTACGCATTCGCGCGGCAAAGGGATTGAAGGTGGGCGATTTTGCCGACGTGCGGATCACCAAAGCCGGCGCTTACGACCTCGAGGCGAGGAGCCTGGCTCCCGGGCCGGCAACGCACCCGATCGTTTAAATATGCGATTCAATTCTTTCGACTGAAGGATGGAGATCACCGTGGAAATAGCCGCTGACAAAGTGGTATTGATTCATTACACGCTGAAGGACGACAGCGGTGCCGTACTCGACAGTTCCGCCGGGGGCGAACCCCTCGCCTATATACAAGGACACGGAAACCTCGTGCCCGGCCTGGAGAAGGCTCTGGAGGGCAAGCAGGGGGGCAATACCTTGAAGGTGACGCTGGCGCCCGCCGACGGCTACGGGACCCGCGAGCCGAAGCTGGTGCAGCGCGTCCCGCGCCGCTCCCTGCAAGGGGCCGGCGAAATCAAGAAAGGCATGCAATTTCAGGCGCGCACCGACGACGGCATGCGCGTATTCACCGTCACCGGCATCGCCGGCGACATGGTGACCCTCGACGGCAACCATCCGCTCGCGGACCAGACACTGCATTTCGACGTGGAAGTGGTGAGCGTGCGCGCGGCGACGACCGAGGAACTCGAGCACGGACACGTCCACGGCGCCGGCGGACATCATCACTGACCGGGTACCTTGGCCCGGACGCGGCCGAGCCTAGGAGATGTACTTGAACAGGGACAGGCCCTGAGTCAGGGTGTACGCCTGCATCGCCGCGCTCAAAGTCGTGTTCTGCGAATCCAAACTGGTGATTGCACTCGCGTAGTCCAGACTCTGCAGCGAGGATATGGATTGCTGTAGCTGGGTCTGCTGGCTGGTCTGGACCGATTGCTGAGTGGTGATGGTGTTGAGCCGGCCGCCGACGCTGGCCTGCACCGTCGATGTCTGGCTGATCGCTTGGTCGATGTTGTTCAATGCGGTGGTCACGGCATTGTTCAGCGCCGGAACCGCGCTCGTACTGCTCGCACCCGATTGGATGGCAGTGATGAGATTCTGCACTGTCGTGAACAGGCTTTGATTGCCGCTCGGCGCCACGCTGAAGGAATCGCCCGTGGCGGGCTGGCCGGTCAGGGTGACCTGCGCGCCGCCGAAGCTGATGGTCTGACCGGAGGTGTAGGCGCCGCTGGTGACCACGTTGCCCAGCGAATCGAGCACCTGGTAGGCGTTCGGTGCCGTGAAATTGATCGAATAGGTCTTGCCGCTGTATCCCGCGGTGCCGGTCACGGTCGTCGCGCCGAGGATTCCGGATCCCGTATTGCCGGCGTTGGCCGTCACCGTGAACGTCCCGTTACCCGTCTTGATTTGATTGAACACGACGTCGCCGTTATCGCCGCTCGCGAGGGTTTGACCCGGCGCGATCTGAATCTGATTCTGGCCCTGATCGCCCGCGTAGCTCGCTCCGGTCGCGGTCAACGAGAAGGGCTGGGTTTGGCTCGCGAAGCCTGAGAATATGTACTGGCCGTTCCCGTCCTGGGTGTTGGCCAGCGTCAGCAGGCTGTTTTGAATCTGTGTGGCCTGCTCCGCAATCGCGGTGAGATCCTCCCCCGTCTGCGTGCCCGAATTGGCCTCGAGCGCCAGGCTGCGCAGGCTCTGCAATTGGTTTTGCAATTGCGACAGCGCGGTGTTCTCGGTTTGCAGGCCGGTCTGCGCGCTGTTGCCGTTGGCGGTGTACTGCTGGCTCTGCGCCAGCGCTTGATCGTAGTTGTTGACGGCGCCGGCGGCGATGGGATCCTGCGACGGAGTGGTGAAGTTCAGTCCCGAGGAGACTTGATTCTGGGTTTGCGACAAGTTGGACTCGAGCGTATCGAGCGCGCTCAGGAACTGCGTTTGATTCAAACTTTGGGTGACGCGCATGGCCTAGTCCTACGAGTACGTACCGTTGATCGAATCCATGAAGAAGGTGAACGTGCCGTTCGCAATGCTCAACGCCTGAGCCGAGGCCTGATAGGCCTGCTGCCACTGCAGCAGATTGGCGGCTTCCTCGTCCAAATTGACGCCCGACACCGACTGCACGGATTGCAGTGCCTGTGAATTGACCGCGGTTTGCGCGGTTTGCGCCGTATTGATCTGCTGCGCCTGGCTGCCGATGCCGGTGATGAGCGCGCTCACCGCGCCGTTGACGCTGACCGTGCCGCCCGACAGGACCCCCTGCGTCTGCAGGTTGGCGCTCGCCAGCGCATTGCGATTGTCGCCGGTTCCGCCGGCATTGCTTTGCACGGTGAAGGTGTCGCCGGTCGCCGGAGTGCCGCTGATCTGCACCTGCCAGCCGTACTGCGAGATGTTGCTTCCCGAGGTGTAGGCAAAGCTTCCCGCGCCGTTGACCGAGTAGGTGGTGGGGCTTGTGAACTGGATGGTCGCTGTGTTCAGTAAATTCGGATTCGCGGCGTCGACGACGCTGCCGCTGCTGATGGTCGCGCTTCCCGTATTGGTGCCGCCCACGGACGTCTGGATCGCACCCGCCGCGGCGATCTGCGTGGTGCCGGTCAATGCCACGGCAAAGGAACCCGCGGCCTGCGCCGTGGGCTGAATCAGGAACTGGTCCCCGGACGCGGGGGTCCCCGACAGCACGATCGAGAGTCCGTCGGCCGTAATCGGATTGCCGGCCGTGCCGTTGCCCGTGAAAGCGACGGCGCTGCCCGTCGCAGCGTTGGTCAGGCTGTAGGCGCCGCCCTGATACGACAGAAGATAGTTGTTCGCGGTCAGCGCACCGACATTGGTGATGCTGGCCGCGGCCGTGGTGTTGTCGGAGTTGTTCGAGGAAGCGGTGGCCTGCGGGCCTGCGACCGAAAACATGTTCGCACCCAGGTTTCCGGACAGATCCATGCCCGCGTTCTGCTGAGCGTTCGCGCTTTGGTTCAATGCAATGGCGATTTGGCCCAATTGATTGATGGCGGGATCGACCGCCTGGGTGCGCGAGGCCAGCAGTCCGCCCAGATCTCCGCCCGTAATTTGGCTGCTGATGGACACACTGGGGTTGGCTGAACTGGCAACCTCCAGCTGCGAGGCGTCGAACTGATTGCCCACGGTCGTCAACGCCGTCGCCTGGTCGTTCAACACCAACGGCTGGCCGTTGCCGACGAAGACGTTCACCGCGCCGGTGCTGTCCGTGGTCGTCGATATGCCGACCAATTGGGACAGATTCGACACGAGCTCGTCGCGCTGGTCGATTAGATCATTCGGCGGCTGACCACCTGCATTCGCCGTGGCGGTGACGATCTGTTGATTGAGAGCGGCAATGGACGTGCCGATCGAGTTGATCTGTGTGACGTCGCCCTGAATGCCCTGATTGATGCTGGTACTCAGGCCTTGCAGCTGGGTATTGGTGGACGAGAAGGCGCTCGCGACGCTCTGCGCCTGGCTCAGCAGGGCCTGACGAGCCGCGGTCGAGGTCGGGTCGTTCGCCACGGTGGACCAAGCGTTGTAGTAATTCTGCAGCGCGGTGCTCAAGCCCCCGGCCGACGTGCCGACGATATTGTCGATCTGGCTGGTGTAAGTCTGCAGGCTGTTGAGCTGGCCCAGGGAGCTCTGCGAGGTGTTCAGCTGATTCGCGCTCAACTGGCTGAAGGCTCGAGTGATCGAGGCCACTTGAACGCCGGCGCCGATCGGGGCGGTACCGTTCGACTGCGGCACTGCGGCAGTCAGATCGACCGATTCCCTGTCGTAGCCCGGCGTATTCGCATTGGCGATGTTATTGCTCGTGACCGCCAAGGCCGTTTGGTACGCCTGCAGCGCCGAAATACTGATTCCAAACACATCTGACACGTTATCTTCTCCGGAATGCCGATCCAGGCTGTTCAGCCTGTCCGCGGGTTATCGGCACGGGTTCTCATTTCTAAAGTTTCTCGCCGCTGACATTGAGCGCCATGCGCAACGTGCTGCTGTTGAGGATGTCGTTTAACTTATTCGCATACTCCGGATCGGTGGCGTAGCCTGATTTCCCGATGCTCTGGACGTAGGCCTGCGGGTCGCCGCCGGCGGCCACTGCATCCTTGTAGCGGGGCGAGCTGCCGAGCAGGCGGGCGAAGTCGCTGACGCTCTCTTCGATGGACCCGTAGGCGCGAAACGCCGTATGCCGCTGCGTCGCCACGCCGCCGCTGAATTCGAGCGTGCTCGCGGTGGCGCGCGCGCCGTCCCAGGAGTCATCCGCCTTGATGCCGAACATGTTGAGGCTGGGAGCGCCCTCGGCAGTGCGCGCCATGCGCTTCCCCCAGCCGGTTTCGAGCGCCGCCTGCGCCAGCATCCCCAGGGGACTCACGCCGAGGGAGTCGGCCGCGCGGCGGATCGTCGGCAGTACCTCGCTGACGAATTCACTGGCGCTCTCGAGCGTCGTTGCCGAGGACGGCCGTCCCGGAGCTCCTGTGTAGGCACTGGTCGGCGCCGGCCGCGCGGTCGCCGGTGCGGAAGCCGGCGACGCAGGCGTGGACGCCGGCGACGCTCCGGAGGAAAGCTGGCGCGTCAGCAGCGTGCCCAGACCGAGTCCCCCGTGTTTGCTCAAACTGAGCGCGACCTGCTTGTCGAACATGTCCTGATACATGCCCATTTCATTGCTGGCCGGATCGCCCTGATCGGCGCTGGCGTCGCGCATGCTCTTCAGCATCATCTGCAGAAACAGCGCGTCGACCTGCTCCGCGACGGCGCGCAGGGTCTGCGGCGAGTTCGTATCCTTCTTGAGCGCGGCAAGGCCCGAAAAATTGGTGTAGGTGTCGGCGCTGCTGCTGCTGGTCGGCGGCATCGGCGGAATCGGTATCAGGGGCGCGGTCACTAGATCACCACCAGCTCGGCCTGCAGCGCGCCGGCCTCCCTGAGCGCTTCCAGTATGGCCACGAGGTCGCCGGGAGCCGCGCCGACTTCGTTGACGGCGCGAACGATCTGCTCGAGCTCGACGCCCGGCTTGAACAGGAACATGTGGTTGCTTCCCTGATCCACCTTGATGGTCGAATTGGTGACGACCTCGGTGGTGCCCACCTTGGCGAACGGACTCGGTTGGCTGACGCTTTGTTCCTCTTTGATAGTCACCGACAGCGAGCCGTGCGATACGGCCGCGGGGCTCACCGTGACATTGCTGCTGATCACCACGGTGCCGGTACGCGAATTGATGATCACACGCGCCGGGGCGCTCGCCGGTTCCACCTGCAGATTCTCGATCATCGACAGGAAGGCGACCCGCTGCGTGAGATCCATCGGCGCGCGCACGCGGATCGAACTGCCGTCGATCATGCTGGCGAAACCCGATCCGAGACCCCGGTTCAGGCTCTCCACCAGGCGCGTCGCCGTGGTGAAGTCCGGATCGTTCAGATTCAGGACGATTGCATCACCCTGCGCGATTTGCGAGGGCACTGCGCGCTCGACCGTGGCGCCGTTCGGAATGCGGCCCGAGCTCGGCACATTGACCGTCAGCTTCGAGCCATCGTTGGCTTCGACGCCGAAGCCGCTGACGATGAGGTTGCCCTGCGCGATCGCATACACCTGGCCGTCGAGGCCGTGCAGCGGCGTCACCAGCAGCGAGCCGCCTCGCAAACTCTTGGCGTTCGCGATGGAGTTGACGGTGATGTCGATGGTTTGACCCGGCTTGACGAAGGCCGGCAGCACCGCGTGCACCGACACGGCCGCGATGTTCTTGAGCTGCGGCGGTGAACCGTTTGCCGGCACCGTGATGCCAAGCTGGGCCAACATGTTCGTCAGCGATTGCACGGTGAACGGCGCTTGAATGGTTTGATCTCCGGTGCCGTTCAACCCGACCACCAGACCGTAGCCGATGAGTTGATTGGTGCGCACGCCCTGCACCTGGGCCATGTCCTTGATACGCTCGGACCGTGCGAGTGGGGCGGTCAGCAGCAGCAGCGCTATGGTGCAAATTCGAAACGACATTGACTGCTCCGGCCTTAGAAGGGCGAATACGCCGAGTTGAAGAACCTTGCCAACCAGCCCATGCGGTTGGAGCTGTCGACGACACCTTTGCCCGAGTAGCTGATGCGGGCATCCGCGAGCTTGTCCGAGGTAACCGTGTTGTTGGTGGCGATGTCCGCCGAGCGCACGACGCCCGAAATGTGCACGAATTCGTCGCCCTGATTGAGCTTCAGGGTCTTGTCGCCCTGCACTACCAGATTGCCGTTGGCCTGCACGTCGATCACGGTCACGGTCAGACTGCCCGCCAGGCTGTTGCTCTGGGCGCTGGATCCGGCGCCGCTGAAGCCATCGGACCCGTTCAGAGTGGTGGAGAGTATGGGCCTGCCTCTGACCGTCATGCTTTGTCCGAAGATCGTGGGCGCGCTGTTCGCAACCGTCGTCGTCTTGGCGGTGGTGGTGGTTGCGCTCTTGCTGGCATTGGTCGCTTCGTTCAGAACGATGGTCAGCACATCGCCCACGCGGCGCGCCTTGAGATCCGAAAACAACTCCATTTGCTGACCGGCCTGGTAGATGGCTCCGTCGGTACGCGGGGTGGGCGGCGGCAATACTCGCGCGACCACGGGATCGGGCTTGTGATCCTTGCCCGGAAGCAAGCCGCAGGCCGACAGCAGTGCGCACAGCAGCACGCAACCCAGAGCAGGAAATGAGATGTTATTCATCATGACAGGTTGGTCGTCAGGTACTGCAGCATCTGGTCGGTGGTGCTGATCGCCTTGGAATTCATTTCGTAGGCGCGTTGACAGGTGATCATGTTGACCAGCTCCGTTACGGTGTTCACGTTGGAGGTTTCGAGCGAACCCTGCTGCAGGGTGCCGAGTCCGTTGAGTCCCGGCGCGCCGACCTGCGGAGAGCCGCTCGATCCGGACTCGACCAACAGGTTGTTGCCGGTCGGCTGCAATCCCTGCACGTTGATGAAGTTCGCCAGCTGCACCTGACCGACCGTGGTCGCCTTCGTGGCGCCCGGCGCTGTCACTGACACGGTGCCGTCGCTGCCCACGGTGACCGACTGCGAGCCGACGGGAATGGTGATCGCGGGCGACAGCGGATATCCCGTGGCCGTGACCACATTGCCCGTTTGATCCATCGAGAAGGATCCGTCGCGCGTATACGCGAGCGTGCCGTCCGGCATCGTGATCTGAAAGAATCCCTGTCCCGTGATCGACAGATCCAAGGTGCCTCCGGTTTGCAGCACGCTTCCCTGGGAGAAGTTCTTCTCGGTGGCGGCGATTTTCACGCCGGTTCCCAGCGAAAGGCCGGTCGAATACTGGGTGTTCTGCGTGCTCTGCGCGCCGACCTGCTGCACGTTCTGGTACATGAGGTCCTGAAACGCGGCCCGATCGGCTTTGAAACCGGTGGTATTGCTGTTCGCGAGGTTATTGGAAATAACCGCCATCTGGGTGTTTTGCGCGTCGAGACCGGTCTTTGCGGCCCATAGTGCGAGATTCATGGTGCGAGTCCTTTAGATTACGACGTGAGCATCATGCGTTCGGCGCTCTGCTCATCCGTATCCGCCGAGTTGATGCTCTTGATCTGAAATTCATACAGGCGCTGCAGCTCGATCATATTGACCAGGGACTGCGCGGCGTTGACGTTGCTCGATTCCAATACGCCGGAGGTCACGGTGACCGTCTCATCGGTGGGCGCCTTGACGCCGCTTTTCAGGCGCAACAGTCCGTCATCGCCTTTCTGCAAATCGGCGGTGGGCGGATTCACCAGCTTGATGCGATCGACTTGCGACTGCGCATCCGGAGGCGACCCGAGCGGAACGACCGATATGGTCCCGTCGTTGCCGATGGTCACCTGGGTCGAGGGCGGAATGTTCAACGGCCCCGTCTCGGACAGCACCGGCTGCCCGGCGACCGTCGTGACGGCACCGCTCTCCGTCACTCGCAGGTCGCCGGCCCGGGTGTAGGCCTCCTTGCCGTCCGCGCCCTGCACCGCGATGAAGCCCTTGCCGTTGACCGCAATGTCGAGCGGTTGGCTGGTGGTCTCGAGGACACCGCTCGTGAAGTCGATGCCGGCGTTGCCCGCCACCGCATTGACACGGGTCGGAAAACCCGCGCCGTAGATGGGCTGGCTGGTGAACGCGACGGCGTCGGCGCGAAAGCCGACGGTGTTCGAGTTCGCGATGTTGTGGTTGTTGACGGCCTGCGCTTGCATGATCTGCTTCGCGCCGGTCATCGCCACATAAAGTCCTCTATCCATCGTTATTTCCTACTGATGTCCGCGACTAGTGGTCGATACCGATGACGGTCTGGGATTCCTGATTGGCGGTCGTGATGACCTGCGCGTTGGCGTCGAAGGACCGCTGCGCCGTGATCATGTTGACCAGCTCCGTGGTCAAGTCGACGTTCGAGCTCTCGAGTGCGCCGGACTGGATGCTGCCGAAGCCGGCCGAGGATGCCGTGCCCTGCACGACGTTGCCGGAGGTGAAGGTCTGCGACCAATTCGTGTCGCCCAACTGCTTCAGGCCCTGCGGATTAGGGAAGTTCGCCATGGCCAACTGGCCGAGCTCGGTGGAACGGCCGTTGGTATACACCGCGGACACGATCCCCGACGGGTCGATGGCGACGGTGCTCAACTGGCCGGTCGCGTAGCCGTTCTGCGTGATCGAGGTCACGCCGAAGGCCCCGCCGTACTGAGTCGTTTGGCCGAAGTTGAAATTCATGGTCATGGCCTGCCCGCCGTCCGGCGGGTTGAACCCGGCGAAGGTGAGGCCGCCGCCCGCGGGCACGGTCTGCGCACCGGTGTTCGAGAAGGTCAGATCCTGAGCGGCGCCGACCTGCGTGCCGTTCACCGTCATATTCACGGCCCAGACGTTGGGTGCCGCGGTCTGCGTGAAGTACATGGTGGCCGGATAGGCATTGCCCAGCGAGTCGTACACCGTGGTCGACGTCGACTGGTTGTAGGTCAAGGAGTTCGTGGGATCGAACGGCGCCACGGTCGGAACGGTCGCGCCCGCCGGCAGATTCAGGATCACCGTGCCGGTGGAGGTGGCCTGAGGAGCACTCTGTGCCGTCTGCAGGTTCAGGTCGCTCAGCGCGCCGGTGTTGAAGCCGCCGTTGACGAGCGGCGGGTAGACCTGCAGCGCCTGCCCGGTCGAGCTCACCACGTTGCCGTTCGAGTCCTCGGCGAATTGCCCGTTGCGTGAATAGACCAGGCCCTGGGGGCTCTGCAGCGTGAAGAAGCCGTCGCCGCTGATGGCCAGGTCCAAATTCGAGGACGAGGTGGTGATATTGCCCTGCGTGAACTGCTGCGCAGTGCTCGCGAGGCGCACGCCTTCGCCCGTCACCGAGGTGTTGAGGTTGACGGCGCCGGAGGCGTAGACGTCGGCGAACTCGGCGCGGGATTCCTTGAACCCCACGGTGTCCGCGTTGGCGATATTGTTTGCCGTGACGTCCAGATCCGAGCTGGAGGCGGTCAAACCCGAAAGTGCGATGCTGAAACTTGACATGGTTACTCCTGAAGAATCTGGTTAGTTCGAAATCTGCATCACGCTGCTGAACGGCACGCTGCCGAGGCCCGCGATGTTCAAGGTGAGTCCGGTGCTTCCCGCGCCCATCGTGACGCTCTGCACGGTGCCGTTCACGTAGGTGGGGATCGCCGTGCCCGAGGCGACGCCGTCGACGTTGGCGCTTAAGGTGTACTGCCCCGCCGGCGCCTGCGAGCCGTCGGACTCGGTCCCGTTCCATGTGAAGTTGGCAAGACCGCTCGACTGCGCGCCGAGATTGACTTGCTGCACGAGCACGCCGGCACTGTTCACGACATTCACCGTCACCGACGAGGAGGTCTGCGGCACCTGCACCGCACCCGTGATGGCGGCGCCGTTCGTAGGCAGCGTGGCCGTCGAACTGGCGACGAGCGCCTGGTGTCCGAGCAGCGACGACGCCTGCAGCGCCTGGCTCGAACTGAGAGAGTTCGAAAGCGCCGTGAAAGAATTGTTGAGCTGCGTGATGCCCTGCACCTCGCTGAGCTCGGACAACTGGCTGAGAAAGGTGGTGCTGTCGACCGGGTTGGTCGGATCCTGGTTCTGCAGCTGCGCCAACATCAAAGTCAGAAAGTCGGTGCCGCCCAGGGTCGTGCCGGTCGTCGACAGCGGGTTGCTGCTGGACGAGGTGCTCGAGCTGCCGCCGGCGGCGTTGGTGGCGGGCGTGTTGGTGCCCGTGCCGGCTACCGAATGCGTGTTGTTGATTTGCATGATTAGTCTCTAAATCCTAGTGACCCATCGAAATGGTCTTGAGCAGCAAGTCGCGTGCCGTGTTGATGGCCTCGACATTGGTCGCGAAGCTGCGGTTCGCTGAAATCATGTTGGTCATCTCCTCGATGGAGTTGACGTTCGACATGTAGATGTAGCCGTCCTTGTTCGCCGCCGGATTGTCGGGCTCGTAGCGCATCATGGGGGGAGCGCCGCTCTCCACCACGCCGAGTACGCGCACGCCGGCAGAAGGACTCTCGCCGTCGAAGTCCGCATCCGAGTCATCCATCATGGTCTGGAACACGGGATGACGGGCGCGATACACCTTGGTGGCATCGCCGTTGACGCTCTCCGCATTGGCGAGGTTGCTGGCGGTCGTGTTGAGGCGGATCGTCTGCGCGTTCAGGGCACTGCCCGCGGTGTTGAATACATTGAATAAGGACATCGTAGCTCCCGACTATTGGGCGGCGATCACGTACTGCAGGTCCGCGATCTGATTGTTGATGAACTGAAGACTGGCCTGATAGCGCACGTTGTTCTCGGAGAACGCCGCTTGCTCCACCGGCATTTCGACCGTGTTGCCGTCGAGGGAGGCCTGATAGGGATTGCGGTATTTCAATTCGCCGGCGGGCAATTCGCCCTCGAGGGGCACGATGTGCGCCGCGGAGGTGACGCTCAAGGCCAGCGGCGCCGCGCTTTGCGACGAAGAACCGAGCACCGACGCGAAATCGATGTCGCGCGCCTTGTAGTTCGGCGTGTCGGCATTTGCTAGATTGGTGGCGAGCACGTTCATCCGCTGTCCGTGCAGAAGCAGCGCTTGCTCGTGGATGCCAAAGATGTTGTCGAACATATGCGAATCTCCTCGGGATAGCTAAAGCAAGAGCTGTGCCAAGCCGTCGGAGCCCGCCCAGACGCGGGCGATACCGCTTGAAATGTGAACCGCAGCACACTTGAGGAAGCGCCGTGCCCTCTCGGTGCGGATTCGGGGGCCCGGTGCGGCGGGGGATGCATCGTGGCGCGGCAAGGACTTGCCGCACCGGCCGAGCGGCGGCAAAGCGCGGGTGAACGATCGGCCGTCGCCCCGCCTGTGCGCTCATCGCCCCCGTCTGTGCGCTCGTCGCCCCCGTCTGTGCGCTCGTCGCCCCGCCTCTGCGCTTATGGCCTCGCCTGGATGGCACGCGGCTTGCTTACTACTCTCTATGATGTCTATGCCGCCAAAATACCGTCGCTTGGGTTGGCTCGCCTGTTTGGCGGCAGCGCCGTCCTGGGGCGCCGACTTTCAAGACGTGTCGGAACTCGAGAACCTGGCCAGATCCGCGGCGACGCCCGTGCTGACCCCGCCGACCAGCCGCCAGCGCCTCCAGGTGGGCCCAATCCTGGCGCGCCTGCAGCTCGCACCCTGCGGTAACGTGAAGTCGAGTATTGCGCCCGGACCGCGAAATCCCGCCCGGGTGTTGATCGAACTGCGCTGCGAGGGCAGCACTCCCTGGCACCTCTATGTTCCGGTCAAAGTCATCGGCACCTCCCCGGTGGTTCTCGCGGCCCACGCCATCGTCACGGGTACGGTGCTGACCGCCAAGGATGTGACTGTCGAGCAACGCGATGCCGTGGGCCTGCCGCCGGGATATCTCGACGATCCCTCGATTGCCGTCGGAATGACGGCGAGCCGAGCGATTTCGGGGGGAGCCGTGCTGACCAACCAACAATTACTGGGAGCTCGCGTCGTCCAACGCGGCCAAACCGTCACCTTGGTGGCGGACGCCGGCGGCATCAGCGTACGGATGCCCGGTAAGGTACTGAGCGATGCCCTTGTCAATCAACGAGTTAGAGTTGAGAATCTGTCGTCGGGGAAGATCGTCGAAGGCATTGCCCGATCCGAACAAGTGGTGGAAATTATTTTCAATTAGCCCTTCAGTGAACCCTGTCACAGTCGATAAGGGAATCTGGGGTCGGAACTCGCGCCTAGCCGTTAAAGTTCATCCAAACCCTGACGATAACGTATGTGATGGGCAAGTTACGTGCCCGAGGAGAGATGTAGGTGTCCAACAAAATCAGCGGATACACGGCCAATGAGCCGCTCGCGCCCATAAAGGGCTCGAACAGCAATAGCGTCGTGGCCGACAAATCGCAGACGACTTCGTCGGCGACCGCGGCTTCGACCGCACAGACCGGCGACACCGTCACGCTGACCGACTCGGCGCGCTCGCTGCAGAAGATCGAGGAAGCGGTGGCGAAAGCCCCCGTCGTCGACTCAGCCAAGGTCGACACCATCAAACAGGCCGTGCAGAACGGCACGTACCAGGTCAATGCGGGTCGAGTTGCCGGCAAGATGCTGCAATTCGAGCGCGGGCTCAAGAAGTAGGCCATGAATCAAGACGCACGCCGAAATCTCGAAGATTTACTGGATCGCGAGATTGAGGCGGCGCGCCTATTGTCCACCACCCTGGCCGCGGAACGCAGCGCCTTGACCGGCACCTCCCCCGAAGCCGTTCAGCAAAAATCCGCCGAAAAGATTCAACTCCTCGAAATGATCGAACGGCTGGAGAGCGAACGCCGCGCCGTGTGCGCGGAGACCGGCCTCGACGTCTCCGGCAACGCCGGCGATGCGAACGCGTCCAAGGCCGGCGGCATAGTCTCCGAGCGCTGGCGCGCATTGATGGAGCTGATGGCCGGCTGCCGCGCCGCGAATGAGGTGAATGGCTACATCATTCATGTGCGGCAGAACCAGATCCGGCAGTTGATGGATATTCTCAGAGGCACGACGCCGGTGACCTACGGACCGCAAGGAAAGACCTTCGCAAGAGCGCTGCGCGCGCTGGCGCGGGCATGAGCCAATGTTGGTATTGAGCCGCCGCGCTGACGAATCGATCGTGATCCAACCCGCGGACGGGGTGGACGTGAGCATGACCATGGCGCAGCTGTTCGCCAACGGCCCCATTCAGATCACGCTGCTCGGCGGCACGGGCCGGCGCATCAAGATGGGCATCGAAGCGCCCGAACAACTCGCGATTCGACGCAAAGACGTCGCTTAGCTTTCCCACGCGAGGTATTGTTCGCCTACGCTTTTTGGGAAGTCGCGATGAATGATTCATCGCCGGCCGCAGAACCTCTGCGGCGGGCGCTCCAAGATTTCTCCTCGGGCCGCGTCGACGACGCACGCGCGGCGACGGGGCGCATCTTGCGGGACTTTCCCGACAATACCGCGGCCCTGCACCTCTCCGGCATCATTGCGCACAGCAGCGGCGATCAAGCTGAGGCGCGTGCGCTACTGCGCCGCGCCGCCGAAGCGCCCGACACCACCGCCCTGTATGTTCTGAGCTATGCCGAGCTCGGCTGCAAACCCCTCGACCCCCAAGCCGCCGTGGACGCCGCCCGGCGTGCCGTCGCGCTCGATGCCGCCCTGCCTCTGGGTTGGTTGGTCTTGGGCGGATTGCTGCTGGAGATGCGGCAGCTCGAGGAGAGCCGAGCCTGTTTCGAGCGTGCTTTGCGGCTGGATGAGCATCTCTGGCGGGCGCGCGCCGGCCTTGCCTTGGCATCGGCCCGGCTCGGCTCCACCGAAGCGGCCGTCGCCTGCTTCGAGACACTGCTGCGCGCGGAACCGGACAATGCCGAGGCCCGCAATCTCTTCGCGCAGCTGCTGCAGGAGTTGGGCCGATATGAGGATGCGTTGAGGCAGGCCGATCAGGCGGCGGCACAACGCCCCGACTCGTTCGAGCTTGCGCTTCGTGGCGCCGACATCGAGCTGCAGTTGGGGCGCCACTCCGCGGCCTTGGCGCGGCTCGATTTTCTCGAGAAGACCTGGGGCAACGAGGTCAAGCTGCTCACGCTCAAGGCGCACGCGCTGCGGCTGCTCGATGAATACGACGCAGCGGCAGTGCTGTGCCGCGACGCCCTGGCTCGGGGCCTCGACTCCGCCGAACTCAAGCGCGTCTACGGACTCGCGCAACAATTGGCGGGGCGCGAACGGGAGGCGCTGTCCCTGTTCGATGCGGCGGCGGCGTCGAACAGCGCGATCGCGCTGTCGGACAAAGGCGTGCTGCTGGCTCAGCTTGGCCGCACGGGCGAAGCCTGCGAGGCGTTCGATCAAGCACTGGCTCGCGAGCCATTCCTGGCGGATGCCTGGTACAACAAGGCCAATGCGAGAACCCACACGCCGGCAGATCCCGACATTGCCGCCATGGAAGAACTGCTCGGCGCGCACTGTCCCAACCGGGATCAAGTGCTGCTGCATTTCGCTCTCGGCAAGGCCCACATGGAGACCGGAGATGCAGAGAAGGCGTTCGCGCATTGGCATGCCGCCAATCGGATGAAGCGCGCGATGATCGATTACGACGCCGACGCCGCGCTTCGCCGGATGGCATCGATGACCGCCGGCCCCGCGCATTTCAACGCAGGTACGCCCGCGACGGGAGTGCGGCTGTCCGAGGTGCCGGTGTTCGTGGTCGGGATGCCGCGCTCCGGCTCCTCACTGCTCGAGGAGATCCTGGCGTCGCATCCGCGGGTGCACGGCGGCGGAGAACTGATGCAGCTCAGATCCCTGTTCGAGCGCGGCCTCGCGCAGGGTGTCGGCACGGCCGCCTCGGGTGCCGATTCCTCCATCGCGGAAGCCGTATGTCAGAAGCTGCAGCGCGTATCGCCGCAGGCCCTGCGAATCGTCGACAAGGATCTCGCCAATTTCCTGCACCTTGGCTCCATCCATCGGATTTTCCCTCGAGCGCGGATCATCCACTGCCGGCGCGATCCGCTCGATACCTGCTTCTCCGCGTACACCAGGCTGTTTCTCGGCAATTGGGAGTTCACCTACGATCTTGGCGAGCTCGGGCGCCACTATCGCGGCTATCGCGCCCTGATGGCACACTGGCGCGAAGTGTTGCCGAGCAAGACCTTCCTGGAAATCGACTATGAGGCTCTCGTGGCGGAACCCGAGAACGAGACGCGCCGGGTTTTGGATTTTCTCGGGCTGCCCTGGCACGAGGCATGTCTGCGATTCTTCGAGACGACCAGGAGAGTCGGCACCGCGAGCTTCGCGCAAGTCAGACGGCCCATTTACCGTTCGAGCATCGGCCGCAGCCGCTCCTTGAGCCCTCATCTGCGGCCGCTGATCCAGGCGCTGGGCGATCTCGCGCCCGCCGGTTGACGACGATGTCCACATCGACTCTCGATCAATTGCTCGGCACCGCGACCGAGCGGCACCGCGCGGGCCATCTCGCCGAAGCGCGCCGGCTCTATCAAGAAGTGTTGTCGGCGATGCCGACACATGCCGTCGCCGCGTTTCGCGGCGGCCTCGTGGAACTGCAGGATGGGCACCCGGAGGCGGCGCTCGTGCTCATCGCGCGCGCCGCGGCGCTGGCGCCGGAAGAGCCGCGCCACCATTTCGGCCTCGGCCAGACCCTACAGGCGCTCAACCGTCACGCAGAGGCGGCGGCCGCCTACCGGCGCGCCTTGCAGGCAGACCCGAGTTCGGCGGACGCACACTTCGCGTTGGGGGTCGCCCTGCAGTCGCAGGGAGATCATGCCGGTGCGATCGTCGCCTACCGGTCCGCCGTTGCGCTGCAGCCCGACCATGTGGGCGCAATCGGCAACTTGGGTGTAGCGCTGCAGGAATCGGCTCAAATCGACGAGGCGGTGAAACTGCTGCGCACCGCCGCCCAACTGCAGCCCGCGACGATGCCGCATGCCCTGAATCTCGGCATCGCGCTCTGCCGCCAACGCAATTTTGCGGAGGCCGAAAGCGTTCTGCGCGGCGCCATCCTGCTGCGGCCGGACTCTCCCGAGGCGCCGTTCAATCTCGGCAATGCGCTGCACGGTCTCGGCAGGTTACGTGAAGCTGCCGAGCAATACGGCCGGGCCATCGCTCTACGCCCAAGCTACCCGGACGCGCTGAACAATCTCGGCAACATTCACAAGGAACTCGGCGAATTCGCCTCGGCCGAAGCGGCCTACGGCGCCGCCATCGAAGCACGGCCCGACTATGTGGCCGCATTGAACAACTTGGGCTGCCTGTTGCGCACGGTGGGCCGCACTGCGGACGCCGAATTGACGCTGCGTCGAGGATTGCAGGTGGGTCCGGCGAATTCCGCGCTGCATGACAACTTGGGCAGCGTGCTCAAGGACTTGGGCCGGCTCGATGAGGCGATCGCCTGCTTCCGCAAGGCCGTGGAACTCGATCCGAGCAACCCGGCGACGCACGGCAACCTTGCGTACGCGCTGTGCTTTCAATCCTTGCACCCCGACACGCCACGCGAAGAGTGCCTGCGGTGGAATGAGCGCTTCGCCGCGAAATTCCCGGCACGCAGCCACGCCAACGACCCCTCGCCCTCGCGCCGGCTGCGCATAGGTTACGTGTCCCCGGATTTCCGCGATCATTGTCAGTCGCTGTTCACGATTCCCCTGCTGTCTCGCCACGACCACGCGGAATTCGAAATATTCTGCTATTCCAGCGTAGAGCGCCCCGATGACCTCACCCGGCGCATCCAGGGGTTGGCCGACCATTGGCGCGAAGTGCGGCCCCTGGACGATGAGGCGCTGGCCTCCGTCGTTCGGGATGATGGCATCGACATCCTCGTCGATCTGACCATGCACATGGCCGGCGGCAGGCCCCTGCTGTTCGCGCGTCGGCCGGCGCCCGTTCAGATTGCCTGGCTGGCCTATCCCGGAACCACCGGCATGCGCGCGATAGATTACCGCCTCACCGATGCGCGCCTGGATCCGCCGGGATTCGACAGCCACTACAGCGAGCGCAGCATCCGGCTGCCGGATTCATTCTGGTGCTATGACCCTCTGACCGATCAACCGCAAGTCAATGCGTTGCCGGCGCTCGAGCGCGGCTATGTGACCTTCGGCTGCCTGAACAATCCGTGCAAATTGACCGATGCCACCTTGCAACTGTGGGGCGAGGTGATGCGCGCCGTCCCCCATTCCCGGTTGTTGCTCTTGGCGCCGGAAGGCCCGCGCGCGAGATTGTTGCAGCGGCTGGGCGCGCAGGGCATCGACGCAGGGCGGGTCGGCTTCGTTCCCTATCGAAAGCGCGCGGAGTATCTACGCTCCTATCACGACATCGATATCGGTCTCGACACCTTTCCCTACAACGGCCATACCACCAGCCTCGATTCTCTCTGGATGGGCGTGCCCACCGTCACGAGAGTGGGCGAAACCTGTGTCGGGCGCGGCGGCTTGAGCCAACTGTTTCAGCTCGAGTTGCTCGAGTTGGCCGCCGAATCCGACTTGGGGGTGGTTGCGGCGGCCACGGCGCTCGCCGGCAACCTTCCGCGCCTCGCCGATTTGCGCCGAAACCTGCGGTCGCGGCTCGAGAAATCGCCGCTGATGGACGCGGCCCGCTTCGCGCGCGGCATCGAGACCGTGTATCGGGGGTTATGGAAGACTCACTGCCAAGGGCGCCACACCGTAGTTTCTGCCTAATCCATTGAGGAGTATGGATTTTTTCGGCGAGCACTGCGCGATGAGCCGCCGCAGGTTCGACATAACGCCCCACCCCTAATTGAACGCTTCGCTAACGACTTCGCGATGTGCATAATGGCTGCTTCATAACGATGAAATAAGGTTCGTACGGATGGAGCGTCGCCTGCATACCCGCCACCGCGCACGCACGACCGTGTACGTGGTGATGTCCGGAAGGAAGAGTCGGATTTGCAAGGCTAAAAACCTCAGTGCGAACGGTGTCTTCGTGGAAACGGAAAACCTCGGATTGCGCAAGGGACAGCAAGTGCAGCTCGCCTTCGCCATCAACTTGGGGTTGGTGACCAAGATCCATCGCCGCACCGCCATCGTCGCGCATGTGACTCGCGGCGGCACGGGACTCATGATGGAGCAGTTCGGAGGACGTTAGAGCGCCGGCGCAGTCACCGCAAAGTTTCCTGTAAACTTGCGCGAATGCCACCCTTCGATCCGCCCCGCCCGGATGTCATCCGCATCCGCGGTGCGCGGCAGAACAACCTCAAGAACCTCGACCTCGATCTTCCCCATCACGAACTGATCGTCGTGACGGGAGTGAGCGGGTCCGGGAAGTCCTCTCTGGTATTCGACACTCTGTACGCCGAAGGCCAGCGCCGCTACGTCGAGACTTTCTCGCCCTATGCGCGGCAGTTTCTGGACCGCATGGACAAGCCGCAGGTGGATCGCATCGAGGGGATTCCGCCCGCGATCGCCATCGACCAGACCAACCCCGTTCGAACCTCGCGCTCCACCGTGGGCACGATGACCGAGCTCAACGATCACTTGAAGCTGTTGTTTGCGCGTGCCGGGGTACTGCATTGCCGCGGCTGCGGCCGGCCGGTGCGGCGCGATACACCCGCGAGCATACAAGAGTCGGTGAGCAGCCTCTCCCGCGAGAACGGCGATCCGCCTTTGCTGCTCACCTTTCCGGTGCCGATCCCGAAGAATTTCACCGAAAACGAAATCAGGAGACTGTTGTCCGCCCAAGGCTACACGCGCATCCATGAAAAGCGGGGCAATGTCCTGCAAGTGATACAGGATCGCTTCCGCTGGTCCTCGGTGGATGCAGCCCGTGCCGGCGATGCCGTCGAGGCGGCCCTCAAGGTGGGTCAGGGCCGCCTCGACGTGTACCCCCGCGCTGACGTTGACGCCGGCGCGGCCGGCGCGACCGCCGCTGCCGGCGACGGTGCCGCCGCCGAGCCCACCGAATACGCCGTACCGTGGCGCTTCTCCACCGGCCTGCACTGTCCGGACTGCGACATCGTCTACAAGGACCCCAGTCCAAGCACCTTCAGCTTCAATTCACCGATCGGCGCCTGTGAAACCTGCCGTGGTTTCGGCCGCAGCATCGGCGTCGATTATGGCTTGGTCATTCCGGATGTCTCCTTGAGTCTTCGCCAGGGCGTCATCAAGCCGTGGCAGACCGAGTCGTACAAGGAATGCCAGGCGGATCTCATGAAGTTCGCCCGCAAGCGCGCCATTCCCGTGGACAAGCCATGGCGCGAGTTGACCGATGCCGAGCGCACCTGGGTGATCGAGGGCGAGGGAGAGTGGACCAAGAATGTCTGGTACGGCGTGCGCCGCTTCTTTGCCTGGCTCGAAACCAAAGCCTACAAGATGCACATTCGCGTGCTGCTGTCGCGATACCGGTCGTACACCGAGTGCGGCGCCTGCGGCGGAGCACGGCTCAAGCCCGAGGCTCTCCTGTGGCGGGTCGGGAATCCCGGCATCAACATCCGCGAACTGATGCTGCTGCCCATCGATGACGGCAGCCGCTTCTTCGATGCTTTGAAGCTGCCCGCGCCGCTCGATGACGCCGTCGATTTGCTGCTCCGGGAAATTCGCACCCGCCTCAAGTATCTGACGGACGTCGGATTGGGTTACTTGAATCTCGACCGCCAGTCGCGCACTTTGTCCGGCGGGGAAGTGCAGCGGATCAACCTCACCACCGCGCTCGGCACTTCACTGGTCAATACCCTGTTCGTGCTGGACGAGCCTTCGATCGGCCTGCACCCGCGCGATGTCGATCGCATCGTCGGTGTGATGCACCGCCTGCGCGACGCCGGCAATACGCTGGTGGTGGTGGAGCACGACCCGAAGGTGATGCAGGCCGCGGATCGCGTGCTCGACATCGGACCCGGGCCCGGCGAGCACGGCGGGGAGATCGTATTCTTCGGCCCCGTCGCCGAGCTCGAGCGGGCGCAGGGCTCGCTCACCGCCGACTATCTCTACGGCCGCAAACGTGTCAAGGCGCCGCGCCGGTTGACGGCGGCCGCGCCACCCGCAGGCATCTTGGAGCTAAAAGGAGCCGCCGAGCACAATCTCAAGGACATCGATGTCGAGATTCCCTTGAGGCACTTGGTGTGCGTAACCGGCGTCAGCGGCTCCGGCAAATCCACCCTGGTGCACGACATCCTGTTCCCGGCGCTGCTGCGGGCGAAGGGTAAGCCCACCGAAAATCCCGGCCGTCACCGCGGCCTCGTGGGCGCCGAGCGGATCGACGGCATCGTCATGGTGGACCAGAGCCGCATCGGGCGCACCACACGCTCCAATCCCGCCAGCTACGTCGGCGCCTTCGACGCCATTCGCGATTTGTTCGCCAGACTGCCGGAAGCCCGCGAGCGCAAGTACACGCCTGGCACCTTCAGCTTCAATGCCGGCAAGGGCCGCTGTCCGGCGTGCGGCGGCAACGGCTTCGAGCACGTGGAGATGCAATTTCTCTCCGACGTGTATTTGCGCTGTCCCGACTGCGACGGCCGGCGTTATCGGGCCGAAGTGCTCGAGGTGAAGCTGTCTCGCGGCAATGCGCCGCCGCTGAGCATCGCCGATGTCCTCGATCTGACGGTTACGGAGGCGCTGGCGTACTTTGCCGCGGACACGGAGGTGTGCACGCGTCTGACGCCGCTCGCCGAGGTCGGCCTCGACTACCTGCGCCTGGGCCAACCCGTGCCCACGCTGTCGGGCGGTGAGGCGCAGCGCCTCAAGCTTGCCGGACATCTCGCCGAGAACGCCGCACGCAAGCCGCGCAACGGCGTTGCGTCCCGCCCCGGCGTTCAGGGCGGCGCGCCGGGCGGCACGCTTTTTCTATTCGATGAACCCACCACCGGCCTGCACTTCGACGATGTGGCGAAGTTGCTGCGCGCCTTTCGGCGATTGATCGACGCCGGGCATTCGCTGCTGGTGATCGAGCACAATCTGGACGTCATTCGCGCGGCCGACTGGGTCATCGACCTGGGGCCCGAGGGCGGCGAGGCGGGCGGCAGGGTCGTGGGCGTGGGCACGCCGTCGCAAATTTCCCGCAACCCTTCGTCCCACACGGGGCGCGCCCTCCTCGATGCGGAGAAGCCGCTGCCGATCAGCGCCGCGGTTCAGGATGCGGCGGCCTCGCCCTATCGCTCGGCGCGCGGCGTAGCCTCGCCGCGCTCCATCGAGATTCGCGGCGCCCGCGAGCACAACTTGAAGAACGTCGATGTCGACTTAGGGTTAAACCGATTCACCGTGATCACCGGCGTTTCCGGCAGCGGCAAGAGCACCTTGGCGTTCGACATCTTGTTCGCCGAAGGCCAGCGGCGGTACTTGGAGTCCTTGAACGCCTACGCGCGGCAGTTCGTCCAACCCGCATCGCGCCCGGACGTGGACGCCATCTTCGGCATACCGCCCACCGTCGCGATCGAGCAGCGCACCAGCCGCGGCGGACACAAGAGCACCGTTGCGACGCTTACCGAGATCTATCATTTTCTGCGCCTGCTGTACGTCAAGCTGGGTGTTCAGCACTGTCCGGTCTGCGAAGCGCGCATCGAACCTCAGTCCGCCGATGCCATCGCGGCGCGGCTGCTCAAGGACTATCGGGGAAAGAGCATCACCCTGTCGGCGCCGCTCATCGTGGCGCGCAAGGGTCTGTATACGGCGCTCGCAAAATGGGCGCACGGCAAGGGCTTCGCGCATCTGCGGGTCGACGGCACGTTGCTGCCCACGGCGAAGTGGCCGCGGCTGGATCGATTCATGGAGCACAACATCGAATTACCGGTGGCCACGCTGCAAGTCGGCGCGGCACGCGAGGCCGAACTGCGCCGGGCCTTGGATCTCTGCCTGGAGCATGGGCGCGGTGTGGTGCACGTCGACGGACCGCGGTCTGCCGCGAGCGTGTTTTCGACCAAGCGCGCCTGCCCCAACTGCGGCACGGGATTTCCGGAGCTCGACCCCCGATTGTTCTCTTTCAACTCGAGGCATGGCTGGTGCAAAGGCTGCTTCGGCACCGGGCTGCGAATCGAGCAATTCGACGCCGAACAGAGCGGCGAGGAATCCGCATGGCGGGAAAGCGAGCACGCTCCCTGTCCCGACTGCGAAGGTCAGCGCCTCAATCCCGTGGCGCTGCACGTTCTGTTTCGCGGCCGTTCGATCGCGGCGCTCACGGGCCTGTCGGTGCAGGAGTTTTCGGCCGGCCTGCGGCGGTTCGATCTGGCCGGGCGGGAACGGGACATCGGGCGCGACTTGGTGGCGGAGCTCGAGTCTCGAACACGCTTTCTCTGCGACGTGGGCTTGGGCTATTTGCAGTTGAATCGAGCGGCACCCACGCTCTCCGGCGGCGAGGCGCAGCGCATTCGATTGGCGGCGCAGCTCGGGTCCAATTTGCAGGGCGTGTGCTATGTGCTGGACGAGCCGACCATCGGGCTGCACCCGCGCGATAACGTCGCCCTGCTGGATACATTGGATCGACTGCGCAGCAAGGGCAACACCCTGATCGTGGTCGAGCACGACGAAGATACGATCCGCCGCGCGGATCATGTGATCGACTTGGGCCCGGGCGCCGGCACCCGCGGCGGCCGGTTGGTGGCGCAGGGAACCGCCGCCGAGCTCGCCGCTCTCGGCAACTCGGCGACCGGGCGCTGTCTCGCCTCGCCGCTGCGGCATTCGAGCTCGCGCCGCCGCAACATCGATCGCGACACGCCGGCCATCGAAATCCGCGGAGCGGTCTTGCACAATCTGCGCAATGTCGCCGCGCGCATTCCTCTCGGCCGATTGACCGTGGTGACCGGCGTGTCGGGTTCCGGCAAGTCCACCCTGGCGCGCGATGTACTCCTTGCCAATCTGCGGCAGCTCCTGTCGCGGTCCACCCGGCCGCCCGAAGGATGCGATTCGATCACCGGCTGGCAATCGATCAGCCGCGTGCTCGAAGTCGATCAGACGCCCATCGGCAAGACTCCACGCTCCTGTCCGGCCACCTACATCGGCTTTTGGGAATCCATTCGCAAGTTGTATGCCGATACCGTCGAGGCGCGGATGCGGGGCTTTTCGGCCGGCCGCTTTTCGTTCAATACCGCCGGGGGCCGCTGCGAAGCCTGCGAGGGTCAGGGGATGCAGCGCATCGAGATGAGCTTTCTGCCCGACGTGCAGGTGCTGTGCGATGTCTGCGGCGGACGGCGCTTCAATCCCGAGACCTTGGGCGTTCTGTTCAAGGGCAAGAGCATCGGGGAGACTCTCGCAATGAGCGTCGAGGATGCATTGGAGTTCTTCGCGGCCCAGCCGAACGTGCACCACCCGGTGAGCTTGCTGGCCGATGTCGGCCTCGGCTACCTGAGCCTCGGCCAACCCAGCCCGACCTTGTCCGGCGGCGAGAGCCAACGCATCAAGCTCGTCACCGAACTCGCGAAGGTACGCACCGACGCGCTGGGAGTCGACACCGCGCGGCGCGAGAGCCAGCACACTCTGTACGTGCTCGATGAACCGACGGTGGGGCTGCACATGGCCGACGTCGAAAAACTGTTGCGTGTGCTGCATCGGCTGATCGACTCGGGCAACACCGTGGTGGTGATCGAGCACAACTTGGATGTCATGGCGGAGGCGGACTGGATCGTCGACCTGGGGCCGGACGGCGGCACTGGCGGCGGCCGTATCGTTGCGCAGGGCGTGCCCGAAGCCATCGCGCGCAGGCCGGGCAAGAGTCATACCGCCAGAATTCTGGGCGGGTTTCTGGCGGAGCGCGGTATTACATAATCTTGGCCGGCTCTCAAGGCTGCGGCTGGGCGGCCGATAGCCTAGGGCGGCAAGGCGGGTAATTCGACGCCGCAGGCCGCTTTGCGCTCGCACAAAAGGATTCATCTTGAACGCTTCTCCCACCACCGCCACCGTCAGCAAAGGCTCCAACGGCTTCGAATTCGTCACCATGCTGGCCGCCGAATTATCCAGGGGCAAGGTCGATTTGCCGACCTTTCCGGATGTCGCGCAGCGCGTGCGCAAGGCCCTGCAGGACGAAAACGTCACGGCCGACAAGATCGTGCGCATCGTCGGCGCGGAACCGTCCTTGGCGGCACGGCTGATTCAGCTGGCGAACTCGGCCGGGGTGAACGTGGGAGGCCGTCACACCACCGATCTGCGCGTGGCCATCGCACGGATCGGACTCAATCTCGTGCGCAGCAGCACCATCACCTATGCCATGTCGCAACTGACCAAGTCGGAAGAGTTGCGCACCGCCCGGGAGCCGCTCCGCCTGCTATGGCAGCGCAGTGCCCTGGTCGCGGCCATGGCGAGCGTGGTCGCCCGGCGTCACACCAAGGTGAATCCTGATGCCGCCGCCTTCGCCGGCATGCTGCACGGCATTGGCAGGCTCTACATCCTGGTCAACGCCGTGAAATTTCCCGCGCTGTTCGCGGATCCTGAGAGTTACAAGGCCATCGAACAGCAGTGGCATACGAATATCGCCAAGGCCCTGCTCGAGAACTGGGACATGACCGATGACGTGGTCGAGGCGGTGCATCTTCACGAGGATTTCGAATACTCGCACGAAGGCGATACCGATTTGACCGACGTGCTGCTGATCGCCAATCTGATGGCGACTTACCGCGAGCACCCCGATGATATCGAGCTCAATTTGCAGGGCGTCCGCCCGGCGCGGCGCATCCAGCTCGATGCCGCCAGCTTCAAGAAGCTCCTGAGCGAATCGAGCTCGGAGATCGAAGCGCTGCGCTCGGCGCTGGGAAGCTGAACCGACAGCTGAGCCGAGGGTTCACTTCCCGCGCAGTCCTGCATCCTCGATCAGGCGCTTGCGCACGTAGAGGAAGCGGACGTTCTCGTACTCGAAGGGCGAGCCGGTCGAGTAGTAGCGAAAATCGATGTTGGCGCGCTGATCGACCGCATTCGTCCCACCGAGCCACCAGGACACGTTGCCGCGGTAAATCCTCCCGAGATCGATCGCGTACGAGGTGCCGTAGTCGGCGAGAAATCCGAATCCGTCGCGCAGGGTGGACGGACCGAGCAGCGGGATGACGAGATACGGGCCGGGATGCACGCCCCACTTGGCCAATGTGGTGCTTGCGCCGGTCGGCGCTCCCGGGAGCTTGAACTTCGCAGCCACGTCGATCAGACCTCCCACGCCTAAGGTGCTGTTGATCACGAATCGACCCAGACTGCGCAGCCCCAACTTGAGCCGCCACTGCAGCGAATAATTGATTACGCTGTCGACCTCGGACAGATTGCCGAAGAAATTGTGCACTCCTGAGCGGATCGGAGAGGGGATGCGCCGGTACACATTCGCCACCGGCAAAAAGATCGCCTCGTCGAACCGCGCATTGAACCGGTAGGTGAAACGGTTCAGGCGCTCAAAGGGATCGTAGGTCGCCATCGACGGTGCATCCGCCGGGGTTATCGGAGGCGGCGCCGGTTTGGGCTCCCGCGTGTCCCGATCGGTCTCGCCTTCCGCCGCGAGGGCGGCTGCGGCAGCGAAGGCCGCCGCGCTTTCGGCAGCCGCCGCATTTTCCGCGGCCGGATTCTCCGGCGGCACGCTGCGGATGCTGACGCTTTGCGAAGCGCAGCCGCCGAGCGCCACGGCAAGCAGCGCGGCGAGCGCCGCGGGCTTCATTGCGCCGCTCCCGGCCATCGCCCGGCGAGCATGTCCAGCATGTCCGACACCTGCTGCCGCTCACCGATGTTGCCGAGATGGCCGCCGTGATCGTATACGACGATTCTCGAACCCAGCGTATCCCGCAGCCACGTGAGTTCGCGCTTGTCGAGAATGAGATCGTCGCTGTTGGCCTGCGCGTAGTAGTCGGGGTTGCCGCGCAAACTGTCGCCGATGATGTCGAGACGGCTGTCGGCGATCAAGGATGCGCTGGTCGAACCGGGACGCTGTTTCAAGTAGTAAGGCGCGAAGACTCTCGCAAAGTACTCCGAGAACGGTTTGTTGCGCAGTATTCGCTGAGTCTCTTCCAGGGAATCTCCGACCTTCGGGGGATGATTGGGGTCGACGACGACGCCGGTGCGGGCGTACAGGTCGCCGGCGAAGAACAAATCCACCAGATCGAGGCGGAATGCGAGCGCGATGGCCGCGGAGAATTCCTGGTCCGTGCGCAGCGCACTTGCGGCGGCGCCCAACAGGAAACTCTCGTCGATCTGCACTCTGTCGGAGGCCCGATACAGATTTGCGAGTTGTGCGTACAGTTTGCGATAGAGCATTTCAATCGCATCGTCTCCGGAGCCGATACTGACGGCGAACAGCTTGTCGAGCCGCCCCACTGAGGCGAACAGACTGACCGGCGGATCGATCATGACCGCGCGATGGATCTTGAGTTTGCTCTCCCTCGCGTCAATTGATTTCACGACCGCTGCATTGGCGCCGCCCAAGCTGTAGCCCAGCACGTCGATGTCGGTGATCCGGACTCTTCGCGGCAGATGAGCGATGATCTGCTGCAGGGCCGCGTACAGGTCGCGGCTATCCTGCATCAAGTCGCCGGCGACCCCCGTGCTCGAGGCCGAGACAATGAAGCCCGGGAAGGTCGGGGACGGCACGGTCAGCACGTGGTAGCCCGCCCCGTACAGAGCCCCGCGCAGGATGGATAGTTTCGACGTATTTCCGTCGCTGCCCGTGCCCGATATGACGATGGCCAAGGGTGCGGGACCGTGTTGCGCGGAAAACCAGACGCGCAGATTGCGGTCGAACCAGAACACATCGGGCACCGGCCGCGCCCAGGGCATGGCGATGTTGATCTCGAGCAGCGGCACCCTGCTCGGCATCGGCGCCATGTTCTGCGGCGGCGTGCCGAATACCGTGGCACGCAGCCCCGCGGAATCCGCCAAGCCCGTCGCGGGACCCGGTGCGGGCGGCACAATAGGCGGCGCGGCGGAAGGCACAACGGGCAGAGCCTCGGGGGCCGCAGCAGGCGTCGCGGCGGGGGGCACCACTGCTGGCGCGTCGGGAGACGCCACAGGCATCGCATCGGGAGGCGCCACGGCCGGCGCGTCGGGTACCGCCCCATCGGCAAATGCCGCCGCCGATAGCATGGCGGCGATGACCCATGTTCCGAGATGCGGCTGAATCCGACCTGCCCTGCTCCGGCCGAAAGAGTTCGATCTGATCAACGTCGTCCCGTCCTTGCCCGCTCCTGGCGATACACCGCCGCAGGGGTTACTGTATCGGCATCCGAGTCGGGGAGCACGACATTGAAGAGGTGCGCTTGAACGACGAGACTCTGGAACAGGTCCAAATCAAGATCGCCTACCTCGAGCGCGCCGTTGCCGAATTGAGCGACGTCGTGTTCCGGCAGCATCGGGAAATCCAGACCCACGAAGCGAAGCTCAAGGCCCTCTCGGACCGGCTGATGAGCGCCCAATCCGACGAGCGCGCACGGCCGCCGGAACAGGAACGGCCGCCTCACTACTGAACCGCGGCCGCCCAAATTCCGTCCGCGTCACGGCTCGGACCGGCGTCGAGCTTCTCCAAAAGATCCCAGGCCGCGGCCTCGCTCACCACTTGATACGGGTCGGTGGGGTTACGTGCCCTGTTGTGCGCGGAATAGCAGACGCTCATGGCGAGACGGGATAACACCAAAGGATAGAGTGCTGCTCGTTCCGATTTGTTCAACGGATAATGGCGCTGATAGGCGCGGGTCACCTGCGCCGCGACGCCGAGAGGCTCCTCCTCGCCCAGCATGATGTAGGCCAGCGCGATGGCCAGTTCGCAGACCGTGGCGCTGTGCACCATGTCGCCGAAATCAAGGAGTCCGACCATGCGTCCGGCACCGACAATCACGTTGTAATCGTTCGCATCGCCGTGGATCACACTGTGCCTCAGGGTGGTCCAGTCAATTCCTTCCCATTGCGAGAAGAGGCGCTCGACGTGCGCCCGCTTGACCTTAGGCAGCAGCCGCGCATGTTCCCGGGCCATTCCCGCCCGGCGCAGGTCCCATTGCAGAGCCCTACGCATGGCCGGGTGAGTGAAGCTGCACAGGGCGGCGTCGATCTTGGCCAAGCCCGCGCCGATGGACTCGAACAGTGCCGGCCCGCGCGAAGCGCACTTCGCAAGAACCTCGCCGTCGATCCAGGTCAGCAGCCGGACGCAGTGATCCCTGCCCGTCCCTGATTGGTGGACCCGGGCGACATCGCCGCCCCTTAATGATGGGACGACCCGCTGCACGCGGCAGCCCGGCGTCGATTCTTCCACATGCCGCATCGCCCGATTCTGAAAATCCAGCAGCTCCGGCGTGTCCTGCACATTGGCTATCTTCAACACGAATTTTCCGCCGCCGTCGCCCACGATCAGGAAATTCTGGTCACGCTCGCTGGGTAGGGCCGAGACCGCACCCGCGATCCCAAACTCCCGTTTCGCGAGGGCCAGCGCTTCGGCTTGGGTGAAGCCCGGGATGCTCTCCAGCGGGATCAAGCGGGTGGGTCCGGCGCGGCGGCTCGAAACTCCGGGAGCTCCCTGCAAGCCGCATCGATCCGCACGATGCAGGGATAGGGACTCAGGTCCACCGCATAGCGCCGCGCATTGGCCACCTGAGGCACCAGGCACACATCCGCCAGGGTCGGCGATTCGCCGTGGCAAAACTGACCGGTCGCGGTGTCCCGCACCAGCCAGCGCTCGAGCGCATCGAACCCCAATTGCACCCAGTGCCGGTACCAGATATCGCGAGCGGTCTTATCCTGCCGCAGATCGTGCTCGAGATACTTGAGCACGCGCAGATTGTTGAGAGGATGTATATCGCAGGTGATCGCTTGCGCCAATGCCCGCACGCGAGCGCGCGGCAACGGCGCCTGCGGCAACAGCGGCGGGTCGGGATGCATCTCATCGAGATACTCGATGATGGCCACGGATTGGGTGAGCACCGCGCCGTCATCCAGGGCCAAGGCGGGCACGAAGCCCTGACTGTTGATTTGCAAGAACGCCTCGAGCCGCTGCTCGCCGCCGCGCAGATCCAGCAGCATGGGCGTGGCGCGCAAGCCCTTGAGGTTGAGTGCAATCCGCACCCGGTAGGAAGCCGAACTCAGCGCATGGCCGTACAGGATCATCGGTAGCCCGCTAGAAACTCCTGGAGAACGTTACTCTAGTGGAAATCGGCTCGAGTGGGTGCACATGGATGTCCGCGACGCCGGCCGGCGGTTCGCCGGGAAGGCGATCGACGTACCAATACTCCATGGCATTCGCCTTCTTGTTGGTGATGTTGTAGACGCCGAGCGCGGCCTTCCAGCCGCCGGCGAACGAGTAGCGAATGTCGCCGTTCCACTCGCCGTACCCGGATCCCTGCACGGCGTCGTCCGACGAAAGCGGGTAGGCACCGAGATATCGGTATTGAAGTCCTCCGCTCCAACTTCCCAAATCTTTGACATAGGCAGCGAAAGATCCGGTGGCGAACGGTGCATTTGGCAGGTATTCGCCCACATGCCCGGTACCATCGTCGAACGGCGTCTTGAACCGCGCGTGATCCGCCGAGTAGCTGCCGTACAGTTCCAGCCACTCAGCCGCCTGGTAGGTGACATTGAGTTCGAATCCGCGGCGGCGGCTGGCCGGCCCTGCGAAATCCTGCCCCACATCCGGGTCGTAAGTGGTCTCCGATTGAGCGTCCAATGTGAACACCGCCAGCGTAAGTGCTAGGCGGCGCCCCACCTGTTGACGGACGCCGATCTCCTCCCCGTCTTGGCGCGCGATGAGCGGCGCGCCCGCCACGCCGGCATTCGCGGCCGCGTTGACCCCGCGCAAATCGTCGCTATGAAATCCGCGGCCGGCGCTCAAATAGAATTCCGTCGTCGCCGCGGGAGTCAGGATGACGCTCGCCTTGGGCTGGAACAGCGCCGCGTTGGCGCTGCCTGAATTGGTGCCGTTGTCGCTCCCGTTAATGGCGTCCTCCCGCAAGCCCAGCACGGTGCGCAGCCAGCTCTCCCAATGAGTGGTCGCCTGAACGTAGGCGGCAACGTCGCTCAGGCGCACCCGGTCCTGCTCCGAAACATTGAGCGGGTCGGCGCTCGCCGGCAAGGTCACTCGGTCCAATGTGGGCAGGCGCGACACGTCGTTGAAATCGAAGCGCGTAGACATGCCGATCAACCATTCGGTGCGCGAGCCGAACATTTCGTCGGTGCGCGTGAAATGAGCGCCGCCGCCGACCGTGACGCGATCCTCGTGCTGGGCTTCCTGGTCGCCGTTGACCGGGTCCACCAGAAAGTGGGTAAAGTCGTTCCACAGCGTCAATTGGTTGTCTACAAGATAGACATTGGCAGCTAGCTCTCCCCCGCCGACGCCCGCAAAGAACCGCGCAGACAGGCTCGCGCGCTGTGCCTGCCCGCCGTCCGACGGATTGAGCGATCCGAAGCGGCTGATCAAGCCCTCATCGATGGCGCGCAACGGCTGGTCCGTGGTGCTGTTCCACAGCCCGTGATAGAACATGCCGGTCACCGAATAGCCGTCGTGATCGTCGCCGCCGCTCAAACGCAGCACGGCGTTGATCTTGCGCTGATCGTCGGGATTGACCCAAGGACCGTCGTAGTGCTGCAGCTCAAGGGCGCCGAGCAGGGTATCCGCGCCCACTGCCTGCGATGCCGCGGTCAACAGCCGCTGAAACCCGAGCGTGCCGGCGGTGAACGCGAGCTCATCGTCGATCAAATTCAAATAGTTGAGGTGCACGGAGCCCACAGACGCGAAATCACCCTCGCTCGCGGAGTAGGTACCCTTGCTGTAGCGAATGTCGGACGCCAATTCCGGAATCAGAAAGTTCACGTCCGCGTAGCCCTGGCCGTGAGCGTGCGTCGGTTCGTTGACGGGCATGTCGTCCACGTAAACGGCGAGATCGGTGCCGTGATCCAAGTTGTAGCCCCGCATCAGATACTGATTGGCCTTACCCTCGCCGCTGTGCGAGGTCACATCGAGCCCGGGGACGGTTTCCAGCAACTGGCCCGGGCGGTACGCGGGCGCGAGGGCCAATTCTTCTTCGACGACCACTCCTTCGCTCGCCGTGATGGCGGTGCCAATCAGCTTCAGCCGCTCCGCCGTCACCACCACATCCTGCAGGCTATCCGACGGGGATGGCGCGGGTTCCGCACGCGCCGCTCCGCCCCACACCACGATGGCGCAAAGCGACGCCGCCAGCGGCGACCCGCGCACGCGCGCGGTCACGCATAGCTCCGGCTCACGAACCAAAAGACGCCCAAGGCCACCAGGAACGACGAGGCCACGTCGACGACCAGAGGCCTCGGAAGCCCGAGTCCGTTCTTCACCAATATCCGTACGGCCAAGGTCGCGCCCGCGACCAGCAGCAACTGACCGATTTCCACACCCACGTTGAAGCCCACCAGGAGTTCAGCCAGGCGCTCGGGGGGAAGCTGCAGCTCGAGCAAGTCGGCGGCGAAGCCGAAGCCGTGGATGAGGCCGAACACCAGGGTGATCAATATCCGCAGACGCCCGGCATCGCGCAATCGGCCGGAGATCATGAGGTAGTTGGCGGTGAACAACCCGGCGCCGAGCAGCAGCAGACTGGGAAGCCCGCCAAACCCGAATACATTCAGCAAGGCCATCGACGCCAGACAGCCGCCCACGATGAGCGCCACGATCGTGGGCTTCTGAGTCTGAACGACGATGTTCTCCGCGCCGATCAGCGCAATCGTGAGCGCCACCAGGGCGTCGATGTATTCCGCGTGCGGGCGCAGCACCCCGGTGACCGCCAACGCCAGAGTCAGGCTGTGGCCGATGGTAAACCCGGTGACCACGAACACGAGATCGCGCAGGCGCCGCGATATCAGCACCAGTCCCAACAGGAATGACATGTGATCGACGCCGGTGAAGATGTGCATCATTCCCATGCGCACGAACTCGACGAAGCGTGCGCTCTTCAGGCGGCTTCCCTCGCCTCCGGTCACGTCCACGGTCTGGTGTTCGTTCGTGATCAGCTGTTCCGTGAATTCGCCGGTCAGCGCGTTTTGCACCTGTGCAAAGTTGGTGTGACTGGGAACTAAGTCGAAGAATGCCGCGGAATGCACTTGCAGGTCGTTCGGCGTCGGGCACTTGAAGGTGAAATCGAATTTTCGAAAACCCGCGGCCGCCGACAGAGTCTCAACCGGCGGCACCACCGGGCAGCGTTTGCCCGCGGCCAAGGGGTATACGCGATCGGCCAAGTAGGCCTTCAGGCGATCGTCGGATGGCTCGCTCGCGTCGTTCGACACGCGATCGGCCTCCACGACCGGAATGGTCATCACCAGATCGACCTCGTCGCCTTTGATTTCCCAGACCGAATGGGATTGGCTGCGGGTGTGCGCCTCCGCCGCTGCGCTGCCGAAGAGCTGCGCCGCTGACATACAAATCAAGAGATGCAGCGCCGCTGCAATCCGCGGCTTCACCGGACGTCGTCCGCGATGAGGATATTCGCCCGCTTGCGCAGGAAGCCCTCATCGCCGGTGCGCAGATGGCCGATGGCCTCGTTGCGAAAGTCGGTCAGGACCCGATCGCGCGCCGCGGCGTAATCGAAGAGAACCGGCTTTTTGTTCTTGAGCATGTAGAGGACATGGACGCCGTCCGCGCGCTCGATGGGCGTCGAGACCCCGCCATCCGGCAAATCTTTCGCCGCCTCGAACAGCGCGTCCCCCAGATGTATCTTGGCGGCAAAGTAGAATTCATCGTCGTTTGTTTTTCCGGAGTCCGATGCTCCCCACCGGGCCATCATGGCGGGCGCCGGAACGCCGGATCGAAGTGCCGCGGCCGCTTCGGCTGCCGCCTTCGAATCGCCCGGGGCGAATACGTAGTCGCGCAGGTTCATGACGCCCTCGCTCGCGTATCGCGCCCGGTGCGCGGCGTAGTAGCCGCGCAGCTGCGTTTCGCCCGGTTGTGCGGTGAGAGCGTCGGCTGCGATTTCCTGCTCCACCGAGTTGACCATGGCGGAGCGCACATCGGGGTCGGTTGAGGCGACGTCCAGTTCCTTGCCTCTCTGCACGAACAATTCTTCGCGAATCATGTCGTCCAGTACACGGCGCCGCTGCCCGGCGGTTGAATGCCCCAAGTCCACGCCGTACAGTGTCTGCAGCTGCTGCAGATAGTCGCTGCGCGAAATGGGTTGCTGATTGACCAGCGCCACATCTTCGGACGGAACGACCAGGGTGGAGGTACCGCGCGCCGTGAACAGCGCGTAGCCCGCCATCAACAATCCGAGCAGCGCACCGCTGCCCATGAAAACAAAGGATCGTCGGCTGCTCATCTAGCCGGCTCCGTGCGGGTGAGATAGGGAATAAACGAACAGGGCCACCTCGCGGATTCCCGCCGGGGCCATGCGCCCCACCCACGCCGGGCACATGCCATGCCGGCCATAGGAAATGGACATCGTCAGGGCCTCGCGGCTGCCGTCGCCGTACAGGGTGATTCCATCCGTGAGATTCGGTGCGCCGATGGCCGAGTCGCCCTTCGCGTCCGACGCGTGACAGTCGTAGCAGCCCCCTGCTCCTGCAAATAGCCCTGCTCCGCGAGCCGCCGCCGCAGGGTCGGTCATGCGACCCTGCTCCTTGAAGAGGAACTCGACGAGATCGCGTATGTTCCCCGGAGATAGCGGCTGAATCGCGGCATCTCGCGGACTTGGTCGAGGCGTGGCATAGGCCGGCATGATCGCCAGATTCCAGGCCTTCGGGTGGGAGGAACGTATCCCGTACCTCACTACCTGCTCGGTGTCGCTCACCAGCCCGGTTCCGTAGAGCCAGTCTGCGTCGCTCAAGTTGGGAATGCCGCGTGAAGGATCGGCTTGACCCTCGGTCCCGTGGCAGGCAGCGCAGTGCGTTTCGAACAGCGCGCGGCCCCGATCGACAGCGAATCCCATCAGCGCCGGGCTGTTCGGGATGAGGTCGGGGTCTGAACGTAACAGGCGTCCCTCGATCGTCGACTGGCGCAACAGCACCACGACCATGAGGCAGGCCCATCCGGCCAAGAGAAGGAGAATGCGCACCGGCGAAGGCTACGCGAGCGGCGGCCGATTTCACGTAATTTACTGTTTTGAGTGAGGTTAATTGACGTTAAACTGCCGGCGCCATGGACCCCATCAACACCCTGGAGCAGGAGACGCGGCGAATTCAAGCGAGCGGCGTGCTGGGTGAAGCCAAGATGCGCCGGCTGTTCGACTATCTCGCCGCCCGCTCCCTGGCCGGCGAATCACCCAAGGAAATCACCCTCGCCATCGAGGTCTTCGGCAAAGGCGCGGACTTCGACGTATCGCAGGACGCCTTGGTGCGCGTCTACGTGCACAAACTGCGCCGTTCTCTCGAGGAGTTCTACGCCGGCCGCGGCAGCGAGGCTCCCACCTTGCACATCCCCCGCGGGGAATACCGGCTCACGCTGACTACGCCGGCGAAGCCGCAACCCAAGCCGAGCCGCCGGTGGTTCTCGAGATCGGCAGGGTTGACCACCCTCGCGGCCGCGGGTGGCGGCGCCTTGGCGCTGATCATCGCCTTCGGCGTTCAGCGATGGCGGGCCTCGCCGACCGAACTCGATCGCGCACGCGCAAACCCCATCTGGTCGGCCCTCCTCGATGACGACCGCCCGCTCGTGGTCGTGGTGGGCGACTACTACCTGATCGGCGAAACCGACCAATCGATGGAGGTGAAGCGCCTGATTCGCGAGTACTCCGTCAACTCGAAGAGCGATCTGGACAATTACGTTCAGCAGCATCCCGAGGTTGCCGATCGATACATGGACGTCGGGCTGCGCTACCTGCCCACCTCGACCGCGTTCGCTCTGCGCAATGTCATGCCGGTGTTGGGAACGGGTAGGCGGCACGTGAGCTTGAGCGTCATGTCAGATATCACTCCGGCCGCGCTCAAGTCCGCCGACATCGTCTACGTCGGGTACTTGAGCGGACTCGGCATCCTCGAGCGGCTGGTGTTCTCAGGCTCGCGGTTCACGATCGGTGGATCCTACGATGAGCTGGTCGACACCAGGACCAAGCATGATTACATCAGCCAGACCGCGAGCCAGAACATCGGATTGCCGCAGAGCACCGGCAAGGAATCCGCGTACCGCGACTACGGATTCTTTTCCAGTTTTCGCGGCCCGGGCGGCAACCTCATCGTGGTGATCTCCGGGACCCGCGATGAAGGCGTGAGACAAACAGCGGAAACCTTCACCAACCCCGAGAAGCTCGAGGAGCTCGGTGCACAGGCCGATTCGGCCCTGCCCTTCGAAGCGCTGCTCGAGGTGAGCGCGCTCGACGGCGTCAACCTGAGCGGGAAGGTGCTGCTGGAATCCAAACGTTAGCGCGCGCGCCCGACCTTGGCAGGACGGTGATCGGGACTCGCCGCCTCCTTCCTCCGCTCGGCTACTTCCTGTCGCAGGCGCTCCATGAACCAACGCCCCGCCGGGCCTGGGGGGCTGTCGGTCCGATAGATGGCCGACATCGCGATCGCGAAACCTTCGGGAGGCGCGTCCTCGAGCCTGATCTTGACGAGCGCGCCGCTTGCCAAGTCCGCCTCGATCACGTGCAGAGGCAAGGCGCCGTACCCGAGCCCTGCGCGCAAGAATGCAAGCTTGGCCCCAAGGTGGGATAGCCGCCAAACTCTTTCGGACCGTATCGCCGATCCTCGGCTTGGGGAAACATCCGCGGGATCCATATGAATGAGCTGGATGTGCTCTGCGAGTACGTTCGCGGGAATCGGCGCGCGGTAAGCCGCGAGCGGGTGCCGCGGCGAAACGGTCGTAGGAACGCTGACCGTCAGCAGCGGTTCACGGGTAACGTTCGGCGGCACGCGAGACCACGAGCTCACCAGGCCGACCACGCAGCGCCCCTCGAGCACGGGCTCTACTACTGCGCTGGATTCAACCTCGAAGTTCAACAACGTCGAGGGGAATTGCTGTTGGAAGGCGGCGACAGCATCAGTAAGCGGCGCCGGCGGAAACATCACATCGACGGCCACGCTCAATTCCGGTTCAAGCCCGGCGGCCAATTTCTTGGCGCGGGCCTTGAGAGCGTCCACGTCGCCCGCCACCGCGCGTGCATCGGGGAGCAATGCGCGGCCCCGATCCGTCAGCACCGGCAAACGGGCGCTGCGATCGAACAACTTCACCCCGAGTTGCCCTTCCAGATTTGCCAAGGTCTGGCTTACCACGGACTGCGCGCGCCTCAGGCGGCGGCCGGCGGCCGAGAAACTTTTCTCATCCGCTACCGCGATGAAGGTGCGGAGTTGATCGAGTGAAACGCCGTCCAGCATAAAACCCCCAAGGATTCGCGCTAATGGGCCATTTGCGCAGCGCCGCCTTTCCCCGGCTTGACCAGCAGCAGCAACGGCAGCAGGGCCAGGAACACCAGACCCAGCACCTTGAAATCGTCCAGGTACGATAGCAAGGTCGCCTGGTCGTTTACGGTTTGATAGATGCTTGCCAAAGTCGAGGACGAATTGGCAGTAGTACCCATGGCGTGACCCAGCTGCCGGGCGAAGTCCGGATAGTTTGGATTCATCTGCTGGAGATGCTCAACGAGGCGGCTTTGGTGGAACTGCTCGCGACGAGTCAGCAGCGTGGAAGCGACAGAGATGCCGATACTGCCGCCAAAGTTGCGCGCAAGGTTGATCAAAGCGGATGCGTTGTTTGTCTTGGAGGGGGGGATGCCGCGGAACGCCATCGCATTGAGCGGCACGAACAGGAATGCCAGCGACGCGGCCTGTACGATGCGTGCGCGCATCAAGTCTTGGAAGGAAATGTCCAGATAGAAGTTCGTCATCCACAAAAGGCTGAAGCCGCCGATCACCAAACCGATTGCGACGAGCAGGCGCACATCGACCTTGTTGACCATCCGGCCCACGAGCGGCAGCAGAGCAATGGTCGCCAAGCCGCCGGGCGTCAGCACCATGCCGGCGTCGACGGCTCGGTACCCCATCAGGCTTTGTGCATAGGCCGGGATCAGGTAGGTGCTGCCGAGTAACATGAACCCGAGCATCAGCATCAGAACAAACGTGACGGCGAAGTCCGGATTACGCATCAGGCGCAGGTCCACCATGGGGTCGGAATGCCGCAGTTCCCACCAGATGAGCAGCGCAAAGGCGGCAGCGGAGATGAGGATCAGCGCGGTGATGAACCCGGAACCCAGCCAGTCTTCCTCTTGGCCGCGGTCGAGCACGATCTGCAGGCAACCGAGGCTGAGTGCCACGAACCCGAATCCCATCCAGTCCACGGAGGATCGCGAGTTCTTATCGCGGGCGACAGGTTGTTCCCGAATCAATGACGTGACCAGGAAAAGCAGCACTATGCCGACGGGCACATTGATCAGGAAGATCCAGCGCCACTCGTAGTTATCGGTGATCCAGCCGCCCAGGGTTGGGCCGATCGTCGGGGCAACGACGGCGGCGACGCCGTAGATTGCACTCGCCATTCCGCGCTTTTCAGGCGGAAAGCTGTCGGCCAGAATCGCTTGTCCAGAGGGCTGCAGACCCCCTCCGGCGGCCCCTTGCAGCGCGCGAAGCACGATGAGCGATGCTAGGTTGGGTGCGAGGCCGCAGAGCAAGGAGGCTATGGTGAAGCCTGCAATGCAGAAGAGAAAGAAACGCTTGCGGCCGAAAGTGTTCGAGAGCCAGCCCGAAATCGGCATGACCACCGCGTTGGTGACCAGGTAACTGGTGAGCACCCAGGTGGACTCGTTCTGGCTCGATGACAGGTCGCCGGCGATGTGCGGAAGGGAGACGTTGGCAATGGAAATGTCCATGATCTCCATGAACGCCGCCAGCGCAACCACCGGCGCGATGAGCCAGCCGCCGGCTTGCTGCGGGGCCTGTTTCACGGATTTTTCATCGCCGACAGAGCCGAGATCTTCGGCACGGCGGCCAGCGCTGAGGACCTTTTTTCTGCGCCCGTCACCAGGTTCTTGGCGACTATTGCGTTGATTTCGGCGTCCGCCCCGGCATCCTGTGAGGAGTAAACATCCGTGTTCAGCGTGGATTGCCAGACCGGCTGCTTCGACAGGGGAGCACCGCCTTGATCGTGCACATCTACTTCGACCGCCGTAGATAACCCGAGAAACAGCGGATGCTGCTTGAGCTCGTCGGGATCAAGGCCGATGCGCACCGGCAGCCGTTGCACGATCTTGATCCAGTTGCCTGAGGCATTCTGCGCCGGAAGTACGGCGAGCGAACTCCCGGTCCCGGCACTGAGACCCAATACCTTGCCGTGGTACGGCACGCGCGATCCATACATGTCGGCGGACACCTGAACCGGCTGTCCGATGCGCAATTTCCCGAGTTGATTCTCCTTGAAGTTCGCGTCGATCCATACCGACTCGAGCGGTACGATGGCCAGCATTTCGGTCGAAGCCGACACTTGCTGACCGAGTTGCACCGATCGGCGTACCACGTATCCAGATACCGGCGCGACCACCCGAGTGCGTGCCGCGGCCAGCCACGCGGTTCGCAAATTGGCTTCCGATTGCAGCACGCGCGGATGGCTTTCAGGCCTGGTGCCCGAGATCTGGGCGCGAGTACTCGCGAGCGAAGCCTGCGCCTCTTCCAGCGCGGCGCGCGCCGTGTGCACCGTGTGCTCATCGTGCTTCAATGTCTCATCTGACACCCCGTGCACGGCGAAGACAGAGCGGTCGCGCTCCAGATCCTGGTTCGCCTGTGTGAGCACGGTTTGCTGTGCGTCGACCTGGGCCGTGTCCCGGGCTTCCTGTGCGAAGAGCTGCGCTACATCGCGCACGGTCTGACCGAGGCCGGCCTTGGCCTGCGCCAGGGCCACCTCCGTATCGCGTGGGTCGAGTTGCACCAACACCTGGCCACGCTCCACGAATTGGGTCTGGTCCGTGTTGATGGCGATCACCGTGCCGCCGATCTGCGGGCTCAGCAGCACCAAATTGCCGTTCACGTAGGCGTCATCGGTCTTGACCTGATTTCGGGCGATTGCAAAGTAGTAGATCGCAAAGCCGACGATGCCGGCCAGCACGCATATCAACGCGATCGTCGGCGCGCGGCGCGATTTCTTGGCCTCCTTGGCCGGCTCGCGATTGTCCTGTTCACTCATGACCATCTCCTATCGAACCGCCGACGTTCGGCTGTTGTCTGCCACGGGAGGCGCGTCTGCCAAAGGTAGCTGCGACGGGTCGTGGGGTGCGTTCCACCAGCCGCCGCCGAGCGCGCGAAATAATGTTGCGATATCCGTGAAGCGCTGCACGTCCGCCTGCACTTCCGAGAGTGCCGCATCTTGATACTGCTGCTCGGCGGTGAGGACTTGCAGCTCGGTGTACCTGCCGGCGCGGTACTGCGCCAGGGCAAGATCTCGGTTCGCGCCGGCGGCGTCGCGCGCTCGAATGTGCGCGACGTAGCCCTCGCTGTCGTGCTGCATGGACCGCAATGCGTTCGCCACCTCGACAAAGGCGCCGATGACCGTGCTGCGATACATGGCCTCGGCCTGCCGGTACTGCTCCTTCGCCTCCTGTTCGCGCGCCACGAGCGTGCCGCCGTGAAATAACGGAGCGGTAAGATCCGGGCCCACCGACCACACGCCGCCCGGGCGGGTGAAAAAGTCACTGAGCGCCGTCGTCTGTTGTGCGTACTGAGCGGAGATGCTGAGGGAGGGCAACCGCGCCGCCTCGGCCACGCCAATGCCGGCACTGGCTTTGTGCAGGCTATCCTCCGCGGCCAGGATGTCCGGTCGCTGCCGTACGAGCATCGAGGGCACGGACACGGGCAGCTCGGGCGGCAGGGTGAAGTCCCGCAGTGATAGGTCGGGCATGCGGAATTCGTCGGGCGTCTTGCCGCTCAATTGAGCCAGAGCATTGCGGTAGGTGTCGCGTTGCTGCTCGAGCCCCGGGAGGGTGGCTCGTACATTCTCAAACTGCGTTTGAGCCTGAAGGGTATCGCTCCGCGTAACCTTGCCGGCGGCTTCAAGCGCTTGCGTGAGATCGTACTGGGCACGCAGTTCGTCTACCAGCGCCTGTGTGACTTCGATTTGCGCGCGCGTCGCCGCGTAGTCGAATGCAGTGATGATCACCTGGTCCACCAGCGTCACGTAGGTGTTGAGGACTTGGTCGCGCACACTCGAGGTCGCTGCCCGTTGCGATTCGATCGATCGGCGCACACCGCCGAACGGGTCCAGGTTGTACGCGAGCGACGGCCCCAGAGCGAATCGGTTGCCGGTGGCCGTGAACGAGTTCACGGGAGAATAAAGGAGACTGCCGTTGACATGTGCCCGGCCAATTTGGCCGGTGGCGTCGATTTGCGGCAGAGCGGAGCCGGAGACCGCCTTGAGCTCGAATTGCGCCGCCATCAGCCCATGACGAGCCGCTTCCAGATCCGGATTATCAATCAGTGACTGACGCACCAGGCCGTTCAGGGCCTCGGAGTGAAAGAGCTGATACCAGTTCTCCGCAATGTCGGCGCCATACGCCAGGCTCCCGGACGACCCAGCCGCGGGTATCGATTGCGAATATCCCGAAGCTGCCGGAACATCCGGCCGCTTGAAGTCAGGTCCCATGGTGCAGGCGCCGACTGCGATCCCGACGAATATACCGACCAAGATCAGACGCGTTCCATTCCTCTGCGGGTGCGTCATTGCGGTGCCTTCCGTTGAGACTGCCGGTGCGCGTTTCGCGATTTCGGGCCGGCGCGCGCCGAACGGCGGTTTCCACGCTGCTTGGGTGCAGCACCTTGAGGCTCCGAGGGCATCGAGAGCTGAACGGTGTCCTGCAGGCGCGACAGCAGACGCTGCAGCAATGACACAAGAACGTCGATTTCCGCATTCGAGTACGGTTCCGCCAGCTCGTTGAGCAACTCGACCATGAGCCGCTTCCCCGCGAGCGCCTGGCGGCGACCATCCGGGGTGATCGCGAGTTCCACGGCACGGCGATCGTGCTGGCTGCGATCGCGACGGACCATGCCGCTCCGCTCCAACTCATCGGCCACTCGGGTGAGGGCGCCCATGTCGTGTCCCAGATGCGCGCTGAGCTCCGAGGGAGACGCATGTGGACGCTGACCCAGCCACATGAGCACCATCCATTGGGTAAAGGAGACCGGCTGGGAATCGAACCTTCGCTCCGCGATCTGCGTCATCACAATGCCGCAGCGTTTGATGAGAAAGCCGAAGCTCTTACCGGCTTCCAGCGATTCCAGCGTGTAATACGGTTCCGCCATACTTGCTCCAACAATACTTGCCGGTATAATATTTGCCTCGGCAAGTAGTTGTCAAGCACAGCGTGCGGGGCTGCCGCGGCACCTGCGTCTGTGGTCGCGGCCTACCCTGGTTCGGACAAACCCGATGCCGATTTCATCTGGGCATTGACCAAACTTTCAGCGGCTTTCGGCAGGGCTGTCATCAAGGCGCCGCCGGGACCGTAGGTCTGACTGGCGGCATAAGCGCCCTCGATGAGCAGGGCCAGTGCTTTCGCCAAGAACGACGCATCACGAGCCCCTGCCGCTTTCGTCAACTCTCTCAAGCGCTTTAACAGGCGCGCTTTATTGTCAGCGACCATTCGGCGCGCGAGGTGCGAGCGATCGGGAAACTCCACCGCAATATTGACGAATGGACACCCTCGGTAGCTGATCGCAGAGGTGCGCGCGGCGAGGTCGACGAATAACTGCCGCAGTTGGGTGCGCGGTTGCCCGGGATGTTTGGCCAAACTTGCGTCAAAGTAGGCCCAAAACCTCTCGTCCCGCCGCAGCAGATACTGGCGCAGCAAATCGTCCTTCGATTCGAACTGTCGGTACAGGCTCATCTTATTGACGCGCGCGCGCTTTATCACGGCGTCAATGCCGACGTTGCGCGCGCCCTCGAGATAGAAGAGATCTTCGGCGGCATCCATGATTTGCGAGTGCGCAACCGGGCCCGCGATGTTGGTGCGCCGTCGCCGGGTATGTCTGACAACCATGGTTCAATCCACGCTAAACAAACTTGTTGACACTGTGACCGAGCGGTCACTACTATGCATACAGTTGTGACCGATAGGTCACATAGTAGCATATCCGCAATAGAGTTCACCCATGTACCCCATAGCCGGCTGGGCAAGAAATCGCTTTCACTACGCGTGGATCGCGATCGCAGTGACCTTCCTGATCATGCTGGTGACGGCGGGAATTCGCGCCACGCCCAGCGTCATGATGGTGCCGCTCGAACGCAGCTTCGGTTGGACGCGCACCACCATATCGCTCGCGCTGGCGATCAATCTTGCGCTGTTCGGATTGATGGGACCGTTTGCGGCGGCAGCCATGCAGCGCTTCGGCATGCGCCGCACCGTGTTGAGCGCGCTGGCGATCTTGGCGGGCGGAGTCGCACTTTCCAGCAGAATGAGTGCAGCCTGGCAGTTGGTGCTGATCTGGGGCGTACTCGTCGGTGCTGCGACCGGGGCGACTTCCATGACTCTCGGGGCCGCGGTCGTGAATCGTTGGTTCACGCAGCACCGTGGTATGGCGATGGGTGTTCTCACGGCCAGTTCTGCGACGGGGCAATTGGTATTTCTGCCTTTGATGGCGTGGGTGGTGGAGCGTCAAGGGTGGCGGCCCATTGTGCTGTTGGTGGCACTTTGCGCGGCAATCGTGGTGCCGATTGTGGCGCTGTTACTTCCGGAGAAGCCCGCCTCAATCGGCTTGCAGCGTTTCGGCGAAACTTCCGGTGAACCGGCCGAAGCGGCGCATCCGCAAGCGAATCCCGTCGTCATCGCCTTTTCCGCTTTGAGGAAAGCCGTAAAGCGCGGCGATTTCTGGTTATTGTTCTTCACCTTCTTCATTTGCGGCGCGAGCACCAACGGCTACATCGGCACGCATTTCATCGCCATGTGCGGTGACTATGGACTGTCGGAGGTGCGTGGCGCCGGAATGCTCGCGGTGATGGGGGTGTGCGATCTATTCGGCACCACGTTGTCGGGCTGGTTGTCCGATCGCTTCAATAACCGCGTATTGCTCTTTTGGTACTACGGACTACGCGGTCTGGCGCTGATATTCCTGCCGGTCGCCTTTGGGTTCCAATATTTCGGCCTGCCGATATTCGGTTTGTTTTACGGCCTCGATTGGGTAGCAACCGTGCCGCCGACCGTGCGCATCACCAGCGATGTCTTTGGCAGAACAGATGCTCCGGTGGTGTTCGGTTGGGTAGTGGCAGGCCATCAACTGGGTGCTGCATTTGCCGCGTTGGGCGCCGGGATGCTGCGCAGCACCCTCGGAAGTTACACCGTCGCCACGGTGATCTCCGGCGGTCTGTGCGTGCTGAGCGCCTTGCTCATCTTACGAGTCAATCGACCGAGCCTCGTGGCCGCCGCTTGATCGGTCGTCGTAGCGCTCCCGGTCGGTACTGCTCTCCGGGTCGGCCAGTGTCATTCCACGGCCATACAGTCGCCGCATTCTCAACTCTTTCCGCCTCTCAGCAGCGCCATGCTCTCGCCACCGAAGGTATTCGCCCCTAAAGTGAGCGGCGCACAACCCGACGCCGGCCAGTATCACCCCGAACAAGACATCATCGAGACTCATGGTTTAAGACTACTACCGGGGCTCAGAAGGGATACCCCATATCTCTCGATAGGGGATATCGGCGGAATAGATACTTTGGCAGCCGCCGGCGCCACTCATGCGACTCCTTGCAGGCGCGATCAATTGCGTGGCGCGGCGGAAGTCGAGCGGCCCGGTGAGGCATTGATCGGCTTCGCCAGCAGATAGCGATCCCCCAACCATGCGACCGCGCGGGCGACGGCCGAACTATAGTTTGCCGTGGGCAGCGATTCGAGCCTGTGGTTTGCTTTGTCGGTCATCTGGGTTCTCCTAGTTCAGCGCACCGAAGCGCGCAATGTAATCATCGTCCGCAGGGCACTCGATCCCTTGCCCGGCGGCGGGTTCACCGGGATGCGGGTGGTCGGCAACCGCGCCCTGGGAGCCGACCCACAGTCGACCGGTGTGCGCACACTCATAGCCGTATTGGTATAAGGAGCGCATGGTCGAGGTGCGGAAATCAAACGGAGTAAGGTTCGGGTACGCCGTGGGGATCGCCGAGTATTGAAAACTCGCGCCCTGCAGTTGTGCGGTGGTCGCGGTCAGTTCCAGAGTGGTCCTGGTCATGTGGGTCAGACCGGCGGAAATGCTTCGCGACACGATCGTCTTGAAACGCAACTGCACTGACGCGGGTTGTTCACTCAATCGCCCATCGACGATGACATACACCTCGGGCGGCGAGTGGTCGGGTGCGTCTCCGGGCGCGCGCAGCAAGGCGGAAGGGACGAGGAAGGGCACAGTCGTGGTTCCATCGACATGAGCCTCGCTGTAGTCTCCCTCCTCCCCTTGAACACGGATGATCACCGGCGGAAACATGCCCGGGACGCTGGCCGATGCAACCAAGACATCCCGAAACAGAGCTTTTGCATTGGGACCGCCGTTCATCGCGATGGACCCCAAATCCCAAATAACGGTCTCTCCGGTATCCACATTGGTGGTTGCCACCAACAAGAGACGCCCCGAGGCTGCCTCGCGCGCCACCGCTTCGATGAGTGCATCGCTCAAGTAATGGTCGACCAGTTGCTCGAGCGGCCGGCCACGATACACACTGGAGTCGAAGATCATGCCGAGTCCGCGCGGCTGCAGCAGGTGCTCGGCACGTCCGCTCGTGTAAGAGTCGATGAGTTGCTGGTCCCATTCGGGACCCAGAAAGGCATACGCGGCGAGGAAGGCGCCGGCGCTCACACCGGTGACGACGGAAAACTTCGGGCGCGCTCCGGCGTGCGTGAGCCCGACCAGTGCGCCCGCGCCGAACGCCCCGTCGGCGCCGCCACCCGACAGGGCGAGCATGGTGACAGGTTCTCCCCCTCGCAAATCCTGCGCTCGCCGCGCGACGGTGCGTATGGAGACGTCTGCGAAGCGGTGATCGGCGCCCATCACCCGGATGCCGCCCGGCGAGTCGGCCGCTACCTCCGTCGGCGGCGGCGATGACTCCCTCATGGCGACTGAACTACAGCCCTGAAGTCCGCAAAGGCTGAGGACGCACATGAGCAGGACGGCAGCTGTCGCTTTCATGGACGCGGCGGTGTCGACGGCCAATGCCGGTGGACCAACCCGGTCAGGGCAATGAAGTAGCCGCCGGGCAACGTCAGGAGCGCTATGTGAGGCGCGATTTCCCGGAGCACCTGACCGGCGCGCTGGACTAACGGTATGAGAAGTCTTTCCATCATCTTTCCTTGTTACCTAACTACTGCCTGGACGGTCAATGCCTAGGCAATGAAATATGCAAATAAAATCAAACGTTCTGCAGCATGCGGCGCATGTATTCCTCGAGCTGCCGCGCCTCCGCTAGGTTAAAGCCACGCAGAAACTGATTCAGTACTCCGACTGAACAGGCGCGGAGCTTGGGCAGCGCCTCCCGCCCGGCCTCGGACAATTCCAACTTCACGCATCGCCGGTCATCCGGGCAGCGGCGCCGGTTGATCAGGCCTTTCGCTTGCAGCCGGTCGAGCATTCGCGTCATCGCACCCGCGTCGTACGAGAGGTCCTTGCACAACTGCGCCGGCGAATCCACGCCGCGCTTGGCCAGTACGCTGATAATGATGTACTGCGCCGCACTAATCTCCAGCGGCGCCAGGTCGGGGTCTCGAGCCAGCGCCTCGTCCAGGGCACTCATCTGCGCGGAACGAACGCGGTACATCAGTTGCCCGACGCAGCTCGCAGGCTGGTAGGTCTCGACATCGTAGATTTGGGTGTCTGGACTCACGACTTCATACCTTCAGCGCTATTCTACTGCCTAGGCAATGATTGTCAAGGCTGTTATTGCATGAGCAGTTAAATGGGGCTCATGTCGTCAACGCTTGCGCAGGCGTCGGGTCAGAACTGGTACGACGCACCGATCGTATAAGTTCTGCCGTAGGCGCTGTACCCATAGCCCACGCCGCTCGAGCTTTGGCCGACGGCCTGCCCCGGCGCCCAAGGCAACAAGGGGTTGCCGTTCAGATAGCTGCGGGCAACCGAATCGGTGAGATTCTTGCCTTCGACATAGACCTGGAACTGCTTGGTGAACTTATAGTGGAAGGTGGCGGTTAGCCACTGAAACGGACTCGTGATCGCGGGCCAGCCCGGAACCTCGGTGCACTGCGAACACGCGGATTGAAAACTCGCGGCGTAGTCCCAGTTGACATCGGCGCTGATGGGGCCCTTTTCATACAGCAGTCCGGCCGACATGGTCATGGGCGGCACCGCGTTGATGGCGCCGATGCTGTTGCCGTTCTGATCGTAGCTCTTGTTTTCGGTGCGTGTGTACTGCAAGTGGGCACCGAGGCCATTGTCCATGATGTGCTGCCAGGCAAGTTCGACGCCATAGAAAGTGCTCTTGGCACCGTTGGCCGGTTCGGTGATGGTCCACGGGAAGGCACTGCAGGTTACCGTTGCCGAGGCCGGCGGCGGTCCGCCCACACACGAGATCGTGCCCAAATTGACGTTGGTTAGAGTGCCGGTATAGATGTCGTCGCGAATTTTCTTGCCGAACAGCGCGACCGTGAATGCTGAATGTGGGTGGTAATACCACTCCGCGGAGAAGTCCACCTGAGTCGCTCTGATCGGCTTCAAGCCCGCGGTACCGCCGTAATAGAGCTGCGGTTGCCCGTTGCTGGCGTTGTTGCTCGAGGTCGGCGCCAACTCGTCGAGGTCGGGACGGGACATGGTCTCCGCCACCGCGGCTCGCAACTGCACTTTTTCCGGCACCACCCAGTAATTGAAATTCGCGGCGGGCAGCGGAATAACGTAGTGGCCCTCCGTCAAGGATTCCTGCCCCGCGGCATATTGCACATTCCAAGTCTCTGTAGAGGAGTTGATGGAAGGTGTCCAAAGCGAGACTGGAGCAGCGATGGCAGTCGACGCGGTGGTGTTGGTGCGTACCACGCGCAGTCCCAGGTTTCCGGCCCAGTTCGTTCCGGCGAAGGTCAATTCCCCATACACGGAAAATGTTTTTTCCGTGACGTCATATGAGTTGTAGGGATTGGGCTGCGGCAGGGTCTGGCTGAAGTCGAAGGGCGTCGAACAGGGCAAGCTCGAGCAGAAGAACGGATTGGGTTTGCCGTTCAGGCTCTTCAAGAATGCCAGCAACTGGCCGACGTTCAGTTGCGGCAGGGTGGTGGGATAGGATCCGCCGGCCCCTTGCATGAAATTCGGCACATTGACCATGGATATCACAGGGAAACCCTGAGCACCAAAGGAGTACGGCTCGCACTGAATGGGACAGCCCGCCGTTTGGTACAACGTGCCGTACTGGCCGGAGCCATTGGTCCAGTCGTTGCTGATATCGGTTCGGCTCTTGTCGCGTTGGCTGTAGCCGGCCCCGAACAGGATTTTGTCGAACCAACCCGCCCCGACATCGTACTTGCCGTCGAGCGTGAATCCCGTGACCTGGTCGTGCACCGAGTAGCCATTCAGCCCGTCGTAGTGGGTCGACCAGTAGTTGTTGTTGTTGAGAAATCCGGAGTTCATGAGAGCCGTGTATGAGCACGAACCCGGGCTGGTCGAACTGGCAGTGCCCTTGGGGCAGGCCGTGAGTCCAAGCTGACTTGGCGGCACCAGCACATTGAAGTTCGGCAGGCTGTTGGGTACGTCCGAAAATATCAGAGTATCCGGGGCGTACGGTGTATTCGAGACCAGGCCCGCGGTCACAAAGGAATCTTGCCCGCCCTCGGGCCGATTGGCGGTCGATCGATATCCGTCGGCGGTAAAGGTCAACTTGTCGGTCGGTTTCCACTCGACATTCAAGCCGAACATCGAGGTGGTGACCACGCGATCCACGGTGTTGTTCACCATTTCCGGCTGGAATTGACTGACCGTGATACCGGTCACCACACCGTTCTTGACTACCGGGTTCGACCAGCTAGTCCCGATCTGGTCCGGCGACGGAAAGTAATAGGACTCGTTGTAGCCGATTTGCGGATCGTTCAGGTGGGTCCACAATCCATCGGCGACGATCTTGAGACCCGAGTTGGGACGCCACTCGAGGCTCCCCGAGATCGCGTCGCGTTTCTTGTCATCGAAGATGGATCCGAAGGTGATGCAGCACGGTGTGGCGGCGAGCGGCACGCTGCTGGGGGTCGGCGGTAGGTTGGGGTTTGTGGGGTTCGGGGCCGGAAAGGTCGACGGACCATTAGCGTCGTACCACACCGGGCCGTAAATGTTCTGGTTGTAGGCATTGAGCGAATCTGTCCGGATCTTGGTATCCGAATGCACGCCCCCGAGTAGAAAGCCCCATGTCCGGTCGTCGTTGGTGTCCGAGACGAAGGCTGAAAATTTGCTGCCTTTCAGGTCCGACATGTCGTTGTCGTTGCCCTCGGCATGCACTCCGCCGTGAAGCCCGGGATTGTCGAAAGGACTGGCGGTGCGCAGGTTCACCGTCCCGCCAATGCTGCCCTCGAGCGCGGAGGCCTGGGTCGATTTGAGCACATCGGCGCCGGAGATCACTTCGGAGGGCAGTACGTCGAAAGCCAGATCACGACCGTCGTCATCGGTGGCTAGAATGCGGTTGTTGAGCGTCGTGATGTTGTACTGGGGCCCGAGGCCGCGCACGTTCACTGTGATTCCCTCACCCCCGGTGGTGCGGCTGATGGTGATGCCGGGCAGATGTTCCAACGAGTCGGCGACGTCGGCGTCGGGGAATCGGCCCATTTCCTCGGCGTTGATCGAATCCAGGACCACCGAGGCATCCTTCTTTATTTCCAGCGACTTCTCGAGGCTGGCGCGAATCCCCGTGACGAGGATTTCTTGCAGTTCCGGGGTATTGGTATTCGCGTTGGCGGCCGTGGTGTCGGCAGCGGGTGCTGCGTCATTGGCGTTGTCCACGGCGAATGCCGCGAAGCTCGAGCACAGCGAAGCGGTGGCGGCCATGAACAAAGCAGAACGCAGGCGCAGCGTCAGCATAACAATCCCCTTTTATGATTCTGGTAGCTTGACTTTAAGGGCCGGGCGGCGCGCGGGACCCTTGAGTCAGCACTTCCGACCTTAAACGAAACTAAAATAACTTTCAATAATGATTGTTAGGAAGATTGTTGGGAGCAATGTGTGCGCTGGACAATAAAATTATATCTATTGAAATTTAGATAAGTTTCAAATATAAGGAATCACCGGGTCACGCCCGGACTCCAAGCAACTCGAACGCCTTCGCCACAGGGATTAAATTCAATGAGATCAAGAGCATGGTTAGCCTATGCCCTCGTGACGACGGGTTTTTGGGGAGTCTGGGGTGCGTTCACCGGGTTGCCGGCGAATCGCGGCTTTCCTGAAACATTGATTTACGTGGTGTGGGCCGTGACCATGATTCCGCCGGCACTCTTCGCCTTGCGGCGAGTCGGCTGGCGCTTGCAGCACGATGCGCGGTCGGTGTGCTACGGCGCCCTGATCGGGCTGCTGGGGGCGGGCGGCCAGATGCTCTTGTTCCATGCCGTGAGGACGGGGCCCGCTTACCTGATTTTTCCCGTCATTTCTCTGTCGCCCGTGGTCACCGTGGTTCTGTCGTTAGCCCTGCTGCGTGAACGTACCGGCAAGCTCGGCGCGCTCGGTATCGCGTTGGCGTTGTGCTCGCTCCCCCTGTTCGATTACTCAGGCGAGTCATCGGCCGGCGCCTACGGCCAATTGTGGTTTCTGCCGGCAATTGGTGTGCTGGTTGCCTGGGGGGTGCAGGCCTTTTTCATGAAGCTTGCCAATGCGACCATGGATGCCGAAAGCATCTTCTTTTACATGATGGTCACCGGTCTACTGTTGATTCCCGTTGCGCTCGCCATGACGGATTTTTCCGTGCCCATCAACTTAGGCTGGGACGGCCCCTACCTCGCGGCAGCGATTCAGATTCTGAATTCGATCGGTGCGTTGACCCTGGTGTATGCCTTTCGCTACGGCAAGGCCATCGTGGTCTCGCCGCTGACCAACGCGGGCGCTCCCCTCATCACCGCGGTGCTGTCGATAGTGTTGCTGGGCACCTCGCCCACCGCGACCAAACTGGCCGGCATCGCCCTGGCGCTGATTGCCGCCGTGTTCCTCGCCATCGAGCCTGAACCCGCGGCGGTCCCTGCCAAAACACTCAAGCCACAGACCCTCTAGGAGAACGGTCGACCATGATTATCCGGCGAGACACGAGCAATCGGCGCGAGCGCATCGTCGCTCTGCTGCGTGAACAGGGTAGCGTGCAAATTCCGGCGCTGGCCGAACGGTTTCGCGTCTCCACGCAGACTCTGCGCAAGGATCTGAATTTTCTCGACGTCAAGGGGATCTGCACGCGCTCATCCGGCGGGGCAATTCTCAGGCGCGCCGCGCTATCGCCCACCGAGCAAGCGATCGAGGTCAAACGCACGCTGTTCGCACAGGAGAAAGCCCGCATCGGCCGGGCAGCCGCAGCGCTGATCGAGAACGACGAGTCGGTGCTGCTCGACTCCGGGACCACCGCATTGCAAGTGGCGCGGCACATCGAGCCCGAGGCTTCGCTGGTCGTGGTAACCAACGATGTCGGGATCATGAACGAATTGGTGACCCGGGAAAACGTGCAGCTGGTATTCCTGGGCGGCACGCTGCGCCGGAAGAATTTGTCCTTCTACGGCACGCAGACCGAGCGGGCGCTGCAGGATCTGCATGTCGACAAGTTGGTTCTCGCCGCCGACGGATTGGACATCGAGAAGGGGCTCACCACGCATTTCGAACCGGAGGCGCTGCTTAACCGGATGATGTGCCGGGCCGCCTCTGAAATCATCGTGGTCGCGGATTCCTCCAAATTCGGCCGGATCTGCCTGCACAAAATTATCGAATCGCAGGGAGTCTCGAAGCTGGTGACCGACAAGGGAATCCCCGAGCCGGCCCGCGAAGCGCTGACCCGGATCGGGGTCGAGGTCATCATTGCATGAAGGTTATTCGAGAAGTCGTGGCGCGGCACAAGGCCGGGCGCTCCGTGGGCGTCTATTCAGCATGCTCCGCGCACCCGCTGGTGATCGAAGCCGCCCTTAATCATGTGCTGCGGCAGTCCGGCCCGGTATTGATCGAGGCCACCTCGAATCAAGTCAATCAGGATGGTGGCTATACGGGCATGCGTCCGGCGGATTTCAGCCGCTTCGTGCTCGACATTGCCGCAAGGCTCGGCGTACCCAGCGAGCAGGTGCTGCTGGGAGGGGATCATCTGGGCCCGAATTGCTGGCAGGATCTGCCGGCAGAAGCGGCCATGGTCAAATCGGAGCAACTCATAGCCGACTATGTGGCAGCGGGCTTTCGCAAGATTCATCTGGACTGCTCCATGTCCTGTGCGGGCGATCCGACGCCGCTGACCGATGCCGTCGTGGCGCAGCGCGCGGCGCGGCTGTGCGGCGTAGCGGAGAAAACCTGGAGGCGCGTCGGAGGCGAAGCGCCGGTGTACGTCGTAGGCACCGAAGTACCGGTCCCCGGCGGCGCGAAAGAGTCGCTCACGGAGTTGGCGCTGACTGAGCCTCCCGCCGCGACCGCCACGATCGATGCGCATTGGGAAGCTTTTCAATCCGCGGGACTGCACCACGTCTGGCCGCGAGTGATCGGACTCGTGGTGCAACCGGGCGTCGAGTTCGATCATCATAAAGTCATCGACTTTCAAGCGCCCCGAGCCGCCGATTTGGCCGCTGTCGTCGAGGCGCAGCCTTACATGGTCTACGAGGCGCACTCCACCGACTATCAGACCCCGGCCAATCTACGTGCGCTGGTACAGCGGCACTTCGCGATCTTGAAAGTGGGGCCTGGCCTGACCTTCGCCATGCGTGAGGCGCTCTGGGGATTGGATGAAGTCGAGCGCGAATGGCTGGGGGCCGACCGGTCTTCGCGGTTGCGAGAGACAGTTCAGCAGGCCATGACGGCTGCCCCGCGGTATTGGAACAAATACTATCTGTCGGACGGCCGCCAGTTGACCTTGGATCAACAGTACAGCTTGAGCGATCGGATCCGATACTACTGGCCCGCGTCTGAAGTCGAAACGGCCCTGAAGCGGCTGTTTTCGAACCTGGACTCGAACCCGCCGCCGCTCACTCTGTTGAGCCAGTACTTACCCTTGCAATACGAAGCCATACGCGCAGGCAGGATCGGCCTACGCGCACGCGAGCTGGTGCTGCACTCCATTGAACAGGTGCTGCAGCAATATTCAGCCGCCTGCACCGACGACCCGAGCCCATGATGGACTACCTGCAATTGGACGAAACCACCCTGAATCGCGACGGCGCCCTGTGGACGGCTCGCGAGATCGCGCAGCAGCCGGAGAGCTGGATTCGCACGCAGGAACTTCTACGCCAACACGCCGCGCCGGTTGCGGGCTTTCTCGCCCCCTTGCTGGCGCGGCCCGATCTGCGAATCATTCTCACAGGGGCGGGAAGTTCGGCCTTCATCGGTGAATGCCTGGCGCCGCAGCTGATGCAGCAGCTGGGCCGACGAGTGGAAGCGATCGCCACCACGGACTTGCTGTCGGGGCCGCATCAGTATTTCCAACGCGATGTACCCACCCTTCTGGTGTCCTTCGGCCGCTCCGGCGGCAGTCCGGAAAGCATCGCGGTGGTTGACCTGGCGGAACGTCTGCTGCGCGAGTGTCACCAGCTGGTGCTCACCTGCAACGGACAGGGGACGCTCTATCAACGCAGCCGCGAGCGGCGCAACAGCCTCGCGATTTTGCTGCCGCCCGAAACTCACGATGAGGGTTTCGCCATGACCTCAAGCTTCACGGCCATGATGCTCGCAGCCTCTCTGGCGTTCCACCCACTCGAGAACGCCGCCGCCGTCGTGGCGAGGATTGCGCGAAGCGCGCGACAAGTACTCGAGCGGCACAATGCGACGCTGCGGAAGCTGGCCGCCGAGAGCTACTCGCGCGTGGTTTATCTGGGAAGCAACGGTTTCAAGGGGCTGGCGCGCGAAGCCGCATTGAAGCTGTTGGAATTGACCGACGGCAAGGTCGTCGCTGCCTTCGACTCGCCGTTGGGTTTTCGGCACGGGCCGAAGACCATCGTGAACGGCGACACATTGCTGTTCGTGTTCATGTCCAACGATCCGTATACGCGACGCTATGATCTCGATCTGCTGCGCGAACTGCGCTCGGACGCGCTTGCGGGCCGGGTGATTGCGGTCACGGCGCAGGTTCATGACGCCGTCACTCAGAGCGAGCACCTGCACGTGCCGCATCTGGCCGACGCCGCCGATGGGGACCTATATTTCCCGTACATCGTATACGGCCAGCTGTATGCGTTTCACCGATCGCTGTCCGTGGGCAACACGCCCGATCAGCCCAGCAATTCCGGCACGGTGAGCCGCGTAGTCAGCGGCGTCACCATCCACACTCTGTGATGGGCGCCGCTCGCTTGTATCTGGGAGTCGACGGAGGCGGCACCAAGACAGCCCTGGTGCTCATCGACTCCGAGGGACTCGTCAGGGCTACGCATCTGGCGCCGGGCTCCTACTACCTGACCATTGGCTTGGATGCGCTCGGCAGACTACTGGCCGACGGCGTCAACGCCGTGTCGGCCAAGGCGGCCGTTCGCATCGAAGACTTGAATTTCGCCTTCTTCGGCATTCCCGCCTACGGTGAGGACACCCTGTTGACGGGTCCCTTGAGCGAGCTGCCGCGGCGCTGTCTCGCGGCCGGTCAGTACTTGTGCGGCAACGACATGATTTGCGGTTGGGCCGGCTCGCTGCTGTGCCGCGACGGGATCAGCATCGTCGCGGGCACCGGCTCCATTTGTTACGGCGAGCGCGACGGTGCCATTGCCCGCTGCGGCGGCTGGGGTGAGTTGTTCAGCGATGAGGGTTCCGCCTACTGGATCGCGTGCAAAGGCCTGAACCTGTTCTCGCGCATGAGTGACGGCCGGGCGGCGAAGGGACCGCTGTATGACATCGTCCGGGAGCGCCTGAAGATCGCGGAAGACCTGGATCTCTGCGCCCACGTATTCACGCAGTTGGAAGGCGATCGCGCGCGAATCGCGCAATTGAGCAGGTGGGTGACCCAGGCCGCGGCGGCCGGCGACGCTCAGTCGATGACCATCGTCCGCGAGGCCGCGGAGGAATTGGCGCTCATGGTGGATGCGACCCGCCGCCAACTGGGATTCGGCGTTGCGGAACCGGTGCCGGTCTCCTATTCCGGCGGCGTCTTCGACAACGTCGGCGCCCTGTTGCTGGACCGCTTTACCGCGGCCCTGCAAGCATTTCGGCCCGGATACCGGGTCAGCGAGCCGGCATTGCCGCCGGGGATCGGCGCCGCTCTGTACGCCGCGAAGCGGCACGGCAACCCGCTATCGGATGCGGCAATTGAACGACTGCGCGCGCAAAGCAGCGCAGTACGCGAGGAACTCGAATCGTGAAAAGCAAAATCATAGGCGCGGTATTGGGATACGGCTGCATGGCGTTCACATCGGCATGGGGATCTACGGGATCAGGGTCCTTCACGATGGCGGATTTCGCCACTGTGGAAAAGGTCGACATCCACGTCCACATCAACACAACCGACACGGCGCTGATCGATCAGGCTGCCGCCGATAACTTCCGTCTCCTGACCATCAACGTCGACTATCCCGATTTTCCGCCGCTGGCCGAACAGCGGCGGGTTGCGCACGCGCTGGTCGAAGCCCACCCCGAACGGGTGGCGTACGCGGCCGCGTTTTCCATGCAAGGCTGGGATGAGCCCGATTGGCAGCAGCACTCGATCCAGCTGCTCGACTCCGAATTTGCGCACGGCGCCGTCGCCGTCAAGGTTTGGAAGAACATCGGCATGAGCTTTCGCGATGCCAAGGGTAAGTTGGTCATGATCGACGATCCGAAGTTCGACGCCGTGTTCGAGTACATCCGCCGGCGCAACAAGGTGTTGATCGGACATCTGGGGGAGCCGCGTAATTGCTGGCTTCCCATTGAACAGATGACCGTGAACGGCGACAAGGAATACTTCCGAGAACATCCGCAGTACTACATGTATCAGCATCCGGAGATGCCCACCTACGAGGAGCAGATGGCGGCGCGCGATCGCATGCTGGACCGGAACCCTAAGATCAAGTTCATGGGTGCGCACTTGGCCAGCCTCGAATGGAGCGTCGATCGATTGGCGGCCTTTCTCGATCGCTATCCCAACGCCGTGGTCGATTTGGCGGCGCGCATGGGCCAGGTGCAGTTTCAATCCAACTTGGATCGCGACAAGGTTCGCCGCTTCTTCATTCGCTACCAGGATCGCCTTGTCTATGGCACCGATACAGCCCAGAACGCCGCGGACAAGAGCGCAGAACTGCGGCGCGAAGCCCACGAGACCTGGCTGCGCGACTGGCGGTACCTGAACACCGAACAGACTTTCAAGGATCCCGAACTCGATGCACCCGTGCACGGCTTGGGGTTGCCACGGGACGTCGTTCGCAAGATTTACAGCGGCAATGCCGAGCGGTGGTACGGCAACCCATGGCATGCCTCGGTATCGCGCGCGGCCGCTCCCTCGCCGCAGGAGTCAAAATGAAGCAGCGGTTGAAATCGTGCGCAGGGTGGGTGTTGGCGGCAGGGGTTGCAGTCGGAAGTACCGCGCCGGCGAGCGAACCGGCGCACTCGGCCCAGCGCGGCAGGGCCCAGGTGATTGGTTCCGTGCAGGGAAAGACTCTGTCGGCGGCCATGTACTCCGACGGAGCCTATTCCATCGCCTCACCCGGAATCACCGGCGTGGTGATCCGTTCGGACGTAGAGGCGGAAGTCGGCGCTCGTGTTCTACGATCCTCGGCCTACCCAAAGCACAACATCGCGCAATCCGAGTTTCAAGACGAATTCGGAGCAGGATCGGCTCTGACGGTTACTCATACCGGCCTCCCAGGCACGCCGGATCTCCTATGCGTCGTGCGGTTGTACCGGGATCAGTCTTGGGGAGAGATTGAAGTCAAGGTGCAGAACACGACAGGCCAGGCGATTTCCGTGCAGGCGATTCGCGCTATTCACGCGACCGATGCTCCATTCATCAGCCTGGATGGGCCGGTTTCCGCCGACCGCATCTTGTCGGACAGCTATAGCGAGGACAGACCGCAGCTCGCGATTCGCGAGCTGGGCGATGCGCCGAAGGGCATGCACCGCGCCGTGGGAAGCCAGCTCATTTACAACCGCCGGAGCGGCGAAAGCCTGTTCTTCGGCGCGCTGACCTCGGATCGGCTGCTGACGATCTTTCATCTGAAAGAGCAAACCGCAGGCGCTCACACGTCCATCTTGTCCTACGAAGCCGTGGCAACCGGCACGACTGAAATCATGAAGGGCGAATCGCTCAAAGACTCGCCGCCTTCCGAACAGGTGAATCTGAGCCTTTCCGTCAATTCCGGCGAGAGCCTGTCGTCCGAGCGGCTCATGTTCGCCGTGGGCTCCGACTACCATGCGCAGCTCGAGCAGTACGGGCGGGCCGTGGGGTTATTGCACAAGGCTCGGGTAAACGCCGCGACGCCGATCGGGTGGTGGAGTTGGACCGCTTACTACTTTGGGCTCAATCAGGGAACGGCCGCCACCAACGCAGACTGGCTTGCCGAGAATTTAAAGCAGATGGGGTATACCTACTATCAGATCGACGAGGGATACCAATACGCACGCGGCGAATACACCACCGCCGACGCAAAGCTGTATCCTCGAGGCCTCGCGTACATCGCGGATCTGGTGCGCCACGACGGCCTGACGTTCGGATTGTGGACCGCTCCCTTTGAAGTATCGGAACGTGCCTGGGTGTTTCAGAACCACAAGGAGTGGCTGCTGCATAACGCGGCCGGTGAGCTCATTCACATCGGATACGTCACCGACAAGCAAGATTCTCTGTACGTTCTGGACACGACCAACCCCGGTGCGCAGAACTACTTGAGGGAGACTTACACCACGCTTCGCAGCTGGGGAGTGCGCTTCATCAAAATGGATTTCATGGACGACACGGCCGTCGAAGGCTCCTACTACCGTCCCAATACCAGCGCACTGGAGGCCCAACGGATAGGCTTGAAAATCATACGCGACGCCGTCGGCGAGAGCGTGGTACTCGACAAGGACGGCAGCCCCATGTTGAACCCCGTCGGGATCGTGGATTCTGGCCGTATCTCTCAGGACACGGGACATACCTTCGATGCCAGCCGGGACGCCGCATCGGGCATTGCCGCGCGCTACTACATGAATCGTAATTTCTTCATCGCCGATCCCGATGCATTCACCGTCTCTACTCAGACCGTCGATGATCAATCCTGGCATGGAGGGCAGCATCCGCTCACCCTCGATGAGGCCAAGGTGTCCATCGCGCTGGCCGCCGTTTCTGGGGGCATGTACGAGCTGGGAGATGACCTCCCTACGCTGGGCTCTTCCGCGGAACGGCTGGCGCTGGCAAAGAACACGGATCTCATCGATATGGCGCGTCTCGGACGGTCATCCACTCCCATGGATCTGATGACCTATGCCCCCGGCGACCGGCAGCCGAGCATCTTTCTGTTGAAGGAAAATGCGCGCCAGTCCGTGCTCACGATTTTCAATTGGTCGGAGGAGCAGCGTACTCGCGCCATCAATCTCGCGGGTTTGGGACTCAAGGACCCGGCCAAGTATCAAATAGTAGACGCCTTCGGAGACCCCGAGTGCTGCAGCAGCTCTGCGGACGCCCTCAGCGTAGTCCAGAAAGCTCATTCGGTCCGGGTACTCAAGCTGATCGACAATTCGGTGCCGGCTCTGCAGCCTCCGTTTGAGATTCAGTCGGCCAAGGGCGCAAAGGCAGGAGAGACCCTGGACTTGAGCGCGATTCCCTCGTCCGCTGAGGCGCCCGTGCTCACCTGTCACTGGGACTTTGGGGATGGATCGAGCGCGGACGGCCTCAAGGTTCAGCACGCCTTCACTCACGCCGGCGACTACGACATACAGGTAACCGTAACGGGGTTGGGCGGCATCTCAAATCGCAAGACCTCCAGGGTCGCGATTGCCGGCGATGTCTCCACCAGGTTCGAGCCGGAAGCCAAGCAGCGCGCCCTGCCCCTGCACTAGGACTGTTGCCCTGCGCCGAAATACTCCCGAATTCTCATGAGTAGAGTCAACAGGAGGGAATTCCTAAGGACCGTCGCGGCGGCAGGCGTGGAACTGTCCCTGGCAGGATCGGTGCTCGCGGACGCAATGTCCGTGGCGAAGGAGCCGGCGAGACGTAAGAAGGTCGTGGTGGCGGGCGCCGGAATCTCCGGCCTGTGCTGCGCGTACGAACTCGAGCGCCGCGGCCATGAAGTCGTCGTGCTCGAAGCCGGCGGCAGGCATGGCGGACATGTATTCACCGGGCGCGACGGCCTGTCGGACGGTCTGTATGCCGACTTCGGTGCGGATCACATCACCCGGCCCGGTTACGAGACTTTTTTTGACTACATAGCCGAGTTCAATCTCAGCGTGATTCCCTATCCTCACGCCGAAGGCTCCACGGCCGCACCCGGCGCACACGTGCTCAGAATGATCGACGGCAAGTTCTACTCGGAGGAGATGCTGGCGGACCGTACCGTGCTCAAGACGCTGGGCTTCAACGACGGCGAGATCCGATTTCTGAGCGCGAATTCATGGAACGATCTGCCCCGCTTGTTTTTGCAATCCCACCTCGGAGGATTCACGGACGAAGCGCGCCCGCTCGGTGCGGGCCATGATGAACTGGACAAGATTTCGGTCGCCGCCTTTTATAAAAAACTGGGCGCCTCGCCGGCCGCATTGCGCTTCTTGGGTGGGCAGGATGAGTCGGCGCTGTTTACTCTGTGGCGCTTTGCCGTGATGGGGCTTCGCGGCATACCCTGGTCGGAAGGCGACACTTACCGCCTCAAAGGAGGCAATCAGGAGCTTCCCACCGCCTTCGCAACGCGCCTGGGCGATCGGGTAAAGCTCAAGCATCCCATCGTGGCCGTCACGCGCAACGATTCCGGTGTCAGCATTCGCTACAAAGCCTATGGATACGAGGACGAGCAAGAAATCGCCGCGGACGTGCTCGTCAATACCATACCCTTGTCGATATTCAGGAATATTCCCATAAGCCCTGCGCTGTCGCCCGACATGCAATACATCGTCGACAAGCTGGGCTTCACGTCCCATCCCTTCTTCGTGTTCGAAGCCAGCTCTAAGTTCTGGCTCGACGATGGATTTGCGAGCATCAACATGGAGTTTGAGCACCCCGATATCTCCTCCATATGGCAGATGCCGAGCGAAGTGGATACCGGCAGGGTGATATTGAAGGCCTTTGGCATCGGTGGTGTCTCCGCGCAGCGCGGCTTGGCGTCTTTCCGCCAAGTCTATCCGGGCAAACATGACACCATCGTCCAATCGTTGACGGTCGACTGGACCCGCGACAGGTTTGCCCCGGCTTGCGAAATGCTGGCCTTCCCGATCGGGGAGATGGGGAGGTTCTGGCCGCGGATGCTGCATCCTGATGGGCGTATCTATTTCGCTGGAACCTACGCCGACCCCTTGAGCCGCGGAATGGAATCCTGTCTTCGTTCGGCGCGCAGAGTCGCGGCCGAAATCGACGAACTTTGACTCTCTCGAGAAAAATCACCTGTGCTCTCGTGACGGCTGCACTGTCATCGGTGTCGATGGCCGCCCCGCCCACGGTGAAGATCGTCAGTCCCAAGGCCGGCAGCACCTATGAGGAAAACACCCAGGTGCGGTACGAAATCGATGTTTCCGACCCGGAGGACGGAGAGTCGAAGTTCCAGGAGATCAACTCCGCGGAAGTTTTGCTCGTCGTGCGGCATTTTTCGAGCCCCGAAGCCGCCGAGGCCGCTATGAGCCGCGAAATCGCCGACGATCCGCCCGGCCTTCGCACCTTGAGGACATCCGATTGCCTCAACTGTCACGCCTTCGACGCACGTTCGATGGGGCCCTCGTTTGCCGATATCCGCAAACGCTATCCGAATTCACAAGCCAGTGTCGACAGCTTGAGCCGGCGCATCCTCCAAGGCACATCGGGGGCCTGGGGGAGCATCAAGATGCCCAGTCATCCTGATTTGACAGTGGAACAGGCCGCGGCGTGCGTGACCTGGATACTGAAGACGGCGGCGGATCCGGAGACGAACTACTACACGGGAACGGAAGGGACATTCCGCGTGACAGTCCCGGCGGATTCAAAACCCAAGGACAAGGGTATGCTCGTGCTCATCGCAAGCTACACCGACAGTCAGAAAATGCAGGGGCGAGACACGATACGCATCCGGATTCAATGATCCCCAATTCCGGTGCATAACCCTGTGCATAAAGCGTGACCGGCCATGGAAACTCAATCTTGATTCAGCCGCTTGTGTTGAATTGTAGATTTTTTAACCAGTGAAATGAGCGGCAACGGATAGATTTGCCCAGGGTAAATCCCGCGAGACGCCGCTCACCCCCTGGGCCGGCGATTTTTCGGTCTCCTCTTAGCCGGTTTCTTCCTGGCCGGCTGCTTCTTGGCCGGCTGCTTCTTGGCCGTCTTCTTCTTGACCCTGCGCCGCATCTTCATCAGTGCATCGATTAAATCGTCGACGGCTTCGTGTTTCTTGGCCTTACGCCTCATCCACACCAGTGAGTCGAGAAGGTTATCGACGGCTTCCTGCTTTTTTGCCATGCAATATTCTACCCCCCTAGAACGAGGCACAGGTATCGGCTCTGCTGCGCAGCACCGACTGTTGTTCGAACGCCGACTTGTAGGACACCACGATCTCGGCGATAGCCGCCTCGCTCGGTGCGCCGTCGGGGTGGATCAGAGACAGCACATAGGTGGACTCGTGGACGATCGTGCCATCGGCTCCGCGCCACTGACCTGAGGCTTGCCAGACGGTGAGACCCTGGGGGAATCGAGGGGTGACCGTGGTGTTCAGGAATTTCGTCCACTCGTCCGCCGTTACGGCACCATGGGGACTGTGCGTGCCGAAGTACAGCGTGTCCTGAACGACGCGTTGCTCGCCGGCTCTGCAGCTTTGGCGAGGTGGTGAAACGCAGGCGGCAAGCGCCAATGACACTGCGGCCGCGGCCAGAGGCGGCAAGCTAAGCGCCGCGCCGACCTTGGGCATCGCCTACGCCACCTCGAATAGTCCGGCCGCCCCCATGCCGCCGCCGATGCACATGGTGGTTACCACGTACTTGACCCCGCGGCGCTTGCCCTCGATCAGAGCGTGACCCACGAGCCGCGACCCGGAGACACCGTAAGGGTGGCCGACCGCGATCGCGCCGCCGTCGACATTGAGGCGCTCCTCGGGAATACCCAGACGGTCGCGGCAGTAGATGACCTGAACCGCGAACGCCTCGTTCAATTCCCAGAGGCCGATATCCTCGACGCGCAATCCCGCCTTGGCCAGCAGTTTGGGAACGGCAAACACCGGGCCGACTCCCATCTCGTCGGGCTCGCAGCCCGCGACTTGAAAACCGCGGAAGATGCCGAGCGGACTCAATCCCTTCTGCTCCGCCCGCTTCGCGTCCATGACGATGCACACCGACGCGCCGTCGGAGAACTGGCTCGAATTGCCGGCCGCGATCACTCCGCCCGGAATCGCCGCGCGGATCTTCGACACGCCTTCGTAGGTCGTGTCCGGCCGAATGCCTTCGTCGGCGGCGACATTGACTTCCCGGGTGCCGATGGTGCCGGAGTTCTTGTCGGCCACCGCCATGACGGTGGTCATGGGTACGATTTCATCGCTGAACCGGCCGGCCTCGGCCGCCGCCGCCGCGCGTAGCTGGCTGCGTACGCCGTATTCGTCCTGCAGCTGCCGCGAAATGTTGTAGCGCTTGGCGACATTCTCGGCGGTCTGCAGCATGTTCCAGTAGATTTCCGGCTTGTGCTGTACCAGCCAGGCCTCTTTCAGCATGCGAAGATTGGCCTGGTTTTGAATGCAGGAAATCGATTCCAACCCGCCGGCTGCGTAGATCTCGCCCTCGCCCGCAATGACTCGCTGCGCCGCCAGGGCAATGGTTTGCAGGCCGGTGGAGCAGAAGCGATTCACGGTGACGCCCGCGGTGGTGACCGGGCAGCCGGCACGCAGCGCGACTATGCGGGCCACATTCATTCCCGCGGCTCCCTCCATGAACGTGCCGCCGACGATGACGTCTTCGACTTCCGCGGGATCCAGGCGCGCACGCTGCATGGCATGGCGCAACACATGCGCGGTAAAGGTCACCGGATGGGTCATGTTGAACCCCCCGCGCCAGGATTTGGCGAGGCCTGTCCGTGCGGTGGACACGATGACGGCGTCGGTCATGATCGATTTCCCCAACCGGCGAAGGTATTGCCTTCGGAGGCAAGTTGCTTGAGCAAGGGTGCCGGCTCCCAGGCATCCGGCTGATAGCCCTTCGAGAATTCGCGCATGCTGCGCAGGATATTCGGCAGACCGACCGTGTCGGCATAGAACAGGGGCCCGCCGCGGAAATCGGGAAATCCGTATCCCGTCAGGTACACGACGTCGATGTCCGACGCGCGCAGCGCGATTCCCTCCTCCAGGATGCGCGCGCCTTCGTTGACGAGGGAGTACAGGGCGCGCTGCACGATCTCCTCGTCGCCGACCTTTCGTCTCTTGATCCCCAATTTCGCGGATTCCTCGAGCACGATCTTGTTGACGAGATCGGACGGGATGGCGGTGCGCTCGCCGGGCTTGTAGTCGTACCAGCCTGCGCCCGTCTTCTGGCCGAATCGGCCCAACTCGCAAATACGGTCGGGCGTCTTTGAAAAAACGCGGTCCGGATACTCGACGTACAGGCGCTTGCGGATGTACCAGAGAATGTCGTTTCCCGCGAGATCGCTGACCCGAAACGGCCCCATGGCAAACCCGAATTTTTCCATGGCCTGGTCGATTTGCTGCGGCAAGGCGCCCACGTCCAGCAGCAACTCCATCTGGCGGAAGTAGGCATTCATCATCCGGTTGCCGATGAATCCGTCGCACACACCGGAGATGACGCCGACCTTCTTGATTTGCTTGGACACGGCCATGCTGGTGGCCACCACATCCTTGGCGCTCTGCGCACCGCGGACGATCTCGAGCAGCTTGCTGACGTTCGCCGGGCTGAAGAAATGCAGGCCGATCACATCCTGCGGGCGCTGCGTGAAACCGGCAATCTTGTTCAAATCCAAGGTCGATGTGTTCGAGGCGAGAATCGCTCCGCTCTTGGCGACCTTGTCCAGTTTCTCGAACACCTGCCTCTTGACCTCCATGTCCTCGAACACCGCCTCGATTACGAGATCGGCATTCTTGATGTCTTCGTACGCCAGCGTGCCGCTGATCCGCTTGACGCGCTTGTCGAATTCCTCCTGGCTGAGTCGCCCCTTCTTCAAGGTGCTCTCGTAGTTCTTCCACACCGTGGCCAGGCCCTTGTCGAGCGCCGCCTGGGTGGTCTCGAGTACGGTAACCGGCACTCCCGCGTTGGCGAAGTTCATGGCAATGCCCCCGCCCATGGTGCCGGCTCCGATGACGGCGACCGACTTGATCGGGCGCAGTGGGGTGCTCGCCGGCACGTCCGGTATCTTGGAAGCGGCCCGCATCGCGAAAAACGCGTGCCTCAATGCCTTGGACTCCGGCGTGTTCAGCAACTCGACGAACAACGATCCTTCGATGTTCAGTCCCTCGTCGAAGGGCTTGAGCACCGCCGCCTCGACGGCGTCGATGCACTTGAGCGGCGCGGGGTAGTTCCTTGCGATCGGAGCGACGGCGCTGCGCGCGAAATCCAGGAATGCCTCCACATTGGGCACGCTGATCTTGATGTCGCGCGCCTTCTTCAACGGCGATTTCTCGGCAATGACGCGCTCGGCGAATACGACCGCAGCCGGCAATAGGTCGCCGTCGGCGATCGAATCGAGCAATTCGGTCTTGGCCAACTCCAGCGCGTTCACCGGATTACCGCCCACGATCATGTTGAGCGCCCGCTCCACCCCGATGAGGCGCGGCAAACGCTGCGTGCCTCCGGCGCCCGGCAGAAGCCCCAGCTTGACCTCGGGCTGTCCGAGCGGCGCCGCCGGGGACGCGACCCGGTAGTGACAGGCCATCGCGAGTTCCAGCCCCCCTCCCAACGCCAGCCCGTTGAGCGCCGCGATGACGGGTTTCGGCGAGTCCTCAATTTGCGCAAACAAGTCCGCCAAATTGGGGTTCGCGGACATGGCGGGCAATCCGAACTCGCTCACGTCGGCGCCGCCGCAAAACGCATTGCCGCTGCCGATGATGACCACCGCCCGAATCGCCTCATCGTCGACGGCTCGCTCCAACCCGTCGGCGATCGCGGCGCGCAGTCCGCGGCTCAGGGCGTTGACCGGCGGATTTTTCAGGGTGATCACGGCGACGGCGCCCTGTGAAGTATAGTCAGCGAATGCCATGCCCGCTCCTTTGTTGGCTGTGAAGTATACCGCGTTGTGGAATGGCCTCCGCGCGCCGGCCGCGTGGGTGCCGACGGCGTTGCTGCTGGTGTGGTGCGTCGGCATATTCGGCCGCGCTTACTGGACGCCCGATGAACCGCGCGAAGCGGACATTGCCTGGCGCATGAGCTGGCAGGCCGATAAGGCGGTCCCGCTCCTGGCCGGCGAAGCCTTCTGCGAGAAGCCACCGCTGACATACTGGCTCGCCGCCGTTCCCATTCGGCTTTTCGGCGCCGAAGCGTGGTCCACGCGCGCACCCAACCTGTTGTACGCCGCGATCACCGCACTCGCAGTGGGCTGGCTGGCCCGGCGCAGCGCGGGGCGCACCGCAGGGTTCGTGGGCGCCGCCGCCATGAGCACTTTTCTGCTCTCGTACCAGGTTGCGATTTGGCTGGCGACCGATGCGCCGCTGCTCGCCGCGGTGTCGATGGCACTGTTGGGCGTCTACCGCGGTTTTTATGCGGCGCAGAGCCGCGAACGCTTGCATGGCTACCTTCTGATGCACGCCGCTTTGGGAGCGGGCTTTTTGAGCAAGAGCGCCGTCGCCTGGATGGTGCCGGCGCTGACCTTGATGACCTTGATCGTGTGGGAAAAGCGCTGGCGCGAGCTGCTGCGCTGGGAGCTCTATCTCGGATTGATCGTGCAAGCAGCGATGATCGGCAGCTGGGTCTGGTTCGTCTATGCGGGCCCGGACGGACTTGCCCATCTGAAGGTGTTCTTCTGGAACAATCTGGTCGGCCGTTTCACCCACGTCGATGCACCGCAGGAACTGCAGTACGCGGCGGCCCATCGCAACTCTCCCGGCAAATATCTGATCGAGCTGCCGTTGTACCTGTGCCCCTGGACTCTTCTGGCCGTGGCCGCCCTGCGCCGCGCTGTGCTTCAGCGCCAGGTTTCATTCGACGCCCATCGTCCGGTGCGCTTCGCCTTGGCGGTGTCGGTGCCGCCCCTCCTGCTCCTCTCCTTGGCGGCGACCGCCCGCAATGTTTACCTAGCCCCAGCCCTGCCCGGCATCGCGCTGCTGCTCGCGTGGTGGGCGGGGGTGTGCCTGGAGCAACCCGACCGCTGGGACATCCGCGCCATGCGCGCGACCGCGGTGCTGCTGCTGGCGGGAGTCGCCACGTTTGCCGCCGCAGCGTATCTGGTCGGCGCAGACGCCTGGGTCTCCATGAGATCACACGCCGCGTTCATCGTGATTTCCGTCGCCGGTCTGGTCGCTGCGTCGCTCTTTGCGCTGCATGCCTGGAGCGCGGCACAAGGTCGTGTCAGCCGGGCTCTGCCGGCGCTGCTCTTGGCTTATTGCGCACTGCTGGTGGGTCCGGCGTCGCAGATTTACCGTGAGGTCGACACTTGGCAGGATCTGGGGTCGATCGCCCGCGCCATCGGCCAAGACTCCGCGGACAAACCGCTGATTCTGTTTGCGCCGGATGAAACCACTCGGGCCATGATCGATATGTATGCCCGGACCAGCGTCGCTCTGATTCCCGGCCCCATTGAGGCAGCTGCCGTCGATCGCCTTAAGACCGACGTCGGTGCCGCACCCCAAAGCCTGGTCGTGGTTCAACTGCCTCATCCCGCGTTGACCGTCGCGACCGCGTTCGGCACTGCGCACCGCTCGGACGACCAACCTGAATTGCCTTGGGCGGAGGCGGCCGGCTTGCGGGTGGCCAAGAGCTATTCGCTACCCAACGGCCGCCGCTACGCCTTGCTCGAGGCCATTCCCACGAGCTCCCGGTAGAGCGCATCGTACTTTTGAATCTGCAGGCCCCAGGAAAAATCCTGTGCCATCGCGTTTTGCATCAGCCTTTGCCAAACCCTTGAGTTGGCGTACCAATCGAGCGTGGTACCGATGGCCCAGCGCACGGCCGGAACGTCGTAGTCGTTGAACACGCATCCGGTACCGACACCGCTGTCAGGATGGAAGTGCTGCACCGAGTCGGCAAGGCCTCCCGTATTGCGCACGATCGGAATGGTGCCGTAGCGCAGGCTGTACATCTGATTCAATCCGCAGGGCTCGTAGCGGGAGGGCATGAGGAAGATATCGCTGCCGGCCTCGATCAGATGGGCCAGCGATTCATCGTACCCTGCGCGAAACGCGACGCGCTTCGGAAAGCGCCGCGCCAGTCCTTCGAAAAATGCCACGTACTTGGGGTCGCCGCTGCCCAATACCATCAAACCGAATTCGCGAGCCTGCAGCATCTCCGGCAAGGCCTCGCTGAGCAGATCGATGCCCTTCTGCTCAGCAAGCCGCGTCACCATGCCGATCAGCGGCTGCGACACACCCGAGTCCAGGCCGGCGGCCGCGAGCAGCTGCTCCTTGTTGGTCCGCTTGCCGCGCAAATCCTGCGGTTCGAAGTGCACCTTCAAATAGGGATCGTGCCGCGGATCCCATTCATCGTAATCGACGCCATTCAATATCCCGACCACGGGATCCATGCGCGACCGCAAGGTGGCCTGCATGCCCATTCCGAGTGGTCCCTCGGTGATTTCGCGCGCATAGGTGGGGCTGACCGTGGTCACGCGGTCGGCAAATTTGAGGCCGGTTTTCAGGGAATTGATCACTCCGTGCGCCAGATCGTCGGCGTTGAGAAGCGCCCCGGTGGCGTCTATGCCGAGGTCGGCGGCCGCGGCGCTCGCGAACACGCCCTGATAGCCGATGTTATGAACCGTCAAGACCGAGCGCGCCGACTTGATCAGCGGATCCGCCGCGTACAGCGTCTTCAGGTACAGCGGCAGGAAGGCCGTATGCCAATCGTTGCAATGAAATATATCTGGAGCGATCTTCAGCAATCGGCAGGCCTCGAGCGTGGCGCGAACGAACAGCAGAAATCGCCGGTGCTCGTCCGGGTCGTTGGTATAGAAGCTTGCGCGATCGTAGAGCTCGGGACAGTCGATGAAATGCATCGCGACGTCGGTGCCCGGAAAGGTGGTGGTTCGCAGCGAGAAGCGATATTCGGTTTGGCCGATGGCGAGCGGGACCCGTTGGACCGCGGAATTGAGCCGCAGTTCCGGGTGTGCCGCGCGAACCGCGGAGTACAGGGGCATGAAGGCGTGGACTTCGTGCCCGAGCAGCCGCAGGTTGCGCACCAGCGCGCCCGCGACGTCCGCGAGTCCGCCGGTCTTCGCGTACGGCAGTATCTCCGAACTCAAGACGCATAGCTTCAATGCCGGCATGACGGGCAGTCTAACAAAGGCCTCCGCGGCGCCGCGAGAAAAGGTGCAGGCGCAGGTCGAGTGTGGCAGGCTGCGATTACGGGGAAATGAATTCGGTCGCTCGGAGTGAAGGCGGAACAGGTATGCGACACGCTGCTCGTAACAACACCGGACGATATGTCAGCCGATTGACGAGCGGCACCCTCGCGGTGGTCATGGCGGGAGGACGCGGCGAGCGGCTCAAGGCGCTCACCCAGCACCGGTGCAAGCCCGCGACGCCTTTCGGAGGCAAGTTCAGGATCATCGATTTCGTCCTGTCGAATTGCGTCAATTCCGGCATCCGCCAAGTCGCGGTATTGACCCAGTACAAAGCGCAATCCCTGATCCAACACATCCAGCGCGGCTGGAGCTATCTGCGCGGCGAACTCGGCGAATTCGTGGAATTGATCCCGGCTCAACAGCAGATCGGCCCCCACTGGTACCGCGGCACCGCCGACTCCGTTTATCAGAACCTGGAATTCATCCGGTCTCACCACCCCACCCACGTGTTGATCCTGGCCGGCGATCACATCTACAAGATGGACTACGGGCCGATGATCGCCTATCACGAGCAATGCGAGGCCGACATCACCGTCGGCGTCGTGGACGTGCCGTTGGAGCGTGCCAATGAATTCGGCATCATGACCACCGACGACACCAATCGCATCGTCAAATTCGCGGAAAAGCCGCAACATCCGGATCCCATCCGCGGACAGGAAAATCTGGCGCGCGCGTCCATGGGCATCTACGTGATCGGCTTCGATCGGCTGGAGCGGATGTTGATCGACGACGCGGCCAACGAATCCAGCGGTCACGATTTCGGCAGAAACATCATTCCGCCCGCCATCGAGCCCCTGCGGGTGTTCGCCTACCCCTTCCATGACGTCGAGACGCGCGCACAAAACTATTGGCGCGACGTGGGTAACGTCGACGCGTTGTACGAAGCGAACATGGAACTGGTGGCGCTGAATCCCGAATTGAACATCTACGATCATCAATGGCCGATCTGGACATACCAGGCGCAGCAACCGCCCGCCAAGTTCGTGCTGGATGAGGAAGGCCGCCGTGGAATGGCGATCAACTCCATGGTCGCCGGCGGCTGCATCATTTCGGGCGCCTATGTGAAGGAGTCGCTGCTGTCGAGCGACGTGCGCATCGAGGACGGCAGCAGCGTTGAGCGCTCGGTGCTGCTGCCCAGCGTGACCATCGGCCGCCGCTGCAAGATCTCGCGCTGCATCCTCGATGAGAACTGCGTGATCCCCGACGACACGCAAATCGGGATGGACCACGCGCTCGACGCCAAGCGATTCTTTGTCACCAAGCGCGGCGTGGTGCTCGTGACCCAGGACATGCTGAGGGCGCCGCGGGCCAAGTGAAACTTGGGCTCGGGCGCTCTATCCGCCGTCGGCGCTCGCTCGGCCGCCGGATATCTGCGAGCGCAATGACAAGCTCGCCCATGCCTCGATCACGCTGCTCGATTCGATTGCCAGCATATCCGGCTCCCCGGCCAAGCGGCCGCAGAGTACCTTGACCTCCGCGCCCGCCGTGCCCCATGGCCGATACAGCGACGGCAAGGCCTTGCCGAACAGCACGACCAGGGGACAGCCCACCGCCGCCGCCGCATGCGCCGGACCCGAATCGACGGTAATCAAGCCGTCGGCGCGCTCGAGCAGCGCCACCAGGCGGGGAATGGGTAGATCGTCGGCCGCGTTGTGCAGACCGGCGACTTTCGCGAGCGCGATGACTTCCCGGTTCAGCGAATATTCGGGCCCGGTACCGAGCAGCACGATGGCGTGATCCGGGCATCGCAGGCGCACCTGGCGCAGCACCTGCGCCCAGCGCTCGTTCGGCCAATACTTGTTGTTCACCGCCAAGCGGCGCAGGCCGCGCCGCATGGTGCGCTTGTTGCCGATCTGAATCAGGATCAACGGCATAACTGAGAGCCCGCGCGCCCGCAGCCAGGCTTCGAGATCGGCGCGCTGTCCATCGCCCACCTCGAGGTGACATCCGGGCGTCACCGCGGCGAGATCGGCGTCCGGCGCCGCGGTGAGCGATGTGGGCGTGATTTGCGCCAGACGCCGCCACTGCTCGGTCGCATGCTCCCCGGGCTTCAGAGGATGATCCTTGACGTCGACGATGAACTCCCGCGGAATTCCCGCGCGAACCAGCAAGGGCCGCGCCGCATCGCTGCCGTCGCAGTACCAGGTGGGACCCGGGCCGCGGCTGCGCAGGAGCCGAACCACCCGCCGCTGATCCACGCTCAGCCAGTACGGAGTCTTGCGGCTGCGAACCGTCCATATCTCCCCCACCCCGGGCTGCCCGCGCAGCAGCGGCTCGCTCCAGGGACCCGAGGTCACGATATCCACGGGGGAATGAAACCGCGCGTGCAATACACGGATCAACGCGGTCAGCAGCACCATGTCGCCGAATGCGCCGCACCGCACTGCCAACGGCCGACTCACACGCCGGATACCGGCGCCGGACGCGCGCCCGCCACACCCATCCGGGCGCTGCGCCAGCCGCCGAATCGGTAGTACGTGATCGCCATGGACACAGACATCACCGAAGCGATCGGAAAGCTCCACCAAATCGCATCGGCGTGCCAGCGATCCAGCATGCCGAAGGCGAAGGGCACGCGGATGAGCCACAGGGAGATGACCAGCATGATGAGAGGCGGCATCACGGCTCCGGTCGCGCGAACCACCCCGAACAGCACCATCGAGGTGCCGAAGAATACGAACGACCAGAGCACGATGCCGTTGATGTGCGACGCGATTTGGAGCGCGGCGGCGTTGGCCGGCAGGAATAATCCCAGCGCGTGCTTGTCGAGCACATAGACGGTCAGTATCAATACTCCGCCGATCGCGAGATTGAACGACACCCCGGCGGCGGCGACCTTGCCCACCCGATCCCATTTTCCGGCGCCGACGTTCTGTGCGGCCATCGAGGAGGCGGCGGCGCCGATCGCGAGCGCGGGCATCTGCACGTAGTTCCAGAGCTGCATCGCGGCGTTGAAGGCCGCCGTCTCCTGCGACCCGAATCGATTCACCAAGGACGTCAGCGCAAGCATGCTGGAGGAGACCACGAACAGTTGCATTCCCATGGGAATGCCCTTGGCGACGAGCAGCCGCACCAGCGACCAATCGACGGCGAACAGGCGCAGCTCGTCGCGGTGAATGCACAGGAAGTGCTTGGTTCTGTACAGGTGCACCACCAGGGCCAGAAAACTCAAGGCCTGAGCGATCAAGGTGGCGGTCGCGGAGCCGGCCACCCCCAGGCGCGGCACGGGCCCCCAGCCGAAGATCAACAGCGGATTGAGCGCAATGTCGAGCGCGACGGCCATGGAGAGATAAACGAACGGCGTCTTCGAATCGCCGGCGCCGCGCAGCACGCTCATGAGAAAGAACAACCCGCCCATGAAGGGCAGCGCCAGAAAAATGATGCGCATGTAGACGAGCGCGAAGGCCAAGGCATCCGGCGGCGTGCGCAGCCAAGCCAGCAGCGGTTGCGTCAGCGCAAATCCCACGAGGCTCATGAAGAGCGACAGGCCCAGAAAAAACACCGCGCTGGTGCCGACGACGCGCTTGGCCTCGGCGATATTCTTGGCGCCCACGCATTGCGCGACCATGATGGTCGTGGCCATCGAGAAGCCGAACATCAGCCCGAACAGCGTGAACATCACGACATTCGCGTTTCCCACCGCGGCAAGGGCGGCCTCCCCGAGGAACTTGCCGACCCAGACGGCGTTTACCGACCCGTTGATCGATTGCAGCACGTTGCCGAATAGAATGGGCAGTGAGAATGCCAACAAGGCGGGCGCTATCGATCCTTCCGTCAACGAATGCTTGGGCGGCACGTCCGCCAGTATAATTGATACATGATCGAAGACGCGGCTACTCCGGTGAACATCGCCGAGCGGATCAAGACCCTGCTGGCATCGCTGCGGCAGCCGGCTATCGCGCAAGGGGTGGCGCCTTTTCTCGCGGATTGGCCTGAAACCTATCGGCCCCGCGCCGTGACCCCCTCCCATTTACCGGTGTTGCGTTGGCTGCCGGACATCGGCCGCGACCCCGCCGCATTCGGCATCGACCTGGTAACGGCCGTCTGCCGCGCGGCGCCGTCGATGGCGTGGCGGCAGACCTATTCGACGCAGGATGTCGATGCCGCGTTTCTCGACAATTACGGATGGAGCGAGATCCTGGGTGCGAGCGGACCCCTGGGCTCGGAGCGCATCGCCTGCGGTTTTCTTATTCTCGGTCCGTCCACTCACTACCCGCGTCACCGTCACGAAGCCGAGGAACTTTATCTGCCCTTGAGCGGCACCGCCGCGTGGCAGCAGGGGGACGCGCAGTGGCGTGAGCGGACGCCGGGAACGGCCGTTCATCACGCGCGCGACGAGCCTCATGCCATGCGGACCGGCGCTGAGGCCTTGCTGGCGCTGTACCTTTGGCGCAGCGCCGATCTTGAGCAGAAGGCCCGCCTCGACGCCGTTGCGCGGTAAACTGGCGTCCCTTCCGGGGAAGTACACATGAAAGTCTTCGTTCGTCCCGTGACACTTTTGCTCTTGTTCGCCTTAGGCACTGCGCCGGCATTCATGGCGGATGCGGCAGGCGCGCCATCGCCGCTCGGTCTATGGAAGACCTTCGACGACAAGACGGGACAGCCGCGCGCCCTGGTGCGAATCTACCTGCAGGACGGGAAGTACTTTGGAAAGATCGAGCAGAGCTTCACGCCCGGCGCCGAAACGCGCGTGTGCGCGGTGTGCACCGACGAGCGCAGGAATCAACCCATCATCGGCCTGCTGATCATCCGCAACGTGTCTCTGCGGGACGGGGAATACGGCGGCGGCGACATTCTCGATCCCGACAGCGGTTCCGTTTATCGCTGCAAATTCCATCTCGAGAACGACGGAGCCGTCCTGGTGGTACGCGGCTTCATCGGCTTTTCCCTGCTCGGCCGCTCCCAGACTTGGCGGCGGCAGGACTGAGATTTCCAGCCCGCGGCTTGCGTCGCTTGGGGTGTTCGGGATCGGGTAGTCCGGCCGCGGTCAACAGCACCCTGGCCGCCTCCTTGGCGGCGCGCGCCATCGCTGAATCGCCGCGAACCAATGCCGCGATGATCGACCCCTCCACCAGGATCGCCACTTGCGTGGCCAGACCGTCGGGATCGGCAACGTTCAATTGAGTCAATGCGTCGCGCAGCCACAGCCGCCGCTTTTCCTTGTAGGCGATGGCCATCTTGGCCCCGGGATGGCTGTCATTGCCCAACTCTGCAATGGCGTTGACGAAGGGGCATCCGCGGAATGTATCGCTTGCGAACCAAGTTTCGAGCCGGTCGAAATAGCGCAGGATTTGCTCCAGCAGCGGCCGGTCGGAGGATTTCGGTTCGATGAAGTGGCGCGAGAGATAGGCAAGGATCAATGCGTCCTTCGACGGAAAATAGTTATACAGCGTGCGCTTGCTGATGCCGATTTCGGCGGCAATGGTGTCGACGCCCACCACGCGGATGCCCTGGCCGTAGAACAGCCGATCGGCCGTATCGAGAATCCGCTGCTGCATGGCCTCCTTGGTGGACCAGCGGCTCATGATTGCACAGATCGGTGTAATTTTTGCTTGACAGGAGCCATGGCTGACGTTCTACTTACACCGACCTGTGTAGTCAAGCCAAGTTCCCCGGGAGGAGCCGTGAATAGCAACGTCATTGTAAGAGCATTATTGGTCACGCTGTGCCTTGGTGCCGGCGCAATGGGAACCTCGGCAGCGGTGGGCGCCGGCATGGAGTCCGATGTCGCACCCCCGGCGCCACGCGAGGAACGGGCACCCCCTCCGCGCGACGGCTATGTCTGGGCCCCGGGATACTGGGATTGGAATGGGCATGCGTACTCCTGGGTTTCCGGGCGCTATATCTACGAGCATCGCGGCGCGCACTGGGTGGCTGATCGATGGGAACAAGCCGGTTCCCGCTGGCAGCACGTGAGCGGCCACTGGGAGCATTGATCGCGCCGCCCGGGCTCGCAGGTCGAATCGCTTAGGTTCAGCGAATTGTCATGCCGATGCGGCGCCAGTCCGGCAAACCGGGAATTCGCCAGTTCGCGAGTATGCGCACGGCGTGCCCGACCAGGTACTGCTCCGGGATGAAGCCGACCACGGGGAAGCGGCTGTCCTCGCTGTCGTTGCGGTTGTCGCCCATGAAGAAGTAGCTGCCCGGGGGCACCACGGCATCGAAATCCGTGGCGTAGCGGTCGGGCGCGAACATCACCACATGCCGATTTGCGCCGAATTTCTCGAGCGCGAGCGCAGCGCCGGTGAAACCGTAACGGCCCGAATAGGTGCCGTCGGGTTCGATCGGGATCGCCGTTCCGTTGACGCTGATCCGGTTGTTGCGCACGACGATGTGGTCTCCGGGCAATCCGATCAGCCGCTTGATGAAGTGCACCGACGGATTCGACGGCAGACGAAACACGATGACATCGCCCCGGTGCGGCTCGCCGAGCGGCAGGACCTTGACGTTGAGCAGCGGGAGCCGGAGGCCGTAGGAGAACTTGCTGACCAGAATGAAGTCGCCGTCGACCAAGCCCGGCATCATCGACGCCGACGGAATTCGAAACGGTTCGAACACGAAGGACCGAAGCAGCAGCACGATCAAAATGACGGGAAGGAAGGAGCGTGAGTAATAGACCAGCGGCGGCTCCGGAGCGATGGAGCCTGGGGCCTGGCGCTGCCGCCGGCGTTCGAAGATCGCCTTGTCGGCCAGCACAATCAGGCCGGCCGCGACGAACAGCAGGGTGAAAATACCGGCGAGATCCACGGTGTCAGCGCCTCCTCAATGGAGCTGGCAGGCGCATGCGGCGCTTGCCCAGGTAAACGCACCGGCCGAGAGCGCAACCACGCCGAACGCCAGCATCAGGACGCTGATCGCCGCCCGCCGCTGCCGCCTGGCCGCCAAAATCCATGCCAGCGCGCCGACCACCCCCACGCAGATCAGCACGGTGAGAGTGCAGACGAAGGCCGGACTCATCATCTCCCCGAAGGAGTGGGTGCGGCGCGCCCGGTCAGCGATGGTGATCGCCGTAAGGATGACGGCGCCTCCGGCGAGTTCGCGGGACAGTACTCGAGCGGTGCCGATCCACGGCAGGGTGCGGAGCAGCCGCCCGCCGGCGATCCAAACCACCGCGGCCACTTGTCCCCAATACCAGGCCCGGCTGCGGCCGTCCTGATACTGCTCGAACAAGTCCCCCTCCAACGATTCGCGGTGGAAGGGGGAGCCGCAGCGCTTCAGCAGCCAGGATGCCAGTTTCGGCGGCAGGCGTTCACTCATGCGCTTTCACCCTGCCATGACGACAGCCCGGCCCCGAGCCGCAGCAGCGTCTCATGAGCGTCCCGCGCCTCCTTGAGACCAGCCGCCGTCGGCTTGAAATAGGTGCGCGCCCGGCCGCCGCGCAGCGCCGTGGGTTCTCCCAGCGTGGCCGTCACCAGACCCTTGTTCTCCAGGCGCTCGAGCGCGGCATAGACGCTGGCGAGTGCGACCTCGCGTCCGCTCGAGCCTGCGATTTCACGCGAAATGAGCACGCCATAGGCATCATTGGCCGGGCGGATCACCGCCAGCAGGACCATGAGTTCCAGCTGCCCAAGGTACTCGCGCTTTCTCATATCTTCCACAATAATGAAGTAATGAGAAAAATGCAACGATAGGCGGTGGGTGCCTACCGTTGGGTGGCTTGAGGAGCGCCGAACGGCGAGGCGACGGCATCGACCCAGATCGGGTCCGTGTACGCCTTGTGGCCGCGGGCATCTTCGACGATGAGGGCGTACCAGGTGGCGCCCAAGGTACTCAACGGGAAGTCGATGTGAGCCTCGCGCGGCGCGCCGGTGAAGGTTTCGCTCTTCAGCACCGATCCGCCACCGATCAGCTCGGCCTGCTTGAGACCGTCGACCGATTTCAAATCGAATCCCAGCACGAAGGGATCTCCCGGCTTGACCTTCAATTCGTCGCCGAACATCACCGACGGAAACACCAGCGGCCCGAATGTCACATACGCGTGGCCGGCTTTAAGGGCCTCGGCAAACGCCGTGGGCGTGACGGCGCCGTCGATGTGGGCAAAGGTGCGCACGGAGCCGGACTCGTCGCGCCACACATCGTGAGTGTCGGTACCCGCGGCCAAGTAGTAGCGGTGACCGGCATTCCAGAAATTCCACAAGGATTGCAGCACTTTGGCGTCGTCCGCGGGAGCCGACGCGTTGATCTCGATCAGATCGAACGCCGGATTGAATCCGCCCGGCGCCACGCCGGCGCCGATGCTGGCGAAGTAGCCGTACGGAATGAACGGATGATTCACTTGGATCACGGCCGCGCCTTCACGCCGCCCTTCCTTGATGATGTCATCGATGCTCGCCGTCGCGGTGTCGATCGCCAATGTTTGGTTCGGCAACAGGGGATACGCGTTGAAGTGACCCCAGGAGGCCGACAGCTCGATACCCGGAATGAACGCCATGCCGCGGCGATCGGCTATGGCCTTGAGGACGGCATGATTCGCCATTGAATCGTGATCGCTGACGAACAACAGGTCGAGTCCCGCCGCCAGCTGCGACCGCGCCAAATCCGCGGGCGGGGTCACCGCCTCCGCCTGATCGGCGTGATGATGCAAATCCGCCGAATACCATTGCCGCGAGGGCGGATCGAACAGCGGCGTGATGGCCGAATTCGCCGACTGGGCCTGGCCCGGGCTCACCGTGAGCGTTATTTCCTGTCGCTGCGCCAGAAACCCGCCGGCCGCAGAGACCGTGAAAACATACTGTCCCGGCGCAATCGGCACCTCGACCCGCCCCTTGGGGTCGAGATCCGTAAAGAACGTCTTCCGGCCCAGAAACTCGACCAGCGGCTGCTGGCCTTGTGCAATGCTGATACGCGCGTCCAAGGGCCGGCCGTTGCGGGCATCGGTCACGGCGAATCGGATGCGCCCCGGGACTTGCAGATCGCGAAAATCGCGAATCGCAGCCGACCCTGCCGCGACCTGGACGGAGACCCGCTCGCTCTGCGAATAATTCTTGGCGGTGGCGTAGAGAGCGTAGTCGCCCGCAGGAAGGCGCAGATCGTACCGGCCATGCCGGCCGAGCACCCACCCGTAGGGTTTGCCCTGCCTCTCGATCACGATCACCGGCGACTCCACCGCCGCGCCGTCTCCTCCGGTCACCGCTCCGCGGACAATTCCCGACTCAAGATGCCGGCGCGCGATTTCGGCGGCGATCACCGGCTTCAAGTCTCCGCTCGAGCCCACCTGCAGCCAGCCGGTGAACGTACGGCGTTTGCCCGGTGCCAGCGAATGCAGCGCATACATGTCGAGCGACCCATGGGAGATATGATCTGCGTACGGCGCATGCAGCGCGACGGTCCAATGTTCGTCGTAGGCGACCACGCGATCGGCGAGCGCCCCGTCGATCGGGCCCTGCACGACACCGGTCATTCCCGGAAGACCGAAGAAATATCCTCCCTTCGGCCACAGCGTCAGCCCCGATAAGAGATTGGAAAGTGCCGTGCCGCCGCCGTTGTGCATCGTCGCTTGAATCCGGACGGAGTCCGCGTTCGACTCGAGGGTGTAGACGGTGGTGACGGTCACCTTGCCCCAGTCCCGCTCGGTGCTCACCACGGCTCGCCGGGGTCCGCGTTCGAGCACCCGGACGTGCTGATAGGAATTCGGCCACGCCGACCAGTCGTCGGGAATGAAATCCGCGAACACCACGCAATCGCGCCCGATCGATCCGTCCACCACCGGCGCCACATCGATGATCGCGCCGCGCGGTACGCCATAGGGAACGGGCGAGGAGACCGCGAGTGCGAAGGCGAGCCTTTCGTTCACGACCGTGATGTCGCCGGGCGATTTGGCCTCGCCGTCCTGGATCGGCGTCGGTCCCACGATCACCCGCACCGCCGCTTGGGCGGACATGGACAGGGTCAACATGAGAAACAACATCGCGCGCATCTAGGAGCCTGCGAGTCCACGGTACAGATTCAGAAAATCATCGGCCGCTCGGTGCTTATTGCGCTGCCAATCATCCGCCGCCGCATGATCGGCGCCGTCGCTCACATACTTCGCGCAGGCGAACGGCGCTTCTTCCCGCCAGCAGACTTTTGCGAGCGCATAGGCCTCCATATCGATGACGTCGCAGTCGATGCCGACGGCGCCGGTCGCAAACGAATCGCCGCTGCCGCACACGGCCGCGGGCAGTTGCGTGAACACCGGATCGAAACGCAGCAGCGACGGCGCATCGTCGAACGGGGTCACGCCCAGCTCGAACCCCAGGCCGCGGACGTCCATGTCACGCTGTACGAACTCGTGGCACTCCACCAGCGATCCGGTGGGGTGGCGGCGGCTGCCCGCGGAACCGAAATTCAGCACTCGCGGCGGGACCCGGCCGCGCTGGGTGTAGCGCGCCAGTTCACGCGTGAGTGCAATCGCTGCATTCACCTTGCCGACGCCGCAATACAGCACCGGAACGTTTGCCGACTCGAATACCCCCGCCGATTCGGTTCGCAGCGCAAACACCACCAGCGTGCCCGGCAACTCGAGCATGACAGCGGCTAGTACTCGACGGCCGCACGCAGGCGCAGCGTCTGCCAGGCGTAATTCTTGACGAGGTTCAGATCGATCAAGACCGCCAGCGCCCGCACCTCGTAACCCGCGCGCACACAAAGGTCGGCGGCCCCGGTCATCGTGCCGCCGGTCGCGAGCACGTCATCGATCAACAGCAAGCGCCCACGGCCGCGTTGCATCTCCAGCACGCCGGATCCGTACTCGAGGTCATAGGCCACCTCGACCACCGGCGGCGGCAGCTTGCCTTGTTTTCGGACCGGCACGAAACCCTTGCCGCGGCGAATTGCCAGAGCCGCGCCCAGGATGAAGCCGCGCGACTCGATCCCCGCCAAGGCGTCGATCTCGCTCCATTCAGCCTCGCCGAGCAGCGCGTCCATCGCCGCCATCGTGGCGCCGAGGTGGTCGCGCAATAGCGGTGAGATGTCGCGGAACAGAATTCCCGGGCGCGGAAAATCCGGGACGTTGGCAATGGCTTGTTTCAAATCGATCATGGGCAAAATCTCTGGAGAAAAAGTTCCGGTGCGGCGCGGTGCGGCCGCCGCGCACCCGGCAGTTTACCCGCGGCGCGATATTTTAGGACGGACACTGACATCGGTATGCGCGGAAATCCCGTATGGTAGTGTCCTTTGGCAGTCTCAAAGGGGGTACGACATGTCCGGATTAGGCCCTGGCCCACTGCTCGCCGGGGCGGCGCTGGTTGTCGCACTGTCGTTGAGCGCAGGGGCGGCGCCCCTCGCCGCATCCTCTGCCGCGCCCATGACCGGTGCCGACACCATCCAAATGCTCGATCAAACGATCGACTGGTATCGCACGCTCGGCATTCAACAGCAGGCTGCGAACGAGCCCAGCGATCTTTTGATTCTCTACGACAATCGTCAGACGGCGAATCAAGTCATCGGGATTGCCTTCGACATCGCGAAGGCCAACGCGGAAATTCTGGCCAAGCAGCCAAGCTCGAGCGCGCCGCCCACAGTCGCCGGGTCGCAGACGCTGACTCAGCTTCAAGGCAAGCTGGCCGCGCAAGCGGCGGCGGTGCAGGCGGAACTCGAGTCCGATCGGCGTCAGCTGGGTGTGGCACGAGCAAAGCACAGGTCGGAACTGCAGGCCAAGATCGCCGAACTGCAAGGCGAGCTCGACTTGATCAATGTGAAGAAAAACCTGCTCGGCACGCTGTCCTCGTTCTCCGATCAAAGCCGCGGCGAAGGCTTCGACGCCGGCGCGTTGAAGGCGCAGATCGACGCCATGGCGGTCACCATGCCCACGGCGGCGGGCACCGCTGCGCCCGCGGCCAATGCCGCATCGGCGAATTCCGCTGCCGCGCCCGCCGCGGCCGCCTCGAACGGCATGGGCGCCGTGGCGGCGGCTCGGTTCGGCATCTGGCAGCTGGCCGCCAATGTGCTGCGTCTCTCGGGAAAGATCTCCACCATCGGCGACATCGACAAGCGAACCGTGGCGCTGCAGGACACCTTCGCGCGAATTCGCGCGCCGATGATAGAGCAATTGAAGCAAATGTCGGCGCGCGGGGACACGCTCGCGACCCAGGCGGATACGGCCGACAGCGCCACGCTCAACCGGGTGCACGATGAGCTCGATTCCCTGTCGGTGCGATTCAAGCAGGCCTCGGCGCTGGTCATCCCGCTGAGCAAGGAGGCGGTGCTGCTCAGTCAGTATCGGCGCAACCTCGCCAATTGGCACGTGGCCGTCGAGGGTCAATACCACGATGCGCTCAAATCGCTCGGGGTACGTTCACTGGTGCTGGCGGTATTGTTGGCGCTGGTTTTCACGGGCGCCGAGGTTTGGGGCCGGGCGGTGGTGCGCTATGTGCAGGACCCGCGGCGCCGGTATCAGCACCTGCTGCTGCGCAAGATTGCGATGTGGTCCTTGGTCGTGGTGATCGTGGGCTTCGCGTTCGCGAGCGAGTTGGGTTCCATCGTCACCTTTGCCGGCCTCATCACCGCCGGTCTCGCCGTGGCCATGCAAAGCGTCCTCGTGTCCATCGTGGGCTACTTCTTTCTCATCGGGAAATACGGCATTCGCATCGGCGATCGGGTGCAGATAGGCGAGGTTACCGGCGAGGTCATCGAACTGGGGTTGGTGCGGATGTATCTCATGGAACTCGGCGGCCATGGGATGTTCGGCCCCACCGGGCGAGTGGTCGCATTCGCGAATTCCATCGTCTTCCAAGTGTCGAGCGGATTGTTCAAACAAATCCACGGCGTCAATTTCGTCTGGCGCGAAATCGTACTGAGCCTGCCGGCGGGCATCGACTTTGGCGCGGCCAAGGAGAAACTCGAAACGGCGATGGCCGCCGCTCTCAAGGACTACCGCGACGAAATCGTGCGGCAAACCAAAGAGATCCAGAGAGCCACGTCGACGAGCTCCGGCGGCGACGCGCAGCCGAGAGTGCAGCTGATTTTCTCGGCGGCCGGGGTCGAGGCCCACATCCGATATCCGGTGTATCCGCAAAATGCCGCGGAAATCGACGAGCGCGTGTCTCAGCACGTGCTCGAGGTGATATCCGCGCTCGAGGGCGATACCAAAGCAGCCGATTCCAAGCCGGCGCACAGCACGTAGCTACGCGGCGTCGACCCAAGGGTTGAACACGCTAACGCGCGCCTCTTTGGTAGTCACTGGTATTGCGGCCGTCGCGACGATGCTATCCTTGCGCGCTTGCCCGTTTGAAGGCGATGAAGGTAACGGCACCGCATGATTTTGGTCATCGACGTGGGTAACACGCGCCTGAAGTGGGCTTGGCTCACGAGCACCGGGCTATCCGATCAACAGGCCGTCGTGCATCGCGACGCCAAGCCCGGTATTTGGACCGCCGCCCTGTTCGAGTCGGGACAAAAGCCGCAGCGGGTGCTGGTCTCGAATGTCGCGGGGCCGGTCATGGCCAAAACCCTGACCCGCCTGACCAAGAAGATATTTCGCGTCAATCCAGAATTCGTGACCGCCGCCCGTCAGTTTCAAGGGCTCAGCAACGGCTATCTCGATCCCTCGCTGCTCGGCGCCGACCGTTGGCTGGCATTGATCGGCGCATGGACCAAGGTCCACTCGGCGCTGTGCGTGGTGGACGCCGGCACCGCGGTCAAAGTCGACAGTGTCGACGCCAAGGGCCAGCACCTGGGCGGGCTCATCGCGCCCGGCATCCACATGATGCGCGAGGCCCTGATGAACAAGACCAGCGATATCGCCAAAGCGGCCTCGAACAGCACACCCTCGCTGGCCGGAGTGCTGGCCAACAACACCATCGGTGCGGTGTCTCGCGGCGCCGTGTTCGCATTGGCCGGCATGGCCGATCGCGCTGCCGAAGTGGTCGAACAGAGCACGCGCGCAAAACCCAAGCTGTTCATCACGGGAGGCGATGCCGGCATGATCACGGGCACGATGCGCTCGCAGGGCGAGATCGTGCCCGATCTCGTGCTGCAGGGATTGGCCGTCATCGCCGCACAACCTCGTTAGAACCTGTCTTCGCATAAACCCTTGTACCGCCCGGCCGACAAAAACCTGATCACCGATATCGCGGGCTTTCGCGTGGGGCACGCCACCGACGAAGCCGTGCGCTCCGGAGTGACGGCGTTGATCTGCGGTGGAGCTTGGGTTGCCGGCGTCGATGTACGCGGGGGAGGGCCCGGCGGGCGCGAAACCGACGCGCTCTCCCCCGAGAATCTGGTCGGCCGCGCACACGCCGTGGTGCTCGCCGGAGGCTCGGTCTTCGGTTTGGCTGCGGCCGATGGGGTCGCCGCCGCGCTGTCGACACAAGGAATCGGCTTGGAGTTTCGGCCGGGTTCCCCGCGAATTCCCATCGTGCCGTCAGCCGTGCTGCACGATCTCGGCAATGGCGGGGACAAGAACTGGGGGCAGTTGCCGCCTTACCGTGACTTAGGTCTACGCGCACTCGAGGCCGCAGGAGCGGAGTTTGCGTTGGGGTCAGTGGGCGCCGGGCGCGGCGCCATGGCGGGATTGATCAAGGGCGGATTGGGTTCGGCTTCTTTGGATTTGGGTGAGGGGCTCATCGTGGGTGCATTGGTGGCCCTGAATTCGGTCGGCTCGGCGCTGATGCCCGACGGCAAGACTCATTGGGCATGGGCCTTTGAACTCGACGGTGAATTCGGAGGCGGAGGCCCGCCCCCGTGGGGTATGGATATCAGCGATCCGGCGCCCGACGAATCCCGGCTTCTGGCCGCGGGCCGCCTGCAGCCGGGTTCCAACACCACGCTGGGTGTGGTCGCCTGCAACGCCGGCCTCGCGACCGCGGAATGCAAGCGTGTCGCGATGATGGCGCAGGATGGGATCGCGCGTGCGGTGCGCCCGGCACACACTCCATTCGACGGCGACACCGTATTTGCCCTGGCGAGCGGCGAGGTGGAGCTGCGCGGGAACTTGAACCGCCCCGCCGGCGTCGGGCGCATCGGGTCGGCGGCCGCGGATTGCCTGGCGCGCGCCATCGCCCGGGCCGCGCATTTCAGCAATCCACCCACCTAACTCAAAATCGGAGCCGCCGCAATCAACGCCCGGGTGTAAGCGTGATGCGGCGAAGTGAAAATCGCCTCGGTCGGTCCGTGCTCCACGATGCGCCCATGCTGCATGACGTACGTCCGGTCCGCGATCGATCTGACGACGTTCAAATCATGCGATACGAATAGATACGCCAATCCCAATCGCTCGGACAGTTGAGCCAGCAGCTCGAGTATCTGGGTCCGAACCAGCGCATCGAGCGCGGAGACCGCTTCATCGAATGCGATCACGGCAGGCTCCGTGATCAGCGCCCGCGCGATGGCGATGCGCTGCCGCTGGCCTCCCGAGAATTCGTGCGGATAGCGCCGCGCGTCGGCCGCCGACAGGCCGACCAGCTCGAGGAGCCCCGCCACGCTGCGCCGGCGCGTCGCAGCGTCCGGCGGTGCATCCAACAGGAAATAAGGTTCCGCGATCAGCCTCTCGACGGACCACCGGGGATCGAAACTGCCGTAAGGGTCTTGAAACACCGCCTGAATGCCGCGGCGAAGACGGCGCAGTCGCCTCCCCCGCGCATCGGAGAATCCCTCGCCGAGCAGGATGACGTCACCGCCGCGCGCGCCTTCGAGCGCCAAAATGACCCGCAGCAAGCTGGATTTGCCGGAGCCGGACTCGCCGACCACGCCCACGGTCTCGCCGGCGTGAACGGTGAGCGACACTCCATCGACCGCCCGCAGCGGTGCCGGCGCGCGCCCCAGCGAACGCCGTCTGCGCGGATACTCCTGAACGATGTCACGCACCTCGAGAACCGGTGGAGCGGTTCCCGAGCGCGGTGCGCTGCGCTTCGGCTTCGACCGCGCGGCGGCGAGCAGTGCCCGACCGTAGGGATGCTGTAAATGGCGCAGCAGCTGCGCGGTTGCGCCTTGCTCCACGATCTCCCCCTGGTGCAGCAAGGCGACTCGATCGGTGACCAGCGCCACCACCGCTAAGTCATGGGTCACGAGAATCAATCCCATGCCGCGAGAATGCGCAAGCTCTTGCAGCAGCCGCAGCACGTGCGCCTGTGTGCCGACGTCCAGTGCCGTGGTCGGCTCGTCCGCAATCAGCAGAGGCGGGTTGAGCGCCACAGCCATGGCGATCGCAACCCGCTGCCGCTCCCCGCCGGACAATTCGTAGGGCAGCAGATGCGGTGCAGCGCGCCCGCCCGGAAGGCCCACGAGCTCCAGCGTTTCACGCGCGGCGCATGCGGCCTCGGCGGCGGACACCGAACGATGCAGTCGAATCGTTTCCGCCACTTGATCGCCGATTTGCATCAGGGGATTCAGGGCCGTCATGGGCTCCTGGAATACCAATCCCAAGTCCCGGCCGCGTACGCTCTGCATCTCGCTCTCGCTCTTCCCGGTGAGCAACTCGCCGCGCAGGCGTATCTCGCCGGTCAACGTGGAATTCGCGGGCAACAACTGCATGATGGCGAGCGCCGTCAGCGTTTTTCCTGATCCCGATGCGCCGACCAACCCGAGAATCTCCCCGGCGCCGACGGCGAGCGAGAGGTTCTTGAGGATGGGCGTAGCGCCGATCGACACGCTCAATGCATCGATTCGCAGCAGCGGCGCGGCGGACGCGGATGTCATTCGCTTCGCTCCTGCCGGCGCCGCAATCCGTCTCCGAGCAGGTTGAGACCGAGGACGAACAGCAGCACGGCGAGGCCTGGAAACAGCGCGAGCGTGGGCGACAGCGCCGTCAGCGTCTGGGCCTCGTTGAGCATCCGCCCCCAACTGGGAGTCGGCGGCTGCGCCCCCAGGCCGACATACGAAAGACCCGCCTCTGCCATCACACCCAGGGAGAATTGGATCGTCGCCTGGACGATGAGCAGTCCGACCATATTCGGCAGCACATGCTCCAACGAGATTCGGACCGGCCCCTTGCCCGCCACGCGCGCCGCCGAACTGAAGTCGCGAGTCCAGAGTTGCAGCGCCCCGCCGCGCGTAACCCGCGCGAACACGGGAATATTGAAAATTCCGATGGCGATGATGGCGTTGACGGCGCCGGGTCCGAACGCAGCCGTGATCAAAATCGCCAGCAGCAGCGACGGGAAGGCGAATATCAAATCGTTGCCGCGCATGATCAGCTCATCGACGGCGCCGCGGCGTGCCGCCGCCATCAATCCCAAAGGCACTCCCACGAGTGCTCCGATGATCACCGACAGCAACGCCACCCCCACCGAGGTCTTGGCGCCCGCCAGGAGCTGCGACAGCACGTCTCTACCCAGCTGATCGGTCCCGAACCAGTGACGCAGATTGGGCGCCTCGAGCCTATCCATGATCGACATCGCGCCCGGATCGTACGGAGTCCAGAATTGACCGGCGACGGCAACTGCCACAAAGAAGGCGGTGAGGGCGGCGCCGGCGATCAGCCCAAACCGGCGCGGGCGGTCGCGCCTGATGCTCACGCGGAACCCTCCGCTCGCAGGCGCGGATTGACCAGCACGTACGAGAGATCCACCAGAAACGTCACGCTCACCACGGCGAACACCAGCATCACGACGACGCTCTGCACCACGATCAGATCGCGCTGCACGATGGCCTGAAATGCCAGTCTCCCCAGGCCCGGCAGGAAAAAGACGTTCTCGATGATGACGGCGCCCGCCAACAGAAACGAGAACTGCATGCCGAGGATGGTCAGCACCGGCACCAGCGCATTGGGCAGCGCATGACGCCACAGCACCCGCCACTCGCCGGCGCCCTTGGCCCGCGCCGTGCGAATGTAGTCCTCGTGCAGAGTATCGATCAGCGCACCGCGCAGCACGCGAGCCAGGATCGCGGCCTGGGGCATGGCGAGCGCGAGCGCGGGCAGGATGAGCGCCCCGAGCCCCGCCGCCAACCCCGAATTCCAGCCGGGAAAGCCGCCGGCGGAAACCCAGTGAAGGTCGACGGCGAACAACATCACCAACAACATCCCCAGCCAGAAATTCGGGACGGCCAGGCCGAGCTGGGTGATCCCGGTGAGCACGGCATCGCTTGCTCTGCCGCGCCTGGCCGCGGAGATCAGCGCGACCGGAAAGGCGATTGCCGTGGAGAGCAGCAGCGCCAATGCGGCCAGCGGCAGGGACACTTGCAGCCGCTCTGCGATGAGTTGGCCTACGGGAATGCGATAGGTGAAGCTGGTCCCGAAATCCCCGTGCAACAATCCAGAAACCCAGTGCAGATATCGCGGCAGGGGCGCGATGTCGAGCCCCAGCTGGTGGCGCGTCGCCGCCATGCTCTGCGGATCCGCCTGCATGCCCATCATGTAGCGCACCGGATCGCCGGGCGCGATCTGTACGATGATGAACACAATCCCCGTCGCGGCGATCAAGGTGGCGGCGAGCACGCCCAGTCGGCCCGCGAGGTACGCCGCGCCGAAGCGGCGCGCGGCGAGCAGGCACAGGATCAACGCGATCGCCGACATGAGCGCGCCCGCGAAGCGAATCGGCCGCGGCGAGGCAGTGTTCATGCCGGCGCGGGCGCCGCGCTCAAGCCCGGCACCGTTGCGCCCGGCACTGCCGGCCGAAGCACCGCCGTCAAAATGTGCGCGGGAGAGATCGACGACGCCGAGAATCGCGTCGAATCTCAAGTCGAGCAGATGGGCGTTCCAGATATCCAGCCTGGGGTATTGGAACAAGAAGCCGTTGACTGCATCTTGGGCCAGCTTGCGCTGAATTTTCTGCAGGAGCTCCCGGCGCCCTGGGTCGTCGAGCGTGTCGTCGAGCGCGGCGATGAGCGCCTTGAATTCCACGCTCGAGTAGCCGAAGTAGTAGTCGTCGCGCGCATAGATATCGTAGTCCATGGGCTCCGCGTGCCCCACGATGCTCATGTCGAAGTCATGACGGGTGAACACCTGCTCCAGCCACTGTGCCCACTCCAGATTTTCCATGCGCACGCGGATTCCGACCTGGGCGAGCTCGGCAGCCACGATTTCTCCGCTGCGGCGCGCATAGCTGGGCGGCGGCAGCTTCAGCGTGACCGAAAATCCATGGGGATATCCGGCCGCTGCCAGCAGCGACCGGGCCTTCGCAGGGTCGTGGGGATAAAGCCCTGTGAGATCGAGGTACGCGGGATTGTGCGGCGGAAAATGGCTGCCGATGGGCGTGCCGTAGCCGAACATGGCGCCGTCGATGATGGAGCGGCGATCGAGCGCGTAGGAAATCGCGCGGCGCACCCGCAGATCGCCGAGCGGCGCAACGCGCTCATTCAGCGCCAGCACCGTTTCCATCTCCGTGGTGCCGGTGAGCACCGCGAAGCGCGGATCGGCCGCAAACTGCGCAAAGCTCTCGGGTGCGGGATAGTTGGCAAAGGCATCCACATCGCCCGCCATCAGTGCGGCGTAGGCCGCCGTGGGTTCGGATATGAATTTGAAAGTGACCTCGCTCAATTCCGCGGGCCTGCCCCAGTAATCCGCATTCCGCACGAAGGTGATCGAATCGCCGCGGCGCCACTCGGCAAAGCGAAACGGGCCCGTGCCCACCGGCCGCACCGCATTGGCCGCGGCCGACCCCGGCGACACCATGACGAACGCCCCCCATGCGAGGGACTGAAGCAAGCCGCCGGAGCGCTGCACCAGCCGAACTCGCAGGGTGAGAGGATCGACGACCTCGACGGCTCGAATCTTCGCCAGCTGCGATTTCTGCGGGTTGGTGGATCCGGGCGCGAGCACCCGATCCAGCGAGAACTTGGCCGCGGCGGCGTCGAAGGGGCTTCCGTCATGAAAGCGCACGCCCGGCGCCAGGTGAAACACGTAGGTCAATCCGCCGTCCGTGACGTCCCAGGTCGAGGCAAGCTTGGGCAGCACCGAGCCGTCGGCGGCGAACTGCACCAGCCCTTCGAACACATTGCCGTACAGAATTTGGTAAATCGCGGCGGAGGGATTCGCGGTGGGATCCAGAATCGGCGGCTCGAGCTGAATGCCGACGGTGACCCGGTCCGCCGCCCCTGCCCCCGGCGCCCCCGGCGCGCCCATCGCCCCCGGCGCCCCCAGCATCACCAGCGCCGCCGCAGCTAAGATCGCCGCCAGCGTGGGCCGTCTCGGCGAGGCCCGCATCAAGCCCTTCCGTACAGCAACGACCGGGCGGCCAGCGCCATGACTTTCGCCGAGTTGACCATGTCCTCGATCACCACGTACTCGTCCGGCTGATGGGCCAGGTCGAGAATTCCCGGACCGTAGGCGATGCAGTCACGAAGTTTTCCCACCCGATCGATGTGCTTCTGGTCGTAAGTTCCGGGCGAACAAATGAACTCCGGCGCGCGGCCCATCACGCGGCGGATCGCCGCGGCGGTGCTGCGCGCCACGGGGCCGTTGCGATCGGACATGGTCGGACGGACCTCGAACAGGTCGCGCAGGCTGTACCGAAACCCCGGCCGCTCTTCCGCCAGCCGCTCCAACAGTTCGCGCACCTCGCCCTTGACGCCCTCCATGCTCTCTTCGATGAGCAACCGCCGATCGATGACCATGCGGCACGAATCGGGAACCAAGGCCGCGGGATATCCCGGCCCCTCCGACTGTCCGCCGTGGATCGAGCTCAAGTTCATCGTCGAACGACGCGCGCCCGAAGGCACCACGGGCATGTCCGTTTGTCGCGCCGCGAGCTTGGGGTACAGCTCGCGCTCGAACTTGTCGACCACGGCGTGCATGTGGCGCACCGCGCAATCGCCGAGAAACGGCATCGAGCCGTGCGCCATCCGCCCGTGGGTTGTTATTTCGGCCCACCACACCCCGCGATGCCCGATGCAGACGCGGTCGACATTGAGCGGCTCCGGGATGATGACGTGATCGACGCGCGGTGCGGAAAACCAGCCGCGTTCGGCCAGGTAGTGCACCCCGCCGAAGCCGCCCGACTCCTCGTCGGCGGTACCCGAAATCTCCAGCGTTCCCGGCAATTCTGCGGCGCTGTCGATCAAAGCCTCGACCGCAATGATGGCCGCCGCGATCCCGCCCTTCATGTCGCAGGCGCCGCGGCCGTAGACTTTTCCGTCCTTCACCACCCCGGCGAAGGGGTCGAGAGTCCACCCGCCGCCGCTTTGCACGACGTCGATGTGGCCGTTGAAATGCACGCAGGAGCCGGGCGAGGTTCCTTCTCGGCGCGCAATCACGTTGATGCGCGGATGACGCTCATCGTCGCCCGGCGTACCCGCGGCATGCACGTAGTCGACGTGGAAACCGCGGGCGTTGAGGCGATCACCGATGAATCGGGCGCAGGGACCGTAGGCCTCGCCGGGCGGGTTCACCGTCGGGAAGCGAATCAGCTCGCGGGTCAATTCGACCAGCTCGTCGCGACGCGCGTCGATGAGCTCGAAAAGAAGTTTCGTCGGGTCGGACATTGCACGCCTCGAATATTTTTCCTTAGGACAGATGCCGGGCGCGCGTGAGCGCGGCTCTTGTGCGCGCCCGCTGTTCGAGCTCCGGCAATCCCAATCTCGCGTATACGTCGGCGAGCGCTCGGTTGACCGGCACTCCGTCCGGATCGGTTGCTCGCCGCGACTCCAGCATCTGCTGTGCAGCCGCCCAGCGTCCGCTCTTGACGACGGCGTCCAATAAAATCTGCCCGAATAGGTCGCGCTGCGCGTGGCTGCCGCCGATTTCCACCATGCGCGGAACGCTTGGCGTCAAATGCCGCCAAGCCTCCGCGTAGTCGCCGCGGGCATAGGCATAGACTCCCTCGCAGGTGGGAAGGGCGACTTCCCGCCATGCTTCGCGCGTATATGCCGCCGCGGTCTCGGCACGGCGCCGCACCGATTCCAACAGCATCGCCGCCTCGGGGCGCCCCGCCCGCGCCAGCCCCAATAGGTACTGAATCGTCAAAAAGGGAAGCACCGTGTCCTGTGCGCGGGCGGCCAGATGCCGGCCGAGTTCCTGCCAGCGCGGCCCGACGTCGACGCCGGCGATCTCGAGCCTCGCGAGCAGCGACACCGCGCCGATTTGATCCTGGGAATAATCTTTGGCGACGCCCCAGCAATGGCGATCGTAGAGTTCCAGAACCTTCGCGTCCCGCCCCTGGCTGAGATAAAACAAAGCCAGGTGCCACCAAAGATGCGTGACCATGAACGAGTTGAGGCCGGTCCAAGTGTCCGCCATTTCCTCGAGAAAACGCGCCCCTTCGTCGATCTGACCGCGGGTCAGGAGCACATGCGCCAGCGCGTGCTGCGCCCACGGCTCCTTGCGCTTCATCGCAAGCGCGGCCCGGGCTTCCGATTCCGCCTCATCCAGCAAATGACATTGTTCGTAGGCAAAGGCCGCCATGCCGTGCAGGTACGGGACATCGGCGTTCGCCGGTGCCGCCCGCAGCGCGATGCGCAGCATGGCAGGCGAGTTGCCGCGGTTGAATTCCAGGTATTGATGCGTCTTCACGATGACGAGATCGCGCGGGAATTGTTCCGCTATGCATTCGCAAAGCCGCACAGTCTCCCCGAGATCGTCGTCGACCCAGGCGCGCAGCATCGCCGTATTGAGCTGCTCGCGGTGCGTGGCGGGCGGCGCCGCCCGCTCGGCGGCTTCGAGGTAGCCCGCGGCGCGCTGCGCACCTTCCGGCGCTTCGAGCAGCATCCAGAGTAACCCGGCATACACATTGGCCAGGCACGACTCCGGTTCCGCATCCGCTGCGGCGAGAATGCGCTCGGCCCGCGTCTCGTACGCCAGATAGCCTTCGATGAATTCATCGATGGCGCGCAACGTGCGGCCGCTCTCTCCGCCGACCGGATTGCCCAAATAGTCCCGCTGCATTGAACGATGATACCGGAGACCGGGGGATCTTTAGGGGTGAGCCGGCAGTTCCTCGAGGAACGCAGCGACGTCCGCAGCGGACCGCTGTGGGATCTCGATCTGCGGCAGGTGCCCGACTTGGCTGTACAGGATGAGCTTCGCCCCCGGTATGGCGGCCGCGAACTTCCGGGCACTGGCTGGTTCGATGAGCACGTCGTTCTCGCCATGCAAAATCAGGGTGGGGACTTGAATGGCGCCGAGCAGCTGGGGCGTGGCCTGCGCCTGCCTGCCAAAATCGATGTCCATCAGAATCGCGCGATGCCCGGGTGCCCGCTGAAACTCCGCCCAGCGATCGACGACCGCCTCTGTGATCAGTGATTTATCGTACACGTCGGTCTTCAGGCCCTCGGCGATCAACGGCCGGTTGTCGATGTTGCGCAGCAGGGCCCGGCCAATGGGGTATCGCAGTATCCGAAATGCCAGGGGAGTCTCGGCCGGCGGCTTTTCATTCGAAAAGCCGGCCGCGTCGACCAGGATCAGCGCGTCGATTCGCTGCGGATGTCGCAGGGCGAGCTGCCACGCCACCGCACCGCCCAAGGAATTGCCGCCCACCGCAAACTGCGGCAGCGCGAGTTGCGCGGCGTATGCGTCGACGAAGTCCGCCAAGCCGGCGCCGCTCAGTCGATACCCCGGCGGCGCGCGCGTCAATCCATGTCCCGGGAAATCGAGGCTGATCACGCGAAACTTGTCCTTGAGCTCAGGTACCCATCCTTCCCAGCTGGTGAACGAGTCGCCGAAGCCGTGAAGCAGCACCAGCAGGGGCCGGTTCGAATCTCCTTCATCGCGATAGTGGACGTGAAATCCCCCCGGCAGGTCCACGAAGTGCGAGGCACCGTTCGCGTACTTGGCCTCAAGGGTTTCGTAGGGGATGTCCGGGCCCCGAAGCTTCAGCCATGCCGCGGCCGAAGCCAAGGCGACAACGCCGACGATGATGAGGGATATTCGCAGCACGGCGCCCATCAGTACTTATAGTTGAAGCGTACGCCGAATGTGGCCGGCTCGCCGGCCTGGGCGACTTCGGCGCTCGGCAGGAAAAAGTTCCGGGTGACGTCGTAGGCCTTGTCGAATATGTTGCGGCCCCACAGCGTCACCGTCCAAGGTGCGCCGGAGGCGGGCGACAGCGACAGATTGGCGTTCGTCAGCCAGTACTTCGGGATGGTGAAATCATTGCTGCCCAGCAGATAGAACTGGCTGTAGGTGTCATGGAAGCTGTAGTTGGACTCGGCGGTCACCTTGAAGTTGCCGGCGTTCCAGCCATAACTCACGTCGCCGCCATAGCTGATCTTGGGAAAACTCTCGGGTCGTCCGTCGTAGTCGACGGCCGGGGTGTCGCTGTTCAACAGCGTGCTGGTGTAATAGCCTTCCGCAAAGCCGAAGTATTGGGAAATGGACAGCCCGCCCAGCGGCCGCCATTCGATCTCCACTTCGCCGCCGCTGATCCTGGAATCGGCGTTCACGAATCGGCCGATGTAGGAACCGGAGATGGCATCCAGCACCTTGCCGAGGATTTGCTGGTCCTTGTACCGATAGTAGAACACCGCCGCGTCCACGCGCAGCGTCTGGGTCACGTCCGACTTGACGCCGATTTCGTAAGCCGTCAATTTCTCGGGCTCGAACGCGTCGGCAGCGGCGGCAACCGTGGTGTTGTGTGCGGTGAACCCGCCGGACTTGACGCCGCGACTGATGCTCGCGTACAGCAGTGTGCCCGGCGCCGCGGTGTAGTCCAACTCGGCTTTTCCGGAAGGAAGGTTCGAGGTGGTCGACGGCGGGTTCAGGGTTCCCGTGAACGACGGGATCGGCGGTCCGGTCAAAAAGCCGGTATTGAGGCCGACCAGCTCGCGCGTCTCATGATCCTCGCGCACCCCCAGAGTTCCCGTGAATGCATCGTCAATGTGATAGTCGATCTGGCCGAACTCACCGAATGAATTGGCCTTCTGCTCGTACTGGGTGAGTACGATGCCGCCGATGCCCGCGGCATCGGTAAAGTCGGAATAGAATTTCTCATCGAGATCCTGATCCGAGTAAAACGCTCCCGCCACCCAACCCAAGGGTCCGGTCCCGGTCGAGGCGACGCGCACCTCTTGCGAGATCACGTCCAGGTTGCTGCGGAAGTATTCATCGGAATCGTAGTACTGGGTCGCGTCCCAGTCGGCGTATTCGCGCCGGATCATCCTGTTGTAGGCGGTAATGCTGGTGAGCTTCGCGCCGCCGAAATCGATGTTGGCGGTAAGGTCGGCGCCGTTGTTCGAATCGTCGACGCCGGGCTTGGAATCGGCATTGATGCCGATGATTTTTGCGAACGCGGGATCCAAGCTCCAGCCCGTGACGTAGCGCGAGGTGTCGGCGGGAATGGTGGGGCCGCCCGCGCCGGCGTTGTAGGGGGTATAGGGCTGCAGCAAGTGCAAACCCGTCTCGTCCGATTTGTCCTCCGCCAAATGCACGTTCAGCCGAAAATTCAAGGCCTCGGCTGGATTCCATTCCAATTGGCCGCGCACGGCGACTTTGTCCTTGTCGCCCAGACTTTGGCCCGTTTCGCGGTTGCGTTGCCAGGCTCCGCCCTGCTCCGTCGCCACCGACAGGCGGCCCAGCAAGCCGTCGGCGAGGCTGCCGGAAACATAGCCCTCCGCGCTGACTTCGTTGTGCGAGCCGTACTCCACGGTGACCCCCGCATGAGTGTCGGCGGTGGGGCGGTTGCTGATGAAGTTGATCTCGCCTCCCGTGGTGTTTCGGCCATAAAGCGTGCCCTGCGGCCCGCGCAGCACCTCGATCCGATCGATGTCGAACAATTGCCCCTGGGTCTGGATGGGAAGGGCCAGCGCCACGTCGTCGATGCTCACTCCCACGGGCGATGCGTTGTTCGACGTGTAGTCGATGAAACCCACGCCGCGAATGCGAAACTGCGGCTGGCCGCTACCGAACGCCGGCTCCACTTGCAGGCTGGGCACCGCGTTCTGCAGATCGTTCACATAGGCGACCGACTTGGCCGCGAGGCTTGCGCCTGACAGCACGGTGATGGCGATGCCGACGGTCTGCGCCGACTCCTGCTTGCGTTGCGCGGTGACCACGACTTCCTCGAGGCCGCCGGCATCGTTCGCTGAAGCCGACGCCTCCGGCGCGGCAGAGCTCATCGCGCCCACCAAAACGGCGGTGATCCCCATCGCCGCCGCAATTCTTCTCGAATACATCCAATTCTCCACATCATGCGTTGTGCCGGCGCATCATCGACGCTGCGCCATGCTGTGTGAACTGCTGTATCTTTCGATGGAAATGCGAAAAGGTTATTTGCCCCGACGCACCGCGATTTTCCCCCGGGGGACCAAGGCGGGTAGAATGGGACTTCGATGAACGACGCGGTACAAGTGGTGTGCGGGCATTGCGACTCGGTGGTGCGCCTGCCGGGCGCGCGATTGAAGGATGCACCGCGCTGCCCGAAGTGCCACTCTGCCCTGTTCGAAGGCAAACCCATCGAGCTGACCGAGGCGAATTTCGACCGGCATCTGGCCCGCGGCGATCTGCCCCTGGTCGTGGATTTCTGGGCGCCCTGGTGCGGCCCGTGCATAGCCATGGCGCCCTACTACGAAAAAGCGGCCGGCCAACTCGAACCCGCCTGGCGCTTCGCGAAATTGAATACCCAGGACGAGCCGGCGCCGGCGGGGCGCTTCAATATCCGCAGCATTCCGACGCTGATCGCCTTCCGCACGGGTAAGGAAATCGCCCGCCGTTCAGGGGCCACGGATACGGAAACGTTGACGCGCTGGCTGAACTCTCTCTAGATTCGACAGCGAGACTAGCTCTTGCGGAACACCAGCACGAAGCGATCCGTCTTACCCAGCGCCGGACTCTTGTAGCTCACCAGATCGCGCGCATCGTCGGGCCTTCGCAGCAGGTCGCTCTTCGCAACGACCTTGAATCCGCGCGATTCGAAATCCTTGATCGCGTAGCTCTCCTCGATGCGATGCAGGGATGAGGCCGCGGTGTTCCCGCTGCCCACCTTCGCCGAATGATCCACCAAGAGCAGGATTCCTCCCGGCTTCAGCGCTCGCGCCAATTGGTCGAGCACGCCCGCGGTGTCGATCTTCGGCCAAAGGCCCTCCGAATCGCCTCGCGTATCGACCCAGTACAGATCGTGATAGACCTTGATCAGCAACACGGCGTCGAGGCTTTGGGCCCCAAGATTCATGTGGTTGAGATCGAGCGTTTCGTGCTCTACATTGCTCAGCCGATTCGAACCCAGGCGCGCCTGCAGCGGGCCTTCGCTCCAGTGATCGAACGCCGCGTTGTTGATCATGAACACCTTGCCCTTCGGCCCCACCACATAGCCGGCGAGCTCACTGTAGTAGCCGTCGCCTGCGAGCACGTCGGCGACTCGCATGCCGGGCTTGATCCCGGAGAGGCGAAGAATATCGGCGGGGTGATCCAAGGGATCGCGTTTCAAGTCCGCGGCGCTGCGTCCCTCGTGCGCCACCGAGGCATCGTAAATGTCCGCCTCGCTCGCGCGGGCGAAGGCCAGCAGGCAGAGCATGCAAAGCATCATGGAGCTGCGAGTCATTTCCTTCTCCCGTCCGTTTACTGTCCTTGGGTGTGCGGTGTCGCCTGATGCGTCTTGATCATCAACAATGCAATCAGGGTCACCAGCCCGGCAGCCGACAGATAATACCCGACATAGGCCACACCGAAGCGCGTCGCCAACCACGTGGCGATCGGCGGCGCCAGCGAGGCACCCAGTATTCCCGCCAGGTTGAACGACAGGGATGTGCCCGTGTAGCGCACGGGGGTGGGAAACAGGCTGGACAGGGCGCTCCCCAGCGGGCCGTATGTCAGGCCGCTCAGAGCGAAGCCCAGCGCCAGGAACACGAAGGCGCCGGTCGCGCCGTGGCCCGAGAACAGCGGTTTGAATGCGAATCCGAAGGCCATGATCAGCAGTGTCGCGATCAGCAGCATCGTAAGCTCACCCACACGATCGGCGACGACTGCGGAAAACGGGATGGTCAAGCCGAAGAACACCACGCCCGCCATTTGTAGAATCAGGAATTGCTGGCGGCCGAACCCGAGGGAGCCGGTGGCCCAGCCCAGGGCGAATACCGTCATCAAATAGAACACGACAAACGTGGTGGTCGCGCCCAGAGTGCCCAACAAGAGCTCGCGGGGATACTTCGCGAACACGACCAGGAAGGGTACGCGCACCCGTTCACCCAGCTCGAGGCTGCGCTTGAAGGCGGGGGTTTCAACCAGCTGCAGGCGCACATACAGCCCCACCAACACCAGCACGGCGCTGGCCAGAAAGGGCACGCGCCATCCCCAACTGAATAGCTGCGCTTCAGTCAGATTGTTGCTCATCAGCAAAAACACGCCGGTGGAGCACAGGAACCCCAAGGGCGCGCCGAGCTGCGGGAAGCACCCGTACCAGGCTCGCTTGCCCGGCGGCGCGTTTTCCGTCGCCAGCAGCACGGCGCCGCCCCATTCGCCTCCCAAACCCAGCCCCTGCCCCAGTCTACAAAGCGCCAAGAGGCCGGCCGCCGTCGCACCGATGGCGGCGTAGGTCGGCAGCAAGCCGATGCACACGGTGGAAACACCCATGGTCAGGAGGGCGGTGACCAGAGTCGCCTTGCGTCCGATGCGGTCGCCGAAATGCCCGAATAAGGCCGATCCAACGGGACGGGCGAAGAAAGCCAGCGCAAACGTCGCGAACGACTGCAGCAGCGCGGTCGCCGGATCGCCCTTGGGGAAGAACAGGCGGGGAAATACCAGCACGGCAGCGGTCGCATAGATGTAGAAATCGAAGAACTCGATGGTCGTGCCGACCAGGCTTGCGAACAGGATGCGGCGCGTCTGCGGCCCATCGGGCCGTGGTATCGAGTCGGGCAAGGCATGGCTCCATCAAGGGGTCCAGCCGTTGATGTTAACAGCGCACGAGCGGGCCGAGTTACCCCGACCGGCGGCTTGCGTTTAGTGCCTCGAGCCGCCGCGAGAGCGGCTGGGAATCGATGGGGTCGGCCGCGATGCCGGTGCGGCCCGGTAAGAATGCGACGGATGATCGGCACGCCGATCGCCGCCCCGCCCCGGACCCACGTGGTATCCGCCACCCCAGCCGCCGTACTCATAGCCATACGGCTCGTAGTAGCCTGCGTCGTAGCCCACTCCCACGCTGCCATCGACACCGACACCGGTCACCTCGCAGGCGTACAACAGCGTCAATGCCAGGGCGCCCATTCCGACCGCCATCCATTTGCGACTGAGCTTCATTTCGGTTCCACCTTGCTGTCGCCGCTGGACCATTCCATCAACCCGATCGGCGCTCCGGCCGGATCGGCGACAACCGCCACTTGGCCGCCGTGACGATCGACATGCGGATCAACCAGCACGCGTCCGCCCGACGCCACCACCTTGGCCGCCATGCCGACGGTGTCCGTCACTCTGATGAAATTGAGCCAGTGCGAGTGGCGGCGCTTGGAGTCGGCGGGCAGCGAATTCACGCTCGCGCGGGCGAAGTCGTCGCTTGACAGAATCACATGCTCCAATCCGTCGTCGCTCGCCAGGTCGAAGACGTCGAAGGAAAACACCTGCTGGTAGAACGCCGCCGCGGCCCCGGGATCGTGGGACAGCAACGAACTCCAGATCCACTCCCCGGGCTCCGCGAGGAAATCCGGCGAGTCGCCGCTGCTCGAGGCGAGGATCGCGAAGACGGCACCGTCCGGATCGGAAAGTACGGCCTGCCGCCCCCGCGCCGGATAACTTTTCGAATCGGACACCAGCTTCGCTCCGTGCGCCAGCGCGGCGCGCTTGGCGTCGTCGACATCGCGCACCGAAATGAAGGTCAGCCAGGCGGATTGCTGGTGCTCGCCGGCCGGTATCGGCTTCTGGTACAGCCCGCCGACCGGACGACCGTTGGCCAGCGCCACCGCGTAGTCCGAGGCGCCCGTGTGGATGGTTTGAAACGTCCAGCCGAACAATCCTCCATAAAAGCGCTCGGCGGCCGCCAGATCCGGCGTCACCAGGTCGGCCCAAACCATCTTGCCGACGTGATGTTCGGTGGTCGCGGGGGTGTTGAGAGGCGGCAGCTCGAAGGACGCCGCGCGCAAGGGCGGCAGGTATGTGACCGACAATATCAGCGCAGCCAACCCGGTCGGCACCGCCCATCTGAACCGACGATTGCCGCTGTTCATTTCGAGTTCCTTGTTAGCGCCGTTCGACGTCGCATTGTCCGGACATTGTGCGTGCACGCGCAGCAGCGCTCTGTACGCTACCGTACGGAACTGCGCGCACCCTCTGCGCACAGTGAGCGATGAACGCCACGACGACACGCGCCTCGAGCGGCTTGAGCGGCTTGAGCGCCGGCGAAGCGCGCCGTCGATTGCTCGAGTTCGGGCCGAACGCCATGCCGGATGTCGCGCTGCATCCGCTGCGCAATGTGCTCGCGAAATTCTGGGCTCCCGTGCCTTGGATGCTCGAAGCAACGATCTTGCTCGAGCTGGTTCTCGGCAAGTTCGTCGAGGCGGCCATCATCGCCGCGCTATTGGTGTTCAATGCCGCCCTCGGATTCTTCCAGGAGAGCCGCGCTCAGGCGACCCTCGCGGCGCTCAAGTCGCGGTTGGCGCTGGATGCGTGCGTGAGGCGCGACAATGCGTGGGTAATAGTGCCTGCCGCCGAGTTGGTGGCAGGTGACGTTGTGAAGCTTTCGCTGGGCGGCGTGCTGGCGGCCGACGTGCACATCACCGCGGGCGAGGTGCTGCTGGACCAGTCCATGTTGACCGGCGAATCGATCCCCGTCGAAGCGGGTTCGGGCGCGCAATCGTACGCAGGCGCATTGGTGCGGCGGGGCGAAGCGGTCGCAGAGGTCACGGCGACCGGAGCGCGCACAAAGTTCGGCCGCACCGCCGAACTCATCCGCACGGCGCATGTGGTCGGCTCGCAGCAATCGGCGGTGTTGCGTGTGGTGCGCAATCTTGCCGCATTCAACGGCATCGTCGTCATCCTGCTCGTGGCCTATGCTCTTGTTCTGCACATGCCGGCCGCCGACATCGTCGCGCTGGGCCTCACCGCCGTTCTCGCGTCGATACCCGTGGCGCTGCCGGCCACGTTTACCCTTGCCGCCGCGTTCGGCGCGCGGGCTCTTGCCAAGGTCGGAGTGCTGCCCACCCGGCTTTCCGCGGTCGATGAAGCGGCATCCATGGACATCCTATGCGCCGATAAGACCGGCACCCTCACCCGCAACCAGCTCAAGGTGACCGAGGTGCGTTCGATGCCGGATTTCGACGACCCGCACGTTCTTGCGCTCGCCGCCCTCGCGAGCTCCGACAGCGGTCAAGATCCGGTCGACGCGGCCGTCCGTACCGCCGCCGCGGCCCAACCCATGGCCGGCGCGCCGCAATTGACCAAGTTCATCGCCTTCGATCCGGCGACAAAAATGTCCGAAGCGATGGTCGTCGACGCGGGAGGGGCGAGTGTGCGCGTGGTGAAGGGCGCATTCGCCACCATCGCCGGGCTGGCGGCGCCGCAGCCGAACTCGACTGCCCTGGCCGCCGAACTGGAAGGACGGGGATATCGGGTGCTGGCGGTCGCCGCCGGGCCGCCGGCCGCCATGCGGCTGGCAGGCCTCATTGCGCTCAGCGATCCGCCTCGGGCCGACTCGGCCGCGCTGGTATCCGAATTGCGCGGCTTGGGAGTGCGCACGGTGATGGTGACCGGCGATGCGCCTGCGACGGCGGCCATCGTCGCGGGCCTGGTCGGACTCGAGGGTGCCGTTTATCCGCCCGGGCCGATCGCCGAGGGGGCGAGTCCGGAGAAGTTCGCCGTGTTTGCGGGCGTGCTTCCCGAGGACAAGTACAAACTCATCGTGGCATTTCAAAAGAACGGGCACGTCGTCGGCATGTGCGGAGACGGCGTCAACGACGCGCCGGCGCTGCGTCAGGCGCAGATCGGTATCGCGGTTGCGACGGCCACCGATGTCGCAAAATCCGCCGCCGGCATGGTGCTGACCGAACCCGGGCTCGAGGGAATAGTGTCGGCGGTCAAGGAGGGCCGGGTGACCTTTCAGCGCATCCTGACCTATACGCTGAACTCCATCACCAAGAAAATCGTCCAGGTATTGTTTCTCACATTCGGCCTGATTGTGACCGGCCATGCGATTTTGACCCCGTTGCTCATGGTTCTCATCATGATCACCGGTGATTTTCTCGGCATGTCGCTGACCACGGATCATGTACGGCCATCGCCCCGGCCGAATGCCTGGGACATCGGCAATCTGACCCTTGCCGGTTTATTCATGGGAATCGGCGAATTGCTCCTTTGCGCCGCCGTGCTGACTTTCGGCGTCCATGCCCTAGGGTTCGATACCGCACAGCTGCAGACGCTGGCCTTTGTCGTCATTGTGTTCGGCAATCAAGCGACCAACTATAATAATCGCGTGCGCCTCAGATTGTGGTCGTCGCGCCCCAGCATTTGGCTCATCGCATCGTCCGTCATCGACATCCTGATCGCTTCGGCCCTCGCAATCGGCGGCCTTGCAATGAAGCCCATACCTGGGTGGGTCGTACTGGGCACGCTGGCTGCAGCGGCCGGCTTTGCGCTGCTCTGGGATTTTGCGAAGGTCCCGGTTTTTCGCCGTCTCGATATCCGCTAGACAACGCCGGGGACAAGCATGCGCATCAAATCCAGCAATTTTCGGGTCCGGGCCGGGGAGCAGGTCGACCTCAAGAAATGGCCGACGCTCGTCGATCCCGTGTACAAGACGAACGAGGAATATCAAGAACTGCTGGGCAGGCACATCAAGGCGCTCAGCGCGCAACAGGAATTGCTCTACGCCTCGAACCGCTTCGCCCTGCTGCTGATTTTCCAGGCCATGGATGCCGCGGGGAAGGACGGCTCCATCGCGCACGTGATGTCCGGAATCAACCCCCAGGGCTGCCAGGTGTTCAGCTTCAAGCACCCGAGCGCCGCCGAACTGCAGCATGATTTTCTCTGGCGCACCACGCGAAACCTGCCCGAACGCGGACGGATCGGCATCTTCAACCGCTCCTACTACGAGGAGGTGCTGATCGTCAGAGTGCACCCGGAAATTCTGCGCGCCGAGGGACTGCCGGACAGGTCGGCGGACGATGAGACCATCTGGCATGACCGCTACCGCTCCATCGTGAATTTGGAGAAACACCTGCACCGCAACGGCACGCGGATCATCAAATTCTTTCTGCACCTATCCAAGGAAGAGCAGCGCAAGCGGTTCATCGACCGTATCGACAAGCCGGAGAAGAATTGGAAATTCAGCCTGGCGGACATCGAGGAACGAAAGTTCTGGAAGGACTACATGCGGGCGTACGGAAAATGCCTCAGTGCGACCAGTACCGAGCAAGCGCCGTGGTATGTCGTTCCGGCAGACGATAAACAGAATTCCCATCTAATCGTCTCCAGAATCCTCCTCGATACCGTGGAGAAGCTCGAATTGAGCTATCCGAAGACCACGCCGGCGCGTCGGCGCGAATTATTGTCGCTGCGCAAGAAATTGACCCGATGAGCCGGGCGTGGGCACACGCAGGACGCGTCAGTGAAGCAGCCCCGCATAGCATTTCCGATCGGCGGCATAGCATCCGCAGGCCGCGGCCTCGAGCCCCTTGCGGTTCAGCACCACCAGTTCGCCGCGGCGGTACTCGATGAGTCCCGCTCGCTGCAAGGCGCCCGCCGCGGCGGTGATTCCGACTCGGCGAACGCCAAGCATGTACGCGAGGAACTCGTGAGTCACATGAAAGGCATCGGCGTGGGCCCGATCCTGGGTCATCAGCAACCAGCGGGCGAGACGCGGTTCGATGAGATGGAAGCGCAGGCAGGCCGACGCCACGGCAAGCTGGGACATCAGCACGTAGAGGTAGCGGTTCAGGCAGCGCCGCAGCGCGGAACTGCGCGCCAACTCGGTGTTGAACGCCGCGGAGGCGATGCGCCGGGCCTTTCCCTGCCCTTGCACGACGACATGCAGCGGCGTCTTCGCCACCCCCAGGACGAGCTGGGCGCCGACCATTCCTTCGCGGCCGACCATGCCCACCTCCAGGACCGGCTTGCCGTCAATGGGCGTGACCAGCGAGATCGTGGCGCCGATCGGGAAGTAGACGTGCCGAGTGCGCATGCCGCTCTCGCACAGCACATCGGATAAGCTCAATTCAACCGTCTCGCAGATAGCCAGCAGTCGGCGACGGTCCGCGCGCGGCAGCAAATCGATCAAGTGGTTCTCGGCCGCCGCCATGCAATCTCCGGGATCGGGGCAGCGTTTGGCCGCTGCTGCGGCCTTGCCCCTTTCACGAAGTATGCGCGGACAGTTCTGCGCCCACCGTCTGCCAGCGTACATAGCGACCCGGAATGCCGGCGATCGGGCTACGTGGCCTCTGTCCCCGGCAGCAGACGCTCATATTCCTTCTTGACAACCGCGTAGCACTCGCAGGTGCGCTTCTCGAGGCCGGGGCGATCCAGCACCGAGATGTGGCCGCGGGCATAGCTGATCAGCCCCTCTTGTTGCAGCTTGAGAGCCCCCTCCGTGACCCCTTCCCGGCGCACGCCGAGCATGTTGGCGATCAATTCCTGCGTCATGACCAATTCGCTGCCCTGCAGACGGTCCAGGCTCAGCAGCAGCCAACGGCACAGTTGCTGGTCGAGCGAGTGATGGCGGTTGCACACCGCCGTCTGCGCCATCTGCGTGATCAGTGCCTGCGTGTAGCGCAACAGCAGGTGAAGCACCGGTCCCGCCCGATTGAATTCATTCTTCAACAATTGCGCTTTCAGCCGAAACCCCTTGCCCGCGCTTTGTACCACCGCGCGGCTGGAGGTGGATTCGCCGCCCATGAACAGCGAGATTCCCACGATGCCTTCGTTTCCGACGACGGCGATTTCAGCCGAGGCGCCGTTTTCCATCACGTACAGCAGCGACACGATGGCCGTTGTCGGAAAATACACATGACTCAACGTGACGCCGGACTCGTACAAAACCTGTCCCAGCGGCATGACGACGGATTCGAGCTGCGGCACCCAACGCTGCCACTCCGCATCGGGCAGCGCGGCCAGCAGCAGGTTCTTTCGCGGTTCTACAGTGGTCGGTATCACGGAACTCCAGGGCGGTGTCATACGGAGAGCGACCGTGAATCGGCGATGGTCTCGCCTCCGTTACCTCACCAGTTTACGCCCATGGTGCGAAAGCGTACGTTCGCTATCGCACATAACCTAAGATCCGCGGGTGCAGGTGGCGCTCCGGCGGTTTGGCGCCCCGGTGGCTTGCTCTTGCGGGGCTCCCCTACCGGGCTTAAGGCTTGCGGGCGCCCACGACGATGAGCACCACGCCCACCGCGACGGCCGCTCCGCCCGCCCAGGGTGGAATCGCATGTTCCTGCGACACTTTCGCCTCGACATCGCCGATTTTGAACACGCTTTTCTCGCTCGAATAAGTCGGGGTCTTGATGAGAACAAAAAGTCCTCCGGCAATCAGCAGAGCGCCGACGATTTGCAGAATTCGCATGTCATTACCTCCAGGGCGGAACGCCCGGTCTAGTCCAGAGCCGGCGGCCCGGCGACGGTGGTCAATGTAGCAGTAACCGCGAGGACCATGACGCCCAGGCCCATTTCGAGCCGGATGGAGGTGCGCAAACTTCGCAGCGCGTCGGCGTCGCCCGCCTTGAGACGCGGCGTCAGGCGCAGCTTGTTGAATGCGGCAAGACTCAGCAGGCCGGCGACCAATGCAAGCTTGAGTGCGATGCCGCGGCCGTAAATGCTGCGCCACAACTCGGCGAAGCCGCCGAGCAGCAGCCACAATAGGGGCGCGGCCGCGACGATCAATCCCGCAACCACGAAAACCGCCACAGCGCTGAACCGCTCCGCCACGGCCGCGATTCGCGAGGCATTGCCTGCGCGTGCGATCCAGCTCAAGGGCAGCAGCGCACCCATCCAAAAAGCGACGCCCAGAAGATGGGCGCCGAGCAGAACAACGGGGAATAGACGGGGGCTCAAGGATTGTGCATGGCCCGTCCACGCGAAGGATGTCGCGGTTATCGCAGCGCCGAGCAAGCCCCAGCGGTGCGGACGATGCGTCAGCACTGCGAGCGCCGTCAGCGTGAGACCGATGGCGCGAATCTCGAGGGCGCGGCCCTCGCCGGCCTGCCAGACCATGCGGATGAGCGAGCCATCCCACATTCCCGCGGCCTCGCCGCTCATCGAGCCGGAAGTCATCACGATGTGCGCCGCGCCGGCGGCCGCGGATAGGACGGCCAAGGCGAGTACCAGACGCCGGATTCTCAGCAACTCCGCGTTCGCGATGAGGCTACCCGCGTAGCCGAGAAAGAATACGGCGCCCGCGGCGCCGAGCGTACCTGCGTAGCCTAAGGTCTTGACCCCGATCAGCGCCGCAGCCCATTGGTTCGGCGACAAGACCTTTGCCTCAACGGGACGCGGCGGCGGGCATGATGGTGAACGAGAACGTTCCCTGAGTGGCGTGCCCGTCATCGGCGGCCAGGACGCTCCACCGCACTTGGTATGTCCCGGGCGTCAGCGCCGGCAGCGTCACCGTAACCTGCGAGGCGGCCGGCGCGCTGCGGTCGACGGTGACCGGAATTTCCTTGCCGCCGGCGGCCACGGACAGCACCGCCAGCCGGACATTTTCGTTGAATGTCAGAGTCACCGATTTCGGCGCGTCGATGAGCTGCGCATCGGCGGCCGGGAGACTGCTGCGCAATTTGGCATGCCCGAACGCCGGTCCGGCCATAATCATTCCAACCACGGCCAGGGCCGTGAACCCACGTTTGATCATGACCGAACTCCCGATGGTCTGTGACTGACTCGACATCCAAGCGTACCTCAAGCCGTGCGTGGTTCGCCAAGCCGTGCATGGTTCGCGTGTATTAATCCCTGCTCGGTGGTATGTTTTAGCTTGCTATGAGGCCGAATCGAACTTTCAGGGCTGCGTTTGCGCTGCTGTTTGCGCTGATGCTGCCGCTGCGCGGCATTGCCATGATGCCGGCCTGTGGACACCCTGATGCGGCCTCGCCGGCGCCGCAACATCACTGCGATCGCGCTCCCGCCGCCGCCCATCACACGAGCTGCGGCGATTGCTGCGGCTGCACTGCCGTCACGCTCGCCTCCATTCGCTGGGCTGCACCGCGATCGACGGTTCCTGAAATTGCCGTCGCCCCGCCCGGATCCCCGCCGGCGGGCATTCTCGACCGCCTCGACCGACCTCCCCGCCTCATCCTCGCCTGAACGCAGGCGCGATTGCGCGACGGCGCTACTCGCGCCCATTTTGCCGGCCCGAAAGACCTCACGGTCCTTTGCTCGAGCACGAGGATGACATGAGCATTGCAACAACGCGGATCATGGCGGTGCCACGGGCACCGCTCATGGCGATTCTATTCGCCGCACTCGCCCAAGGCGGCTGCGCCGGCTTCTCAAAAGACGGCGGATTCGACCCGGTCGCGGCGCAGACCCGAGCGCGCCTCAACCAAGAGGTGCGCTGGACGCGAACCGGGGAGGAGGAGGCCAAGAGCGGCGCGCAAGTCGCCGCGCTCCTGACCCATGAGCTCTCGGTCGACGACGCCGTGCAGATTGCGCTGCTCAACAATCGGGAGCTGCAGGCTTCGTTCGAGGATCTCGGCATCTCGGAGGCCGCTCTCGTGCAGTCGGGTCGTCTGCCCAATCCCAGATTCACGTTCCGCCACGCAGGGGCAGGCCCCCAGTACGACATCGAGGAGACTCTGACCTTCAATGTGCTGTCCCTGTTCACCGCCCCTTACGCCCACGACATCGAGAAACATCGATTCGCCGAGACGCAGAGCGCCGTGCTCATCGAGGTGGTGAAATTGGCCGACGAGACCAGGCAGGCATACTTCGCCGCGGTCGCGGCGCGCGAGTCGGTGCGCTATTTGGAACAGGTGAAGGCCGCGGCCGAGACCGGTGCCGAGCTGGCGCGGCGCATGGTGGCGGCCGGCAACTGGACTGTCATCGATCAAGCCCGCGAGCAAAACTTCTATGCCGATGCCGCCCAGCGGTTGACTCGTGCAGAGTGGTCGGCGGAATCCACGCGGCAGAAGCTGTTGCGGCTGCTCGGGCTCTCGCAAGAGGGAGCGGCGCTGCTGCTTGCCGAATCGCTGCCCGAGCTGCCGCGCAATGCCGCGGCTCTGCCGGATGTCGATCAGTCCGTGCTGCAGGATCGTATCGACTTGCGCCTGCGGCGCACGCGCATCGACGAACTCGCCCATGACCTCAAATTGACCAAGGCAACCCGCTTCGTCAACGTGCTCGACATGGGGCCGGCGCGCGTTCTACAGGGCACGCAGTCGCAGCCCTACGAACAGGGCTACGAAATCAGCGTCGAGATTCCGCTGTTCGACGGCGGCGGACCCCGCGTGCGCAAGGCGCAAGCCGTCTACGCCCAGGCGGTCGATCGTTTCGCCCAGGCGGCCGTGGATGCGCGCGCCGAGATACGCACGGCCTACGCGGCGTACCGTGCAACCTTCGACGTTGCGAGGCGACAGCGGGACGAGGTGGTGCCGACGGCCAAATTGATCGCGGCGCAGGATCTGTTGCGCTACAACGCATCGCTCATCAGCATTTTCGACTTATTGGCCGACGCTCGCAGCCAGATCGCGAGCGTCGATGCCGCGATCCAAAGCGCACGCGATTTTTGGATCGCCAAGTCCGACCTCGATACGGCACTGATCGGCAGCGCCTCACCTTGAAACAACGAGGACCCCACATGATTTCCCGAAGAAGATTCTTCAGCGGCGCAAGCCTTGCGGTGGCGGCGGGCGCGGTCGGCAAGAGCGCACTGGCGGCGCTGCCGGAGCTGGTTTCGAACGAGTCGGCCGCGACGCAAAAACCCTGGGTACCGCCGAACGGCCGGCCCTATCATCCCGTGGCCACCTTGAATGGCTGGAGCCTGCCCTGGCGCTTGCGCCACGGGGTCAAGGAATTCCATCTGGTGGCGGAGCCCGTGATTCGCGAGATCGCGCCCGGGATGAAAGCCAATTTGTGGGGCTACAACGGTCAATCCCCGGGGCCGACCATCGAGGTCGTCGAGGGCGACCGGGTGCGCATGTTCGTCACCAACCGACTGCGCGAGCCGACCAGCATCCACTGGCACGGTCAGCGCTTGCCGAACGGCATGGACGGTGTGTCGGGACTCACTCAGCCGTCGATCAAGCCCGGACAGACCTACGTCTACGAATTTGCGGCACAGCGCTCGGGAACCTTCATGTACCACCCGCATGCCGATGAAACCACCCAGATGGCGATGGGGATGATGGGGTCTTGGGTCACGCACCCCAAGGACTTGGGTGTCATGCGCGTCGACCGCGACTACGTGCTGCTGCTGAACGCCTACGACATCAACCCCGGCAGCTTCACTCCCAAGGTCAGCACCATGCTGGATTTCAATCTGTGGACCTTCAACAGCCGGGCCTTCCCAGGCACGGATCCGATGGTGGCCCGTCTCGGCGAGCGGGTGCGGATTCGCGTCGGCAATCTCACCATGACCAATCATCCCATTCATCTGCACGGCCACGAATTCGTCGTGGCGGGTACCGATGGCGGATGGACCGCCCCGGGTTCCCGTTGGCCCGAGGTGACGACGGACATTGCCGTCGGGCAAATGCGCGCCATCGAGTTCACCGCGGCGGCCGCCGGTGACTGGGCCTTCCACTGCCACAAGAGCCACCACACCATGAATGCCATGAGCCATGCCGTGCCGACGACCCTGGGAGTCGAAACGGCCGACCTGGCAAGAAAGATCACCGCTCTCGTGCCGAACTACATGGACACGGGCGCCGGCGGTTCCATGGGCGACATGCAAATGAACATGCCGTTGCCGCCGAATACCTTGCCGATGATGGCGGGGACCGGGCCTCATGGCGGGATCGACATGGGCGGCATGTTTACCGTCGTCAAAATCCGTCCCGATCAGGGGCGCGGCGACTATCGAGATCCCGGTTGGTACCAAGCGCCCCCCGGCAGCGTCGCCTATCTATGGGAAGGCGAGCCGCCGCCGCTGGAACGCGCACCGGACGCGCCGACGCCCCGTCAGACCGGCGATTAATGTCCTGTAATAGCGGCGGCGCTCATGTCGCTGCGCTCATGCCGCCGCAGATGCGTCGCGGACAGGAATATTCGCACCGGATCGCCCAGCAGTTCGTACAGCGCGGCATGCGTCCGCAGCAGCGCGTCGGGATTCGGCACGTAGCGAGAGACGCCCAGTTCGCGCCGCGCGAGCATGCCCACGGGGGCCGGCACCACCTGGATGCCGGCGGCGATGAATTCTTGCACGGAGCGCCGCATGTGGGTGGCGCGCGTCACGAGCACGATCCGTTTCACTCCGGCCGCCGAGAGCATGCGCACCGAGTTGCCCGCGTTTTCGAACGTGTCGTGACTCTTGTCATCCATCCAGCGCGTGTCGACGGCGAAATTGCGCTGCAGCGTGTCGCGCATTGCCACGGCCTCCATGGAAAAGCCCGTGACCAGAACCGGCAGCCCGGTCTTGCGGGCGATATAGGCACCGTAACTCAGTCTTTCGAGCAACAGCGGCTCAGCCGCGGGAGCGCCGTATTCCGGCGCAACCCAGCGCTGTCCCCCGCCGCCCAGGATCACGATGGCCTGAGCACCCGCGGCGCTGCCGAGATCCAGCGGCGGGTAGATCTCTACCAAACGTGTGAGGGCATCGGACACCACCGGCGTCGACATCAGCCACAGCGAGCCCAAGCCGATCGCCAGGCAGACACGCGCCAACCGCGGCCGGCGGCGGATCAGGCATGCACCGAGGATGGCCAGCAGCATGGGGCCGGCGGGCGGAAGAATCATGTTCTTTAGCAGAGACTTGAATCGCAGCAGCATCCACATCATGCATCGCCGTCAGCGTCTATCCAGCCGGTCCCTGCAATAGAGGAACACGCAGTTCCCGACGATGCTGAGGGCGAACAGCGCGAGCGAGGCGGGTATGACCTCGACTACCCTGTGAAGCCCGAGCCAGTTCGACGGCGCGTCCAGCCAGTGAAAGAATCCGGCGAGTCGCCCGGTGTCTTCGCCGTTGACGCAGCAGCGAAGAAGTCCGACACGAAGGCCGTCGTTCAGTCCGATGTGAGTCCACTCCCCGTCGCGAAACCAACGATAGGTTTGCAGTCCGACGAGATACAAGAACGCGCCGAGACTGCCGTAACCGATTGCCGCGCCCAACGCGCTCGCGAGCTTGAGGCCTGCCTCGCGGAATTTCACGGCGATGCCCCGGAAACCGACGGACAGCCCTTCACCTCGAGGCGCACGATGCGCCCGGCCTCACCCTGCAAATCGGCGGGATTCAACAAACTGTCGGTGGGTTTCAAATCAATGTCGATCCAGTACACATTGCCGGTGCGCTTGCGGTCGGCGAGTCCCGGATTGAACCCGAGCGCCTGCACTTGAGCAACTCGGGCTTGCGCTCGCTTCGGTTCACTGTACAGACCGAGAGAGACCACGGAACCCTCGTTGGGTCCCGGCATTTCCAGCGCGTCGTCGATACCGGCGGACTTGAGTTTGGCGAGAATCGAGTCCAATCCGGCTCTGGATGGGGGAAGGGGTAAGTACACCCAAACACCCGCCCAGACGTCGCCTTCGGCGACCCTTTGCCGTGGATCGTAGCCGCCTCCCCGCAGCGTCGTCGCGGCAAGGGCAGCTTCCGATACGTCGCGAAACGGCCCTACACTGATGCATCGCTTCACATTGGTGAGCAGTTCCCCGCCCGATTCGGCGTGCGCAGCCGTGGCGGTGGGGCCTGCGGCGGAGGCACCGGAACCGCCGGCGGCGGTTGGCGCGCGTGACGACTCCGGCAACTCGGAGGCCAACTTCAGCGATGTCGCCTGCGTGACCGGCGACGCCGGCTCCGGCGATTTCGCGATACCGCCGGCCCATAGGAAATAGCCTACGTTGGCCAGCACCAGGCACACGACCATGGCCTTCAACAACGTCACGTATCGCCCTCGATCGCGCGCAAACTGGCCTCGCCGGATACGAACCGCTGCATACCCTCCCCCGTTTCGAGCAGCAGGGCGCCCTCTGTGTCCACGCCGCGGGCCGTGCCTGATATGACCGCGCCGCCCAACACCACCCGGGCGGGCCGGCCGCTCAAGGCATCCAGGGCCATCCACGCATCCCGGAACGCGGCGAAACCCTCGCGCTCGAATTCGCTCAGCATACTCAATAGCTCGTCCAAGATGGCTCCGCAAACCAAATTACGCGAAGGCGCCTCGGAGCAGGCGTCCGCCACCGATGCCGCACGTACACCACCCGCTTCGATTTCGCGCCGGGCCGCCGTCGTCAGGACGACATTTAACCCCAAACCGATCACCACATGCGCGGATCCGCCGGCCTCTGCTCTGAGTTCGATCAGGACGCCGCCCATCTTGCGATCCTGGTACCAGATGTCGTTAGGCCACTTGAGTGTGACCCCCACCGCTCCGGCCCGGGCCAGGGCGCGGGAAATCGCCACCCCGACACCCAGGCTCAAGGCAGCGAGCGCACCCGCCCCCTCGCTGAACGTCCAGGCCACCGAGAGCGCGAGACCGGCGCCGAACGGCGCTATCCAGCGCCGGCCGCGACGCCCGCGGCCCGCATGCTGCAGTTCGCCGGTGCAAACATCCGCCAACCCAGGCGGCGGCGGCGGTTGCGCCAGAAGCCGGGAATTGGTCGAGTCCACTTCAAACAAGAGTTCGAGCGTGCGCAGCTGCGCTTCGCGCCCCTCTCTGAGTTCGGCGCCGATGCGCTGCGCCTCCAGCAATTCCACCGGATTCGCCAGCCGGTAGCCCCGCCGCGGCAGCGCCTGCACTTCAACTCCCAAGGCGCGCAGGCGCTCGACGCCCTTCCATACGGCCGCGCGGCTCACGTCGAGTTCTTTCGCCAACCACTCGCCGGAGCGCAGACGGCCATCCGCCAACAGCACCAGCAGCAATGGATGATTTAGGCGGTTCGCGAACGAAACAGCCATATCCGCCGTACGCGATTTTCCTGCCCCGCGCGCATACGGGCGATATTGCCGCGATGGGTGTACACGATGAATCCTGCCACGCCCACGCAAAAGATCAGCAGCGGAACGTTGTGCGGCTGTAGAACACAGACCACCGCCACCATGACGACGCCGGACAACATGGTGGCAAGACCGACGTAGCCCGTGAGCATGAGCACGATGAACCAGCTCGCGATCAGCGGCACGAGCAAGCGCGGTTCCGCCGCGGCGATCACTCCGAGCACCGTCGCGGCGCCCTTGCCGCCGCGAAAGCCGAACCACACGGGATAGACATGTCCGACGATGACGGCGAAGCCGCACGCGAGGGTCAGCCAGTCGCGCGGCAGATCCGGATCGATGCCGACCGCGGGCAGCACCGCCGAAGGCAGCCACCACACCGCGAACAGGCCCTTGGCGATGTCGACGACGAGGACCAGAAACCCGAAGAGTTTCCCCTGGGTGCGCAAGGCATTGGTGGCGCCGGCATTGCCGCTGCCCAGGTTGCGAATGTCGACCCCGCGCAGGCGCCCGAGAAGCAAGCTCCCCAAGAGAGTGCCGAGCAGATAGGCCAGGAGCAGCTTGACGCCGAGTTCCAACATGCCCCGGATTATGACACGCGTTTGGGCAGGTGCAGCTCCGCCAGCATGCAGCGCACGCCGCCGCCGCCCATGCGCTCGATCGTGGGAATGGCGACCGGGATCAACTGCGCGTAGCGCTCCAAGATCCGCCTTTGCGCCGCCTCCAAACTGCGCCACGCCGTCGTCGACAGCGCGACGACCGGGCCGCCGGCGGACTCGAGCTCCAGCATGTTGCCGGCGAACTCGTGCATTTGCCGCAGCGAGACCTCCACGATGTCGTGGCCGGTCGCCCGCAGCGTGTTCAGCACGGCCTCGCGGTGCTGCGCTTGCGCGATGGCCTCGCCGCAGAGCACCGCGAAGCCGGTACCGACGGCCATGACGACATTGGTGTGATACACGGGCAGCGCGGCGCCGTCACGAGCCTCGAAGGTCACGAGGTCGTAGTCCAGCAGCTGCGCGAACTCCCCCAGCACGTCCAGATCGGTGCGGGGCGAAAGACTTGCGTAGGCCACGCGATGCGCGCGATCCAAGACCACGCTGCCCGTGCCCTCGAGAAACTTTCCCTCGGCCTCGCGGTGCGTCAGATCGACGGTGCGCGAGACATGGAACCTGCCCTCCTGTGTAACCTGCTGCAAAATCTCCTCGCGCCGCTCCCAGCGCCGATTGGGCGCCAGCATGGGATAAAGCGCCACGGTGCCGTCGAAATGAAAGCTCACCCAGTTATTGGGAAATATCGCGTCCGGTTTCGCCGGCAGCGGCGTGTCGGCGGCGATCAACACTTCCACCCCGGCACGCTGCAGCGCCTCCGCCAGGGCGTCGAATTCGGCCAGGGCGAGGCGTTGCGCTTGGGCAGCGCCGGGCGGGTCGCCGGCCTGTTGGAAGGCGTTGCTTGCGGCGGTCTGTGGATTGAAGCCAAAACTCGCCGGCCGCACCATGAGCACCGCCCGGGCGCTCTGCGGTTCCTGGCCAGATTGAACGGCGGCCGCCATGTCAATGCACTATATCAGGCCACCGCGCTGCATTGCCCGTTGACAGACCCCTTGGGTTTCATCAAGGTTACCTGCTGATCGCGGGGACCAGACAGTATTGTGGGGAGCAATGCGGGTTTCAATTGCCAAGTCATTTCTAGTGTTGAGCTGTGCGCTGGCGATCGGCATCGTGCGCGGTGCAAACACGCCCCCTCCCGAGAAACCCGCGCCCACCTATCCGTTCACCTACGACACCTTGCTGGCGAACGCCAAAGCCCTGGCCGCCGCCGCTTATTCGCCGCAGCACAACCACCTGCCCGCGGGCCTCGACAAATTGAGCCCTGAACAATACCGCAGCATTCGCTTCAACCCGGACGCGGGCATTTGGCGTTCCGAGCAGCTGCCGTTTCGTCTCGAATTGTTGCGGGCCGGGTACAATTTGCAGACCGCCGTCACCGTCTCCACCGTCGAGAACGGAGCGGCGCAGGACGTGATGGCGACGCCGGCGATGTTCGAAATGCAGTCCGCCCTCCCCGCGCAATTGGGAAAGGTATCCTTGCCGCTGTCGGGGTTTCGGCTCCGCAGCCGCATCAATTCCAACAAGGTGTGGGACGAATTCCTGGTATTCCAGGGCGCGAGCTACTTCCGCGCCGTCGCCAAGAACCTGCTTTACGGCTTGTCGGCACGCGGTCTCGCCATCAACACGGCCGAGCCGTCCGGCGAGGAATACCCGGCATTCACGCACTTTTGGATCGAGAAGCCCGCACCCCGCGCGAGTTCGATCGTGATTTACGCCCTGCTCGAAAGCGAATCGACGACCGGAGCGTACCGGTTCACCGTGCAGCCGGGGGCTGAAACACTGACCGACGTGGAACTCACGCTGTTCCCGCGCACCGAAATGCGCGTCGTCGGAATCGCGCCGCTCACCTCGATGTTCCTGTTCGACGAGACCAACCGCGGACGGCTGGATGACTACCGTCCCGAGGTGCACGACTCCGACGGACTGCAGATCGCGGCGACATCCGGAGAACAGATATTTCGGCCGCTCGCGAATCCCACCAAGCTGCAGGTGTCCACTTTTACCACTCAGCAGCCCAAGGGCTTCGGGCTGGTGCAGCGGTCCCGGCAGCAAAGCGATTTTCAGGATTTCGACGCGCAGTACGAGCGCCGCCCCAGCGCCTGGGTCGAACCCCAGGGTGATTGGGGTGCGGGGTCGCTCGAACTGGTCGAGATCCCGTCGGGCCGAGAGACCAACGACAACATCGTGGCCTTTTGGCGCCCCGTGCAGGCCTTGAACCCGGCACATCCGGCGCACTTCGCCTACCGCCTCATTTGGAGCGCGGAGCCCTCGTTGCCCAAGTCCCTGGGGAAAACCATCGCGACCCGCTCGGGCGCCAGCCTCGACGGCAAGCGGCGCGTCTTCCTGCTGGACTTCGTCGGCGCCGGCGAGAAGACGGACGGCCTGCACCTCGATCTGAGCGCCTCCGCCGGCAGAATCTCGAACGCCGCGCTCGTGTCCAACAGCGAACTGCACGGCCTGCGGGCGAGCTTCGAGGTCGATCCGCGCGACGCCGATCTGATCGAGTTGCGGCTACGGATCCTGCGCGGCGATCGTCCCGTCACGGAAACCTGGCTGTATCGATGGACCTCTCCATGATGCAGGGCCCCGCGACCGATCCCGCCGCGGCGCAGGAAGCGGCCGCGCCGGGCGGCATGCCGGCGGAGAGCCCCATGGAGATGCCGCCGCAGGATCTGGAGTACAAGCCGGTGCGGCGCGGACGACGGATGCCGAGTTCCGCCACTTTATATGCGCGCTTCATCCTGTTCACCGTCACCGTGGGCGTGACGATTTATGGCGTGTATCAAATGCTGCAGGTCGTGCGTTTTGCGAGCATGACTCTGCTGCAGGGGATGATGATTTTCTTCTTTGCCGTGTCGCTCGGTTGGATCGCCTTCGCGGCGGGCTCGGTAATGGCGGGGGCGTCGAAGCGGCGCGATCCGCGCTTGACTGTAGGGCGCGCGACGCTCACGGCCCTGGTGATGCCCATTTACAACGAGGATCCCCTGCGCACGACCGCGGCGCTGCAGGCGATGGCGGAAGCGCTCGCGCTCATCGACGCGCATCGCAGCTTCGAGATCGTGATTCTCTCCGACTCGACCAACGCCGATGCGTGGATTCGCGAATCCTTGAGCATTCACCGGCTGCGCACGGCGCTTTCCTCCATCATGCCGGTCTGGTATCGGCGGCGCTGGCAGAACATCGCGCGCAAATCCGGCAATCTCGAGGACTTCGTCACGCGCTGGGGCGGCCGCTACGACCACATGATCGTGCTCGACGCCGACAGCTTGATCGATGCGCCGACGCTGCAGCAGCTGGCGCTGGCCATGCAGAGCGACCCGGATCTCGGGATACTGCAGACCGCTCCGCAACTCATCGGCGCGACGACTTTCTTCGGCCGCCTGCAGCAATTCGCCGCCTGCGTCTACGGACCCGTCATCACGCGGGGCCTCGCCGCATGGTCCGGCGACAGCGGCAATTATTGGGGACACAACGCCATCATTCGCATGTCCGCGTTCGCGCAGTGTTGCGGCCTGCCGCAACTCGAGGGCCGCAAACCTTTCGGCGGTTTCGTGCTGTCTCATGATTTCGTCGAGGCGGCTCTCATGCGCCGCGGCGGCTGGAAGGTGCGAATGGCCACCGACTGCGGCGGCTCCTGGGAGGAGTCCCCGCCCTCGCTGATCGACATCGCCATCCGCGACCGCCGCTGGGCGCAGGGCAACCTTCAGCACATGAAGATCATCGGAACGGCGGGCCTGAGTTTCATCAGCCGGATGCATCTGGGCGTCGGCATCATGAGCTACCTCTCCTCGCCCCTGTGGCTGGTGATGATGGGCATCGGCTTCGCGCTCGCGATCCAGTCGCATTTGATCCGTCCCGAGTATTTCAGTCACGACTTCCAGCTCTTCCCCACCTGGCCGCGTTTCAACGTCGAACTGATGATGGCGCTGTTCTGGTTCAGCATGGTGGTTCTCCTCATCCCGAAGATGCTGGGCCTGATTCGCGCCCTGCTGTCGAGCCGCATCCGCCGCGGCAGCGGCGGCGTGATCGGTGTCGCCGCCAGCTTTCTCCTGGAGGTCATCCTCTCGGCTCTGTACGCGCCCATCCTCATGCTGATCCAGTGCCGGCATGTATTCGAGGTGTTCATGGGACGAGATTCGGGCTGGAAGCCGCAGCGCCGCGACAGCGGCCGCGGCACCTCCTGGGCCGCTGCCTGGCATTATCACAAGAGGCACATGTTCTTGAGCTGCGTGACGGCGGGGATCGTCTGGTTTCTATCCCCGCCGCTGCTGGCATGGCTGTCGCCGGCCTTGCTGGGGTTGTTTCTCGCGGTGCCCCTGTCGCGCGCCAGCGGCAGCGAAAGCTTGGGCCGGCTGCTGTCGCGCCTGGCGCTGCTGCGCACCCCCGAGGAAGTGAACACGCCGGCGCTGGTGGCCCGCCGCCGGACATTGATGCGCGATGCCATGGTGCTGCCGGACGACGGGCTGCGCCTATTGGCGCGCGATCGCGGCTCTCGGCTCACGCATATCAACGGCAATCTCGCGCGACCCCCGGATCGGCGCGGCCATCCGGATCCTTTCGCCTTCACGGCGGGACAGAAACTGAAGGATGCCCGATCGCTCGATGAAGCGCTGGCGTGGCTCTCGCCCGTCGAGCGCGTCGAAGTCGCGGGAGATCCGCGATTGCTGAATGAACTCGCGCTGCTGCCGGACACGGAGCACCCGCTGTTTTTGATTTGAAGGAAGGGAAGCATGGTACAAAGACGCGCAATATTGAAATCCGCGGTGGTCCTGGCGGCCGGCCAGTGGGGCCTCCCCGAATTCGGGGCTGCGGCCGCCGCTGCGCCGCCGAGCCAACCCTTTGACTATGCCTGGCTCAAGGGCCAGGCCCGAAAGCTCGCGGGCAGCGCATTTCAGCCTTCGCAAGATGCGCTGCCGCCGGCGATGGCGAAGTTGAGCTACGATCAATTTCAATCCCTGCGCTTTCGCACCGACCATGCTCTCTGGGCAAACGCCGGCCTCGCGTTTCGCCTGCAGTTTTTCCACGTCGGCCGAAGTTTTGCCGAACCGGTGAGGCTCTACGAAATCGTCGACGGCCAGTCACACGAAATCGTCTACAACCCGGCGATGTTCGAGTTCGACAAGGCCGGAATCGACCCCAAGGTGATGCGCGACCACGTGGGATTCGCGGGCTTTCGCGTGCAGTTCGTGACCGATTGGCGCGACGATGTCGCGGCCTTCCTCGGTGCCAGTTATTTTCGCGCGGTGGGCAGCGATACCCGCCAGTACGGATTGTCGGCGCGCGCTCTGGCCGTGGACACGGCCTTCCCGCGTCCCGAGGAGTTTCCGCGCTTCACCTCGTTCTGGTTCGAGCGGCCGGCCAAGGATTCCGGAACTCTGACCCTGTACGCTCTCATGGATTCGCCGAGCATCGCCGGCGCGCTGCGCTTCCAGATCTCGCCCGGCGGTACGCTCGACATGGACATCGACAGTGCGCTCTACCCGCGTAAACCCATCGAGCGGTTAGGTATTGCCCCGCTCACCAGCATGTTCTTCTACGGCGAGAACGATCGGCGCGCGGCCAACGACTGGCGGCCGGAAATCCACGACTCCGACGGCATTTCCATGTGGACCGGCGCCGGCGAATGGATCTGGCGGCCGCTCACCAATCCCGCGCAGCTGCACTTCAGCTCCTACGTGGACGAAAATCCCCGCGGATTCGGTCTGCTGCAGCGCGACCGCGATTGGGATCATTATCAGGACGACGGCGTGTACTACGATCGTCGGCCGAGCTTGTGGGTCGAACCCAGGCCTTCGCTAAGTGGAGGCTGGGGCAAGGGCTCGGTGCAACTGGTCGAAATACCGACGGTGGATGAAACCTTCGACAACATTGTCGCCTTCTGGAATCCACTCGACAAACCCAAGCCAGGACAGGAGCTTCTGTTCAGCTATCGGCTGTACTGGGGCACGCACATGCCGTATGCGTCGCCGCTCGGACAGACACTCGCGACCCGCACCGGCATCGGCGGTACCGTGGGCCAGAAGCGCCAGTACTATTCATGGCATTTTGCAGTGGACTTCGCCGGAGGGGAGCTCGGCGCTTTGCCCAAAGACGCGCCGGTCGAAGCGGTCATCACGGCCTCGCACGGCCAGTCCGAGCACGTGACCGCGCACTATGTCGAGGAGATTCACGGATATCGCGCCCTGTTCGACATCAGGCCGCCTGACGATGCCATCGACCCCATCGACCTGCGTCTGTACCTGCGCGTCAACGGCAGGCCGCTGACCGAGACGTGGATCTATTTGTGGACGCCGCCGTCATTGAAGGAGCGCAAGGCGGCGTTGACCTGAGGCGTCCCACCGATCGATCGCCTCGAGTCTAGGCGCCATCCTTGGGCCGCAGCTTGAGGGGCGGCAGTCTCAGCGTATCGCCCGTCGCCCGGCGCAATTCGCGCTCGCGGGCGACCCGAGGCAGACTTTCCCGCGGATGAAGAATGATCCAGCGCCATTCATTGAGCTGGTGCTTGAGCAGCGGCAGCAGCGAGCGTTCGCAAGCGGACTCGACCCCTTCCGTGGGGAATAGCGTCGCGCAGTACAAATCGAAGTACTCCGAATACAGACTCTCGTAGTGCTGCATGGGATCGAGGAAGGCGGGATCATGTACCAATCCCGTGCCGACGTGTGCCGCGCACAAATAGCTGCACGATTTGCGCACGTAGCTGCCGTGCTCTGCGATGACCGCGTACTGATAGCCGCGCGTCGGATAGAAACACTTGAGCATGCGCGCGCGCTCGGGTCCGCGGATTTCATTGCGGCGCAGATACTCGAACAGTGCCTTGCCGTGGATCAGCCGCAGCGCGGTCTGTCTGAGGGCGGCCGCCTGCGTTCGCAACAGGCTGTAATCGGCGACATGGCGCATGAGACCCGAATGTTCGTTTTCCCACAGCTCCCAAGTCTTCGAGTTCTCGGCCAGCCGATTTGCGACCCGGTGCTCATACTCATCGTCGCTGCGCAGCGCACTCTCGATCCGATCCGTGGATTCACGCATGAGTCGCGAGTGACTGATCGCACTGCGGTGCACCGGCAACATCCTCCTGCGTCATTTGATTTTCTGCGGTGGGGCAAAGGAGGCCCAGACCGCACGCAAACATCCGTCAACAGCTTATGGCAAGAACTCGCCATCGATGAGTCGAGCGCTATTGTGCGACGTCGGGCGTAGCGGATGCAAGGCTTATGCAGCCAATGGCGCGGCCATCTGCACCTGATTGCGGCCCTGCCGCTTGGCCAGGTACACGGCGGCGTCCGCCTGTGCGATGAGATGCTCGCCCCAGACTCCCAGCGTGTCGCTGGCGGCCACGCCGATGCTGCAAGTCAGCCGGATCGGCAAACCGAATCCGGCCACCTGCACTGCGGCAACGCGCTCCAGGATGCGCTGCGCGATGGGAATCGCCGCCGCGGCGTCGGCGCTGCTCAAGATCACCACGAATTCTTCGCCGCCGTAGCGGCCGATGACATCCGACTGACGCAATTCCGCGTGAATGGGTTCGATGATGGCGCGCAAGCAGGCGTCCCCCGCCTGATGGCCGAAGGAGTCGTTGATTTGCTTGAAATGATCGAGATCGATGAACAGCAACGAGATCGGCAGGCCGCGCGCCCGCGCGCGTGCGCAAGCGGCGTCGAGCCGCTCGATGAGCGAACGGCGATTCAATACTCCGGTCAAAGGATCGGTCTGCGCTCGCCGCTCCGCCTCCGTAAGTGCGAGACGCTGCGCCCGCAGCCGGTCGGCCACGCCGAGCGCGACCAGGATCGCCGCCGCCACCATGGACAGCGGCAAACCATAGTAGTAGAGCAGGGGGCTCGAGTCGGTGTTGGGGACGAACAGGAACCGCACCGCGGCCGTCATGGTGAAGCCTTCCAGCAGGGTCCAGGCGATCAAGAACCAGCCGGCGGCCCGATTTCCGCGTCGCCAGGCGACGAATGCGGTGATCATGGTGAACACGGTGACGGCGATGAACAAGAGATTGCCGAGAGCCGTCACCCACATCCCGAAGCCGATGAGCTTCGCGAGATTCGCGATCGTGACGATGACGAAAGCGAGGGCGAACCAGCCGAACATCGCGTAGACCCGCGGGGAGAAATGCCTGAGGTCCGCTATTTCGCGCGTGAACAAGCAGGCGGCCGCGCCGCTCAAGCCGGCCGGAACGTTCCACGCGAAGGAGCCGAGCGGCCGCGCATGCAGCAGCAGCGGCCAGTCGAATCCCTGGCCGGACAGATAGGCCACATACAAGGCCTGCAGGAAGAACAACGTCGCGTACAAGATGAACAGCCGCTCCGCAAGCACGAACCAGATCAGCAGAGCCGCGAGCGCGACCGCCATGAGAGCGCCGAACGCGAGCGCGATCATCCGCGCATGCTCGGCGCCGCGCGCGAGCATGCGGTCGAGAGTCGAGCGGGAAAATCTCAAGGGCTCCGCGTCCGCGCCGGCGCCGTCGATGCGGGCGTACAACGGCTGGCCTACTCCAAGGCCCTCAATGAGTGTGAACACGGTGTCTTCCGTTCCGCGAAATCCCGGCAACTGTGTGGCCCGCGGCAGCGGCACAGCCGCGCCGCCGCGCGCCGCATAGATCCGGGCCTGCGTTTGCGGCCCTGCATGCATCACCACCACCGCAATGCCGTCTGCTTCGAGAGGGTCCGCGGACTCGAGTTTCAACCAAAACGCACTGCCTCCGCCGTGCGGCCGGCCGTTCGTGGTGGGAGAGAATCGCTCGTCGAGCGAGCCCGCAATCACCGCGTCGACAGGGGCGGCGTCCGGCGGTGCGTTGAGCACCTGGACGCCGTAGGTCGAATCGGCGGCGGCCGCGGCGGCCATGAGTGCGGTCCCGATGCCTGCGACGAGGCACGCCAGGGGTCGCTTCGTGCGCACGGCGTGCCGGGTGTCAATACTGCCGCGACAACAGCCAGTGCGCGAGCGACCGCAACAAATCCGCACGGTCGCCGAATGGCGACAGCGCATTGATCGCCTGGTTGTGCAGAATTCGAACTCTTTGCAGCGAGGCCGGAATGCCGATGACGGCCGGATGCGTGGGTTTTGCCCGCTCGCTGTCCGCTCCGGTGGCTTTGCCCAACATCGACGCATCGCCCATCACATCGAGCAGATCATCTTGGATCTGAAAGGCCAGACCGACGGTGGTGGCAAAGCGCGCGAGGGCATCATAGAGACCTTCTTCTTGCGGCAGCGCACATTCGGCGGCCATCAGGACGCTGGCGCGAATCACGGCCCCGGTTTTTCGCGCATGCATGTCTTCCACCTGACCGATGTCGAGCTTCATGCCCTTGACCGCCAGATCGATGGCTTGACCTCCGGCCATGCCGAAGGTGCCGATTGCGTGGGCCAGCATGTCGATCAACCGCAGCCGAACGGCCGGCGAAGCGGGCAGCTTGGGATCGGAGGCCAGCAGCTGAAATGCCAGCGGCTGCAGCGCGTCGCCCACGAGCAGCGCCGTCGCCTCATCGTAGGCTCGATGGCAGGTCGGCCGGCCGCGCCGCAGATCGTCGTTGTCCATCGCCGGCAAATCGTCATGTACCAGCGAGTAGACGTGGACGAGTTCGATGGCGCAGGCCGCCGCCTCCACCTCGTCCTCCGACAACCCCAAGGCGCGCGCGGTGGCAAACAGCAACGCCGGACGGATGCGCTTGCCGCCGCCCAATACGCTGTAGCGCATGGCCTCGTGCAGCCGCGCCGGTACGCGATCGGAAGGAGGAAGCCGCGCGGCCAGCGCGTCTTCCATGCGCCGTTGCCAGGATTCGAGCTGCGCGGTGAATGCGTCCGAGCCCAAGGATTCATCTTGCGCGCGGAGGCGCCGGTCGGCGGCGTCGTTCACGCGCTTGGACCGTCGTCGGACTCCAGGCTCACACGCTCTCCCGGCTCACGCGCTTGATCTCGCTGATCGGGATCTGGGCGACCGTCGGACCGCGCGCGGCGGCCGTGTACTTGACCGGCAGATCGGGCGCCATCGGGCCGGAAATCTTCGGCCCGCGCAGCCAGACCTTCAAAGCCTTGAGCGGATGGCTGAACGCGTCGTTGACGGCGGTGCCCTCGAAGCCGCAGTGCGCCATGCAATTGTCGCAGCGCGGGTTCTTGCCGACACCGTACTTGTCCCACTCCGTGTCGTCGATGAGGGAACGATAGGTCGGCGCATAGCCTTCGTCGGACAACAGGTAGCACGGCCGTTGCCAGCCGAATATGTTGTACGTCGGATTGCTCCACGGCGTGCACTGATATGTCTGATTGCCGGCGAGAAAATCCAAGAACAGCGCGGAATGATTGAACGACCAGGAGAGTCCGGAGGGACGGCTGCGCCGGCTGAAAATCGCGCGGAACAGCTGCTTACTGGCATTGCGCCCGAGAAACACATCCTGTTTCGGCGCGTGGTGATAGCTGTACCCCGGCGACACCGTGATGCCCTCCACGCCGAGCCGCGTCGCCGTATCGAAGAATTCGGCCACGTCCTGCGGATCCTCGCCGTTGAACAGCGTGCAATTGATGGTGACCCGGAAACCCTTGGATTTAGCCAACTCGATCGCCGCCACGGCCTTGTCGAAGACTCCTTCTTGACACACCGATTCGTCGTGACGCTCCCGGTTGCCGTCCAGATGAATCGAGAAGGTAAGGTAGGGCGAAGGCTGATATTCGTCGATATGCCTGGCCAGCAAAATCGCGTTCGTGCACAAATATACAAATTTGCCGCGAGCAACGATACCGGCGACGATTTGCGGCATTTCCTTGTGGATCAGCGGCTCTCCGCCGGGAATGGACACGATGGGCGCGCCGCATTCGTCGACCGCCCGCAATGCGTCTTCGACGCCGACCCGCTTCTGCAGGATCTCCTTCGGATAGTCGATTTTCCCGCACCCGGCGCAGGCCAGATTGCATTGGAACAGAGGCTCCAGCATGAGCACCAGCGGATAGCGCTTGTCGCCGCGCAGCTTGCGACCCGCGATGTATCGCGCAACCTTGTACATTTGTAACAGTGGAATGGCCATGCGCTATCTTACCGCGGGAGGGGCCCCGGAGCCCAATTCGGATTGCAATCCCAGCACCTGGAAGCGGTGATCCCGCCAAATCCGGGTCCATTCTAGTTTGAACCACGGCGTAAAGTTCCCGGCGCCGCCCGCCATTTCCCGGTGCAATGCCTCCGGAGCGACCCAACGCCAGGCATGAATCTCATCCGTATTGCTCCGGACGGGATCGCTGCAGCGCCCGATAAATACCGAGCAAAGCTCGTTCTCGGCGCCTGTCTTGTCGAATTGTGCTTGATATTGGAACTTGAAGAGATAGTGCAGCGGGCAGCGCATTCCGAGCTCCTCGTGCAGGCGGCGATGGGTGGCTTCCTCCATGGTTTCAGCGCGGCGCGGATGGCTGCAGCAGCTATTCGACCAAAACAGCGGCCAGAGGCGCTTGCGCGCCGCGCGCTGTTGAATCAAAAGTTCCCCGATATCATTAAATATCAGCAATGAAAACGCCCGATGCAGGATTCCACGCCCCTCATGGCAGAGCACTTTGCTCAGGTGCCCGACGCCCTGATCGGCTTCATCGACCAGAATCAGAGAATCCGAATCTGTTGTAGTATGGCCTGTGGCAGCACACGGGCTGCCATGAAGATCATCCATGACCGCTAATCCTATTTTTACGCGCTTGTACGGCGCCGTTCATGCCCATGGACGGATCATAGCCGCTGGCGAAACGACTGCGCCAGTCTCTCGATGGGGTGCCCGGTGACCATAGCTGCTCATCCGGGTCTCATTTGGTGCGGCATCGCGCTCGCCTCGCTCCCCATGATGTACAGCATCGCGGCGCTGCTCGCGGTGCGGATGCGGATTCTGCCCTCGCGATCCGCGGCGCAGGGTTCATGCTCGGCGGAGGATTCGCCGCCGGTGACGGTGTTGAAGCCGCTGTGCGGCGCGGAACACGAGATCTATCAGTGCCTGCGCTCGTTCTGCGATCAAGACTATCCGCGATTCCAAGTGGTCTTCGGCGTGTCGGATTCGGACGATCCGGCCATCGCCGTCGTACACCGATTGCAACGCGAGTTCGCGCACATCGACATCAAGCTCGCGATCGATCGCAGGCAGCACGGCAGCAGCCCCAAGGTCAGCAACCTGATCAACATGATGTGCCTCGCGCAGCATGACTACCTCGTGCTGTCGGACAGCGATGTCAGAGTGGGTCGCGACTATCTGTCCAAAGTCGTCGCACCCCTGCTGGATCGGTCGGTCGGAATCGTCACTTGCACGTATCGCGGCTGGCAGCGCCCCGGACTCTGGTCGCTGCTGGGCTCTCTGTTCATCAATGAATGGTTCACGCCGTCGGTACGCGTCGCCGCCATGTCCGGATCGCGGGCGTTCGCCTTCGGCGCGACCATCGCCCTGCGCCGCCAGGTACTGGCCGACATCGGCGGATTCATGTCGATAGCGAATCAGCTCGCCGACGATTATCGATTGGGCGAGCTCACTCGCCGGATGGGCTTGCGCACCGTGCTGTCGGATGTCGTGGTCGAGACCTGCGTCGATGAGCGCAATTTCGGCGAGCTCGTGCGGCACGAGCTGCGGTGGCTGCGCACGATTCGCGCGGTCAACCCGATGGGCTATGCCCTCTCTTTCATCACCTTCGGCGTGCCGGTGGCCGCGCTCGGCAGCCTGCTCGCCGCCGGCGCCGCGGCGGCGGTTGCCATGCTCGGAATCACCGCGGCGGCGCGAGTCATGCTACATTTGGCGGTGCGCAAGCCGGGTTCGGCGCTGTCGCACATGCTGGTGCTTCCGTTCAGGGACACACTCATATTCGCCCTTTGGGGTTGGGGTTTCGTCACACGCCGCGTTCATTGGCGGGACGACCATTTTCAAGTGACTCGAGACGGTTCCGTCGAGTCAGTCGTGAGGTACTAACACCATGAAGACGCTGTTTCTGCATCCACCTTCATTCGACGGCTTCGACGGCGGCGCGGGCGCCCGCTATCAGATGAAGCGCGAGGTCCGCTCCTTCTGGTATCCGACTTGGCTCGCGCAGCCGGCCGCCCTCGTCGAAGGCTCGAAGCTCATCGATGCACCGCCGCACGATCTGAAATTCGAGGACATTGCTCCGGAGATCAGGAACCGCGATCTCGTGGTGATGCACACCTCCACCCCGTCCTTCAAATCGGACGTGAAGACGGCCGAGATGATCAAGGCCATCAAGCCGGACATCAAGATCGGCTTCATCGGCGCCAAGGTCGCGGTCGAGCCTGAGAAGAGCCTCATCGCCGGAACCGCGGTGGATTTCGTCGCGCGCAACGAATTCGACTTCACCATCAAGGAAGTCGCCGACGGTACGCCGTGGAGCGACATCAAGGGTCTGTCCTACCGCAATCGCGAGGGAGTCATCGTTCACAACGAAGACCGCTCAGTGCTCGAGAACATGGACGCCCTTCCCTGGGTGACGCCGGTGTACAAGCGCGATCTGACCATCGAGAAGTATTTCGGCGGGTACCTCAAGCATCCGTACATCTCGTTCTACACGGGACGCGGCTGCAAATCCCGCTGCACCTTCTGCCTGTGGCCGCAGACGGTCGGAGGGCATCGCTATCGCGTGCGGTCGGTCGAGAACGTGGTCGCCGAAATGAAATGGGCGAAGGAAGCCTTCCCTCAAGTGAAGGAATTCTTCTTCGACGACGATACCTTGACCGACAATCTTCCGCGCGTCGAGGCGCTGGCGAAGGAGTTGGGCAAGCTCGGAGTCACCTGGTCGTGCAACGCCAAGGCCAACGTCCCGCGCCGAACGCTGGAGATCATGAAGGACAACGGCCTGCGGCTGCTCCTGGTCGGCTATGAATCCGGCAATCAGCAGATCCTGATCAACATCAAGAAGGGCATGCGCGTGGACTTCGCGCGCCGCTTCACCAAGGATTGTCACGAGCTCGGCATCGTCATTCACGGCACCTTCATCCTGGGTCTGCCGGGCGAGACCCGGGAGACCATCCAGCAGACTCTGGATTTCGCCAAGGAGATCAACCCTCACACGATCCAGGTTTCCCTCGCGGCCCCCTACCCCGGCACCTTCCTGTACCGGCAGGCCAAGGAAAACGGCTGGCTGTACAACGAGGAGATCGATCTTCTGACCCAGGAAGGCACGCAGATAGCGCCGCTCAACTATCCGCATCTCAGCCACGGCGAGATCTTCAATTCGGTCGAGGACTTCTACAAGAAGTTCTATTTCCGTCCGTCCAAGATCGCCTCCATCGTGGCCGAGATGATCGCGAGCCCGGAGATGATGAAGCGCCGCTTGCGCGAGGGCGTCGAATTCTTCCGCTTCCTGAGGACCCGGCAGGATACTGCTTGAAGCGATTGGTCGTCACGGCGGACGATTTCGGCGCCGCCCGCGAAGTCAACGACGCCGTCGAGGCAGCGCATCGCGGCGGCATTCTCACCGCCGCGAGCTTGATGGTCTCGGCGCCGGCGGCGGCGGACGCGATCGCCCGCGCGCGGCGCATGCCTTCCTTAAGCGTCGGCTTGCATATCGTGCTGGTGGAAGGGCGGCCGCTGCTCCCGGCCTCCGCCGTCACCCATCTCGTCGACCGAAACGGCGAGTTTCGTTCGGACATGGCGGCTCTCGGGGCCCACATCTCCTTCAGCCGCCGGGCCCGGCTCGAGCTCGCCGCCGAAATCACGGCGCAGTTCGAGGCCTTCCGCGCCACCGGCCTCACCCTCGATCATTGCAATGCGCACAAGCATTTCCACCTCCATCCCGTGGTCGGGCGCTTGATGGCGGCAATCGGAGTCCGCTTCGGACTGCGTGCCGCCCGCATACCGCTCGAACCCGCAAATGTGCTGCGGGCAATCGAGCCGCGGACCTCGAGGCTGCCCGCCCTGCTCACCGCCCCGTTTGCGGTGCTCCTGCGCCGGCGCACGACGCGGGCCGGCCTCCTCGCAGCCGATCACACCTTCGGGCTGCAGTGGTCCGGTCAAATGACTGAAGGCCGTCTGTCCGGTCTCATCCGCCATCTGCCCGAAGGCCTGAGCGAGATATACCTTCATCCCGCCACCGGTGCCTTCGCCGGATCGGCTCCCGGGTATCGTTATCGCGAAGAGTTCGACGCGCTCATGGCCGCAGGCGTTGCGGCGGCGTGCCGCGACTCCGACCTCAAGCTCGGCGGATTCGGTGATTTCCTCGATCCTCGATCGACGCTGCACGCGCGCGCCCCTGACCCAGCCGTGCGCGCCGCCGGTTGGATGCCGTGAGCGAATCCATTCGCGTAGGGTCAGATGCCCACAAGGATCTGTTCTGCCGGACCTTGTTGGACACCTTCAATCCCTACAAACCGGCGGTGATCGATTGGCCCGAGCTCGACGCCTCCGCGCGCGATCGATTGGTGAGCCTGCCCATCTGGGATATCGCCGTGCAGACCGAGGGGCGCGCCCGGTTGAACGTCGCCACCTATGCGGCGACTGCTCCCGATCCGTTGCTGCGCAAGGCGATCGAGCTCAACGCCTTCGAAGAGGGCCGCCACAAACACGTGCTCTCCAATCTGGTCGCAGCCTATGGCATTGCGCTCGCCCCCGAGCCGGAGTACGTGGTGCAGGGCGATCCGGAGTGGGCCTTCATGGTGACCGGCTACAGCGAGTGCATCGACAGCTTCTTTGCATTCGGTCTTTTTGAAACGGCCAAGCGTTCGGGATTCTTTCCGGAAGCACTCGTCGATACTTTCGAACCGGTCATCCAGGAAGAGGCGCGGCACATTCTTTTCTTCGTCAACTGGGCTGCATGGCATCGCCGCACCATGCCCCTGTGGCGGCGGCCCTTCTTTGAACTGAAGGTGCTGGCGGTGTGGCTGTTCCTCATTTGGGAGCGCATCGGCATCGCCAGGAATGTGGGAAGCGGCGTACAGGACAACAATTTCACCGTGACCGGGGCGAAGTCGGTCGGCGAGGACATCAACGTCGCCCAGCTGATCGACCTGTGCCTCGCCGAGAATGCGCGGCGCATGGGCCTCTACGATGGGCGACTGCTGCGGCCCTTCGCCGTTCCCGCACTGGCCGCGTTCGTGCGCCGGTTCATGCGTCCCTGAAAATCCGCATCGTCATCGTCGCGGGTCTGGGGCTCGCTCTCGCCCTTTACTTCGTCGCCTATGTCGGCTTGGGCGCGGTGTTCTCGGCCGCCGTCACCGTCGGATGGGGCGGTTTTGCAATCCTCGGCCTGTGCGCCTCGGCGCTGTTCCCGCTGCTCGGCGCCGCTTGGACCGTATTGCTCCCCCGCTCGTCGCTCGCGGATCTAAAGGCCCTCGTTTGGGCGCGGATGGTTCGGGACGCGGCCACCGAAGTGCTGCCGTTTTCGCAGGTTGGCGGCATCGTGCTCGGTACGCGTGCGGCCATCGTGCACGGCGTTGCACAGCCGCTCGCCTTCGGCTCGATGATCGTCGACGTGACCGCCGAATTGCTGGCACAGATCGCCTACATCGCACTCGGACTGCTGATCATGAGTGCTGCCCCACAATCCTCCGTCGCGGCGCCGCTGACGAGAATATTCGTCGTCGGGCTGGTGCTGGCCACGGCCGCCGGCGTACTGTTTCTCGCTTTACAGCGCCACGGCCATGGCTTGACCCTGAAGCTCGCGGCGCGCCTCCTGCCCCGCACCGTTGCGACCGCCGCCGCGGTGGGCGGCGCGCTCGATTCCATCTATGGCTCCCGCGTGCGCGTCGGCCTTTCCGCGGCGCTGCATCTGGCCGGATGGATCGGCGCCGCAGCCGGAACTTTCATCGCCTTTCGCCTGATGGGCGCGCGCGTCAACTTCGCTTCGGTGATGGCCATCGAAAGCCTGATTTGCGCGACACGAAGCGCCGCGGTTTTCGTCCCCAACGCGCTGGGGGTTCAGGAAGCCGCCTACGCAGTGCTCTCGCCCTTGTTCGGTATCGGGGCGGACATCGGGCTTGCCGTATCCTTGCTCAAGAGGGCGCGCGACATCGCTGTAGGCGTGCCCATATTGCTGATTTGGCAGGCGGTCGAAGGCCGGCGCGCGCTTAGGCTGGGCCCCGGCGACGATATCTAGGGGTCTGCCTACTTGCGGTCAGGTCAGTGCGCCGCGCTCGCGAAACCATCGAAGCGCATCCTCGAAGGCCTGGAGCGGCGGCCGCCAGCGGTATCCCAATTCGGCGGCGGCCCGGGCGCTGGAGAAGAACATGCGTTTGCGAGACATGCGCACGCCCTCGAGAGTCACCCGGCCGCTGCGGCCTGACACCCACGCGAACGCTTCCGCAAGATACGCAACGGGAAGCACCACCGCATACGGCAGACGGATGCTCGGGGGCTTGACGTGCGCAACGCGCGCGATCTCCCCGAGAATGGTTTGCAGGGTCATATCCTCACCGCCGAGAATATAGCGCTCGCCCGCCCGGCCTCGCTCGAACGCGAGCAGATGCCCCGCCGCGACGTCATCCACGTGCACGATGTTGAGTCCCGTATCCACGTACGCGGGCATTCGTCCGGTGGCGGCGTCCAGAACCAGCTGTCCCGTGGGCGTGGGCTTGATGTCCCCCGGACCCACCGGTGTGGATGGATTGACGATGACCACCGACAGACCCTCCCGTGCCGCGTCGCGGGCCACCTCTTCGGCGAGAAACTTGGAGCGCTTGTAATGGCCGATCATGTTGTGAAGCCCCACAGGAGTACGCTCTTCGCCGGGCGAGCCGTCCGCCGGAATCCCGATGGTAGCAACGCTGCTGGTGTAGACGATTCTCGGCACGCGTGCCGTGCGGGCCGCGCTCAAGATGTTTCGGGTTCCGTCCACGTTGGTGCGATACAGCTGTTCGGGGTGACGCGCGCCCAGTCGATAGTCCGCCGCAACATGGAACAATGCTTCGCAACCTTCGAGCGCGCGCTCGAGCGAGTTTGGGTCGGCAAGATCACCCTCGACGGGGTCCACTGCCAAAGGCTGAAGATTGCTGCGGTCCGACCCGGCCCGAACCAGCGCTCGGACCTGCCAACCGGCGGCAGCGAGGGCGCGTGCAACGGCGGCACCGACGAAGCCGGTCGCGCCGGTGACCAGCGCCTTCATGCGATGTGTCCGTCCCGGACCACAGCCGAGAGAGAGCGGGTCGCCGCTCGATAGCGCCACGCCAGTCGGATCACCCCGACGATGTCCCGCGGCGCGACGGCGAGTCCGCAAACGAGACGCAGGACGCTCAAGTGCCCTCCACGGCTCGCCGCCAACACGGTCTGCGGCAGTACATCGGCGGCACCGTCAACGATCACGCGCACGGCCATGAACGGCAGATCGTGAGCGGCGGCGACTTGCGCCACACTGACGCTTTCCATGTCAACCGCCACCGCTCCGGTTTCGCGAAAAGCCGCGGCCTTGAGCTCGGCCGTGTCGATCGGCTGCACGCTCGTGAGCAACGTTCCAGAGGCGACCGGAGTCATTTCGGCGACGGCAACGCTCAACTGCCGGCGCCACTCCGCCGACGTCGGGAACCGCACACCGTCGCGGGACATGACCTCGTCGGGCAACACCACGGTGCCTGGCTCCAATTTTGGATCGAGTCCGCCCGCCAGGCCGAAACTCATCAGAGCCGAGGCGCCGGCATCCACGAGTCGGCGGGCGGCCGGCGCGGCTTGGGTTGCGCCCATGCCGCTCACCGCGAGCAACGCACCACCGCCGAGAGACGCCAAGCCATCGGGCCGCCGCACCGCCACCCCTAAGGTGCGCGCCTCCGCCTCGAGTGCGGCGACGACGCCGAGGAGCCCGGCTCCCGGGCCATTCAATGAGCGATTCCGCGGCGCGTGAGAGTGCGGTAGGCGGCCAGCGCCCAAAGCGGGAAGTAGGCGGAATAGCCGTGATATCGCAAATAGAACACCCGCGGAAATCCCGGCGCCGTGAAACTCAGGTCGCTCCACAGCCCGTCCGCAGCTTGCGCTCGAATCAGGAACTCGGCCCCGCGGCGCGCCGCGTCGGATTGGGCCTCGCCGGCGGCGAGCAATCCCAGCAGCGCCCAGGCAGTCTGATACGCCGTGCTCGGTGATTGTCCGGAGGCGGGGTTTGCGTACGTGTCGTTGCTTTCACCCCAGCCGCCATCGGCATTCTGCCGCTGCGTGAGCCAATGGACAGCGCGCTGCACGGCCGTATCGTCGGTGCCAATGTGTGCTTGGGCAAATGCCGTCATCACCGACCAAGTGCCGTAGATGTAATTGGTCCCCCAGCGGCCGAACCAGGATCCATCGGGTTCCTGCTGCCGGCGCAAGTAGGCGATGGCGCGATCCAGGGCCAGCTTGTCCTGCGGACGGCCCACGCGCGCGAGGACTGTCACGACCCGCGCGGTGACATCGCTCGTGGGCGGATCCAACAGCGCTCCGTGATCGGCGAACGGAATCATGTTGAGGTGGTAGTGGGTGTTGTCGGCATCGAAGGCGGCGAAGCCGCCGTCCTTGCTTTGCATTCCGACCAGCCAGTCGAGCGCACGGCGCACGCTCTCGGTGTAACGCACGGGATCCTGCGCCTGATGCATGGCCCACGCCACCACGGCCGTGTCGTCGAGATCCGGGTAGTGCCCGTTCGCAAATTGGAATGCCCAGCCGCCGCCCGGGAGCGTAGGTCGGCTGACTCGCCAGTCGCCGGGCTCGTCGAACAGCTGACGGGCTTTCAACCAGTCAAGCGCGCGCATCGACGCGTCGGAGGCCGAGGCATCGCCGGTCTCTTGCATCGCCAGAGCCGCGAGCGCCGTGTCCCAGACGGGCGATACGCATGGCTGGCAGTAGGCACTCGAGGGGCCTATGACGAGAAGCTTCCGCAGCGCGCGTTTTGCGGTCAAGCGCCGCGGATCGTCTTGCGGGTAGCCCAGTATCACCATGGCTTCCAGGGCGTTGACCATGGCCGGAAAGATGGCGCCGAGGCCGTCTTCGCCGTTGAGCCGCTCGAGCATCCAGCTCTCTGCGAGCCGGGTGGCACGCTCGCGCGTGCGGGCCGGAATCAAGGGATCGATCATGCGCCCCAGCCGATCGGCGGCGAGGAATATCTTGGCGAGCCATCCCTTGCGCCGGAGATAGCCGCGCTCCTGCTCGGGCGGAATCGTGAACAGCTCGCGAATGTGCACGTCGCGCGGATTCCTGGCGACGGGCTTGCGTGTACACAGAATAAAAAGCGGCACCATGACCGTGCGCGACCAGTAGGCCACCTTGTCCAGATGGAACGGGAACCATCTCGGCAGCAACATGATCTCGACGGGAATGTAGGGCACGCCGCGCCACGGCAGCTGGCCGAACAGGGCGAGCGCAATCCGCGTGAACACATTGGCCCGCGCGGCGCCGCCGCGTTTCAAGATGGCTGTGCGTGCCCGCACCATGTGCGGCGCGTCCGTGCGATCGCCGGCCAGCTTCAAGGCATAGTAGGCTTTGACCGAGCAGCTCAGATTGAAGTCGCCGCCGTGATAGAGCGGCCAGCCGCCGTGCTCGGCTTGAGCCGAGCGCAGATAGCGGCAGAGCTTCGCCTCGAGCGCCGCATCAATCTCGTCCAGGAAGTGCATCATCATGATGTACTCGGCCGGGATGGTGCAGTCCGCTTCGAGCTCGAATAACCAGTGCCCGTGGGCGTCCTGCCGCGCGATGAGTGCCTCGCGTGCGTCAGCGACGGCGCGATCCAGCGGCGAATCGGTTACACGCCGCAGTGTGTGCGACACGATGTCGCCGCGCGCGTCCGATGATGGTGCCGGGTAGGTACCCGGCTTCGGTGCGATACGGCTCATGATCCTGAATTCCCGTAGGAGCGTCGAAGTTCGCGCTCCGGTTCACCCGCAGACTCTTCGAGCGTCGCCGGCGCCGAGCGCTCGACCCTCAAGTCGGTCAGGCGCGCGAGCGGCAGACCTCGCGCCGCCAAAGCGAACAGGCGCCGCAGCATCCAGTCGTTGCGCACGCCGGCGTTGGTCAACAGGCGAGTCATGGCCACCGCCGATCTCTTGATCTTCACCTGGGAGCCCGCGGTAAATTGCGGATGGTGCTCGATCTTGCGCAAGGTCAGAACCGCAAGCCCGATGGCCCACAAGCAGAAGCGGCGGATGCCGGTCTCCCTGCCGGGAATGAGCAGTGTGTAATCGAGCGCATTCTTAAGGTGCGCGTGCGCCGTGCCGAGAAGTTCGCGAAAGCCGGCGCCGAAGCGCGGGTCGAAGGGCTCGCTCGACAATTGGGCAAGATCGATTCCGTGCCGGGTAAATACATCCTGCGGCAGCCAGCAGGCGCCGCGGCTGCGGTCTTCCCACACGTCCTTGAGGATATTGGTCATCTGCAGCCCCTGCGCGAAGGACGCGGCCAGGGCGGACAGCGCGGGCCGGCGACGGGCAATTTCGGGCGAATAGTCGCAAAACAGATCCGTGAGCATCTCGCCGACGACGCCCGCGACGTAGTAGCAGTAGTCGTCCAGGTCGCTCGATTGAGGCAGGCCCTGGAGGCTCGCGGTGAACTGGAAGCGCGGCATGCCGGAGCACATGAGCTCCACGCAGCGCCGTATGGCGACCCGCTGCGGTTCGTTGAGCCGCCCCATCACTCGGATGACGCGCTCCATGTTGCTCACCAAATCGCGTTCCGTCGCCAGCGTCCGGTTCGACAACCGCCGCTCGATCTCCTGGGCCAAGGGTGCCGGTTCGCCCTGGCCCGCCAAAACGGCGCTGAATCGCTGCAGGAACGCCAAAGTCTCGGGGGGCGACAGTGCCGGCTCGTCCTCGATGGTATCGGCGATCCGGCACAGCAAATAGGCGCAGGTCACCGCCGAGCGCACACCTTCCGGCAATTGGGGGATGGTCAGCGCGAAGGTGCGCGAGACGTGGGGGAGAATCTGGTCTTGATAGACTTCATCGGAACTGACGGAATCCATGCGGACAGTATCTCGGAAACCGCGCAGGATAGCATCCCGTCGGCGGCTTAAGGTTGCTTAAGGTTGGTGCAAATTTACAACAAGGGGTGCTGCCGTTGCCACTCGCGTGCCGCGGCAGTATAAACTGCCGCTGATGAGCGCCACGCCCGACACCTACCCGCTGCTTGAGTCCATAAATTCGCCCGCGGATCTGCGCCGCCTGCCGGCCACCCGGCTGACGGAGCTGGCCGAGGAGCTGCGACAGTTCCTGATCCACAGCGTCAGCACCCGCGGAGGGCACTTTGCCGCGGGTTTGGGCACGGTCGAGCTGACGATCGCACTGCATTATGTATTCAACACCCCCCATGACCGGCTGGTCTGGGACGTGGGCCATCAAGCCTATCCGCACAAGGTGCTGACAGGCCGGCGCGACCGGCTGCACACCATCAAGCAGGACCAGGGCCTGGCGCCCTTTCCGACCCGCTCCGAGAGCGAATACGACACTTTTGGGGTGGGACACTCCAGCACCTCGATCAGCGCCGCCTTGGGAATGGCCGTCGCGTCGGCGCAACGTGGTGAGGACCGCCGTGCCGTGGCCATCATCGGCGACGGTGCACTCACCGCGGGCATGGCCTTCGAGGCGCTCAATCATGCCGGTTCGCTGCCGACCGATCTTCTGATCGTACTGAACGACAATGACATGTCGATTTCGGAGAATGTCGGCGCGCTTTCGAATTATCTGGCGCGCGCCCTGTCGGGGCGCATGTACTCGCATCTGCGCGAGAGCGGCAAGAAGGTGCTGCGCCAAATGCCCACGGTATGGGAACTCGCGCGCCGCTCGGAAGAGCATCTGAAAGGCATGGTACTGCCGGGCACGCTGTTCGAGGAGATGGGATTCAATTACATCGGGCCGATCGACGGCCACGATGTCAAAGCCCTGGTCAGCACCCTGCGCAATCTGCAAAAGTTGCGCGGACCGCAGTTCCTGCACGTCGTCACGCGCAAGGGCAAGGGCTATGCACCCGCGGAAGCGGATCCGATCAAGTGGCATGGGCCGGGCCCATTCGATCCCGCGAGTGGGATGATCTTCAAGGAAGCGAGCACCGGGCCGACCTATTCGCAGATCTTCGGCAAGTGGCTGTGCGACATGGCGGAGCGCGACCCCACCGTCGTCGGCATCACCCCGGCGATGCGCGAGGGTTCAGGACTGGTGGAATTCTCGAAACGATTTCCCGATCGCTACTACGACGTCGCCATTGCCGAGCAACACGCGGTCACCTTTGCGGCGGGACTTGCGGCCGAAGGGTTGAAGCCCGTGGTGGCGATTTACTCGACCTTTCTGCAACGAGCCTACGATCAGCTCATACACGACGTCGCGCTGCAGAATCTGCCCGTGATATTCGCCTTGGATCGGGCCGGCGTCGTCGGCAGCGACGGCGCCACTCACCAAGGCGCTTATGATCTGACGTTTCTACGCTGCATCCCGAACATGGTGATCATGGCGCCGGCCGATGAGAACGAGTGCCGCCAGATGCTGTACACGGCGACCACGCTGTCCTCGCCGTCGGCCGTGCGGTACCCGCGCGGCACGGGTCCCGGCGTCGCGGTCGCGGCGGAAATGACCGCGGTTCCGGTCGGCCGCGCGCAGTTGAGGCGCGAAGGCCGCAGCGGCCTTGCCATTCTCGCGTTCGGCGCTTTGGTCGAATCAGCCCGAAAGATCGCGGAGCGCCTCGACGCGACGCTGGTCAACATGCGCTTCATCAAGCCGCTGGACGAGAAGCTGGTGACGGCACTGGCGGCACGCCATCGAGCCATCGTCACCATCGAGGAGAACGCCATCATCGGCGGCGCGGGCTCAGGGATTGGCGAACTGCTCGCGGCGAATGGACTGCAGCTGCCGCTGCTGCATATCGGCATACCGGACCGCTTCATCGAGCACGGCTCGCGCGACACCTGCCTCAAGGCCGCCGGCCTCGATCTCGAGGGCTTAAGCGCCAGCGTCGAGACATGGTGGGCGCAGCAGAATCCGGACCGGATCCGATCCGTCAGCGGCATCGCGAAGGCGACGGCTCTGTAATCACGCCCCCGGCATCGCCTAGACCGCTGCACCGAGCGCAGCCTCGTCGATGAATCGTGCGCACTGCTCCGGCATGGTGATGGGCAGCATGTGCCCGCCGTCCACCAGGGTGAGTTCCGCCCCCGGCAATGCCCTGGCCAGCGCCTCGCCTTGAGCGCGCGGATCTAGAATGCGATCGCCGCGTCCGTAGAGAATTCTCACGGGCAGCCGCATGGCGCCGTAGCCCTGGATCATCTCCGGCAAATCTTCGGGGGCAGCCGCCAAGTCGGCGCAGGCGGAGATGAAGTGGCTGGGCCGCAGAGTCAGCATGCCGCCGCCGCGCGCGGCAAAATCGTCGGGGACGGATTCCGGGTCGAATACCACGCGCAGCACCGCGTCGCGCCTGGCCAACCCCGCCGGTACGGCCAGCGTCCACGCAACCCAGGTGCGCAGCCAGGGTCTTCCGATCTTGAGTGCCGCGAACGCCGGGTGAACCTCTTTGACCGGATGCGTGAACGGCGCGATGAGCGCAAGGCCCGCCACTCGTTCGGGGTGACGCTGCGCCAGGGCCAGCGCCACCGCACCGCCCAACGAGTGACCCACGACCACCGGGCGGCCGAGCTTCAGCGTGTCGATGAGCGCCGCCAGCGCGTCGGCCTGAGCGCCCAATGCGGCGGAGGACCCCGGCCCCCGCACTGAATAGCCCGAACCCGGCCGGTCGACGGCCACGACCCGGTAGCGGGAGGCGAGCAGGTCGACGATGCCGTAAGTGAAATGGCGTAGCTGGCCGGCGAGTCCGTGCACCAGCAACAGCGTGGGACCCTGGCCGCCGCGTTCCACCACATGCAGCCGCGCACCGGGCACTTCGACGAAGCGGCCGCCCGGCGGCAATGCCGCCTCCACGCTGCGCACAGTGCGTAGGGTGAACAGCGCGAGGCCGGCCTCGATGAGGACAACCGCGGCCAATGTAAGCAGCAAGAACATCATGTGTGAGTTCCGCGCCCCAGCACCCTCCAGTAGTTCACCGGGAACAAGCGCTCGATGAGCGCGATGAAGACCGCATCCCCGCCCACGAGAATGCGGGCCCGGCGTTTCTCTATGCCCCGAACGATAATCTGCGCAGCTTTTTCCGGCGGCAGGCGCAGCAGTTTCTCGGCCAGCGCCAAGCGGCGGCGTTTCTCCTCGGCCGATGTGTCGGCCGAAACCCGCGCATTGCGGGCAATGGCCGTAGCGACGCCGCCCGGATGAACCACGCTCACGCCCACGCGGGTGCCGGAGAGCTCGTGCCGCAAGGCATTGGAGAAGCCGCGCACCGCAAATTTGCTCGCGGAGTAGGCGGATTGACCGGGCGGAGAGATGAGGCCGAACACACTCGAGATGTTGACGATGCGCGCATCGTCGCTGATCCGCAGTAACGGCAGGATCGCGCGGGTCATGCGCACCACCCCGTAGAAATTGATCTCCATGAGCCAATCGAAGTCGGTCTCGCTCACCTGTTCGAAGTTTCCACCCAGTGCGACCCCCGCGTTATTCACCAGCAAGTCCACGCCGGGGTGCGACCTGAGTACCTCCGCCGGCAGGGCGGCCACCGCGGCGCGGTCGGCCACATCCAAGGGGTGTTTGCTGGCACGGACCCCAAGCTTCAGCGCCTGCGCATGCGTCTCGGCCAGGCCCGCTGCATCGATGTCGGCCAGCGCCAAGCGGCAGCCGCGGCGCGCCAGGCACAGTGCGATCGCCCGGCCGATGCCGCCGCCCGCGCCGGTGATCAAGGCTACGCGATGCTCGAGTTTCATGATTCGGCTCCGGCCCCGAATTGCATTACGCCGTCAGCGATGCGGCCGTAGCGCAGATTGAAGAGATCCAACAGATAGTTCTGATACACGGCCCAAGGCCGCTGCGAACCCTGCTTGGGAAGAATGGCGAGCGCACGCCGCACATAACCCGAGGTAAAGGTCAGAAAGGGTTGCGGCAGCACGCTGGGGTCGCGCCGCGGCGTGGCGACGGCGTAACCATGGCGGTCCATGTAGCGCAGCAGGCGGCAGACGTAGCCTGCGGTAAGGTCGGCCTTCAGGGTCCACGAGGCATTGGTGTACCCGAAGGTCATCGCAAGATTCGGCACGTCGCCGAGCATCATCCCTTTGTAGGCCAGGGTCGCGCCCAGGTCGCAAGCGCGCCCGTCGATGCGCACCGCCACGTCGCCCATGACGTTGAGCTTGAGCCCGGTGGCCATCACCACGATGTCCGCGGGCAGCTCATCGCCCGAGGCGAGTTTGACGCCCCGCTCGGTGAAGCACTCGATGCCGTCCGTGACCACCGCGGCGCGGCCCTCGCGGATGCGCTGAAACAGATCGCCGTCGGGCACCAGACACATGCGCTGATCCCACGGCTTGTAGCGCGGCGTGAAATGCGTGTCGACGTCGAACTCCGGACCCACCTGAGCACGAGCCATCTCGATGATGCGCTTCTTCATCTGCTCGGGACGCCGCCGCGCCAGCTGATAGAAGAACATGCTCACGAGGACATTCTTCCAGCGCGCAAGCCGGTACGCCGCTCCGCTCGGCAGGCGGCTTTTCAGCCACAGCGCCAGCCGGTCGATCGAAGGCCGCGTGACCACGTAGCTGGGCGATCGCTGCAGCATCGTCACATGAGCCGCGGTCTTGGCCATCTCGGGCACCAGCGTCACGGCGGTGGCGCCGCTGCCGATCACGACGATGCGCTTCCCTGAATAGTCGAGATTTTCCGGCCAAAATTGCGGCTGCAGCACGATACCGCGATAGTCCGCTTCGCCGGCAAACCGCGGCCGGTGTCCTTCCGCGTAGCTGTAGTAGCCGCTGCACATGTAGAGAAATCGCGTGCGGAACACCGTGCTACCACCGCCGGCTGCACGCTCGGCCGTCACGGTCCAGCAAGCGTCGGGGCTCGACCACTCGGCGCTGCGCACCCTCAATCCGAAACGAATGTGCCGCGTGATGCCGCCTTCCTGAGCAGTCTCGCGAATGTAGCGCAGGATGGCGGGGCCGTCGGCAATGGCCTTTGCGTCCGTCCAGGGCTTGAAGTCATAGCCCAGGGTGTACATGTCCGAGTCCGAGCGAACCCCGGGGTAGCGGAACAGATCCCAGGTGCCGCCGATCGACTCGCGGGCTTCGACGATGGCGTAGCGCTTGCCGGGACAGCGCCGCTGCAGACGGCGTGCGGCGCCGATGCCGGACAGGCCGGCGCCGACGATCAATACGTGCAGTATGTCGGCGTCCGGTATGTCGGCTTCAGGTACAGAGGGAGCGGCGGGCACGATGTTTTAAGGCCTGGGCGCGCCGCAGAGACAGCCGCCGGTGTAGTGATTCCTGCTCTCATCCATCATTGTTGATCTAACCCCCAAGACCAGCGGCAGGGTGAGCGATACCGCGACGGGTGTCCCTATAATACGATAGATGCTGGAGGAAAATCGTGAACGCATCTCCCCTGATCAATACGCTGTTCAAGTACAAGGCGTGGGCAAACGATCAACTCCTGACGGCCATGAGACTATTCGACGCCAAAGTGCACGAGACTGAGCGCCATACCGCAATCAGGATTTTGAATCACACATATGTGGTAGACCGTATTTTCGCCTCAAACCTGCAGCGGCTCAGGCACGAATACACCGCCACCAATACGGCTGACACGCCGACGCTGGATCAGCTGGATGCGGCCGTGAGGAAGAGCGATCAGTGGTATCTGGAGTATGTCGGAAACCTCGATGCGAACGAGCGGAGCGAGAGCATCGACTTTACGTTCACAGACGGCGCACCCGGCCGCATGTCGCGGGAGGAGATATTGATGCACGTATTGCTCCACGGCGGATACCATCGTGGCGCCATCGGGCGAATCATGGTGCAAGTTTCAATTTCACCGCCCCGTGATGTTTTCACCGGATATGTGCATGGCGCGGAACCGGCGGCCCGGCGGCGCGCCGGTTGAACACTGAGAGGATGCGAACATGAATAAGTCGGTCGCGAGTACAGGCCAGCCGGCATCGGAGCTCATCTCGAAAAGGATCGCCGAACTCGGGGACTGGCGCGGGGAGACCTTGCGCAAAATGCGCAAGCTCATCAAGGAGGCGGACCCGGACGTCGTCGAGGAGTGGAAGTGGATGGGCACTCCGGTGTGGTCGCACGACGGCATCATCTGTACCGGCGAATCCTACAAGAGTGTCGTGAAGCTTACTTTCGCCAAGGGCGCGTCCCTTAAGGATCCGGCCCGTCTCTTCAACTCGAGTCTCGACGGGAACTTACGCCGCGCGCTCGACATCCACGAAGGCGGAGCGATCGACGAGTCGGCCTTCAAGACGCTCGTTCGCCAGGCGGCCGCCCTCAACGGTTCCGGCAAGGCGAAATCTCCGAAGAAGAAATCTCCGAGGAAATCGAAATAGGTAGCGTGTGAACCGGCGACCGCGATCGTTCGAACTCCACCGGGCCCCGAATGCAAGTGTGTCCAGCCAGGCTCGGTTACTCCTTTGTTAGCGTCTGTAACAGGAGTGTTGTAAGTTGTAAAAAGTGACATCGTTCAGCCAGCAGATCTACACTATGCCAGCGAGAAAAGTGTCGTCTTAAATAAACGTCAATGCGGCCTGAATTAGACAGCTACCCTCTAACTGGGCCAAGGAGATTTTGATGTCCATTGCAAAGCTGTGTGGATTCATCATTTTAGCCGCTGTCGTGGGCTGCACGACGCAGCCCGCCAAGACTGCCAACGCCGCCAAACCCGATCGGCAATGTCACACTGACGTATTGACAGGATCGATTATCAGCAAAACGGTGTGCACGACCCAAGCGGAGCGAGACGCCGCGCAAGCCACCGTCGCCGGTATGCGGCAAGCCGTTCAGACGGCAACGGGCAGCGATTCCGGACTTCACTAATCGGGAGTGAGTGCGCCCTGCCGGGCACACCATGAAAAAACCCCCACCGGCTTGCGCCGATGGGGGTTTCATTTTCATCAAATTAAGAGCCTGGCAGTGACCTACTTTCACATCGACAAAGTCGACACTAGCATCGGCGCAGAGCGTTTTCACTTCCGAGTTCGAAAAGGGATCGGGTGGTTCCCACTCGCTATGGCCGCCAGGCAAACCGGTTGCAAAGGGGCCGAGTCATGGCTCAGCCCCTTCACGAATTCGTACAATTTGTTTCGATGCGTTGTCGCATTCAAGTCTTCAATTGATTACCCACACACGATTCGACGTTAGGCAAATCGCTTGGGTGTTATATGGTCAAGCCTCACGGGCAATTAGTACTGGTTAGCTAAACGCATTACTGCGCGTACACACCCAGCCTATCAACGTCGTAGTCTTCGACGGCCCTTTAGAGACCTTAAAGGTCTAGGGAGATCTAATCTTGGGGGGGGCTTCCCGCTTAGATGCTTTCAGCGGTTATCCCGTCCGTATATAGCTACCCGGCAGTGCCACTGGCGTGACAACCGGAACACCAGAGATACGTTCACTCCGGTCCTCTCGTACTAGGAGCAACTCACCCTCAAATCTCCAACGGCTACGGAAGATAGGGACCGAACTGTCTCACGACGTTCTGAACCCAGCTCGCGTACCACTTTAAATGGCGAACAGCCATACCCTTGGGACCTGCTACAGCCCCAGGATGTGATGAGCCGACATCGAGGTGCCAAACTCCTCCGTCGATGTGGACTCTTGGGAGGAATAAGCCTGTTATCCCCGGAGTACCTTTTATCCGTTGAGCGATGGCCCTTCCATACAGAACCACCGGATCACTATCACCTACTTTCGTACCTGTTCGACATGTCCGTCTCACAGTTAAGCACCCTTATGCGATTGCACTCTATGCGCGATGACCGACCGCGCTGAGGGTACCTTTGCACTCCTCCGTTACTCTTTGGGAGGAGACCGCCCCAGTCAAACTACCCACCATACACTGTCCCCAACCCGGATTACGGGCCAAGGTTAGAACTGCGAAGTTGTCAGGCTGGTATTTCAAGGTTGCCTCCATGAGAACTAGCGTCCCCACTTCAAAGGCTCCCAGCTATCCTACACAAACAAATTCAAAGTTCAGTGTAAAGCTATAGTAAAGGTTCACGGGGTCTTTCCGTCTTTCCGCAGCTACGCCGCATCTTCACAGCGATTTCAAGTTCACTGAGTCTCGGGTCGAGACAGTGGGGCCAGCGTTACGCCATTCGTGCAGGTCGGAACTTCATGTTTTCCACGATTACTCGCGGCATAGACTATACGTTCATCTGATCGCACCGAGTTGAGCATCTCGATGCCGAAGTATTTTCGCTTGCCCGATGGATTCATCTCCATCGCTAACCTCACGATCATTTCAAAACCCTCAATCTCGCGATGCTTACCCCTGCTCATCAACTCACAAACTCTTGCGAATTTGCCGAAGTCGTTTTGCTTGGATGACATCAGTGGATTTGCTCGGAAGTGCGGTATCACCGTCGATACCAACTCACCAAGATTTCTCACTTCGAATTTGATCGTCTTGTCTGATCGATCCGGTCGTATGAATCCGCAATTCCACTTTTCTTGGATCACATAGAGCAGCTGAGCTCGATCCGCGTTTTGGCTGACCGAGAAACTCGGTCGAACCTCCCACCCCAAGCAATGACGCTTGCTCGGCTGGAATGAAACGCAGAAGCAGCCTTCGCCATCCACGAAACCTGAAATGTAGGAATCTAGATGCATAGACAATTATCAGAGCCGGCGTGTTATGGAGTAGCTGCCTACACCATCCAGGGGTCTCAAACCCTGAGTCGTTACGGGGAAACAAGATGGCGTCTTCACGCGAGTCTTGAGTCTTACCCTCGGTATTGCCCTCGACGCACCTGTACAAGCGCCGTTAGGGTTCCACCGATTTGAGCCGGTCATCTGAGTAGTGTCACCACTACCCTGGGCAATATTACTTACCCGACAAGGAATTTCGCTCTTCCATGTTATTGATTTCATTGAAATTTTCCTCTGAAATCAAGATGAGTTTTTCTTCTCATCCTGCATGTCGCCATGCAGATCGGACTATATCTTCACTCGCGATGGCACGAGTGTTCGGCGTGTAGTCTCTGAGGATTCTGGTTCTCACCAGTCTTTCCTGCTGATTGACTGCACTGTTAGATTTTCACTACCGCCCGCAGTCGAGCGATGAGTACTAACAGATACTCAGTTATTCCAGCATATAGCCAAATTTCACTAAGGCAGCGATTTTAACCTTAGGACCGTTCTGGTCGTTCATCAACACGCAAAAGTCACGTGTTAACGGAGTATTGCATTGCGCTTTACTCCTGCATGTCGCCATGCAGTTCGGACTTTATCATCTCCCCGAAGAGGGAGCCTGGCGTAAAGTCTCTGAGGATTCCGGCGAGAGCCGGCCTTTCCTGCTGATTGACTGCACTGAAAAGATTTTCACTACCGCCCGGCTGTCCGAGCGATGAGTACTTTCAGATACTCAGTGTTTCCAGCATATAGCCAAGTTTATTTACGTAACTACAACTATAGAAGTTGTCCCAATTTACTTACCCACGAACTCTACATCGTCGACTCGACTCTCTCGTCTACCAATGCCTATAGTTACGGCCGCCGTTTACCGGGGCTTCGATCAAGAGCTTCGCCTTGCGGCTGACCCCATCAATTAACCTTCCGGCACCGGGCAGGCGTCAGACCCTATACATCCACTTTCGTGTTCGCAGAGTCCTGTGTTTTTGGTAAACAGTCGCAGCCCCCGATTATCTGAGACCTCTATCTGCTCAGGGAGTAAATCCCATCACAAACAAAGGCACACCTTCTCCCGAAGTTACGGTGTCAAATTGCAGAGTTCCTTAACCCGAGTTCTCTCAAGCGCCTTAGAGTTTTCCTCTCACCCACCAGTGTCGGTTTGCGGTACGGACGACTATTACCTGAAGCTTAGAGGCTTTTCCTGGAAGCGTGGCGTCAACAACTTCGAACTCCGAAGAGTCCTCGTACTCAGTTCTTGGGATTGAATGAGACTCCGGATGTACCTGGAATCTCTCCCTACGACCTTGAACCGGGAACCAACCCCGGATTGTTTAGCCTTCTCCGTCACCCCATCGCAGTAATAATCGGTGCAGGAATATTAACCTGCTTTCCATCGACTACACCTTTCGGTCTCGCCTTAGGATCCGACTCACCCTCAGCTGATTAACATAGCTCAGGAAACCTTGGGTTTTCGGCGTGCGGGTTTTTCACCCGCATTAACGTTACTCATGTCAGCATTCGCACTTCTGATACCTCCAGCAAACCTCACAGTTCACCTTCGCAGGCGTACAGAACGCTCCCCTACCGCTTAAACGATCCGAAGATCATCTAAACCCATAGCTTCGGTGCTCGGCTTAAGCCCCGTTAAATCTTCCGCGCAGGCCGACTAGACTAGTGAGCTATTACGCTTTCTTTAAAGGATGGCTGCTTCTAAGCCAACCTCCTAGCTGTTTTAGCCTTCCCACATCGTTTACCACTTAGCCGAAACTTTGGGACCTTAGCTGATGGTCTGGGTTATTTCCCTCTTCACGACGGACGTTAGCACCCGCCGTGTGTCTCCCGTGATAACACTCCTGGGTATTCGGAGTTTGCATAGATTTGGTAGAACGGGATGTTCCCCTAGTCTAAACAGTGCTCTACCCCCCAGGGTGAATGACACGAGGCACTACCTAAATAGCTTTCGGGGAGAACCAGCTATCGCCAGCCTTGATTAGCCTTTCACTCCTATCCACACCTCATCGACGCACTATTGCAACAGTGGTTCGTTCGGGCCTCCGGTAGGTGTTACCCTACTTTCACCCTGGACATGGATAGATCGACTGGCTTCGGGTCTACTCCTAGCGACTGAAACGCCCGATTAAGACTCGGTTTCCCTACGGCTCCCCTATTCGGTTAGCCTTGCCACTAAAAGTAACTCGCTGACCCATTATACAAAAGGTACGCAGTCACCCCCTTGCGGAGGCTCCCACTGCTTGTACGCACACGGTTTCAGGTTCTATTTCACTCCCCTCTCCGGGGTTCTTTTCGCCTTTCCCTCACGGTACTAGTTCACTATCGGTCGACAGAGAGTATTTAGCCTTAGAGGATGGTCCCCCTATGTTCAGGCAGGATTGCACGTGTCCCGCCCTACTCTTTGTGCTCCATGCGCTCGTTCTTTCGTGTACGGGGCTATCACCCGCTATGGCCAGACTTTCCAGACTGTTCCACTAGAACTTACGCAATTATGAGCACTGGGCTGTTCCGCTTTCGCTCGCCACTACTAACGGAATCTCGGTTGATTTCTATTCCTCCGGTTACTGAGATGTTTCAATTCACCGGGTTCGCTCTCTCCACCTATGTATTCAGTAGAGAGTACCGCCGAAGCGGTGGGTTTCCCCATTCGGAAATCTTCGGATCGAAGCATATTTGCCGGCTCCCCGAAGCTTATCGCAGGCTATCACGTCCTTCATCGCCTTCTGTCGCCAAGGCATCCACCATGTGCGCTTATTCACTTGACCATATAACCCCAAGCGATTTGGAGTTACATCTTTCAACATACTGGTTCTCGAATGCGACATCTCATTCATAGATGGAGATGCATCTACGTTTGAGTGTCAAAACAAATTGCCGAATTTTTAAAGAACCCATACGGACCGCTTGAGGGCGGCCCGCATGCCATGAGTCATGCACAAAGAATTGCGCATGACTCATGACACGCTGGTTTAGTTGGTTGCTCTGGTGGAGCCAGTCGGGATCGAACCGACGACCTTCGCGTTGCAAACGCGACGCTCTCCCAGCTGAGCTATGGCCCCATACCCTTGGAAGGACCTGGCACGACGCACGCGACCCGAAACTTAAGAGTGGTGGGTCTGGGAGGAGTTGAACCTCCGACCTCACCCTTATCAGGGGTGCGCTCTAACCAACTGAGCTACAGACCCGGGGGCCAAGCGTCGGGCGGCCCCGCCTCATATCGAGGGGCCTAACCAACTAGAACATTTGAACAGGTAACTTGTGAGGGGGCTCGCGCCAACGCTTCTGGCGC
>Ga0209274_10000022_pt1 | contig 175868 bp, 158 predicted proteins | sample HubBroMetageREF1_FD_188343 | JGI IMG/M metagenome (GOLD analysis project Ga0209274, IMG submission 188343) | Reference soil microbial communities from the Hubbard Brook experimental Forest, New Hampshire, USA - Hubbard Brook CCASE Soil... | ecosystem: Environmental > Terrestrial > Soil >...
TGCTGAAGTCCGCTTCCCGCGCGGACTTCAGCACATCGCACCGCTCTTGGTCGGAGAGCATAATGGCCTCGCCGGTAGAACCCAGCACGACGATGCCAGCGCAAGGCGTGCGCGAATAGCGCTCGACATTGCTCTCAAGCTTCTTGAAGTACACGTTGCCGTCGGGATAGAACGGCGTGGTGATGGGAGGGAAAATACCGTGAACTAGCATGACCAATTCTAACGGAAACAGGCGAGGTTCGAGAACGTTAAAGAAACTTGGCTTCCGGTACAGCACCCAGTTGGACGAGCAAACCCAGTTGATCCCAATTGTCCCAGCCCGCAATAATCTGGCCGCCAGCAAGCTGCTGAATGCTGACACCATTCACGCTGACACGCCTGTTCGTAGGCGCAATACCGAGGAAGCCTGCGGAGTGGGTCATCGTCATCGTCCAGCGAGCTACAACTCTGTCATCCTGTTCGATCGTCTCGTGAATGTCGATGTGTATATCCGAGAATGCGGCGCGGAAGCCACGCCAAAATTGCTTGAAGTGGTCTCGTCCGTGAATATCTGCTCCGTGCTGGGCCTGGCCATACCCGATGACATCCTCGGCGCACATTTCATTTATGGCTTCTTCGCGGCCTTGGTTCCAGACATCTTCAAACCATTTGCGAATGAACGTTGCGTTTTCAGCCATGTGAATGCTCTCTTAAAAGGCTAGCGCTTGATCGCTCCGCGTTCCGCGTGCAACTGCTGAAGAGCCCGTATATTCACTTCTCCGCGCTGCAGCGCCGAGATGCCTTCGGCAGCCGCGCGTGCCGCCGAAAGCGTGGTAATGGTGGGAATGCGCGCCGTCACCGCCGCGCGCCGGATCGCCCGCTCATCGAACCACGGCTCCAGCCCCGTGGGCGTATTCACGATGAGATGAATGCGCTGGCCCTTGATAAAATCCACCACGTTCGGACGGCCTTCTTTCACCTTGTAAACGCGTTCCACTCTCATGCCTGCGGCCTCGATCACGTCGGCCGTGCCCGATGTAGCGACCAGTTTGAAGCCCATATCCACAAACTTGCGCGCTACCTCGGCAACGTGGCGCTTATCGTGTTCGGTCACGCTGATGAAGACCGTCCCCTCTGTCGGCAGCTTCTGGCCCGCAGCCAGCTGCGCCTTGCCAAAGGCTTCGCCGAAGCTATCACCCACGCCCATCACTTCGCCAGTGGATTTCATCTCCGGTCCCAGCACGGTGTCGACGCCGGGAAACTTGTTCCAGGGGAATACCGGCGACTTCACGTAGTAGCAGCTTCCCGTGTCGAGATCGGTGCGCCGGTCGATATTTTCCGGAAGGAATTCGCGCAGCTTGCGCCCGGTCATCAACCGCGCCGCAATCTTCGCCATCGGCACGCCTGTGGCCTTCGAAACATATGGCACTGTTCGCGAAGCCCGCGGGTTCACTTCCAGCACGTAGACTGTTCCCCCCTCCGCACCGCTGACCCCGCCCCGCGGGATGGCGAACTGAATGTTCATCAGCCCCACCACCTTCAGAGCCCGCGCCAGCTTAAACGTGTACTCGCGCATGCGATCCATGAGCGGCTGCGGAATATCCACCGCCGGCAGCACGCACGAGGAATCGCCAGAGTGAATACCGGCCTCCTCGATGTGTTGCATAATGCCGCCGATCACCACGTCTTCGCCGTCAGAGAGCGCGTCCACGTCCACTTCAATCGCATCTTCGAGAAAGTGATCAATCAGCACTGGACGATCGTGCGAATATTCGACCGCCTCCTTCATGTACCGCACCACGGACTCCTCATCGTAGGCAATCACCATGGCGCGCCCGCCCAGCACGTAGGAAGGCCGCACCACCACTGGATATTCAACCCGCTTTGCTCCCTCGATGGCCTCCTCAAGAGAAGTCGCCATCACTCCGGCTGCTTGAGGAATTTTCAATTCCTCCAGCAGTTTGTTGAAGTGCTTGCGATCCTCAGCCAGATCAATCGACTCCGGAGACGTGCCGATAATCTTCAGCCCGGCCTTCTTGAGCGGCAAAGCCAGATTCAGCGGCGTCTGCCCGCCGAACTGCACGATCACGCCCACGGACGCGCCCTTCGACGTCTCGTGCTGGTAAATCGCGAATACATCTTCAAAGGTCAGCGGCTCAAAGTAGAGCCGGTCGCTGGTGTCGTAGTCGGTGGAGACGGTCTCAGGATTGCAATTGATCATGATGGTCTCGTACCCGTCTTCGTGCAGCGCGAACGAAGCGTGACAGCAGCAGTAATCGAACTCAATTCCCTGCCCGATGCGGTTGGGCCCGCTGCCTAGAATGATCACTTTCTTCTTATCAGTGGGCGCAGCTTCGTCTTCGTCCTCGTAAGTTGAATAGAGATAGGGCGTATAGCTTTCGAACTCAGCCGCGCATGTGTCGACGCGCTTGTATACGGGCATAACGCCGTGCTTCTTACGCAGGTGCCGGACCTTCTCCTGCCCCTCCAGCCGCCACACCCCAGCCAGTCGCCCGTCGGAAAATCCCATGCGCTTGGCTTCGCGCAGCACCTCGGTGGGAATCGACTCCATGGGGTGCTTCTCCAGCTCAAGCTGCATGTCGTTAATTTCTTTGAGCTGGTAGAGGAACCACGGGTCCATCGAGGTCATCTTCGCGATCTGCTTCACCGTGTGCCCCTGCCGCAGCGCGTACTGCACATAGGCCAGGCGCTCCGGATGCGGCGTCACCAGCCGCTGCGTCAGAATCTTTGGCTCAATCTTCTCGCCGCCCACGCGTTTGCCGGTATCGAGCGAGCGGATGCCCTTCATCAGCGCTTCCTTAAATGTGCGCCCGATGGCCATCACTTCGCCCACCGACTTCATCTGCGGCCCCAGCGTGTCATCGGCGCCAGGAAATTTCTCGAACTGCCATTTCGGAATCTTCACGACAACGTAGTCAAGCGTCGGCTCGAAGCATGCCGGTGTTTTGCGCGTAATGTCGTTAGGAATTTCGTCGAGCGTGTAGCCCACCGCAAGCTTTGCGGCGATCTTCGCGATCGGAAAGCCCGTGGCCTTCGAGGCCAGCGCCGACGAGCGCGAGACCCGCGGGTTCATCTCAATCACCACCATCCGCCCCGTCTCGGGATTCACGCCGAACTGAATGTTCGATCCGCCCGTATCCACGCCGATCTCGCGGATCACCGCAATCGAGGCATCGCGCATGGCCTGGTATTCGCGATCCGTCAGCGTCTGCGCCGGCGCGACCGTAATCGAGTCGCCAGTGTGCACGCCCATGGGATCGAAGTTCTCGATCGAGCAAATGATGATGACGTTGTCCTTGGTATCGCGCATCACCTCGAGTTCAAATTCCTTCCATCCCAGCACCGACTCTTCAATCAGCGCCTCGTGCACCGGAGAAAAATCAAGCCCGCGCCCAAGTACCTCGACCATCTCCTCGCGGTTGTAAGCGATACCGCCGCCCGAACCACCCAGCGTGAACGAAGGACGCACGATCACCGGAAACCCAATCTTGCCGGCAAACTCCAGACCATCTTTGATGTTGTTCACCAGCGCCGACTTGGGCACGTCGAGCCCGATCTTCTGCATCGCGTCTTTGAAAAAGAGGCGGTCTTCCGCTTTCTTGATGGCCGCGACGTTCGCGCCGATCAGGCTCACATCGTATTTTTCCAGAACGCCGCCGTCGGAGAGTTCAATCGCCAGGTTGAGCGCAGTCTGCCCGCCCACGGTAGGCAACACGGCAAAACCCGCGCCTGGCGACAGTTCCCGCTCAATGCGGATAATCTGTTCCAAATACTCAAGCGTGAGCGGCTCAATATAAGTGCGGTCGGCAATCTCCGGGTCGGTCATGATGGTCGCCGGATTGGAGTTGGCCAGCACCACTTCATAGCCCTCAGACTTGAGCGCCTTGCAGGCCTGCGTGCCAGAGTAATCAAACTCCGCCGACTGCCCGATGATGATGGGCCCGGAGCCGATGATCAGGATTTTCGAGATGTCAGTGCGTTTGGGCATTTATTTTTCGGCTTATTCTGCATTCACACGTACTTCGGTTCATGAGGTCGTACCCTCGCCTCCCAAACTCAGGCGTGGTTCCCAGGAGAAACCGGTTGCCGCATCCACCTTGTCAACCAACGCTCCATTTGGGACAGCCCACGTCTTTCGATGATTGCGCCCGCTAGCGTCCGGGTAAGCGTAGCGAAGATCGTAAATATCGTAGAGCTTCTGGAAAAACCGCGAACAGTGAATCGGACTCTCAGGCGGTGGGTAGTTCGGCCACACCTCGGCCTTGCCATCGAGACAGCGGTATACAAGCAGCCCGACTGATTCATAGCGCATCGGCGTATCGGTAATTGTGGTTCTGCCGGTGAGCGCACTCAACGCATTGTGGTACCGAACGATACTGTCGAGCGGTTTACCTTGGGCATCGAATGACGCGTCATTCGGGGTCTTCACTTCCGTTACTTTCGCAAATTTGATCAGATGAAGAAATCCGAAGACGAAGCCCGGGTACATCATATGAATATTGGCACAATCACCCGGGGCCTCCTCCATTCGGTTTGTAAGGTTACGGAAAGCATTTCCGGTGCTTTTCGCCGAAATGCCGAGGGCCGGCCCGATTCCTGGAATAACCACAGTCACATCAATGCTCTTGTATTTCATTCCCCCAAGCACGGACTGCTCCGAAGAATCCTCACATGCCTTCGAGTAGATCAAAGAGTATCGGTTGTTGGCCCCTTGCTTGCTCGCCAGAGGAGGGCAGGGACGCACCCATTCCGGCGGGAACCCTCCTTCAATCACAAGGCGATTTGAGCAATGTGCATGGAATGGTTTGATGTGCTGTCCCGATTGCGTCTTCGCAGTGCCGCAGAATGCCAGCAGCGCTTGTTCCAGGGTCCGGATTGGAATCGGGGTCACTTGTGTTTTCGCCATGACTCGATCTTTCCAGCCGCTTCACGCAGCAGTAGACATTCCGCGGGACTAAGACCCAGATAACCTGTCAGAAGATAGCGATCAGCAACATCGGACCACTGCTCGGGTGACTCAAGCCCACCGCGCCCTACTCGTAACATTAGGCCTCTGAGGGACGTGGCTCGCGGGCGAACGATAAGAACGTTCGCTGCCTCTGAAGGTTCCAGTTTGAACAGCCCACCACCTAGGGCATGGCCTTCTAGCTCGCAACTCAATTTCGTCAGGGAACTCTTCCACGACGCGGCGTAGGGCAACGGTTTGCAACCTTGTTTAAAACGAAGAACGTGGACCGTGTTGGGGGCCACGAGGTTGGCGGCGTTTGTTACGAGTAGAGGTTGGGCACCCGACATGTACGAGAGAAATGCGTCGGCGATCCGGACATGCGGCACTGCATGCCAGAATTGACGAATTCGACACTTGTATCGCTTGCGCAGGCCTTTCGATTGACCGTACCGCAAGTACGCTTGTACGCTTCTTGGGAGGTCCTCGGCGGGACAAGCAGGCAGAGCCAACAAGTAAACCTTCTCGCCTTTGCTGCGCTGTTCCCTCCAGTATCGTTGATCGTATTCAAGGCCTTTGAATCCGCGAAGGTTAAGCACACAGGGCCGCAAGAATCTCTTTGGTATTTCCAAGCGCAGGCATTCTTCAGCAGATAGGTGAAAGAACTCGTTGGCACCCGTCACGTACCCAATTCCTACGTCCGCCACATCACCGAGCCTCTGGGACCGCCTGTCCGCAGCCAAACTGTCGTATAAGGAGCGTACTGCTTCGGACACTAGATAATGAGTGAATCTGAATCGCCCGCTAGCGATGAGCGCGAGGTCTACCTTGGCGACCTGACGGTCGTTTCCATCCAAATCATCGGAAGAGGCGACGATGAAAGCGCGGTTTGCCTCGCCATATCCTTCGCAAAACAGTAGAACCGTGCTTTGGCTCAAATCCTCGAAAAGCCTTTCCCGAAACATCTCAACCGCAACATGCCGGAAGTTCCCCGCCAGGAACCGCAGAACTTCACGTGCGTACATCGAGTGCCCCAATTCAGATGGCATCACCATCGCCAACCGACCACCGCGGCGCAAGAAACGAGACGCGTAGATGAGGAACGGCGCCCATGACGAAGCCAAGCGGGGAAGGTTCACTCCCGCCTCTTTGGCACGCTTGTGCCCTAGGGAATCCTTATCTCCGTTGAACGTCTGATAGCGAATAAAGGGCGGGTTCCCTACAACACAGTCGAAACTGCCTAGGGAGGAGGGGGTGAGATTGAAAAAATCCTCTTGCACTAACCGCGCGGATTCAACCCGTTCATGAGCCAGCCTCAACGCATCTTGGGATACGTCAACCCCGCAAATGTTGGGGAAATCAGAACCAAGTTCCCGCAGTCGCGAATAGGCTGTGGCAACAAAGACGCCATCGCCGCAACTCGGATCAAGAACCGAGTCCGACCCGTTGCAAACCGCCCACCGAACAAGCCGATCTGCTGCCGGTTGCGCCGTATAAAAAGCCCCGAGCGTTTTCTGCAGGGTCGCGGTCGCCATCTGTGCCGAAACGAGTCCGACCGAATCCGGAGCCGGGTTTGCTGACTCAGCCCTCACCCTTTCCACTCCTCCATCATCTTCACGAAATCCTTGAACAGATAATGCGAGTCATGCGGCCCCGGCGCGGCTTCCGGGTGATACTGCACGCTGAACAGCGGCAGGTTGCGATGCCGCAGGCCTTCCAGAGTCGAATCGTTCAGATCCATGTGCGTCAACTCAACTTCACTCTCGGGCAGCGAGTCCGGATCAACGGCAAAGTTGTGGTTGTGTGCCGTGATCTCAATCTTCCCGGTGGCCAACTGCTTCACTGGATGATTCCCGCCGTGGTGTCCAAACTTCAGCTTGAAAGTTTTTCCGCCAAGCGCAATGCCGACGAGTTGGTGACCTAAACAAATACCAAAGATCGGCTGCCGTCCCATCAATCTTCGAATCGAATCCACGGCGTACGTACACGGCTCGGGATCGCCCGGACCATTCGACAGAAATACTCCATCCGGCTTCAACGCCAGCACATCTTCCGCCAAGGTCTGCGCAGGGACTACCGTTACCCGGCAGCCCTCACCCCGTAACTTTCGTAGAATGTTCTGTTTAATACCGAAATCGTAAGCCACAACATGAAAGCGCGCCGGCTCGTCCTTCACTCCCACCTGTGCCACCGGCTCATGGGAGCGCTCGCCAACTTCCCACACGTACGGACCCTTGGTACTCACAACCTTCGCCAAGTCGGTCCCATCCATCTTGGGAATCGAGTTGGCTCTAGCCACCAACTTCTCGGCGTCACTCTCGATGGTCGACACCACGCCGCGCATCACCCCGTGTTCTCGCAGATGCCGCACCAGCGCCCGCGTGTCGATATCCGACAACACCGGTACCTTAAACTGTTCCAGGTACTCGTCGGTCACCTGCTGCGAGCGCCAATTCGAACTCACCTTCGAGAACTCGCGCACGATTAACCCTTCGATCCACGGACGCGTGGCCTCGTTGTCTTCCTGATTGGTTCCGTAGTTGCCGATCTGAGGATTGGTCAGGACAACAATCTGTCCCGAATAAGATGGATCCGTGAAAATTTCCTGGTAACCGGTAATGGAAGTATTAAAAACGACTTCGCCGTAGCATTCGCCTTTGGCGCCGTAGCCTTTGCCTCGGAAGACTCGACCGTCTTCGAGAGCAAGCGTAGCCTGCATTCTCGCTCCAGAGTGTGGATTTTAAAGATTTTATCAGGGAACGCCGCGCGGGCCAAGCACGGAACGCGCCTTCGGTGTGGAAATCTCGACGATTTGAATAGACGGTCCCGTTACAAAACGAAGGGAATAAACCGTTTCGTCCGCTGCATGTATTCCTGATAACGAATCCCCAAGGTTGCCCGAAGTGCCTGCTCTTCCACTCGCACACGATAGAGGTAAGCCAGCCCTCCGGCAGCAGTAATAATAAGTGCGCTGAGCCAGTTGGTGAGCGCGATACCCGTTCCCAGGTACATCAGGATGCCGCCGGTATAGGAAGGGTGCCGTACCCAACGGTACGCGCCCCGCTCGACAACCGGCTGATCCTCCGCCGCCTTGACGTCGCCCGTGAAATGTTTTCCTAACATGCGCCAGCAATGCATCCGCAGCAAGCGACCCAGAAGCAGGATGCTCAGCCCCGTTAGAAACCAAGCCAGCCGTCCGCGCGTAATGGCAAATGCCGGAATCCCGGCGACGGCAAAGGCTCCCAGGCTCCCGATCCATCCCGCCAACATGATCACCATCATCGATCCGCGATCCGTCTTCTCACCCTTCGCCGGCCGCGAGCGCGCGACCAGTGCGAACTCCGGCAGGTACGCGAATAGGAATACTGCCCAGAACAACCACGCATAAGGCAGTGTGAAAGCGAGCGGTTTCATCAGATGGACTCTGCGGAAATAACTTTGAACTGAGGACCGGCGACGCGGGTCTAGCGCACTCTTCCCAGCTTATCCATGGGCCAATACCCAAACACGGCCTTGCCGTAGATATAGCTCTGATTGACCGGACCGAAGTCCCGGCTATCGTTCGACATCGACCGGTGATCGCCCAGCACCAGGTAGCAGTCTGGCGGCACCACCGTCTCCGGATACGACCGCGAGTCGGCGTAGGCGGGCGGAACATAATCCTCATCCAGCGCCTCGCCGTTCACATACACCTGCCCGCCATCGATGCGGATGCGGTCCCCGGCCACCCCGATCACGCGCTTGATATAGCTCTTCGAAGGATCGCGGGGATAACGGAACACCACAATATCCCCACGTGAGATCGGCTCCAGGCGGTACACGAACTTGTTGACGAAAATTCGCTCCTGGTCTTCGAGCGAGGGCATCATGCTCGTGCCTTCCACCTTCACCGGCTGGTAGATAAACACGATGATGAATGCAGAGATCGCAAGCGAGAGAATCAGATCGCGCAGCCACACTCCCAAAGCCGGACGCACGCGCGCCGGATCTGCTGCTTTCGGCTGGAGCATCGGCGCCTGCTTGCTCCCTGGTTCCGTAGTTGGCGTATCGGGCATGTGACTTTTCCATTGTATACAGATCGGAAGAGCCCGGCACCGAGTTGTACAAACCACTTTGTTGACCTGTCCGAGTCCCAGATTGCTGTGCGGTACCCGGGCGGTCGAATGGGGGTTAAAATAGATCAATTCAGGAGACCTCATGACGCTGAGCCGCCTGCTTCACAGCAAGTACACCCACCGCGCCCTAACTCTGATCTTTCTCTTTACAGTAACCATGACCCTGTCGGCGGCGTGGACTGCACAGGAAGAGGAAGAAGGAGGCCTTCCCGCCTACAACGCTGGCCCACCGCCCAAGGGCACAAAGCTTCCTGCCATCCTGACCAAGGACGAGCTCTGGGGAGCCGACGCGCAGTATCCTTATCAGACCCATGCCTATGAGCTGGCGGCGAAGATTCCGACTGTACTCCACCAGCAGCCCTGCTACTGCTATTGCGACCGCATGGGCCACAACAGCCTGCACAGCTGTTACGAGAACAGGCACGGCGCCCAATGCTCCACTTGCCTGAAGGAGCTCTACTACGCCTATCAACAGCACCGGAAGGGCAAAAGTGCAGCCCAGATTCGCGCCGGCATCATTAAGGGTGATTGGAAACAGATCGACCTGCAATCGGCCGCGACGATGAACTAGCACCGAGTTCCGGGTGCTGGATACCAAGTAGACTACGATTGCTCCGCCGCTAGCCGGGAGTCAATCAGCAAGCATCAAGCCGCTGAAGGATAACAAAGGCTGGTCAAGTGATGCACTCGACCAGCCCAGTTTCAAAGCCCCGCCCTCGCTTATTGAGCCTTCGGCTTGGCCCCCGGCACGGTTGCCTTTTTCGTTTGCTTCTCCTGGAGCAGCGTCAGGGAATCGGCCGCATTGAAGGGGTACTCGCGGACCGACTCCTGGGGCGCCTGGCCAGCATTACTCAGAGTTATGTCCACTCGGCGATTGCTGGCCATGACGATCAACAGCAGGTTATCGAGCACTCGCTGCCGATCTTCCGGGCTCAACTCAGGATTCCGTTCAACCGCATTTTTAACCTGCTGGTCGGTGAGGTTTTCCTGTTTGCCAAATGCCTTGGTCTGGATGTTAGCGTCAGGAACTCCCAGTGCGACCAGGAAGCGCTTGACTCGGTCCACGCGCCGTTCGGTGAGCGTTTGATTGTATTCCACTGAGCCGCGCCGATCGGCGTGGCCTTCCAGAGTGAGGCGGGCGTCCGGCTTGCCTTGAAGATAGATGAGGAAATCACTGGCAAGTGCGGTGAGAGTCTTTTCCTGGCTGGCCAGCAGGCCGGCATCGGGATTGTCAAGCGTAGGTTTCGCGGTGGCAAAATAAACGCTGTGCAGGGCAAGCCTCCTCTCGATGGCAACGAAATCGGGCATCGGAGGTGGTGGGGGTGGCGGAGCTTGCAGGTTCACCGTGGTTAACGAGGACGCGGTGAGCGGCAGATTGCGATCGTCGGCTACATTGCAGGTGACGGTAATGGTCCCAGGCTGTGCGCCCTTGGTGTCGAGAGTAGCCGTGGCGGCGTTGCCCATAATGCTCCCGGCGCTGGTGGCGTAGCTGTAGGTCAGCCTGCGGCCATCAGGGCTGCTGGCGCTCGAGCTGATGGTCGAGGTCCCACCGGTCGGCACGCTCGCCGGGTCTGATGAGCAAGAAATCACGGGCGGCTGCGGCGTCTTCACGCTAAACCGGGCGCTGCATGGGGCAACCCCATTCGTGCTGCCATCGCTCAGGCTGGCAGTGACCTGGTATGAACCTGACTGCAAGCCGGTGGTGTCAATCTGAGTGGAAGCTGTGGTCTGCCCGGGTTTCGCACCGGAGCCAGTCCAGCTATATACAACGGTACGCTTCGGATTGAAATTAGATGGAACGGCAGTCGCGGTGATAAGCTCGCCGGCAAAGACCTCCGACGGCTCTACCGAGCAGATCGCGCTGGGCGGCGTTTCCGCCCGTTTGCCTCCCCAGACAAATACCAGGCCGGTCTGCAGTCTTACGCCTCTCACGTCAGTGGCGGGAACGACCGACGACGGGCCGTACTGATGATTCGAGAACACGTAATCGGCTCTGAACAGACGCCAGTCGAAGTGCCTGGTCAAGCGCAGATCGAGGCCACCACCCGCCATGAAGCCGACTGCGTAGTCGCTTCCGAAGACTTCGGACGCCAGACGATGCTCGCCCACCAGAGCTTCAAGAAATGGGGAAAGATGGCGCGTGCGAAAAGTTATCTTAGGCCCAGCCGAGAGATTGAAGAATTCGGCGTCGTCAATTCGCATGGCTACCCCGCTCTCGCCGCTGCTCAAATCCCCGCTGATGTCGCCGGTTAATCCGAACCAGCGGTTAAAGTTGTAAGTGAGGCTGGCACCGGCGCCCCGCGGATTCGATTCCACCAGGCTGTTTACTGGCACCAGCCCGCCGGGAAGCAGGCCGTGCACATCGGCGCCGGGATAGATAAACGAGTAGCCCCCGAAAGCCTCCCATTTGGGAGCAGGCTCCTCCTGCGCCGCCGCGAGCGTAGCCAGCGTACACAGGATACTCATTGCCGACAGCATCGCTAAAGCCCTGCCAGGATGGCGTTTTAATCGAGATGACATGCGAAATTCCTCCGAAGCTTGAATAGCGTGAAATCGTGCCTTTCCCGACTGCCCGGCAGTGGACCAACCTCACGCTGATCTCACTGCCGAATGCTTCACGGACCCGGACAGGGAGGTACATTCACCGGATTGCTTAACAACGTGACTGCGCCCGTCCGGGCCAGTGCGCTGCCATTCAGAATTGCTCCGGTATCGAGCGAGACCGATGCCTGAGCCATGATGATTCCTTCGAATGTTGTGGTGGTTCCGAGCGTGGCCGAACTACCCACCTGCCAGAACACGTTTTGAGGCAACGCGCCCCCGCTGAGAATGACATCGCTGTTGTTCGCAGCCGTCGTCAGCGTGGACACGATCTGGAAGATGTACACGCCATTGCCGCTGAGGGTAAGGTTCCCGGTTATTCCCAGCGAGGGCTGGGCGCTGGTCGTTTTGTAAACGCCGGGAACGAGTGTTTGTCCTCCGATATCCGCGGTAAGGATGGCGCCTCCCGGTGCTGCCGCGGCGTAGTTATACGCCGTGGTCAAGTCGCCCTGGGCGGTCTGGGCAACCGCATCGCCCGCGTATTCCGTGCCCGTCAGTGTTCCCGGCGGAAATCCAGTGATCGCAGACGCTGGCCATACTCCAATATCGCCCATAACGTCGGTGGGACCGCTATTGGCAACCGCCGGGGTCGCGGCCAGAATCCCAAACATGCAAGCCGTTCCCAACGGTACGGCGGCTTGACACGCCGTGGCGGAGGTGGTGAAGGTCCATACGTGATCACTTGCCAGTGGAGTGCCCGTGAGATCCTCGGCGCCCGTAGTAATGGTGGCGGTATAGAGGGTATTCAGTGCGAGAGGGTTGGTTGGAGTAAAGGTTGCGAAATCGCTTGACGCAACATAGGTGACTGCTCCCGGCACGGCGGTAAGGCCCGGGCCGGTCAAGGTGGAGGTGGTGGCAGTGATCGTGGAAGACAGCATCGCTTGGCTAAAGGTGGCGGTCACCAAAGTGTTGGGACAGATCCCCGTTGCACCCGCGGTAGGGGCTACCGAAATCACGGTGGGTGCAGCGCAGGACGCGGTACTGGTTGTGAAGGTCCAGACGAAGTTACTGGGTAACGCATTGCCAAGCGTGTCCTGGGCCCCGGTCGTTATCGTGGCGGTATAGAGGGTGTTCAGTGCGAGAGCGCTTGCTGGTGTGAAGGTAGCGGTGGAACCAGTGTATGTAACCACTCCCGTCACGGATGTGGTGCCCGGCCCGGTCACGGTAAAGGTTGTGGCGTTGATCGTCGCCGGATTCATCGCTTCGCTGAACGTCGCGGTCACAACCGAGGCGGGACAGACGCCAACCGCACCGTTGAGGGGGATTTCGGAAATGACGGCGGGGACAGCGCATGGAGCGGAGCCGGTCGTGAAGGTCCAGACAAAGTTACTCGCTAGCGCAATGCCGTACTCGTCTGTAGCGCCGGTCGTAATCGTCGCGGTATAGAGGGTGCTCAGTGCCAGAGCGCTTGCCGGCGTAAAGGTCGCAGCGTTGCTTGACGCAGAGAAAGTGACTACTCCCGCCACGGGTGTCGTACCCGGCCCGGTCAGCGTAAAGGTCGCGCTATCGATTGTTGCCGGATTCATCGCCGCGCTGAAGCTGGCGGTGACTATTGTGTTGGGACATGCGCTGCTGACGCCAGCAGCCGGGGCCACGGAAATCAGCGTTGGAGGCGTTACGGTCGGGTTGGCGCCGGGTTTGTCATAGTCGCTGCATCCGGCGCTAAAAATGAGTAGGAATGCCGTGAACCAGATTCTTGGATTATTGTATTTGCGCATGATGCTCATCTTGTTTCCTCTCGGCGGCCGCTCCGGTTGCTTGACTCTATTTCGCAAACTAATCCCGGCGCGGCGGTGAGCACAATGATTTCGCCCACACCGAATGGGCCCTCTGTCGCTGCAGCTTTCCCGTTTCGGAATGATGAGTGAACTATTCTGTAGAGGGTTTACCTCATTCCCGTAGGCCGGATTCGTAGGGAAAGGTGCTTCGCGAACGGGATGATCAGCCGCCGGTTGTTGTCCGTTTGCTCCGTATTGGCAACTGCAACCGGCAACACCGAATTGCTCTACACCCGCCCTTTGAGTGATACTTGTGTGCGGCCCTTTGCGTTTCAGGGCCAAGGAGTTCCCATTACGACGAGTTCAGGAAAAGTTCTTCACATGGCTCAGAAGGCTACCCCCAAGAAATCATCCGTCGCGGACGACCCGCGCGTCACCCAGGCCCTGCAGAATTATGAAGCCGGGCTGCGTGCCTTGCAGGAACACAAGTTCGAGAAGGCAAAACCACTCTTCGAGAAGGTGCTTGCCGGCGCCAGCAAGGAGCTCATCGACCGGGCCGCCATCCACCTCAGCATCTGCAATCAGCATCTCGAGCGCTCGACCACGCAGCAGTTCAAGAGCGTGGAAGAACACTACGACTACGCTGTCTCTCTCATGAACGTCGGAGACTACGTCACCGCCCGGGAGCACATAGAAAAGCTGCTGAAACAAGCGCCGAAGACTGATTTCGTCGTCTACGGCTTAGCCGCACTCGACTGTCTCACCGGTCACGTGGAAGACGCTCTCAAGCATCTGGACGAGGCGCTGCGCCTGAATTCTGGTTTGCGCTACCAGGCGCGCAACGACTCCGATTTCCACAACCTGGCTGAAGATCCCCGCTTCACCGAACTTTTGTACCCCGATCCCGCAGCCGATCTGGCTTCGCCGGAAGACTCCTTCCGCGAAGACGAGTCTTTTTGATTGACGCGGTTTAGATCGGCCTACAAGAGATCGGCCTACGAGCTTCTCCGATGGAAACCAGAATCGCTGATCTGTTGTCGATGGAGAAGGCCACGCGCGAGCGTGGGCTCCGCGTAGTCGCCATCGGCGGTGGTACCGGTCTATCCACTCTGCTCAAGGGACTCAAGCGTTTCGCTCTCACCCCGGGGGAGATGGCGGTGGCGCCGCCCGGCACGCCGGTCATTCGTGATCTGTGCGCCGTGGTCACCGTCAGCGACGATGGCGGCTCCAGTGGACGCCTGCGCAAAGAACTTAACATGCTTCCTCCCGGCGATATTCGCAACTGTATCGTCGCCCTCAGCGAGGATGAAGCTCTGCTCTCCCAGCTTTTCCAACATCGCTTCGCCAAAGGCTCAGGCCTCGAAGGTCACAGCTTCGGCAATCTGTTCCTGGCCGCGCTGACTGACATCACCCAGGACTTCTCCGAAGCCGTTCGGCTTTCTTCGGAAATTCTGGTCACCCGCGGCCACATTCATCCCGCGACGACTTCTAATATTGAACTCGAAGCGCTGATGGAAGACGGCACCCGCGTCCGCGGAGAAACCAAAATCACGGCCAGCAAAGTTCGCATTCAGGAACTCTTCCTCGTTCCCCCCAATGTCGATCCCTTGCCTCAGACGCTGGACGCGATAGCCCACGCCGATATCATCAGCATCGGACCTGGGTCACTCTTCACCAGCCTCATCCCGAACCTGCTCGTGCACGGTATCGCCGACGCCATCGTCAACTCACCTGCCACCAAGGTTTACATCTGTAACCTCATGACCCAGGCGAATGAAAGCCTGGGGCTTACCGCTGCCGATCACATTCGCGCACTGAATCGCCACGCGCGCCAGCAGATCTTCGACTACGCGCTCATCAACCGCACGCCGGTTTCCGATCAACTCAAGGCCAAGTACGCGCTCGAGGGCGCCTGCCAGATCGTTGCCGATCTCGAAGTCATCGAAGCTCTCGGCGTGATCCCGGTTCTGGGCGACTACCTCGAAGAAGGTGACGTCGCCCGTCACAACACCGCCCGCGTGGCCAGCGACCTGATACAACTCACGACCCAAGCCATGGGTACGAAAAGCAAGAGCCGGTCGGCGCGGGAACCTTGACTGGCACACCCATCCACTTCTTCGTTTCTCGCGAGGGTTCCTCGGCTAGAATGTCCACTATGAAACCGGCAACGATAATGATAAAGAAGTCGTCGAGCCAACAAACCGATAGAGCAACAAAGACAGCGGCAAAGGTACAGATACTCGCCTGCCTGCTCTCACTTTTCGCATTACTGGGTGTTGCCGCCGCACAAAAGGATTCAGACGAAGGACCCACTGCTGTTCTGAATTTTCTTGTCGTGAAGGACGACAACGGCAAACCCATTCGCAATGCCGCCGTGATCATGCACCCGGTAGCCCACGGCAAGCAGAGCCGAGGCGGACTCGAACTTAAAACTGATGGCGATGGTAAGACCAGCTTCGAGGGCATTCCCTACGGTGAACTGCGGGTGCAGGTCCTGGCTTCCGGATTCCAGACTTTCGGCGAAGACTACAACGTTGATAAAGCCAAGATGGACGTCACCATCAAGCTGAAACGTCCGCAAGGCCAGTACTCGATTTACGAAAGCCACCCCGGCGACAAACCGGACGACAAGAAAGATGCATCGCCGCCCGATCCCAACGCCAAGCCGCAATAGCCGGCACCCGCCAAATCTGCATGTTGGATGCGGACCCTGACGACGAGTAGAATCTTGCCGATGCCCTACCTTCTCAAAACCGAACCCACCGTATATTCCTTTGCCGATCTCCAGCGCGACCAGACCACCGTTTGGGACGGAGTCACCAACCCCGCCGCAGTCAAGAACCTGCGCGGCATGAAGCCGGGCGAGCAGTTAGTCATCTATCACACTGGCGATGAGAAAAGCGCAGTGGGAACGGCGACGGTGGTGTCCGTCGATGCGACAGACGCAAAGACTCCTCAGGTGAAAATCAAAGCTGGCAAGCCCCTGGCCAAGCCGGTGACCCTGGCCGAGGTGAAGGCAAATAAACTCTTTGCCGATTCTCCGCTGGTGCGGCAGGGACGGCTGAGCGTGGTGCCCTTGACCGAAGTTCAGCACAAGTTTCTTAGCCGATGAGGATCAGATCCGGACGCGGATCGAGTTCGCGCAGCCCAGTGCTGTTGCCTATTGAGCTCCAGGCGTCGCCGAAGCCACGGCGATCAGCCAGTTGCCATTCACCTTCTTGAGCACCAGCACATATTTCCCCACCTCGGCATCGGACGTGGAACCAGCCTTGTAGGTCCCGTAGTTATAACCCATGTCGGCCGAGTGATCACTCCTGACACTCTGGATGCTCAACTGCATGCCCGCGGCATTCGCAAACTGGTTAGCCAGCGCCTCCGGATCGCGTTGCGTCCTTCCACCTTGCCCATGGCTCCGACATACAACGCATCCTCGACGTACAGGTTCGCGATCTGGTCGGCATTCTTACTGTCATAGCCCGCAGAGTACGCTTCGAGGATCGTTTTCAGGCTGGTGTCGAAATCGTCAGCCCCAGGCGCGGTTTGGGCGTTCTCCTTGGTTCTTGCGTCGTGGAACGTGACATCTCCGGCAAGGGTGTGGGCATGAATCCGATAGGAACCCGTGCCCTGGTAGTTCAGCGAGTTCCCTATCCAGCCATGTGGTTTTCCAAACGGAGCGACTACATCCCCGGCATGGGTGGAGGCATCGACTGGGCCATAACTCGCCGGGTCGACAAGGTCGACATCGATGTCGCCGGCATGGGTTTCCAGATCCTTGTTTCCCTCAATCGGGCCGAGCCGTATATCGCCAGCCTCCAAACGAAGATAGATGTCCGTTCGAGCCGGCACCTTAACTTCAACCTCGGCGTTGCCATACCGCGGTGCTTTCAATGTGAGGACGGCTTTCGCGCCCTTCACCTCGAACTGCGGCTCGACCTTTTCGAGGAAGTCGGCATGGTTCGAGTGCACAGTGTAAGTGATGACCAAGTGGGAATCCTCCGCCGGCATGATATGGACATCCCCGAAGCGAACGCGCAGCTCGACCTGGGCCGCCGGCGCGAATGCCCAGCTCTGCGTATTGGTCTTTGAGTACTTATCATCCCCATGGCAGAACGGCACCAGGGCCAGAAAAACAAGCGCGATTCTTTGGAGCATGTCTCCCTCACCCCAGAGATGATACGCAGGATTCCGCACATAGGTTCACGGAAAACATCAGTTTCCACCCCGGCTTACACTAGTGGTTCCTGGCTAGCGGATAAAGTCCTTGAAGGAGTGCATCGTGCACCATCCCGAACTCACCTTTCCACTTGTTACCTCACGCCGCCACTTCCTGCGCTCGGTTTCGCTTGTTGCCACAACTGCAGTGTTTTCCGAAGCGCAACTCGCGCTGGCCGCCCCGCAGACACCAGCAAGCACCGCAAGCCTGGCGCTATCGGCCCTTGATGAGCAACGCATGCGCGCGCTGGCGGCCTGGACTGCACTGACCTTGGATACGCCCAACCCGGTCCCCTTCGGTGCCGAACTCGTGCACACCATGAGCGGCGAAAGACTCATGCGCGCCGCCAATGCCGTGGGGAAAGAACACGATCCGAGCGCGCACGCCGAGGTGCGCACGATCAGGCTGGCGTGCAGTCAGCTGAACTCCCACTCCCTCAAAGGCTATACGCTCTACACCACGTGCGAGCCCTGCCCGATGTGCATGGCTTGCGCCCTGTGGGCTCGTCTCGACCGCGTGGTCTATGGCGCGACCATTGCGGACGCGGCCCGCTTCGGCCATCAAATTCAGATTCCTGCCGCCGAGGTCGCAAAGCGTTCCGATATGACCTGCATTGTCGACGGGCCGGTCGAACGGAATACTTGTTTCGCACTCTTCACCAATCCCAACATGCAGAATACTTTCAAGATATGGAATTCCGAGAAGCCTTGAGTGACATGACAGAGTTGCGCCCTTGCCGGATGCGCAGTATAAGCTGCTTGTGAAAGAATAACTCCGCCGAGTGTGGCTGGAAATGGATAACCCGCCAGCCCCGAAGACAAAGAGGAAGACCGGCGGGCTGAACGACCTCAACTACTGCGGATGTTCATTGGGCTGAACCGCTGGCGTGGCCATATTCTTGTCTTGGTAATTCTTGTCGGCCAACGGCTTATCGCCGTAGTCCTTGCTCGGGACATCATATTTTGAGCTTTCTGGCGCTGCCGTTTGCGAGTGGTCGATCGGCTTCATCGCGACTACCTGATAGTGGCGCATCTTGCGATCACCATCCGGAATGCGCATGTCGAACTTGTCCTTGGCAACCTTGAATTCTGCTTCCTTGCCGATGGGAAGAATCACGGGATGCTTATGATCGAGCGGGCGAACGTGGTATTCCATATCGTCGCTCCGCAACAGATACTGGGGACAAAGCTTCTCGTCAGAATTCACCGAGGTAATTCCTACCGAGGCCCACACGCTGCCCAGGCCGGTCAGGCCGTGTTCTTTCGCGCCACAAGGCACCGCTTCCATCTTCTCGATCATGGCGCGGTCCGCGTGCTTTTTCTTGTCGTGCGCCAGCGCCGGAAATGCAAACAGGAGCGCCAGCATCGTAATCAAAAGCGTCTTGTTCGTCATAAGAGCCTCCCTCACAGTCTTCTGCGGCCGGCCACGCAGATGCGGAAAATCAAAAGAGATGAAGGGGCCGCAAAGGCAGCCCCTCTCATCGCCGGCCAGTGTTCTACTTATTCGGCTTGGTTTCCCCAGCCATTTTGGGCATGCCGTGCGTGTCGAACTGCTCCGCTGACTTTACGAATGCTTGCGGGTTCTGGCTCAGTTCTGCTTGAACCTGAGGATGCGTCTGCAAATAGTCCTTCAACTCCGGATGGTTCTCCAGATATTCCTTGTTGTCGGCAAGCGAAGGATTCTTGGAAAGCTCATCCGCGATCCTGTCGTGGCTTCCCAGGAACTCGCTGAAGCTGGCCAGTTCGCCGCGGTCTTCATGCCGGTCCAACCGCTCCTCATCATGCATGAAGGCTTCCGGATGTTGCTTGAATTCCTCGCGCACTCCCGGATGGTCTGCCAGGAACTGCTGCAACGCCGGATGGCTCTCCTCAAAGTGCTTGTTGTCTACCAGCGATGGATCCTTGCGCAACTGTTCGGCTATCTCCGGATGGTTCTCCATGAATCGATCCATGTTCACCAGTTCAGTCCGTGTTATATCCGGACGATCCCCGTCGCGCCGGTCAAAACGCTCCTCGTCATGCATGAACGCTTCCGGATGTTGTTTGAATTGCTCGCGAACTCCTGGATGATCGGCCAGGAATTGCTGCAAAGGGGGATGGTTGTCCACAAACTGCTTGTTGTCGATCAATCCTGGATCCTTTCGCAATTGTTCCGCGATCTCTGGATGCTGATCGAGGAACTGATTCGTGGCCGCCAGTTCCCGGCGAGTTACGTCCTGGTCGTCGCGGCGATCAAAACGATCCTCCTGACGCATGAACCCATCCGGGTGCTCGCTGATCTCCTGCCGAATTTCTGGATGCTGCTGCAGATACTCCTGGAGCGCGGGGTGAGCGGCGACGAACTCCGGTTTATCTACCAGCGACGGATCCTTCCGTAACTGTTCGGCTACCTCGGGATGGCTATCCAGGAAAGCGCCGAAGCTGGCCAGTTGCCGCCGAGTTGCATCGTCGTTGCGGCCCTGGTCCGGCGGCATCATCGTCGGCGATTGCGCCGTAGGTGACTGCATCGTCTGCGATTGGACGCTTGCCGGTGCCACCCAGAGAACGCCTGCAGATGTCAGCAAAATAAGGCAGCAATGAATCCATGAATTTCTTCGTTTCATTTGGGAACCTCCTGAAATCGTAAGTGTGACCTTCGATCGGGCCACACCAAACAGAATGCAAGGTAGGGGCCATGCCCGCAAAGTCATGGATCCCCTTTGGAGTAAGAGTCTTGCGGACGCTCTCGGAGAAGACCTGAGACCCTGCTGAGGAATGCAATTTCGACACTGCGCGGGAAAATCGTTATACCGTCAGAACCCTAGTACGTAGTATGTAGATGGCTTTATAAAGAGATAAACGAACCATGAATGCTCAGCCAATCAACTGCCGCAGCTCGCGCCGCAGAATCTTTCCCGAGGCCGTCTTGGGTACGACCTCCACAAAATGCACTTCGCGCGGCTGCTTGTAGTGGGTCAGCCGGTCAGCGACAAATGCACATAGCTCGTCTTCCATCTTCCTGCATGTGGTAAATCCGTCGCGCAGCGCAATGAACGCCACTGGAACCTCTCCCGCCGCCGCGTCAGGACGCCCCACCACGCCGCACTCCCGCACCGCCGGATGTTCCAGCAGCACCGCTTCCACCTCTGCCGGCGCAACGGGAAATCCCTTGTACTTGATCATCTCCTTGCGCCGGTCCACCACGCGGTAAAAGCCCTCGGCATCGCGAGTAACAATGTCACCCGACCAATACCATCTGTCGCGCAGCACGGCCGCGGTCGCCTCCGGCTCGTTCCAGTAACCCTGCATGAATTGCGGACCGCGCATCACCAGCTCTCCGGCCTCGCCCGTAGGAACTTCAGCAATGCTGCCGGGCGAGACCTCCGGATCGGCTGACCCAACAATGAGACACTCCGTCTGCGCCATAGGATGTCCGACCGAATCCGGCCGGTACAGTTTCGGCTCCAGATAACCACAATGCGTCACCGGCGAAGCTTCCGTCATGCCATATCCCTGGCACACCAGAATGCCCGTCAGCGCAGTGAATCTTCGCGGCAAATCCGGCGCCAGCGGAGCCGCTCCTGACTTCACCCAGTGCACCTTGTGATTCTTCGGAAACTGTCCCGCCTCCGCCGCCAGGCACAGCGCGTTCATCGCCGGAGGCACCAGTGGCATCATGGTGATCGCTTCCTGCGCCATGAGTGAGGTCAGCTGCGCCACGTTGAAGCGCGGCATCAACACCAGCGTCGCCCCCAGAAGCAGCGCCGGATTCAGCATCACATTCAAGCCATAAATGTGATACAGCGGCAGGAAGCAAAGAATGTTGTCGTTGGAGTGAAGGGGAGCAGCGCTCGTCCCCAACAACTGATAAACGTTCGCCACCAGGTTGTAATGCGAAAGCATCACGCCCTTGGGCAGCCCCGTCGTGCCGCTCGAATAAGGCAGCGCCGCCAGAGTGGTGTCCGCCGCCTGATCGGGCCGGGGTAGCATCGCGCCCACCGGCTTCAGCAGATCGGAGAACGGTTCAGCGCCGCTTCCCTGCTGCCGCGTCGTGAAGACGCGCCGCAAGTTCGGCAGCCCAGCAAGATTGATGCCGTCAATATTCGGACCATCGGTGATCAGCAACACAGCGCCAGAATTCCCCAACTGATAGCGCACTTCCCGCTCGCGATACGTTGGATTCAGCAGCGTGGGAATTGCCCCGGCCAAAGTTGCCGCGTGATAAGCGGCGCAGAACTCCCAGGAATTGCAGAGAAAAATGGCAACCACTTCTCCCGGCTTCAATCCAGCCGCAACCAGGCCGCGCGCCAGCGCTTCCACCGTCTCTCCATATTCAGAATAGGTAAGCCGCCGTCCGCAGGAAGTGTCCACCAATGCGGTCTTCGCGGGATGCAGCCGGCAGGAAGCCAGAACGGCATCGTGCATAAAGACGTTGTGGGGATCGGCGTAGAGTTGGGTCCGCAGCACGGCGGGGATGATTGTAGCGGAAAGTACTGGGACTCAGCCGATTGACTCACCCACGGGAAGTCTTTAAGCTGACCTCAGCGCTAGGGGCGCTTCCAGTCCGCGGAAAGGGCCGTGCCCACCCATTTAACCAATCGAAGGCTACGAACCTTCTTTCAGCCTGATCGGCGCGGACTCCAGGCATGCAATGAGAGGAGATTCGTATGTTTCCCGATCCACAAACCGCTCTGCCCCTTCCGCCTCGCCCCAATCTTGAGCAATATAAGAAACTCGCCAAGGAACTGGTGAAAGCCTGCAAGTCTGGCGACCCCGGCGCCACGAGAGACTGGGCCGCCAAATGGATCGAGGCTATCGTCGAGCTGACTGGTTTAACGATCACGCCCCAGCTTCCGGTGCGCGTTGAAGCCTGGATTGAACAAGTCGAAGGATTCGCTCGCCAAAAGTTATCTGGCGCCGAGTCCCCAGCCGCGAAGTGTGCTCTTGCCGATGCACAGTTCGTGATAGCGCGTTCGCATGGGTTCGAGAGCTGGCCCAGATTCGCAAGGCATCTGGAAGAACTTGTGACCACGAATTCCGCCGCCTCACAGTTCGAACTGGCTGCAGACGCAATCGTTTCCGGCGACCTCGCCACTCTGCAGCGCTTGTTGCGGCAGAATCCGGAGTTGATTCGCGCGCATTCGGCGCGTGAGCACGGGGCCACGCTGCTGCATTATGTCTCGGCCAATGGCCTGGAAGGCTATCGCCAAAAGACTCCGAAGAATATCGTGCAGATCGCTGAAACTCTGCTCGAATCAGGTGCTGAAGTCGATGCCAGAGCCGGGGTCTACGGCGGCGGATCGACGGCTCTAAGTCTTGCGGCCACCAGCCTCCACCCCTTGCGTGCCGGTGTGCAGAAAGCGTTGCTTGGGATTCTGCTGGACTACGGAGCAGCATTCGAAAGCGCTCAGAGAGCTCACCCCCTGATCATCGCGTGCCTGGCCAACGGACATCATGGCGCCGCCGTGTTCCTCGCCAGCCGGGGCGCGTCACTCGATCTGGAAGGAGCCGCCGGAGTAGGCCGGCTCGACGTAGTAAAGAGCTTCTTCCATCTGGACGGCGGCCTGAAACTGCCCGCTAACCCGAACCAGCTGCAGCGCGGCTTCCTGTGGGCCTGCGAGTTCGGACGGAACGACGTCGTAGAGTTCTTATTAGACAAGGGTGCAGACCTTCGCGCGCAAGCCGATACCGGACAATCCGGTCTCCACTGGGCCGTAGTCGGTGGACATCTGCTCACGATCGAGCTGCTCCTGAAGCGAGACGCGCCGCTGGAAGAATTAAATGCATACGGCGGCACGGTTCTAGGCCAGGCGCTGTGGTCATTCGTGAACGGCGATCCCGAGATTGATTACGTTCCAATTCTCGATACACTGCTGGATGCTGGCGCAAGAATCGAAGCCGGTTCGCTGGAGTGGCTGGAGAAGCAGGAGAGCCGCTCTGCCGCGGCGAAGTCGCCCATCGCGGAGGTTCTCCGCCGTTATGGAGCAATCACGTAAACCCGGCGCAACATCGCTGGGCTGACTGTAGCCCCATTTACAGCTGAACTAACCCTTCGTATTTCCCGCGTCGCCCAATCGCTTCATTTTGCGGACTGCAGCTGTTGCAGATCGGCCAGCACTTCCTCGCTGTGACCTTGTGGACTCACCTTCAGATACACCTTCTTGATTACGCCCCCGGGATCAATCAGGAAGGTGTTGCGCGCGGCAAGAGTCATCCCGTTGTGATCCATGGTCGAGCCGTATTCCTGCACCACGGTGTGGTTGGGATCGGCTAGCAGTTTGAAGTTCAAGCCTTCTTTTGCGCAGAAACCCTTGTGCGAATCCACGTCGTCCACGCTCACGCCCACGATCACCGCATTCTTCTGCGTGTACTTATCAATGTCGCGCTGGAAGTTGTGCGCCTCGATGGTGCAGCCCGAAGTGAAGTCCTTGGGATAAAAGTAAAGCACAACCCACTTGCCCTTGAACTGATCCAGCGACACCTGCACTCCTTCCTGGTTCGGCAAACTGAAGGCAGGGGCCGGGCTGCCCACGGCGGGAGGCTGAGGCTGATCCGCGGCAACCGCAAAAAGGATAGGCATGAACAGAGCCAGGAAAAGTACGGGGAAGGTTTTCATAACGCTCCTTTAACCTCAGGTGAGAGACCACACGCACAAACAAATGATAAATGACACCCTCAGATTGTTGGCAAGTAGAGTATCGCATGCCGCTTCTTGCGACAGCTAGACGCTCTAGCTGGCCAGCTTGCGCAGAAATTCCCGCTCGTCCATGCGGTACTTGAAGGCTTTGCGCCCATCGATAAATACAACCGGGACGTCGTCGTTGAACTGCCGCCGCAGTTCGTTGTCGCTGTCGACATCCACTTCCTGCCACGTGAACCCGCCGCGACGGGAGAGCTTGGTGAGGCTCTCCTTCACTACCTCGCAAAGATGGCAGCCCTTGCGCGAATAGACCACGACTTGTCGGGACTCCTGCACGGCTGGATTGTAGCTTCCGCTCGGTGCCGATTCCAGTGAGAAATTGCCAAGAAATGTAAAAAAGGTCAGGCAAGAACCGCAGAGCCCCGGCACACCTGCCCGGGGCTCTGATCATTGCCTACGGTTTGCCAAACCAAATCGATTTTCTCGTTTTCCTGCTCTCGATTCAAGAGCAAATGCGGCACGGCAGAGGTGCAGTTCTGAAAAATCAGCGACTCCATCTTTCCGGGCGTCATCCCGAGAGCCGCGTTTTCTCCAGCGGGCCGAGAGCCTGCCCTGAGCTTGCCGAAGGGGATCTCCCCTGGCACACCGCCCTTCTGGCCAAAACGCACCACTACCCGGGGCTCCAGCCAGATGGCGGTCCCGCGGGTCGGTTTGGAGGTAGAATTCCGCCATGCCTAAACACCCCGACCAGCCTCTGCTCGGCAAGGCCTGCCTTATCACCGGTGGCGCCCGGCGTCTGGGACGCGCTTCCGCCCTCGCCTTGGCTCAGGCCGGCGCCGATGTCGCCATCACTTTCCGCACTTCCGCCCGCGAGGCGCAGCAAACCGTCGTCGATCTCTCCAGCTTCGGGGTGCGCGCCTTTGCCCTGCACTGCGACGTCACCGACGAAGCCAGCGTCAAATCCATGATGAACGAGGCCGGACGCGAACTGGGCCGCATCGACATCCTCGTCAACAACGCCGCCAACTACGCCACCGCCGAGTTCGAACGCCTCACGGTTCGCCAGTGGGATGCCATGTTCGCCTCCAACACGCGCGGACCGTTCCTGGTCTCGCGCGAAGCCCTCAAGTGGATGCGACGAAAACGAACCAGATCGAAGCACTCAGACCGATTAGGCTCAGAAAAGATCGAAGCCAAAATCATTCACATGGGCTCGCTCGGCGGCCTGCGTCCCTGGGCCACGCACGCCCATTATTGTTCCTCAAAAGCCGCCTTGCACATGCTTACCAAGGTCATGGCAAAGGCTCTGGCCCCGGAGATCGCCGTCAACGCGGTCGCGCCCGGTATGATCGATCTCGGCGAAAAGTCGGCTGCGGCCTTCATGAGGCGTATGGCCAAGCAGACCCCCATGCAGCGCAACGGCCGCGGCGACGAAATCGCGGCGGCCGTCCTGTTCTTCGCCACCGCCCCGCAGTTCATCACCGGACAAATTCTCGTGGTCGATGGGGGACTCGGTCTCTAACCGATATCGGCTTAGATGTCCTCTCGTGAATGGGTTCGGGAAGGGCACGGCCTTCAGCCGTGCCGTCCGAGTGCGCTTCGGTATTGGGCTTTAGCCCCTGAGGTTCTTCCAAGCGCCGAGTATCTTCTGAGATGGTTTCTTAGCCTTCCGCCGAAGTCGGATCGATCATCCGCTTCACTTCCGAGACGCGGTTCGCCGGAAAGCCCCCCTGCTTAGCATGTTCCCGCACCATCGCTTCATTGGGAGCGATATACACACAATAGATTTTGTCCGGCGTGACATAACTCTCCAGCCACTGAATCTGCGGCCCCAGGCCCTTCAGCACGCCGCAGGATTTTTGCGAAATCGCGAGGATCTGGTCTGGCGTTAAACCTCCCGCACCGGGAATCTCACGCTCGATGACATACTTTGGCATCTCTTCCTCCTTCTGATTTGACGGTCAACCCCAAGCAGCGTGACCGTCGACGCACGATCTTATGCCGCGGAGCAGGAAATAGCCAGACGTCCCGGCGATATCCCCTTCTGTACTATTCCGCCTTCAAGGTATAGTGAGGGCAAATGAAGAAATCCGCGAATTCACTTCCCGGTTCAGAAACCTCCGCTCGCGCTCCCCGCGTCGCCATCGCTATCATGGCCGCCGGCAAAGGCACACGGCTCAAATCGCAGCTTCCCAAAGTCCTGCATGAAGTCGGAGGCAAGCCGCTGCTGGCTCATGTAATCGCCGCGGCTACGAGCGTCGTTCCGCCCTCTGACGTCTTCGCTATAATCGGCCACGAAGCCGGCCGCGTCCGCACGGCAGTCGCCCACACCGGCGTCAACTTCATCCTGCAGGCTGAGCAACGCGGCACTGGCCACGCTCTGATGGTCGCGCAGCCGGCGCTCGCCAACTACGACCACGTCATCGTTCTCTCCGGCGACGCTCCGCAGATCACGCCCCAAACCATCGCTCGCCTGCTCAACTTCCACCTGGACGAGCAGGCCGCCATGACCCTGCTCAGCGCCGACCTCGACCACCCCACCGGCTACGGCCGCGTCATTCGCGCAGGATCAGGAAAGAACCCCCGCAGCGCCGAAGTCCAGGCCATTGTCGAAGAGAAATCTGCCAGCCCGGCCCAGAAAAAGATTCACGAGATTAATGCGGGATTCTATGTCTTCGCGGTGCCGCAATTATTTTCCAACATCAAGAAGATCTCCACTGCCAACCCTCACGGCGAGTTCTACCTCACTGACATGGCCGAGGTCCTGCGCAAGGCGAAGCTACGCGTCGTTGTCTGGAAAACGGAAAACTCCGCTGAAGTTCTCGGCGCCAACACCCGCGCCGAGCTTTCTTTCATCGATCAGCAGATCCGCCGGCGCAAGTGCCAGGAACTCATGGACCAAGGCGTTACCATTTTCTACCCTTCCACCTGCGTGATCGACGACGACGTCGAAATCGCCCCCGACACTGTCATCGAACCGTTCGTCCAGATTCTGGGCAAATCACGCATCGGAGCAAACTGCCGCATCCGCTCCTATTCCGTGATTCGTGATTCCGAGATCGGCGACGGCGTAATGATTCGTCCAGGCTGCATTCTGGAGGAAGCCCGCGTCGCTCCCACCGCCGTTCTCGGCCCCTATTCCCATCTACGCCCCGGCAGCGACATCGGAGAAGGCGCCCACGTCGGCAACTTTGTGGAGACCAAAAAGATCAAGCTGGGCAAGGGCTCTAAAGCCAATCATCTTACGTACCTAGGCGACGCCGAAATCGGCCAGGGCGTCAACATCGGCGCCGGAACCATCACCTGCAACTACGACGGCGTGGCCAAGCACACAACCGTCATCGAAGACGGAGCCTTCATCGGCAGCGACAGCACCCTGGTAGCTCCCGTGCGCGTGGGCAAAGGCGCCTACGTTGCCGCTGCGTCCTGCATCACCAAAGATGTCCCGCAAGACGCCCTGGCCATCGGCCGCGGACAACAAATTGTGAAGGAAGGCTGGGCCCGCGAGAAGCGCGCCGCGAGGAAACCCAAGTAAGTCCACCACGGAGGCACGGAGACACGGAGAAAAAAACCCTGAAACAAGAAAACCCTGGAAAAAGAACAAGGCCAACAAACAAAAAGGCACCAAAACCCGGTTTGGTTTTCTCCGTGTCTCAGTGCCTCCGTGGTAAGTTGTCTTTAGTCTAGTGCGAAAGCGCCGCAAACAGCGGCGAATGCATCAGCGACTGAAACTGCGCATCGCTGTCCTTGAAGTGCATCACAAACTTTTCTCCGTCAGAATCGACCGTAGCCATGTCCATCGCCGCCTTCTCGATGGGCGAAGCGCTGCTTTTCTTGTACATGATCGCCGCCTTCATCACCATGGATAGCGTCCCCGCCGTCACCGAGTCCGAAGTCACAACCGTCAGATCGAAATTCACCCCGCTCGAAAAATCCATGGTGTAGTAGGAACCCAACACCCGCTTCTTGATCGTCTCGTAGTCGGCGACCTTGGCCGCATCGCCCAGCGCCGAGCGCATCATGTTCTGCGTGCCCAACTGGTCCAGAATGCTCCAGAAAGGCGCTGAATCCACGTCCGACATCATGTCAGCCATTGTGGAGTTCGTGTCCAGGCTCAAGGTCTGCCCATCGCGCGTATCCAGCGTCATCTTGACCGCCGAAGGTTCGCCGAACAGCAGCGTGTCAGGGTCGAGAAATGTCATCACGAAGCCGCCGTCCATGGGATAGAGATCCGTCGTGTGGTACTTCGTGGGCTTGATCTTCATTACAACCATCTTCTTCAGCACCGCCTTCATGTTGAACGGCCCGGTGGCGATACCAACGGTCCTGATTCCCTGCTTGGCAGTGCGGAACGAGGGCAGAGAGAGTGTGTCGATATCTTTATCGGGATTGATACCCACTCCCTTCAGCGCGCCCTCGAACTCCTGCAGGCTCTCTTGTGCCTGCATGAGTTGTTGTTTCAGCGCGGTCGCGGTCGGCGAATCTCTCAACGCCCGGTAATCCACCGAAATCAACTGCTGCAGTTCCGCGGGCACCACGGCGCGCGCCGACGAACCCAGCGGCATGGCATTCGCCATGCCCACCAAAAACACGGCCATCATCACCGAGCCCAGACAAGCCTTGAACATTTTCATAACTGCCTCAGTCCTCATTAAGCTTTTCTTAAACAATGACCCCACAAACAATGAACCGATAAATAATGAACGGGAATTCCCCAGCGTCTTGCAATTGGATGCGACTTCTGGCCTTCCCGTTACTTCGGTCCCCTTATTCTAAGCCAACGGACCGATTCCCCCATCAACCAAAGGTGCTGGCCCAGTGATCAATTTGGAACAGTTTTGTCTCCCCGGCGACGGTATTTTACTGTGCGTGAGTGCAAATCACTGTAAGATTGTCCCTGTCCCGCTACGTACCGCTACCCGCACGATCTCTTTTCCTCGCGGCGAGATGCAACTCAGGCTCCTCGACACCCTATGAAAATCCTACTGTACAACCCCGACAACGGGGTCACGCGCAACTTTATGCCTCACCTCTGGATGTTCCTGCTACAGTCTCTAACCCCGCCCGGCCATGAAGTTGTGCTGATCGATGGTAATGCCCAGCCCATGGATGAAGCCGGTATCGCCCGCTACGTGCTCGAACAACAGATTGATCTGGTCGGCATCGGCGCCATGACCCGCATGATCGCCAAGGCCTACCGCATGGCAGACGCCGTTCGCGCCGTGGGCGTCCCCGTGGTAATGGGCGGCCCTCACGTCACCGAAATGGCTGACGAGGCCCTCGGCCGCGACGGCGGTCCGCGCCACGCCGATGCCGTGGCTCTCGGCGAAGCCGACGATACCTGGCCGCGCATTGTAGAAGATGCCGCCCGCGGCCAGTTGAAAGATATCTACGCCCCGCTCGATGCCGCCGGCAAGGAACTCAAGCCGTCGCTCAAGCAATACCCCATAATCCCCTGGGACACCATCGATCTCCGGCAGTTCAATCTCATCCCCAAGTCGGCCAAACGATGGCTGCAGAAGATCGGCGACGGCTGGGGAACGTTCCGCATCGTTCCCGTCGAGTCGGGACGAGGCTGTCCCTACGGCTGCGAATTCTGCACCGTAACCGGATTCTTCGGCGACTCCATCCGCTTTCGCACCAACGAAAGCGTGGTCAACGAACTCTTGCTCCTGAAAGCCCGGGCTCGCAAGGAGCGTGGCCAGATGGCTGTCTTTTTTATCGACGACAACTTCGCCATCAACCTCAAGCGCACCAAGTCTCTGCTGCGTGACATCATCGCCGCCGGCGCGCAGGTGCATTGGGTCGCCCAGATCAGCGCCAACCTTCTGCGCGATCAGGAACTTGTCGATCTCATCGCCGCCTCCGGCGGCAAATGGATCTTCATCGGCATGGAGTCGATCGATCCCACCAACCTGAAAGACGTCAACAAAGGCTTCAACAAACCGGAAGAGTATGCCGCCGTGCTCGAGCGCCTGGCGCAACGCAACGTCTATGCCATCACGTCCTTCATCTTCGGCATGGATAACGACACCGTGGGCGCAGCCGAACGCACGCTAGCGCAGGTGCGGACCTGGCCACCGGGCCTGCCGATTTTCGGTCTGCTCACTCCCTTGCCGGGAACTCCGCTTTATAAGCGCCTCGACGTAGCTGGCCGCTTAACCCGCCCCAAGCACTGGCAGGAGTTCATCCCCTTCGCCATGGCGCACACCCCGCTGAAGATGACCATCGAAGAAGCCCATGCCGAAGTGAAATACGGCTGGTCCCATGCCTACGGCCCCGAAGCCATCGCCCAGGCCGTGGATTCGCTCGCCGATCAACCGCTCGGCTATCGCATCAACATTTTGCTCGCGCGCCTGTGCTTCCGCGGAATCTATTTCCCCATGCTGGGCCGCTTTGCCTGGTGGAAAGTAATCTCGGAGAACCGTCAAACCATCTTCAAGCTGACCAGGCAAGGATTCGCAAGGTGGGGTATGTCCCGACCCAAACCAGAGCCAGCCCCAGCCCCCGTCTCGGGAGATTAGCGCCCCGCACCACCCCGTCCCGGGCAGTGGCTCAGTTTGCCCTTATTCCGACGGCGTCATCCCGAAGCCCCGCGTTTTCTCCAAGCGGGGCGAGGGATCTCCCGCAAGTTTCAAACTGACCCACTACCTCGTCCCGCCAGAAAATTGACAACCGTCCCACCCCTCTGTTTCTATCGGAGGAACCTTGCCACAAAATGGCTCGGCCAATCGCTTACCCTCGAAACACTTCGAGGACACACCTGAGGACTTCGGCATGCTGGCTGGCATTCGCACCCGTGACCTCCGCAAGATCTACACCTCACCGCCTCCGATGGCTTCCGGCGGCGGCTTCGGTTTCGGCCCAGCGCGCGGCAAGAAAAACAAGCAGCCCAAGCCAGAGATCGTTGCACTCGACGGCCTGTCTCTCGAAATTTCACCGGGAGAGATTTTCGGTCTGCTCGGCCCCAACGGCGCCGGCAAGTCGACCACGGTAGGAATCCTCACCACCCGCGTGCGGCCAACCGGCGGTCAGGCATGGATCGGCGATCTTGACGTTTGGAACGAACAAGTCCCAGTCAAGCGACTGATTGGAGTGGTTCAGCAGCGTCCCAACCTGGACTTCGCTCTCACCGCGCGCGAGATTCTGCTTTTCCACGGCGCCTATTTTGGTCTCGATTCCCAGACGCGAGCCGAACGCGCCGATGCCCTGCTTGACCGCTTCAAACTCCGCGACCGCGCCGATCAGATGGTGCGCGGATTCTCCGGCGGCATGATGCAACGCCTCTCCATCGCCCGCGCCATGATGCACGATCCCCAGGTACTGTTTCTGGACGAGCCCAGCGCCGGCCTCGACCCGCAAACTCGATTGCTGCTCTGGGAAATCATTCGGGAATACAACCAGCGCGGCAAAACCATTCTTCTCACCACCCACAACATGGAAGAGGCTGACACTCTGTGCCAGCGCCTCGCCATCATCGATCACGGACGCAACATCGCCCTCGGCACTCCCAGCGATCTGAAGGCGTCGGTTCCGGGTGGGTACCTCCTGCGCCTGCGCTTCGGCCAGCAATCCCCCGAATTGCTGCAACGTCTTCAGGCCTTGGCCGGAGTCAGGGAGGTCCGCGCCAACGACAAAGATAACAACTCCGCCGACATCTATGCTGACCGCGGAGGTCCTCTGGTCTCTGAAATTGCTAATCTTGCCTCCAGCGCCAACCTTGAGTTGTGCGATGTCCACATCTCCGAACCCAGCCTGGAGAATCTTTTCTTGCACCACACCGGAAGGAGTTTGCGCGATTGAACTGGAAAACTTTTCTAGCCTTGCTCGGCCGCGATGCTCACGTCGCCCGCCGCAACTTCATTCCACTGCTACTGCAAACCTTCCTGCAGCCCATGATGTTCGTCTTCATCTTCGGACGTGTGATGGTGAGCAGCGGCTACATGCCCGCCGCCTACAAGAGTCTTCTGTTGCCCGGAATCATGGCCATCAGCATGGTCTTCACCGGCGTGTGGGCAGTCGCCATGCCGTTGATCGCGGAATTTCAGTTCACGCGCGAGATCGAAGACCGCCTGCTAGCGCCCATGGAAATTTCCTGGCTGGCCGTGGAGAAGGTAATCTTCGGCACCATGCAGGCTCTGCTCGCCGGACTGGTGGTGATTCCGGCAGCCTGGCTCTTGCTGCGCCCGGGCGTGGATTTGAACCTGCACTCGCCCCTCACCTTCGCCTGCGTCACGCTGCTGGTAGCGCTTTTCTCAGCCTGTGGCGGTCTGGCCCTGGGTTGCAGCATGAACCAGGCTCACATCGGTCTGATGTTCAGCATGGTCCTGACCCCCATGATTTTTTTCGGCTGCACGTATTACCCCTGGAGTGCATTGGCCCACTTCCCCATCCTCCAGAAAGTCGTCCTTATCAATCCCCTGGTTTACGCGAGCGAGGGCCTGCGTGGGACGCTCGTGCCCCAGTTCCCTCACCTGCCGGTAGCCGGCGTACTGATTGCGTTGACTTTCTTTGACGCACTATTCCTGGCAACCGGTCTTCGGCAGTTTCACCGCAAAGCCGTCAGTTAGGTTTACATCGACCGACTTCAGTCGTCATCAGGATCGCTGGCAGGAGTCACGATTGCGGCGGCCACGCAGGCGGCGGTGTTGGCCGGCGGCGTGATGGTCTGAAACACAATCGGGGTCTGGGCAAAATTGAAAATGTCTGAGAGATCGTCGGCCGGAACATCCGCGTAGCCCAGCGACGGCAGCTTAAAGTTCGTCTCAATAAACTTCAAAATACTTCCAAAGTCATGCGTCGCGTGTGAGATGTAAGCCGGCTTCGCGTAAGGCGACATCACAACCATAGGCACGCGAAATCCATACAGGTAGCCTGATCCCCAACTGCTGCCGTTGCTGATCACCGCCGGCGGAACATGGTCGTACCAACCTCCCCAGTCGTCCCAGGAAAGAATGATCACAGTGTTCGACCAATACGAGCTGTTGCCAATGGCGTTCACGACCGTCGTTACCCAGGATGGCCCGCACCCCGTGTTGCTGAGAGCGTGATCCGAATCCTGGCCAGTGGGAATCACCCAGCTCACCTGCGGAAGTTGATTGTTTGCGATGTCGGTGAGTATCTGGGCATTGCTCTGGTTTTGGTTGACCACAACCTTCGGGTCCGTGCCGGAATAATCCGATCCGACACAGGCGGTGGCATTGGGCGGCGTAGCGTTCGGTCCGCACATGTGCTGAATCGCGTTGGGGGCAGTCCAGATGGAGCCAGGCGAGGGCGCGTAATAGCGCCACGTAATGTTGGCCGTGTCCAGCAAGTCAGTCAGCGTCGGATGCTCGAAGCAGGGATAAATCGCGGCGTTGCTGGTCTCGCTGCCCAGGGGATCGATCAACTTAACCACCTCTGCCGGGGGAGCGATACAACCTGCGTTACCGCCATCACCACCTCCTGAAGGGTTTTCTGAGGCAAACAGGTTGCTGGTCGCCGTAGGCGCTGAAGTGCCAGAAATAATGAACTGGTGCGCGGGAAAACTTGGTCCTTCGTTGGTCTGGAACATCTGGTCGGCAAAAGTATACTGCGCGGCCATGGTCAAATAAGGTTGCACGTCAGCCGGATTCACATACATGAATTGCGGGTTCGCGGGTGGGCAACCGGTAGCTCCCGCCTGACACGCAATTGGAATCTTATCGGCGCCGTCCATCGCACATACCCCAGTCGACGCGTTCATGTCGCACATGTCCACAAACGCGCTGTGGGCGTGGCTCAGGTCGTATAAATCGGGGTTGCTGCCGGCCGTGCCCAGGTCAATCTGGCTTAGAGGGATCGTCTGCCCCGTCGAGTTCACTCCCGAACTGGCGATGTTGTACTGCGACGCGGACGGGCTAATGCTGTTGCAGGAGCTGCTGCTGCCGTTCGGCGGAAGACACAGTCCCTGAAACAGATTGTCCGGCGTGCGGTTCTCCTGGAAGATGATCACTACGTGCTGGATCTTCGCCCCCGGCGGCATGGCCGTACTGATTCCGCCGCAACCGTTCAGGCTAAGTAGAAATGCACTGACACAAAGCAGCAGGATTGACACCGATAACCATGCTGAGCGACTCATGGGGGGATCCTCGTGCGAAGCGGCGCAGTTTCTCTAAACTAAGACGCCTGAACCCCACTGTCGAGTTTTCCACTCGGTCAGCACGAAATTAAGTAACGGCATCCCGGAGGCAACTCCTCCCTGCCGCTACTCCGTTCCACCCTTCAATCTCTTTTAGTCGTCATCCGGATCGTTGGGACTGGCGTCAGTGGCGCAGCTGGGGTTGCTGGTCGGCAGCGCGAAGGTCGAGAACACATTCGGGGTCTGGGAGAAATTGAAAATGTCTGAGAGATCGTCGAGCGCGTTTGCATCCGCGTAGCCCAGCGACGGCAGATTAAAGTTCGTCTCGACATACTTCAAAATACTTCCGAAGTCGTGATTCACCTTCGAGATATAGGCCGGCTTGGCGTAAGGCGACATCACAACCAGGGGCACGCGGAATCCGTACACATATCCACAACCCCACTCTGAGCAGTTTATTTGCACCTGCGGCGGTGGGACATGGTCGTACCAGCCTCCCCAATCGTCCCATGTAAGAATGACGACGGTGTTCGACCAGTACTGGCTACCGCCAATGGCATCCACAATCGAGGTAATCCAGTACGGACCGCACCCGTCATTGCTCTTGGCGTGGTCGGAATCATCGCCCGTGGGAATCACCCAGCTCACCTGCTGCAACTGACCGCCGCTGATGTCGCTGAGGATCTGGGCGTTACTCTGGCTTTGGTTGAGGACGACCTTGGGTTCAGCCGCGGTGTAATCCGCTCCCGAACACGAAGTCGCATTCGGCGCTGCCGGGCTGGGAACGCACATATGCTGGATCGCGGTGGGAGCGGTCCAGATGCTGCCAGCCGAAGGCGCATAGTAACGCCAGCTTATGCCCGCGTTGTCCAGCGAATCGGTAAGCGTGGGGTGCTCGTTGCAAAGCTGGCCGGTTGTGTTATCAAGGACTGTTTCCACTCCACTGGGGTCGATCTCGGTATTCGTGACGGTCGAGGCTGCCAAACAGCCGGCGTTCGCAGTTTCTGGCAGAACATTTTCCGAAACAAAATCAACGCTGCCCACCGATGGCGCCGAAGTTCCCGAGAGAATAAACTGGTGCGCCGGAAAGCTTGGCCCTTCGTTGGTCTGAAACATGTGATCGCCGAAGCTGTAGGCCCGCGCCATTTGCAGATAAGGCGCCACGTCACCGGGAGCCACATAATAGAATTCCGGATTCGCCGGCGGAGGACAATTCACGTCCCCGGTGGTGCACGAGGTCGGAGTCAGGGCAGCGCCATCCATCTGGCATACCCCGGTGGTCGTGTTCAGATCGCACAAGTCCAGAAAGGCATTATGGGCATGGCTAATATCGTAGTTGTCCGGGTTGTTGGCCACTCCAATCGTGCCCAGGTCGATCACGCCGGGCTGGGTCACACCGCCGGAAACCTGATTGTTGAGCCAGTTGCTGGTTTGAATCTCGTATTGCGTCGGTGCTGCATTGGTGGCGCACGCGCTCGGCGACCCGTAGGGCGAAAGGCACAGTCCCTGAAATAAATTGTCGGGCGTGCGGTTCTCCTGAAAAAGGATCACCACATGCTGGATAACCGACGCCATGGTGAGGCTCAGCGCCTGCGCACCGTTGCTAGGAGCCGAACTACTGGCATCACTTCCGGTAACGGTGATGGCAGCGCTGGCGTCCGGAGTACCGGTCGCCGTCGAGACTGTCAGCATCGACGTTCCCGCGGATGTGCCTGTAATCACGACAGGAGACACGCTGAAGGCGCAGGTCGGAGCCGGGGTCGCGCCCGTGATGCTGCTACACGAGAGATTAACGCTACCGGTATAACCATTGACCGGCGTCACAGTGATGGTGGATTTGGACACGCCCCCAGAGGTCACGGAAGCCGGAGTCAACGCCGTGGCGCTAAGCGTATAGCTGGAGGGTGGGCCTACGATAACCGACGGCGACGACCCTCCGCAAGCGCCAAGACCAAGCAGCAGCGCGCCCACCAAAGCAACAGCACCATAGAGAAAGAACCGAGGAAGACGAATCATCCGCATGTCCGTTGATGGGCGAGCTTCCCCATCCCTCACAACAACCCTGCGGTGGGATTTTCCACTCGCCGGCATAAAAATTATCTAGGGTCACCGACGGAAAAAGCCTGGAAGGCGGCTTCGCGTCCGTTTTCGCCAGCCAAATTATGCCCTTACCGCCTCCGCCCTCTTCCGCACCCCCGCCGCGAATCCCTGATCCTTCAACGAAGCCAGATTAATCTCCACATTGGCCAACGCCCCGGTAATCGCCGCCCGAGCCAGTGCCTCGGCGGTAATCAAGTCTGACTTCATATTAGGATTGCTGATGGCAACCAGGCTCTGCGTAATCTGTGCAACTTCATGCGCCTTCTCGGCCACGCCCAGCGGAACCCCGGTCGCCAGCTTCAAACCGGCATCGATCAAAGCATCCCCATTCCCGGGATCAGTCTTGGCCAGCTTATAAGCCTTCATCACCGCATCGTAAGCCGCAGCGTCAGCATCGACGGCAGCCTTAAGCTCCTCCCGCAACGGCCCCAGCCGCCCGATCGCCGCGCTCAACTGCGCCTCATATCGCAGATAAGCCTTCTTCCCTCGCGACATCGAAGCCACCATCGCAGCCAGCCCGGCTGCCATAGCACCCGCCGCCGCGGCAGCACTCCCACCACCCGGCGTAGCCGTAGCAGCGGCCAGCTGTTCGACAAACGGCTCAACCCCGGCCCGCAGCCCGCCGACAGCCGCCTTCCCGCTCATCACCGCCGCCAGCCGGTTTTCCAGAATCAAAGACGAATCAAAATTCTCCACCTGCAGAAACCATTCCGCAGCCGCTTCCAGAGCCTTCTTCGGAATCAGTCCCACAATCTCGCTCGAAACCGGTGCAACTCCATACCGCGCCGCCTCGCGCTTCACCATTTCAAACACGCGATGCACCGGCGTCTGCTCAAAATCCGTAAGATTCATCGAGACCTGCGCCAGCCCTCGCACCAGAAATCCCGCGCCCTTCACAAACCGCATCCCGCCGTTAGAAAACCGCACAGCCTTCGCTATCTTCTTCGCAATCTCGACATCGCCAGTATTCAGAAACACGTTATAAGCAATCAAAAACTTCCGCGCTCCCACCACCGTCGCACCCGCCGTCGGATGCACCCGAGCCTCGCCAAAATCAGGCTTCCGCACCGCATTCGTAGCAATCTCCGCCCGTATCCCCTCAAACTGCCCGCGCCGGATGTTCTCCAGATTCTGCCGCTCCGGCGTCACCGCCGCCGCCTCATACAAATAAACCGGAATCTGAAACCGCTTCCAGATTTCCGCCCCAACATGCCGCGCCATGGCCACGCAATCTTCAATCGTCACCCCATCAATCGGAATGAACGGCACCACATCGGCCGCGCCCATCCGCGGATGCGCCCCCTTATGCCCATTCAGATCGATCAACTCCGCGGCCTTCCCCACCCCGCGAATCGCCGCCTCCTGAATCGCCTCCCGCTCGCCCACCAGCGTAATCACGCACCGGTTATGATCCGCGTCCATCTCGCGGTCCAGCAGATACACGCCATCCACCTTCATGGCGTCGACAATGGCATCAACTTTGGATTTATCCCGGCCCTCGGAGAAATTAGGAACGCATTCCACCAGCGTAGACATAGGTCAGAAGAATATCCGGGTTACAGCCAAATTGTCATCCCAAGCGGAGAGCACCGTAGTGGCTGAATTCAGCCACTACCGGAGAGCACAAGGCGATCCTAACCGATCCGGGCACGGACTCATGTGGGGAGAGTCTCATGCGGGGAGAGTCTCATGTGGGCAGAGTCTCATGTGGGGACGGACGCATTCGTCCGTCCTGCGAGCGAAGCGAGCCAAGCGAACCTTATCTCATTCCGACCGGGCCCTAAGCTAGAGCTTTGTCATTCCGAACCGGGCCCTAAGCTAACCTTTGCCATTCCGAACCGGGCTCAAAGCTAACCTTTGTCATTCCGAACCGGGCTCAAAGCCCGGTGAGGAACCTGCTTTTAAGGCAGCGCCCCAGCGCTCGCCTCCTTATCCCAGAGGCAAAAGCTACCGACCCCGCCAGAACCTCCCCACGCCCACCCGAACCTGCACCGTATTCAGCCCCGGATTCGGCGTAGCCAGCCCCGCATTCGATATATGCAAATACCACAACTCCAAACTCCAGTTATATTTCTCCCCCAGGATGTGCGTCCCCAAAGCCGCGCTGGGACTGAAGTTCACTGTATTCGTATAAGTAGGAACGTTATGATCGGTAAATAAGACCCCACCGCCCAGCTCAAAATAAGGCGAGAACCTCCCTCGCCGCTCAAAATTCCATTTCAACCCCAGCGGATTGAATCCCACCCCATAAGCCGTATTCGCCGGCTGAAAAATCAAATAAGCCGGCACCGCATCGACGGTGTACTCAAAATTCCCCCGCAAAAATCCCGGACCATGCTCCCCCGTAATCACCCACCCGTAGCGCAATGCCGCATCAAAGATCCCGGTGTGCTGGGTCCCGCCGGGCACCGAATGCCCACCCGCGGCCCAAACCTGCACCTCATGCCCACCCTCTTCCGGACCAGGCCCATCCTGCCCAAACCCCACCCCCGCCGCCAGAATGATGAGGAGGAAAACGGAGAAAGAGGAAACCAAGGCACCCCGCCAATTTGTTCGCATCATGGTTTACGAGGTTGCCCGACTATCATGCTTTTTGCAAGCCGTGCAGTAGAAAATGCGCCCCGTGTCAAAGATTTTCCGCCGCTATTCTTTCTTGGCACTCCGCCGTTTAGCAGCTGCCTCTTCGACCATCTCCCGACGGCTCTCAGGGCTAACCTCTTCCGCGCGAATCTCCTCATCCGTCAGCGCGCGCTCGCGCCCTCGGGCAAAGGCCTCCGGATTTTTGCCGCGCATGGCTCCAATAGCCTCTTCCACCGCCTTAAATGAGTTCTCGAACTCCTTACGTTTCGCAATTCTGCTGGATCGTTTCGGCATGATGTCATCATGCCACAAGCGGATAGTGGATGCTCCGCCAGATTCGGTGGGAGCAATGCCGAAGCGTGGAATTACCACTTATTTCGCCAACAGGCCATGGTTGTGGTCATAGCTGATCACCCGCGTAACCTTCCATTCGCCGTCCTTGTTCTGCCACAGCGTCACAAACTTGGCGTCCCCCATACCATCCTGCGGTCTCCCAGGATGATGGAAGCGGTGTATCCCGATCTCTACTGCTCCGTACCCCTTCAGTGGATAGACCTCCAGGGTCTCCGGCAGCAGCGCCCGCTCGACTTTTCCACAGATGTTCTGCTTAATGGCAGCGAGAAATGGTCCCTTCCCAACCGACAACCCTGTCTGATCGTGATAAAACTCCAGGTCGTCGGCCACCATCGCACCCAGCGTATTCAGATCGCAGTGGTTATACGCGTCGAAGAGCTTGGTATCTAAGGCCTGTATTGTTTTAAAAAGAGGGTCTGGCTGCGCCCCGGATTGGGCATTTGCAAGCGCGCATGCAAGGGTCGGAAGGACTAGCAGCAAAAGCCGAAGCCATCTGTTCATGTTCAGAAACACTCCTCGCGAGGATCGACTCCAGGCTCGTATACGCTTCTCACCTTGCCGTTGTTCCACGAACGACTGTGTCGGCCTGCTCGGCCACAGGCGCCCCTTGACAACCCCGTTCTAATCTCCTTATAATTAGCACTCGATAGGCGAGACTGCTAACAGCACTCCCTAACCCATAACAATTCATAGGCTTACAAACATCAACCTCAACGATCCAACCTTGAAAGGAGTCACACCCATGGCAAAATTCAGCCCACTACATGACCGCATTCTGGTCCGTCGCGTGGAAGAAGCGTCCACCACCCGAGGCGGCATCATCATCCCAGACAGCGCCAAAGACAAGCCGCAGGAAGGCGAAGTCATTTCCACCGGCAAAGGCCGCACCAACGACGAAGGGAAAACTTTCCCCTTGGCCGTGAAAGAAGGCGACCGCATCCTGTTCGGCAAGTACTCCGGCACCGAAATCAAGATCGATGGCGAAGACTACATCATCATGAAAGAAGAAGAAGTCCTCGGAGTCCTAACCGGCGCCGCCAACTCAGCCAAGAAAGAACTAGCCGGCGCCCGCAAGTAGTCTTGCGGAAATAACGTTTGTCATCCTGAGCGCGCACTTTGCGCGAAGGATCTCAATCTGATCCGCGCTCTCAGTTCATAGGCTTTAACTGAGAACTGAGAACCGGGAACTGAGAACTAGTTTCTCAACAATTCATTTAGGAGAAAAGAATCATGGCAAAACAAATCGTTCACGGCGAAGAGTCCCGCCAGGCAATCCTGCGCGGCGTCAACCTTCTAGCCGACGCAGTCAAAGTAACTCTCGGCCCCAAAGGCCGCAACGTAGTAATCGAAAAGAAATTCGGTTCGCCCACCATCACCAAAGACGGCGTAACCGTAGCCAAAGAAATCGAACTCAAGGACGGCCTCGAGAACATGGGCGCCCAAATGGTTCGCGAAGTAGCCAGCAAGACCTCCGACGTAGCCGGCGACGGCACCACGACAGCAACAGTCCTGGCCCAGGCAATCTACCGCGAAGGCGTAAAGACAGTAGCAGCCGGTGCCAACCCAATGGCGATGAAGCGCGGTATCGAGAAAGCTGTTTCTCTCGTTTGCGGCGCCTTCGACAAAAAGACCGGCGAACGAGCCAAAGGCGAACTAGACAAGTTCTCCAAGCCCGTCTCCGGCGAAATGATAGCCCAAGTAGGCACCATCAGCGCGAATAACGATGAGACTATTGGGCACATTATTGCTGAGGCTATGAAGAAGGTCGGCAAGGATGGCGTCATTACCGTTGAGGAGTCTAAGACTCTCGAGACCCAGCTTGAAGTGGTTGAGGGCATGCAGTTTGACCGCGGGTATCTGTCTCCTTACTTTGTTACTGATCCGGAGCGGATGGAAGTTGCTATTGAGAATGCTTACATTCTGATCAACGAGAAGAAGATCAGCTCGATGAAGGATCTGCTGCCTTTGCTGGAGCAGATTGCCAAGAGCGGCAAGCCGTTGTTGATTATTGCTGAGGACGTTGAGGGCGAAGCGCTGGCTACTCTCGTCGTCAACAAGCTGCGTGGCACGCTGCAAGTTGCGGCCGTTAAGGCTCCGGGCTTCGGCGATCGGCGCAAGGCTATGCTGCAGGATATCGCGATCCTCACGGGTGGCAAGGCCATCACGGAAGATCTCGGCATCAAGCTGGAGAACGTGCAGATCAGCGATCTCGGGCAGGTCAAGAAGATCACCATCGACAAGGACAACACGACCCTGGTCGAAGGCAAAGGCAAGCACTCGGAGATTGAAGGCCGCGTGCGCGAGATTCGCAGCCAGATCGACAAGACCACCAGCGACTACGACCGCGAGAAGTTGCAGGAGCGGTTGGCCAAGCTGGTCGGTGGCGTAGCCGTCATCAAAGTCGGCGCCGCAACCGAAACCGAAATGAAGGAAAAGAAAGCCCGCGTCGAAGACGCCATGCATGCGACTCGCGCAGCCGTGGAAGAAGGAATTGTCCCGGGCGGCGGAGTGGCACTGGCGCGTTGCGTCGCGGCACTCGACAAGCTGAAGCTCGAAGGGGATGAGCAGATCGGTGTCAACATCGTGAAGCGCGCCCTGCAGGAGCCGATGCGGCAGATCGTCGAGAACGCCGGAGAAGAAGGCGCGGTCGTTCTTGGTAAGGTGCTCGACTCCAAGGACTCGAACTACGGCTTCAACGCCCTGACTAACGAGTATGAGGATCTGGTCAAGGCAGGCGTGCTCGATCCCACGAAGGTGGTGCGCACTGCACTGACCAACGCTGGTTCGATTGCGTCGTTGATGCTGACCACGGAAGCCCTGGTCGCGGAGATTCCGGAAAAGAAGGAAGCTCCCGCGGGCGGCGGACACGGTGGCGGCGGCGGCATGGACGGAATGTACTAAGAGGCAGCTATCAGCTTTCAGCTGTCAGTAAAGTCAAAGGCCCTGCTCGCGAGAGTAGGGCCTTTTTTTTGGTCCGATTCGGGAACGGGTGTTAGTTTTTTCTTAGCGATGTTGATCTGGGGTGCTGGCGCGTCGCTAGAATTTACCTGTGCGGGCGGCGTTTAGGAGGGCATTGCCAGTGGGTACTGGACACCGTTCGCCAAACGGTTGAGTGGCTTTTCAGCCACTAGGGTTCGACTCCCTTGCCCTCCTCGGGTCACTCGACCTGCACTAAATGTGCTTGACTAGGCGCTACATTGACTTATCATAGTAAGTGTTTGGCGAACGGTGTTTGGTATCTACGAGCCCCGAGCGATGCTCGGGGCTTGGCTTTTTGGGCGAGGCATGGAATGAGTTTTTCGGCATGGGCCGCTTAGCGCGTCGTCGGTGGATCGCACGTCCGGCACGCGCTGATCTGCCTCACCGGGGCCACACTTAAGTTTTGTCGTAAGGCGCGTTGCATCTGGACATTTGTGGACGTGAGCGCGAGAATTTAATTGTAGGGTGCGAACCTGGTCGTTTCGACTAGGCTGAGTTTAGGGCGGCCGCCATGGCCGCCCTTTCTGTTTGTCTCCGGGAAACGTCCCGTCTGTCCCCAGATTACCGAGTTCTTCCCTGATGAAGTTGAGGGCTACCTGAAAACGTTCAAGAACCGTGCCGGCAGGTTTCTGATCGGAGGGCATGTAATCGGATATGAGCTAAATCTTGAGAATACGGATGACGGGCGTGTAGTCGTGCAGGTGGTGCAAATTGTGCGCTAGTGGCGGAGCTGCTCCTGGCGGCTACAATCCTGTGCCGCGATTCACAGCTAGGCAGTGGCAATCTCAGGCGAGATTCTGGAAGAATTTCCTCTCCGACAACCCACTCGTAAAGTGGTCAATCGTGGCGGCAGGGGTCGGGGGATTGCTTGAAGGATTGCACATTCTCTGGCTGGCATTCGTGTGGGTTTGCGGACGGGTGTGAACCCCCGACCAGAATCACTCACTTCATTGCGGGCTTGCCAGCTTCTTTCAGTTTCTGGTCGAGCGCATCTCTTTTCTTCTGACGCTGCGCGGGACGGACAAAGTAGAAGTCGAACAAATCTTCGAGCACGTCCAGAGTCCACTCCGCTTCGCCAACTTCCACATCCAAAATCTCGCCTGACTGCGTACTCTTCATAGGATGCGCTCCGAAGTTGCCGACATTTCGGATGGCATCGATTGACTCGGTCAGATCAGAAGGTAGTTTGCCACTATCAATAACTGCCTGAATCTCATCGGCCAAATTGCCACTCTTTGTCTTGATACCCGCATGGTCACGAAGAAGATTCTGCAAACAGCGCCTTCCAAGTGCAGCCGCAGCTTTGGCGCTATCAGGAAGTACGAGGCATGCCTCCGCGTAGTCGACAGAGAATTGCGGCGGCACCTCGACGGGACAAGATGGCCGGTTACTGCCTTTTGGGAGAACAAGACTTTCTTTCTTCAGCGCCAAGAGGCCTGCAAACCGCCCTAGTTGCTGAGGGACAACTCCTCCTTGCACCTGAGTGCCGTTTTGCAGCGTCAACGATATTCTTCGGCAGGCCGGGCAAGTACGCTTGACAATGGCCAAAGCCCGTCCACGTCATTGGCGATATAGATAGGCTCAGGATTATCGTGGAATGCGACGAGGCAGTGCGGACATTTCACAGGAGAATTGTAGCTGCTACCTGCCGGAAATCCTAGATTCGTAAACTCGCCGGAAACAATTTTTAGCCGCACCTTCGTCCGTCGCTTCCTTACCCACGGCTTGCGCCCCTTCGGCTTCGCTCAGGGCAGGCTGTGGGCTGCATTCTTGCGCCGCTTCGCGGCTGATATTAGGCGGCGACGCGGCCGACGTCCCTCAGCGGCTGAAGCCGACTGGTTCTGGAGTGCTTCTTTGTCGCAGGCCTGGAAGGCCTGCTCCACCCTTCTTTTATCGCGGCGCTGACGCGCTGCGTCGGCCAAGATCGGTCCTTCCGGCCCCAACCAATCCTCTCGAATTTCGTTGACCCTGGGGTGGGGGAGTGGGACAATTTAAGTGTCGTTGCGAAATGTGGCGATAGCAGCCTCTGCGGGAGTGATTCCCGGCGGGGGCTTTTGTGTTTTGGGCGGGATTCGTGGCGGCGGCTTAACAGCAGGTTCCTCACCGGGCTTTCGCCCGATTCGGAATGACAAAGCTTAGCTTTCGCCCGGTTCGGAATGACAAAAGCTTAGCTTTTCGCCCGGTTCGGAATGACAAAAGCTTAGCTTTCCGCCCGGTTCGGAATGACAAAAGCTTATAGAGAGAAGGCAGGGGTGGTGGTTATGAGTGTTTTGGTCGGGGATTTGATGGCTGCGGCGGATGAGGGGTATGGGTCGGGTGGGGAGGGGGAGGAGCCTCGGAGGAAATCGTGGAGAATCCAGAAAGGGCTTCCGCCTAAGCGGATGGGGGAGCTTTCGGAGCTGGATTTCTTGCGGAAGGCTATGGGGATGGGGATGATTGTTTCTAAGCCTTGGGGAGACAGCTACCGGTATGACTTTGTTTGCGATGCGAATGGGAAGTTGTGGAGGACGCAGGTGCGGTCTACAGAGGAGCGGTTTGGGGCTCGGGGATATGCGGTGCATGCGTCGGTTTATGTGGGGCGGAAGATTGTGGGGCTGACTAAGAAAGATATTGACGTGCTGATTGGTTACATTGTTTCGCGGGATATCTGGTATGTGGTGCCGGTGGAGGCGTTTGTTCCGCGGAAGAATTTGTGGTTCTATCCGGATGGGAGCAAGAAGGGAGCTATGTTTGAGAAGTGGCGGGAGGCCTGGTGGGTGATGATGGGGAGGAAGCGGCGGACGAAATCGTGATTGCTGGTCGGCTTCAGGAGCCTACCTCAGCGGCTGAAGCCGGCTGGTTCTTAGGCGCTTCTTTGACGCAGGTCTGGAAGGCCTGCTCCACCCTTCGCTTATCGCGACGCTTAAGCGCCGCTCTTCCACGGCACTACACACGTCCTGCTCGTCCTCGGCGAAACAGGGCGCCGAACGCCGCGGAACTATCCTCCCCGTCCCGTGTTCATACTTATACGAGCTTTTGTGGTCGACGACGGTTAAATCCGTCGAGGCTCTCTGTGGGGAGGTTCATTTTATGAAATCGAAATTATTCAGGACGGTTCTTACCGGGGTGATGGCTGCCGGCATGACATTCGGGGTGGGTACGCAGTTGCTCGCAGCCCCACTCTTGCAAGCTCAAGCTGCGCAAGATCAAGCTGTGCAGGATCAAGGGATGCAAGATCAGGGCACGCAAGGCCCTGACATGCAGAAGCCCTCGCCCGATCCTGGGCCCGCGCCCGATCAGGCGCCACCCCCGGATCAGGGGGCGCAAAATTCCGCGCCTCAAGGTCAATATTCTGGACCTCAAAATCAAGCGCCGCCGCCGCCCAGCCAGGGCTTGAGTCCGAATCGGCAGTATGCGCCGCTTTCTGCCGAGCAGTTACATCAGTTGGTTGCGCCGATCGCGCTGTATCCGGACGCTTTGGTGGCGCAGGTTCTTGCCGCTTCTGCTTATCCTACGCAGATTGTCGAAGCCAATCGCTTTCTCAAGGAGAACTCTGGCCTCAAGGGGCAGGATCTCGGCGCGCAAGTCGACCGACAGGATTGGGACCCTAGCGTGAAAGCGCTTTGCCAGTTCCCTTCCGTGTTGGCGAATCTTGACCGGGATTTGTCGTGGACGCAGGAGTTGGGTGATGCCAACTACAACCAGTCAGCCGATGTAATGCAGGCCATTCAGGTCATGCGCCACAGGGCGCAGGACGCGGGCAATTTGCGCACTACGCCGCAGCAGCGGGTTTATGACCGGGACGACCAGGTGCAGATTGATCCGGCTGATCCCGACACGGTTTATGTGCCGCAATACAATCCTTCTTATGTTTACGGATATCCGGTGGGCTTGTGGCCGGGATTTTATCCTTGGTGGGGAATTGGCGGTCCTTACATTTCCTTCGGCTTCGGATTTCCCATTGCACCGTTCTTTGGCTTCGGCTGGGGATGGCACGGTTGGGGTATGGGCTGGGGCTTCCACGGTGGAGTGTTCTTCGGTGGACATCCTTACGCGTTCCACAGTGGCGGATTCTATAGCCGTAACGCTTATTTCCACGGCAATGCTCGCGGCTACTCGTCCTACGGACGGGGCGGTTATGGGGCGCGGGGATTCGCCGGCCGTGACGGCCGAGGCTTATCCGCTCCGGCAAACCGAGGCTACACCAGACCTGGCAGCGAGCGCGGCTTCGCGGGAAATAGGGGCGCCGTGGGCAGCAGCGGCAATCGGGGCTACGCCAGCCGCGGCCCGGAAGTGGCGCACAATGGCGGCGTCCGGGGAAACAGCCGCTCCAGCAACTCCCGCGGATCTTCGCCGCGCGGGGGATCCGGCTCGAACGGCGGTCACGGCCACAGTGACGGCGGACACTCCGCTGGCCACAGTGGCGGCGGCGGACACGAAGGCGGCGGACACGGTCACAGTCGTTAACCCTGCCCTCGGCAAACACCAAAGGCCCCGCTCGTGAGAGCGGGGCCTTTTTGCTTGTGCCCACATGCGCGGGAAGCTTTCGAACTTTGAGCGATGGCGCGGTTGCTGCTTTACGCCGATTTGTTCCGAGCTTTACGCGGCGCTGAAGCGCCGCTCTTCGACGGTGCTACCCTCGTCCGGTTCCCTCGCGGACTACTTCACGCCTTTGTCTGGATTCCACGAGCCCTGCAGTTTGCGCACGTAGACGATCTGGCCTACGTGGTAGGCGTTGTGGGTGCAGATATTGGCGATGGTTGGGGCCCACTGGGCCAGCTTTTGGTCGTCGGCGGATTCGACTAGTTTCTCGAGGTCGGTCATCACCTGGTCGAGCTGTTTGACGGTGTCGCTCCATTGTTTGGCGTCAAATTTTTCGAAGGTCTGCTCATTGTCGCCGGCGAACTTTTCATTCGTCCCGCCTTGGAACTTGATTAGGTTGCGGCGATTCCAGAACAGCAGGTGGTAGGTGGATTGTCCGGCGGAGTGGCCTCCTTGGGGCGGCTGCCAGCTGGCTTGCTCGGCGGTGAGGCCGTCGACGGCTACGCTGATGGGCACGAACCACTCGGCCTTGTTATGAGTAGTGTGCAACTCGTGTAGCAAGAGGCTGCGCAGGGTGGCGGGCTGGGGCTGATTTTGTGCGTAGCCGGGAAGCGTGAACATCAGAATCAGAACCGAACCTAGGGCTGCGATTGCGTGCTTCATGGGGTTGCTCCTGAGCTTCGTGGGACGATGGGAAATAGACGGGCTTTATGTGTCTTGGTTAGCGATGACGATGTTAGCAAAGACGATGCGGGCTGGCCAAAGTCCTGATTTCAATGGGGAATTAATAAAGGGCGGGGTTGGGAATCTAGGGTATTATCAAGGTATGCCCTTACTTCTGGAACACCTTACCAGCCTTCGTCAGGAAATTACGGATTTACGGAATATGAACGCTCGCAGTGGCAACCGGAGCGCGGACAGCCAGATTGATCAATCGGCGGTAGAGATGCGAGCCAACCGGTTGCTGGAGATCAAGAAGGAACTGTCGCAGATGCTGAACCGGCCTGAGGATCCCAGAGTTTGGTGGGAAAAGGGCGGGCGGCGGAATCGCGTGGCTTAGCGGCGGCTGGGAAATTTGTTGAGGCCTTCATCGGACTTTGGTCCGGTGGGGGCTTTTTGTTTTTGGGGCGCGGTGAAAACAAGCATTGGCGGTTTCGGCGAACGCCAGGGTTCCTCACTTTGTTCGGGAAGACATCCTGAAGACATTTCGATTAGCGATTTAGCGTTTGGGCGGCGACGGCCAGGGCGGCGGGTAGGCCTGCGGATTGAGGCGCGCCGCCTTGGGCCAGGTCTTTGGTGCCGCCGCCGCGCCCGCCTAGCTTGGCCAGGGTTTCCTTCAGGAGCGCGCCCATGTCGTGGGGCTGGCCTGCGGACTGGGCAAAGACCAGCGCGGGTTGCGGCGAATCGGTGGCCAGGAGCGCGACGGCTGGGGATTGGCGGGTTAGTTTCTGGGCTAGCAGCTTGAGGAAGTTGAGATCGCGGTCGGTGAAGGTGTGGACGATCAGCTTGCGGCCGTGGTCTTCGGGAGTTTCGGCTAGCATGGTTGCGGCCTGGGCGGCGGCTAGTTCGTCCTGCGATTGCTCGCGCTGTTTGCGCAGGGAGCGGATCTCGTCGAGAGACTTGCGGGCTTGCTGGGGGACGTCGTAGATGCCGGCGGAAAATAGCGCGGCGGTTTCGGTGAGGGCGGAAAAATCGCGGCGCGCGGCGGCGACAGAGCGCTGGCCGGCAACGAACTCGACGCGGTATCCCTGGCGAACTTTTTCGGACTTGCGGAGGAGGATGCTGCCGATTTGTCCGGTGCTGGTGACGTGCGTGCCACCGCAGGCGGTTAGGTCGAACTCGCGTATGTCGATGAGGCGGAGTTGGTCGCGCTCGGCGGGAGGAAGTTTGCGCAGGCCGAGCTTTTCTGCTTCCTCGCGGGTTACGTAACGGACTTCGACGACGCGGCTCTCGAGCACGATTTCGTTGGCCAGGCGTTCGGCGGCCTCGATTTGCTCTTTGGTTAGAGTCGGAGTATCGAGATCGATCGAGCAGTAGTCGTCGGCCATGTGGAAAGAGACCGTGGGCATGTTGAATAGACGGATGAAGGCGGCGGAGAGCACATGCTGGGCGGAGTGTTGCTGCATGTGGTCGCGGCGGCGGGCGGGGTCGATTTCGCCGCGAATGCGGGTTCCGGGCTGCACGTTCTTGAGTGGCGCGTCGAGATAGTGGACGATGTGGCCGTCTTCGGTGTCGGCTACTTCGGTGACGCGGAATCTGGCGGCGGCGTTTCCGGTGGGTTCGCCGGGAATGATCCACCCGGTGTCGTGGATCTGGCCGCCGCTGGTGGGGTAGAAGGCAGTGCGATCGAGAATTAGCGCCGGGCGCGGGGTTTCGATGACTGAGCGGACTTCGGCGTCGAAGTTGTAGAGGAAAGAGTCCTGGTAGTAGAGGCGGTCGGTCATGATTCCTTCAGGATAGGGATGGAATAGACGGTTATCAAGTCGTTGCGGCCGTTATTGCTGGGCCGTGGGAATCGGGAATTGGATGGTATCTTTAGTCGTTAGTCGTTGCGCTGACCGCATATCCAGATATGGACGTACTCCAGAAGCTTTTTGAGCAGCATTTCCACACACCGGCCGCGCAGGTTCAGCCGCTGCAGGGGCAACTCGGCGGTTCAGGACGCAATATTATCCGGCTGAGCAGTGGCAAGGTCAGCGCGATTGGCATTCTGTATGGCGTGCGGGAAGAGAACGCTGCCTTCCTGGAATTCTCCCGGCATTTTCGACGGCATGGCTTGCCAGTGCCGGAAATTTATGCGGAAGACCTGAACCAGGGAGCTTACCTTGAAGAAGACCTCGGCGATACCACGCTTTTTGAGTTTCTCTCGAAGAATCGGGTAGGCGAGAATATCGCTCCGGAGGCAGTGGAGGCTTATCGCAATGTTGTGGCCGTGTTGCCGCGTTTTCAGATCGAGGCGGGACGCGACTTGAATTACAAGGTGTGTTATCCGCGCGGCAGCTTTGATCGGCAGTCCATTGCCTGGGACCTGAATTATTTCAAATATTATTTTCTCCGGCTGGCCGGCATTGCTTTCAACGAGCAGGCGCTGGAAGACGATTTCGATTCTCTGACGACTTTCCTGTTAAGCGCCCGCAGCGACTATTTCCTCTATCGCGATTTCCAGTCCCGCAATGTCATGCTCAAAGATGGCAAACCGTTTTTTCTGGATTATCAAGGCGGGCGCAAAGGGGCGCTGCAATACGACATCGCTTCCCTTTTGTTCGATGCCAAGGCCGATCTTCCTCCGGAACTTCGACAGCAGTTGCTTGATCTCTACATCGACAAGCTGGGCGGCTTCATCAGCGTGGAGCGTGAGGCGTTCCTGCATCATTACTATGCTTACGTTTATGTTCGCATCCTGCAGGCGTTGGGAGCTTATGGCTTTCGCGGCTTTTATGAGCGCAAGCCGCACTTTCTGCAGAGTGTGCCGTACGCGCTGAAGAACCTGCGCTGGCTGCTGCACAACGTCAAACTCCCTATCGCGTTGCCGACATTGATGGAAGCCTTCAACAGCATGCTGGCCTCGGAGAAACTGCAGGGTCTGGCCTCCGAAGCGGAGAACTTGACGGTGCGGATCCTAAGCTTCTCGTTTCACCGCGGCCTGCCGAAAGACGAGAGCGGTCACGGCGGCGGATTTGTTTTCGATGGCCGCAGTCTGCCGAACCCCGGCCGCGAAGAACGCTTTAAGGCGCTCACTGGGAAGGACGCTCCGGTGATCGACTATCTGAATCAGCAGGAGAGCGTGCACCAGTTTCTGGCGAGCGTGATGTCGCTGGTGGATGCCAGCGTCAGCGAGTACCAGCGGCGCGGCTTCAAGAGTTTGATGGTGTCGTTCGGCTGCACCGGCGGGCAGCATCGGTCGGTGTATCTGGCGGAGCAGTTGGCGAAGCGGCTGCGCGGGAGGAATGGAGTTGACGTGGTGCTGCGGCATCGCGAGTTGGAAGGTGGCGATGGGGTTTAAGGAAACTAACCGGGCTCGTGGTCTGAAAAGCAGGTTCCTCACCGGGCTTTCAGCCCGGTTCGGAATGACAAACTTTGGGCTTGGCGCCCGGTTCGGAATGACAAAGGGTGGGGTCGGAACAGAGTTCGGAATCACAAGGATAACTTTGGAGACGACGACCCGATGAAAGCGATGATCCTGGCGGCCGGCCTGGGCACGCGGTTGCGGCCGCTTACGAATGATCGTCCCAAGGCGCTGGTCGAAGTTGGCGGACGGACGTTGCTCGAGATCACTCTTTCCCGCTTGCGCGGGTTTGGAATCCGCGAGGTGATCATCAATGTGCATCACTTTGGCGACATGGTTGTCGATTATGTGAAGGCAAATGGAAACTTCGGCATGCGGATTGAGCTTTCTCGCGAGGAAGCTTTGCTCGATACGGGCGGCGGGTTGAAAAAAGCTGGCTGGTTTTTTCTTGAGAACTCAGCAGAACGCGACGAGCCGTTTATTCTGCACAATGTCGATGTGATCAGCACGATCGATCTGGGGCGTGCGGTGCAGTTTCTTAACGAACATCAGGCGCTGGCTACGCTGGCGGTGCGGGAGCGGGAGACTTCGAGATACCTGTTATTCGATCAGCAGCTTCGTCTTTGCGGACGGCGGGCCGGGCGCGATGGAACTCCTGAATTGGTTCGTCCGGCCCAGTCGGTGCAGGCGTGGGGATTTTCCGGCATCCACGTGATTTCGCCTCGCCTTTTTGCGATGATGACCGAAGATGGTGTCTTCTCAATCATCAACTCCTATTTGCGTCTCGCAGCCCAGGGAGAGAAGATTCTGGCCTTTCGCGCGGATGAATATTATTGGCGCGATCTGGGGCGGCCCGAGAATGTGGCGCGGGCGGAGCAGGATGCCACTGGAGGGTTGTTTGGCTAAGCATGGCGCTTAGATGGCGGGTCGATGAGTGAAATGGGGATTTCTCGCCAAGTGCGTCGTACCGGGTGCATAATGTTCGTGTGACGCCTCCTTCGTGGCCATAAGAACGGCTGGGAGGTCGTATTTCATGCTGCAATCACAACCGTCTGGCTAGTCATGAGCATCGAGTATGTCCGACGCGCCGCAGCAAAGCAGCCTCCGACGGCAATGTAAGGCTTGCGCTCCTCAGCTATTGTAATCAGGCGATAGCGCTCACTGGCCTCAAGCGCTCCACGCTCCAAAAGAAAAAAGGCACGCTGAAGCGGCATTGGGAGAAAGAGAAACTAACTGGACTTACGAGGCTGGATTGGTGGCGCTGTCAGCAGAATCTTCCTCAGAGGGGGTATCCATCTTGTCGAGAAACTGCTGCAGGCGTTCCTGAACCTGAGTGTCGAGGGTGGTAAACTCGATGCCCATCCCTACCCCGGGATCACTTGCCCTGACCACGGCAGCGGTCTGCACCTTCTCATGGTCCATCCAGAACGTAATGGTACCTTGCGTGCCGAGTGGCAGCGGTAGCAGGGTCTCGACATAACAGCCGCGACCGCCAATGTCGGTTGCATTTGTATTCATGCGGGCGCGCTCCGCCAAACCGAGCTGGATGGGAAACTGGATTTTGTGCCGAACAAACCGCCTTTTGATTTTCCCTGGTGCAAACGTGAGAGGTGCAAACGTGAGAGGTGCAGACGTGAGCTCTTCGGGGTTGGCCATTTCCTGCCAGGGGCTCTGTTGGCCTTCCACAATCTGCACACCTGCTTCAATCTTTCGTAGCGTTCCGCCGTCAGTTACCCACACCACTTTGAAGCGGGCCTTTTTTTCGCCGTGCTTTATACCGATGATGTCGCCTGTCTTCAGGGGATGGCTGATGCCCAATATTTGCGCACCTTCGCCGCTGATGTTGTTGGCAACGGCGTTCTGAGAGAAGGGGCGAGCGTCCGCGTCCATACCCCACACGCGAACGTGTAGCTGGGTTTCAGCCCGGACTTCGGGTCTATCTTCCATTGAGTTATCTGGCATTAGAAAACTGTCATTATCATACCCTTGCCAGAAAGGAACTTCGGTTACCAATGTAGGAGATTGGGAGTTCTTGAAGTTCATGTACCTTCGGAGGCGAAACGGTTACGCAGCCTTGCCAGTCGCGGCGAAAAGCTTCACCGCTTCTCAGGCTGTTTCGGCGGCACTGCGCCTTGCGCGCGAGTGGGAGCAGCGGGAATAAACCTTCCCTTGAACGACGGGTCAATGAGTGTAGAGGCTATTTATCGCTAATCCTGTTGGGAGTCGGACTTCCTTCGTCGTTCGCTCTTCAATTAGGGATTGAAACAGCGCTCGATCGGAATGACGTGCCGTGTGCTTGATCGTCCTTAGCGCCGGCCCTACAACCAGCGTGGTTTGCTTCTTCGGTTCATAGCTGATGTACGCAACCTCGTTGTACGGAATTGTCCGGCGAATTCCAAACGATGAACGTTGGCTGATTCCGACTTCGTCCAGCGTGATGGTTCGCGGCCAACAAAAGAAAGCCAGCAACCCAAGAGGGAGGCTCAGAACTAAGGTCAAAATGGGGTCGTGTCGGTCCCCGAAGCCTCCAAGCGCCCAAAAGAGTAGTACGGCCAGCACTGCGCTCGCCGAAAAAACCCGGACAAAGGCCGTTGACCCAAACGACTGGACAGCTGTCTCTTTGCGGTGATCAGATGTTCGCAGCTCAAGGAAGGTGGAAACGAACATAGCTGCGAATACCACGCCGCTGATGGTTCCGACTACTTCGATAGACGTGCGCCAAGACATTCTCCATGTTGTGGTGGGGAAAGCCCAGTCTAGCAGCGTCCGTCCGGCCTGATGGACCATGCCCAGGAAGAAAAGAATTGACGCAAAAAGCCCAGCGTTCGCGGCGCTCAACTTGATATGTAGTGCCACACGATTCCTGGACATGGGTTAACTATGCACCGTCATTTCTGTTCGAACTTGCGATCTTTCGCTAACAATATCCGCAACCGGCTGAATTATGCTCTGCCTTAGAGGACGTAGAACTCAGACTCAGACAAGAAAAGAACCGCGACCAGATTGGGCTTGTCGGGGAAGAATTGCGAGTCATAGCTCCAGTTCGATTTCCGCAGTGAGCCTTTAGCATTGGACTCAATCGTGAAGCCGGCCGGCGCCGGAAAGCGATACTGCATGGTCAAAAGATCCATCTGGATGTCTTTGCTGACCAGCGACCCGCAAATAACCTTGCCCTCGGCGCACAAACGGCGTTCCCGCTGAAACTTCAAGAACTGGAAATAAATGGCGGCAAGCACACCGAGGAAGCCAAAAAGCACGGGCCAAACCGGATACTTTGGACTTTCTACCGAGAGCTTGAGGTTCGAGAAAAGGGGTGTCTGAGGGTCGTAGAGGACTTCTACTGCCTGGCCCACTGCGAAAGAGGAACATATTTTATAGGATAGGTTGGCCTCACGTTCGTAGACCGGAGGGACGGAGAATCTATAAGTGACATGGCAAGAATACCCACCCTGGTGAGACTCGCGCTTCGCTATGATTACGCCGGTTGTGACTCTTCCGGTCTTTACGAGTTGACTGTCGACCTTATGAGTGGCAACCGCGATTAACAACACTGCCCCGACGATGGTCAGGATCATAGCGGTACCCCACAGCGAATCTCGCGCGTCTTGCGCTCGGGCGGAAATGGGCGAGGTCTTCTCGACGAATTTCTGATTTCGCCGATCGAGAAGAAACACCCTGTCGATATCGAGTACCGGACCGGTCACTTCGGCCATAGGTTTAAATCTCCAACCAGGTGGCGCATGTTCAACGGCCACGAGGTCTCAGTCAGTGTGTGGCGACCACCCCAGGCCATTGTTTCCCAGGCGGTGTCCCTGGACTAGATGACCCTCGTAATCAGATAGCGGTCTAGCTCATGACCTCGGGTATCCAGGCGTGGCGGTTACACGGCGGGTTCATGAGTGACATTGCGATTTATCGATAACGATTCACTGTGCTACCATCTGTCGTCCTGCCGGAGAGGAGTGTCCAGAATGCAATGCGATCAAGGGCGCCGCGCACGAGTAGCCCACGCGGGCCTGCTGTTAACGATTGCTCTGATTGTTCTGCCGGGAACCGCAGTTGCGAAGCACGAGCCCAATGCCTACACGGAATCGGGCAAGGTAATTGCCACTGGCCTTAGTCAACACCAAAAATCGCACCCCGTGACCGGAGGCCAGAACGGAGTCCCGGCTACCGGCGGAGGAACATACACGGTATACAGTCACACCTACAAGGTGGAGACGGACACGAAGATTTACGAATTGGATTGTGGCAAAGTACCAAACTTTCACACCACGGGAAAGGGCTGTGGCGGGGAAAAGGAAATCCAGATAGGCGATGTGATCCAGTTCAGGATTGAAAAGGACTCAGCCTACCTGCCTTTGCCCGACGGCTCCGAGCAGAAACTGCGTATCATGAGCCAGGAACTGAAACCGGAAGCCAAATCAGACGACGCAAAACCTGCGGACGCAAAGCAGTAGGTGGGCGGGAACGGGCTACTACGCTCGTTAAGAGTGAGCCGCACAATAGACTCTGAATCGAGTCTGTGCGTAGTCAGAAAGTGAAAGTGGGCTGTTTCCAGTCGAGCGAAGGATTCTCGCAGGCCACTCCGTCTTGCCGGAGCTTCTCCCCGCCTGATTTTGCTCCTATTCGGCGGCATCCCCAACAGCCCAGGTTCTAAGAGAATGCTACCGGTGTGCCCTGCGGGTTCGAAAGTAACTGAGGTAACTCAGCTGGCGGGTCTGAGAGGGCCGGGCTTCATTTGTCCTCTTTCACGGCCTTGCAAACCAGTGTGGTGTGCCCTGTTTTTGAGTCGATCACGGTCTTCATGGGCACACAACTGCAGGTCACGGTGTTGTCATTTTCCTGTTTCACAACTACGCAGTGTTGGATGAGTTCGGCCGTGGACGGCGGAAGCTGGCTTCGTATGGGAGGCGGGGTGGCCGCAACCGGCGTCTTCTTTGCCGCGCAACCGGCCAGAAAAATGCAGAGCAGCAGGCCAGCTTTCTTCATGCTCTATGTTTTCGCTCGCGCGCGCCCGCTTGTCGATGGCGATCTTGGTTACAGGCGGCTACGCTGCCTCGTTCCGCGGCCTGCCGAAGAACAACGTATAACCGTCGGGGTCGCAAATCTCGAAGCCACGGAGACCATCGTTGGTATCCTTCAGCGGTACGCTGAATGCTGTGTCATGACCGGCAAATTCCGCGGCTAGGGCATCGGGGTCTGGTGCGTAGACGAATGCATCCCACCTCATGTGGGGATGGCGCTTGGGGTTCGGCAGAGGCGCCACGTCTTTCTCGGACTTGACGAAAATCTGCGCTCCGTCACGGCCGACGATGGCGGAAAAAGGGTCTCGATCCGGCTGCTGCCATCTCACCTCAAAGCCAAGTTTGTCGCGGTAAAATGCGATGGTTTGATTGACGTTGCTGACGATGAAGAACGGCGAAATCGCCTGTGTCGTTGGTCGTGTCATAAGCGCCTGCCCTCAGTATGGGCCGATGATTCCGGCGATGGGGCGGGAAGCGAGCGAGGGCGCCCGCTCCACGCTAGCGTCTTTCGCGTCTTCTCCAGAACTCAGCACATCGAGATATTTCAAGCCCGAGCCGGTGTTGAAGAGGACTACCGTGTCGTCGCCGCTGAAGAATCCGCTGGCCAGCAATTTCTGATAGGCGACCAGAGATGCGGCCCCTTCGGGCGCTGCGAAAATTCCTTCCACCTTTGCCCAGTGACGTGTAGCTTCGAGAATTTCCGCGTCCGTAACGGCGAGGGCGACTCCTCCGCTCTTTTTCAGGATGTCGAGAATCAGATAATCGCCGTAGGGTTTGGGCACGCGCAGACCGGCGGCGATGGTCACGGCGTCCGGCCACATCTCGGCCGCAGTCTTACCCTCATCCCATGCTTTAACAATGGGGGCGCATCCCGCGGATTGCACGCTGATCATATTCGGCCGCTCGGGGCCGATAAAACCCAGCTGCTCGAGTTCATCAAAGGCCTTCCACATGCCAAGCAATCCCACGCCGCCGCCCGTGGGATAAATAATTCCCTCCGGCAGCTTCCAGCCCAGTTGTTCGGCCACCTCGTAGCCCATGGTCTTCTTGCCTTCAACGCGGTAGGGCTCCTTGGTCGTGGAAACGTCGAACCACCCGTCTTTTTTCCAAGACTCGCCCTCTTTTAGCTCCGCGACTTTGCGGGCGCAGTCGGAGATTAGGCCGTCGACCAGCGTGACCCGCGCGCCGTAGTAGTCACACTCGATGCGGTTGGCCATGGGAACATCTTTGGGCATGAAGATGTGAGCTTCGATGCTAGCGGCGGCGGCGTAGGCAGCGAGCGCGCTGGCGGCGTTTCCGGCCGAAGGGATGGCCAGCTTCTTCAAGCCGAAATGGCGAGCCATGGTGACTGCGGCAGAAAGCCCGCGAGCCTTGAACGAGCCGGTCGGATTCAGGCCTTCGTCTTTGATGAAGACGTTGGGATACTCGCGGCTCGGCAGCATGGGAGTAAATCCTTCGCCGAGCGTGACCGGCGTGGCCTCAGGAAGGACGGCGTCGTAACGCCACATGCTGGGAGCCAGAGGCAGGAGCGAGGCCGGGGAAAAACTCTTCTTGATGCTGGCGAGATCGTAGCGCGCGTAGAGGATGCCGCCATCCTTCGGGCAAACAGTTTGCGGACGGTCGGCGGGATAATGCTCGCCGCAGCGCGTGCATTCGAGGTGAGTGAGGCGCGACACGCAAGAGAGTTTAGCAGGTAGCGCTGGCACCTTGCCGACTCCGCGCGGCGGGCAAAGGACGCCGGTCCATTCTGGTTTCAGCGTCATGCGACAAATATCGCCCAACCATTGGCGCCGCCAACATCATCTACAACCTGCGAAAAGTTGGAGGCCACGATGTTTTCGCCGACGAAGTTAGCTGCCGCCGCCGTCCTTGCCAGTTGGGCGTTCGTAAGTGTTGCCCAAAGCACTCCGCCACCAAGCTGGATCTATGCCACGTATCTCGGCGGTTCCGGGTCAAGCACCATCACTGCGGCGACTCGCGACGCGGCTGGAAACATCTACGTTACCGGCACCACCACTTCGCCGAACTTCCCTACCACGGCCGGAGTCTACGAGCCAGCCTACCCCGGTCCCACCGGTGACAACGTGGTCTTCGTGTCGAAGTTCTCATCGGCGGGATCGCTGGCTTGGTCGACCTTTGTGGGGCCGGGATCCTATCAATTCGGCATAGCCAGCGGCATTCAGGTTGATTCCGATGAGAACGTCTACGTTGCCGGCATATTTCAAGGCCCCGGATTTCCTAGCACTGCCGGCGGTCCAGGTGGCAGTGTATTTGTCACCAAGCTGAACTCGACCGGTTCGCAGCTGGTTTATTCCGTGCTCCTGGGGCCCAATTCGATCGAGAGCAGCCCGCAGCTCGTGCTCGATAGCAGCGCCGCTGCATTTGTTACCGGCAGCGGCCCCGCCGGCGACTGCTGTAACGGGAGCACCGGAATCATCGGCCCGCTCGGCGGGGTTGACGATTTCTGGGTCGCCAAGATCAATGCTGCGGGCACTGCTGTGCCATGGTCCGTCCAGATGGGCGGCAATGGTGAAGATGAGGCCAACGGGCTTGCCATCGACGGTGAGAATAAGCTATACATCACCGGCTTCACCGAGTCGTCCGATTTCCCCCATACGCCGGGAGCGTTGAATCAACCCGGCGGCGCGAGGACTCCGATTGTTAAGCTCGATCCTTCGCGGCCGCCATTGTCCTCGTTGGTTTACTCCGCATTGGCGGGCAATCCCGGCGGCTATAACTCGAACAACTTCATTTCCGGAGAGTCTATCGCCGTCGACCAGTCAGGCAACGCCTACGTGGGCACCTGGGGATACAACATCGGGTTGTTCACCAGCCCATCGGCCTTCCAGACAGAAGCGCCGCCAACCACGCCCAATGCCTACGTGTTTGAGCTGAACCGTCCCGGCAGCTTGATGCTGAACGGAACCTACTTCGGCGGTGGAAACCTTGACTTCGTGGGACAGGTTTCGGTTGACGGCGACGGCAATACTTATGTCACGGGGTCCACTGAGAACTGGAACTTTCTTACCACTGCCTATGGAAATCCCACGCCTCTAGACAACGTTAACCAAGCCTTTTACGTGAAGCTGAATCCCCAGTTCGCGGCTGTGTCGTCAGTAGTGTTTGGTGCGAACGGAGAACCCGAGAATTACGATGGGTTCGCGGCGGTTCCGGACGGCACAGGAGGGCTGTGGGTTGCTGGCGATGCCGGCAGCCAGTTCCCCACCACGGCGAATGCCTACCAGCCTGCCTACCTGGGCAGTTACGATGGCTACCTGCTGCACACTGACTTTGCAGGACTCTGCCCCAGCGCCGAGGAGCGAGTGCAAGTCTGCGCGATTTCCGCCGACGATACTCTTTCCGAACGCATCCACTTCACCAGTCAGGACGGCAGCGTCGAGGCCGCAACTAATATCGCGCTGTCGATCGACGGCATGTCGGCGTACAACCTGAATGCCGCCCAGTTCGATACGTGGTTGCCGGTCGCCCCCGGCACTCATCTGGCCACTGTCGTAGTTGAGGATGCAAACGGCACGCAACGTCAAGATCAACAACAGTTCGACGTCGCGGCGTCGAGCGTTTGTCCGCTCAATCCCGTCAGTCCGTCGTTGACGCTGTGCAGTCCTCTGAATGCGGCGGTAATCAAGGGACCGCTCACCATCCAGGTGCAGGCCAACGATGCCGTCCCGCCAACCGTCTTGAAGTTGTATGTTGACGGCAACCTGCAGACGCTACTGAAGAACCAAAACGGCAGCTACACCGATACCCTGCGCCTGACGCCCGGCATTCATACCGTGGCGGTGCAGGGTGTGGATAGCGGCGGGGATTTCCTGGCCACAACTGCGGTCGCGCGCATAGTCCAGTAAACGGCGCAATCAATGGTGCAATAAAGAGGAGACAGCTTCTACTTGCTGGTTACGCGCACGGGGACAAATGCCACCGTCACCTCGTCGGTGTAGATCGCCTTCCAGTCGCTGGTTTCCGCCAGAATGTTAGCCAGGGCGGAGTCCTTGGGAACGAGCACGCAGTGAGCCGGATGCTGCTGCAGAAAATCTTCCCAGCCCGGCTCCACGTTCACCATCTTCAAGTAAGACTTTAGGAATTCCTCGCCGTAGAAATCGTGCCGGTCATCGACCACCATCCGCGCCCGCGGATAAAGCCGGTAGATCAAGTACCCGCCCCAGTAGTCGGGACTCACCACCGGCCCCGGAACATTCTGCTTTTCGAGATAATTCACCGCCGCTACGGGAAACCGTTTGGCGTCAAAGTGCGCGTCCATCAACGGCCTCGTCCCCAGCTTGCCGCCATGCGCGGCGATCCAGCAGGCCAGAAGCGTCGCCGCTATGGGCCAAAGATGACCCTGCAAGCTCAGCTCGACCGCTTTCATTCGCGGAAGAAACTGCACGGATGGCAGGCGTCGCCCTCGGAGCGCCATCCGTCGATCTGCCAGCCGCTCCATCGCATCCGACAGCCACGGTCCAATCACCAGAATCAACAGCAGAGACGATACCGGGATATTCCGCGACGCGTAGAGCCCCGAATACACCGCGAACAACACCACCAGCCCTTGGCTTAATCGAACCTCTCGCCTCTTGGCCGCCAGTGCCACCAGCGCCAGCAGCAACAATCCTGCAAAACACCTCTGCGCCACATAGTGGAAGTTCGGAGAATGGAATTCGTCAATGTGATCCATCAGGAAGCGATTCGAGAGATACCGGTAGATATGAAGGTGCAGCCGCCAGCCGTGGGGATTCACCAAGGTCGCCGCCGCGCTCAGAATGCCGGCGATAGTCAGAGTGCCAATGCGGCGCCCGACTCGGATCTTCCGCAAGACGTCGTCGAAGCGATCCCCCGTCGGCCTGAACCACTGCCACACTGCGGCGCACCAGTAAATTGCCAGCAGCGCAAAGCCAACCAGAAATCCGCCGTGCACGTTCACCCACACCAGCATCAGCAGCGGCAGAAACCACAGAAGCCGCGTTTCGGAATGAGAGCCATCACAGCTTCTTTCTGAGGATTCCAGAATCCAAAAGCACACCAACGTGAACAGCCAGCTCACCACATGCGGCCGGGCCAGAAAATGGATCATCGACGCAGACGCTGCGAGCAGCACCAGGACTAACGCCACCAAAATATTTGTGCCGCGCCGCAGCAGCAACCGGAGTGTCCAAGAAAAGACGAGCGCAATGACCAAGCCCGAAAGCAAAACCACTCCGTTCAGTCCGGCCACACTTTCCAGCCATCCAACCAGCACGTCATAAAGCCACTCCCAGGCAAACCAGGGCTGGCCGCCCGCGGCCGGGGAAAAAGGATCGACGCGGGGAATCGCATGAGTCGTCAGAATCAGTTGCCCGGTGCGAATATGCCAGCCGATGCCGGCATCGCCGAGCAACCGCACCGAGAGCGCGGTAAGCGCCAACATCCCCACCAGCGCCACGAAAAGCAAGTCACCCGCCGACGGGAGCAGCCACCGCACCCACGCCGAATGCGAGTCCACGGCGGAACTTGTGGAGCCGATTGCCATCGCGCTGAATCTTATAGAGTAGGACCATGAACAGCAAGGCGGCGCATTCAACAGCAGATCAGCCGGCGCATCGCGTCGTGATCGTGGGCGCGGGCTTCGGTGGCCTCAACGCAGCCCAGGCGCTGGCGCACAAGCCCGTGAGCATCACCGTCATCGACCGTAAAAATCACCACACTTTTCAGCCGCTGCTTTATCAGGTCGCGACCGCCGGACTCTCTCCGGGTGAGATCGCTGCGCCCATCCGGTCGATTCTGACGGGCCGCAAGAATGTCGAAGTGCTCATGGCCGAGGTTACCGGCTTCGACCTCGAACGCCGCGTAGTGCAAATCGGTGTGCAGAATGAAGTGCAGCACTCTGTGCCGAACGAAGCTCAGGAGATTCCTTACGATTCCCTCATCGTCGCCGCCGGCGCGAGCCACGCCTACTTCGGCCACGACGAATGGGAGCCTCTCGCGCCCGGCCTCAAGACCATCGAAGATGCGCTCGAAATCCGCCGCCGGGTTCTGCTGGCCTTCGAACTCGCCGAACGCCGCGCCGCCGCCGGCGAAGGAAACGACCCGTTAAACTTCGTGGTCGTAGGCGCCGGCCCCACCGGAGTCGAGCTGGCCGGAACCCTCGCCGAAATCTGCCACCATTCCTTCGCCCACGATTTCCGCTCCATTGATCCGCGCCGCGCCCGCATTCATCTCATCGAAGGCGGCCCGGTTGTCCTGCCTGCCTATCCCGCGGATCTGTCGCGCAGCGCGCTCGAGCAGCTACAACGCCTGGGTGTGGAAGTGCGCACTTCGACGATGGTGACGAAAGTTGAGCCCGGCGCAATCTATATGGGCGAAACCGAGGGCCGGACAAAGATGGACGCAGCCGTCATCCTCTGGGCCGCAGGCGTAGCGGCTTCACCGCTCGGCAAAAAGCTAGGGCTGCCCATCGATCGCGCGGGACGCGTGCTGGTCAATCCAGATCTCAGCCTTCCGAATCATCCCGAAGTCTTCGTCATCGGAGACCTAGCCGCGTTGAAAGATGCATCGGGCAAGCTGCTGCCCGGCATAGCGCCGGTAGCGATCCAGGAAGGCCGATTCGTAGCCAAGCTAATCGCGAGAGAAGTAAAATCGGGTGCCCCGTCCTTCTCGCGTTCTGCGCGAGAGGGCGGGGATTTTGACTCCCGTCCCCCATTCCACTACTTCGACAAAGGCAGTCTGGCCACGATAGGCCGCTCCGCCGCCATAGCCCAGTTCGGCAAGATTCACATCTCCGGCTTCCTGGCCTGGCTAGCTTGGCTATTCGTCCACATTCTTTTTCTAATTGGTTTCCGCAACCGCGTGCTGGTCTTCATTCAGTGGGCCTGGTCGTATTTCACCTACGAGCGCGGCGCGCGCCTGATCACCGGCAGCACCAGTCTTCCCGGCTGGAACGACGCAGAGTCCGGGAACCCCAGCACCGGCGAGGCCGAACAAGAAATGTCTGCAGCGAGTCACAAATAAGAGTAAGAATATTCTGGTGGACGACAAGAACTCATGCAAAGCAATCGAATCTCGCGAATTTTTCTAGGCCTTGTGGCCGCTCTGGTTTTCAGCGCCTCCTCCTCCGCCGAAATCCTCAAAATCGTCGTCAATGACACTATTCAGCCCATCACCGAGGAATACATCGCGCGCGCCATCGACGAAGCTGCGCGCCGCAACGATCAGGCTGTATTGATCGAGATCAATACGCCCGGAGGCCTGGTCGAGTCCACTCGCCACATCATCGAGAAGATCACCACCTCGCAAGTTCCGGTCATCGTCTACGTCGCGCCCAGCGGCAGCCGCGCCGGTTCGGCCGGAATCTTCATCCTCGAAGCCGCCGACGTTGCCGCCATGGCGCCCGGAACCAACGCCGGAGCGGCGCATCCCGTGGTGGAGATTGGCCCGTTCATGCCTAAGCTTGACGATGAAATGAAACGGAAAATCGAGAACGATACCGCGGCTCTGATGCGTTCAGTCGTATCCCGGCGAGGTCGCAACGTCGAGGTCGCAGTAAGCGCCGTGCTCGAATCCAAAGCGTTCACCGACCAGGAAGCGCTGACGCAGCATCTTATCGACTACGTAGCCTCCAGCGAGGACGATCTCTTTCGCCAGATCGACAGCAAAAGCTTCAGGCGCTTCAACGGTCAGGAGGCGACGCTGAAGCTCTCGGGGCAGCCCATCGCGCCTTTCGGCATGACCCTCAAGGAACAGATCCTCGATTATCTGATGGACCCGAACATGGCTTTCATTCTGCTTGCCATCGGCGCCCTCGCGCTCTATGCCGAATTCAATCATCCGGGCGCGGTCATTCCGGGAACCGTAGGCCTCGTCTTCATCCTGATCGCGGCCTTTGCCCTCAACCTGCTGCCCACGCGCTTTGCCGCGCTGGGCCTGATTCTCGCCTCTTTCGCACTCTTCGCCGCTGAAGCCAAGTTCACCACCCACGGCGTGCTCACTGTCGGCGGCATCGTGCTGTTGACGCTCGGCGGATTGCTCCTGGTCGATTCGCCCATCCCGGAAATGCGCGTCCACTTGCTCACCGCGCTGGCAGTCAGCCTGCCGCTCGGTGCGATCACAGCGTTCCTGATGACCATGGCCATCAGAGCGAGACGAAACAAAGTCGTTACTGGCGTGGAAGGCATGGTGGGCGAGACCGGCATTGCCCAGACCGTTCTTTCACCGCAGGGAAAAATATTCGTCCACGGCGAACTCTGGGACGCAGTCTCCTCCTCCGACGTGGTTGCCGGCCAATCCGTGGTCGTGCGCCGGGTTGACGGCCTGATGCTGCAGGTCGAACCGCTAGCCGTCGCGCACCCTGCATCGGCTAGCTCACGCTAAAGTTGCGCTCGCGCACCAGCGCAAGCAACCGCCGCCATCCGAATTCCCTGCCCATTCCTTTGCCCTGCGTTACAATCCGCGATAGGAGTATTGTTCGCTCCAGCACGTGGAGGCACAGATGGAGATTCTTGGAGTCAGCGTCGGATTCGCCGCGATTGTCGTCGTTATAATCGCGTTATATGCTTTAAGTTCAATCAAGATCCTCGCCGAGTACGAACGGGCCGTCATCTTTCGTCTCGGCCGTCTGATGACTTCCAAGGGCCCTGGCATAGTCTTCGTATTTGCCCCCGTCTACCGCATGGTGCGCGTTTCGCTTCGCCAGGAAGCTCTAGAAGTTCCGCCGCAGGACATCATCACCCGCGACAACGTTACGCTAAAAGTAAATGCAGTCATCTTTCTGCGCGTAATCGACCCCAACAAAGCCGTGGTCGAAGTCTCCAACTACGTCTACCAGACCTCGCAATTCGCGCAGACCACGCTGCGCTCGGTGCTGGGCGAGCAGGAACTCGACGAATTGCTCTCCCACCGCGAAAAAATTAACCTGCGCTTGCAAAGCATTCTCGACCAGCACACTTCGCCTTGGGGCGTGAAAGTAACGAATGTCGAGGTGAAGCAGGTGGATATGCCGGAATCCATGCTGCGTGCAATGGCCAAGCAGGCCGAAGCCGAGCGCGAAAAGCGTTCCAAGATTATTCACGCGGAAGGCGAATTTTCCGCTGCGCAGCGCCTGGTGGATGCCGCCCATCTGCTGGCCACCGAGCCGGTCAGCGTGCAGCTCCGCTACCTGCAGACCTTAACGGAAATCGGCGTCGAGAAAAATACCACGGTCATCTTCCCCGTCCCGGTGGATTTTTTCTCCGGCTTGCAAAAGCTGATGGGCAAGGGTGACGACAAAGCGGCATGAGCATGGGTTTAAGCGGCGCAGCCGCAAAGGGTGGCGCAGCGCTTCAGCGCTGCGATCAAGGCATTGTTGTGAGGAGCGGGCTTTAGCCCTGAGGTAAATGGTGGTGGACTCAGCACAAGACACTGAAATCACACTAGGCACCGCGAAACTGCTGGGCCTGTTCTTCGGCCTGGTCATCGTCTGCGCCGTCTTCTTCGCGCTCGGCTACACGCTCGGCCGCAAGTCGGACACCGGACTTGTTGCCGCCAGCCCTGCCGTTCCGCTACAAACCACCAACGGCCCCAAGCCTGCCGGCTCGCCATCTCAACCATCAGGAATGACCTTCTACAAAGCCGTCGAACAGAAGGACGCCAATGCGCAATTGACGCCCGCCCCAACGACCGACGCGCAATCCACAGCCCCCGCAACCGCGGGCCAAACACCCGCATCTTCACCTGGAGGCTCTTCGACGGCACCGTCGACAGCGGTAGGGTCCCCGGGCGCCTCCGGTACCCCGGCCTCGGGTACATCAGCCCAGCCATCGCCGACGGGCAACACGTCCGATCCCGTGGTCGCGCTTCCAAGCAGCCCCTATTACGTGCAGGTCGCCGCGGTCACGAAACAGGAAGACGCCGACGCCCTGGTCGACGCACTCAAGAAGAAGGAATATCCCGCCTTCGTGGCCGATAGTTCCACTGCCGACAAGCTGTTTCGCGTGCAGGTTGGCCCCTTTACTGACATCAAAGAGGCCGAAGCCATGCGCGCCCGGCTCATTAACGACGGCTACAACCCGATCGTCAAAAAGTAAAAGTAACAATCAAAGAACTGAACCGCCCTATGAAGCCTGACCCTCTGCTGAACCGCCGTGTCATCTTTAAGCTGCGCGGCATGGATCCGCTCGACTCGACCATCCTTAAGCAGGACGCGACCGGTTACTGGGTCCGGGGTGGCACCCTGGCTCCGCAACTCGACCAATCCAATTGTTCCCTGCCAGAGAATGACGTGCGATTCCTGGAGTTCACCCGCATCGAGTGGCTGAGGGCCACGCGCCAGCGGCGCTGAGAACGGCCGGCCATCTTTATATTGACAACCGTCAATTTAACAGCTATTCCTAGTTCCCATGACCACCTCGCCCACGTCCCTCGACCACGCACTCCATGCGATTGCCGACCCCACGCGGCGCCGTATCCTGACCGCCCTCAAACAACGTGGTCCAGCCTCCGCGGCCATCCCTACCACGGGAAAAACCGGCCTCTGTGCCGGCGACATTGAAGAACGCGTGCGTCTTTCCCAGCCCACCATTTCACATCACATGGCGATCCTGACCAAGGCCGGTCTGGTCGACGCCGTAAAGCAAGGCCAATGGCGCTGGTACCGCCGCAACGAAAAAGCTCTTCGCCGATTGGTGAAGAGCCTGCGCACGCAACTGTGATGAGAGACTTTTATCGATGGGAGATTTGTATCAGGGTATGCCTTCAGGCATACCGTAAGCTGCCGATTATCGATCGCGCCTTCAGGCGCTGCAATTCAACAACGTGCAGAATCTGAAGGCTTCTAGCTAGCGCCAGCAGCCGCCGCGTGCGCCTTTTGCAGCAACCGCCGCGCCTGCGAAATCAGTTCCGCCACTTCGAAGGGTTTCACCAGGTAGGGTACGTTATTTTGTTGCAGGAAGGCCCGCTCATCGCCCTGCTCCACGCCGTTGGAGAACGTAAACAGCACGTGCGTCTCCATGTCGGAGCAGTGCTGCTTCACCCAGAGGTAGGCTTCTTTCGCGTTCCAGTCCGAGGGCATCTTGCCGCTCATGATCACCGCATCAAAATGCTCTGAGAGCAGCCGCGTCTTCACATCCTCGCTCCGGATAGCCGTCACCACGTCGGCCCCGGCGCCCGCCAGCACGTCGCGCTCAAACTCCAGCACTGATTCTTCTTCCTCCACCAGCAACACCCGGCCCTGGATCGCCCCTTCGCGTTTCAAAGCCGTAACAGGCGCAGCTTCTAGCTGCGCGTCCGCTGCTGCTGCCATCGGCAGTCGCACTTCGATTACCGCTCCGCCTTCGGCAGCATTGTGCGCCGTGATGTCGCCGCCATGCTCCTTCACAATTCCATAGCAGATGCTCAAACCCAGCCCGGTTCCCTTCCCCACGCTTTTCGTGGTATAGAACGGATCGAAAATTCTCTTGGGATCCTTGATCCCCGGACCATCATCGGCAAACTGCGCGCAAACATCGCCCTTTTCGCAATAAATCTTGATCTTCAGCTTGCCCGAACGCCCGGTCTCGAGCACCGCGTCCACCGCATTGTTGATGATGTTCAGAAACACCTGCTCGATCTGGTGCGGATCGGCCACCACCATCGCCGCATCAGGCCCCAGATCTTTTTCCACCACGATGTTATTCACTTTCAAATCGTAGTCGCGCAAGGTCAGCGTTTCTTCCAGCACCTTCCGGATGTCGACTTCCGACCGCTCCGGCTTCCTCTGCCGCGCGAACGAAAGCAGGTTCTGCACCACCCGGTGCGTGCGCTGCGCTTGCTTGAACATCTTGCCCACGTAATCCGTTGCGCGCTCGCTCAAGCCCTCGCTTTCGAGCAACTGCGCATAACCCAGAATCGCAGTCAGCGGATTATTCAACTCGTGCGCCACCCCGGCAATCAACTGCCCCACAGCCGACATTTTCTCGCTCTGCAACAGTTGTTCCTGCGTGCGCCGCAAGTCTTCGTAAGCCTTGCAGGTCTCTTCATACAAACGAACTTTTTCAATCGTGGTGGCCAACTGCCGGCTGATCGCGACCATCAGGTTCTCTTCGCCGCTGGAGTATTCGTACTCCGCGTGGCTGCGCAGACCCATCATCCCTATCGGACTGTCCTTGCCCCAGAACAACACCCAGATCCACGAACCGTCGCTGTCCGACCGGATGAACTCCGCCACCGTTCCGGTGAGATGCGGCAGATACTCCGCCGTGATCACCTCGGCGCGCGACCGCATGACCAGATCTCCAAAGCCCTCGGCAAAACTGATCTCTGCCGGCCGCGACTTGTCGCGGCTGCGCGGTCCCCACGCTGCGCGACGGCGGTAGGTCGGCGCATCCGAATCCGAAAGGTAGACCGCTCCGCTCTCCGCCCCAAACAATGAAACCACCTGACGCAGGGTCAGGTTCAGAATTTCATCCAGATCGAAAGACTGCGTCGCCACCACGGCCATCGCGTTCAGCGCATTCAGTTCGCGATTGCGCCGTCGCATCTCATCTTCGGCGCGCCGCTTCTCGGTCACATCCAGAACAAAACCCTGAAAACGTTCGATCTTCCCCGCCACATCGCGCGTTGCGAAACTGCTTTCCGCCGCAAGCAGCAGCGTTCCATTCTTGCGCCGCATGGTCACTTCGAAATTGCGAACGTAGTTCTGCTGCTCGATCTCTCTGCGGAAAGCGTCTCGCTGCCCCGCATCCACCCGAACATCCTCATCCAGGTTCAGCGGCAGCAACTCTTCCCGCGTCTCATACCCCAGCATGTGCACAAAAGCATCGTTGCAGTCGAGCAAACGTCCGGTGGGCGTCGCTACATAAACGCCTTCCTGCACCTGCTCGAACAGCAGACGATATTTCTCTTCCGCCGACCGCCGCTCCGTGATGTCGCGGACAATGTGAATCGTTCCCTTCTGCTTGGTACCCTGCTCCACATACGAAGATGTGGAAACCATTGAGAATCCGCCGAAGCACGGGTCGGCGCCTTCGCTGATTTCCTCGTCTCCGCGCGCGCAGTAAGGACATCCCGTCCAATCGCCCAGCCCATGCGGTAATACCGACTCGCAGGTGCTGCCGATCACGTCCGCCGAGGACATCTCTATCTGCTCCAGCAGGATCTGGTTGGCTTTGATAATGCGATAGTCCGCGTCGTGCGCGAGGATGATGTCGTGCACGGAATCAAACGTGTTCCGCCATTGCCGTTGCGAGCGCAGCGCCTGCTCCAGCAGACGGAAATTCTCAATCGCGATTCCCAACTGCCGCCCGCAGGTTTGCAGGAACTCCAGTTCCTCGCCCGTCAGTTGTCTCGCCCCGGAGCTGCCCAGAACCAGCAATCCGATCGGCGTCTTCTTCCCCAGCACCGGCACCATCAGCACATATTGCAGCTTTTCCGATTTCAACAGTTCCGCATCTTCCGGGCTCCCGCCAGCGCGGTGCGCAAGAACCGGCTTGCCCCGCTCCAGAATCTGCGAAACACTTTCCGTCAACTCCGCAAAACCCGCCTCACGCAGAAAGTCCGGCGACACTCCCACCGCGTGCGTAGCCACCAGGTGCCCGCCCTCAATCAAGCGGAACCACGCCGCTTTGCTCTTGGTCAGCCTCTGCAATTCTCCCAGCGCTTCTTCCATCATGCCGCCCTGCTGTTGGGCCAGCACAATGCTCTCGGTCAAAGCCCGCAGTACTTTCAACCGCCGGCCCCGCGCCCGCGCTTCCCCAAACACGATCAGCAGCATACTCAATCCCAGCAGCACATCCGCCGCCAGAACAACTCCCCGCGGAATCTGATTGGTGAAAGGAGCCCAACTCAAATGCTGCACCAGCAGGCATGCCGCCAGCAGCCACGCGCCCAGTTCCCAGCGTCCTTTGCGGGCGCGCACCAACCCAATAGCCGCAGTCAGCAGAATAATTCGGTAGGAAACTTCCAGAGCGAAGCGCAACGGCACCACATCCGGCCACAGCAGCACGCGTGCTACGGCAAAACCGGCTACGCTCACCGTGATGGCAGCCAGCGGCGCCAGCAGATTCCGCGCCCGGATGTAGCTCAGCACCGCCCCGGCCAACAATCCCATCGCAACCACAAACGCCGCCTGCTCCACCGCGGGAACATAGCGCGCCGGAATCCGCATCGCGGCCCCGTGCAGCCCCGCCAGCCGCGAACTCACCAGCATCGCCCAGCCCGCCGTCCAAACCAGCAAGTACCGCTCCCGCAGTGCCGACAACACCAGCAGCGACGCGCCCAGTACCAGCAGCAGCGCCCACTCCCCGGCCTTCAGTCCGGCGAGCGCCGGCTGTGCCGTGGTGTTCCAGATCGACCAGAGGGAAGCGTTCATCTTATTTCGATTGTCGTTCCGAACATGCGTTCTTTGTACAGTAAGGAATCTGGGGCCTTGTTCCAGACGTAATAGTGCCCTGCTTTTGAATATCATGGTCCGGCCCTTTATCCATGCGTTTTCCGGACCTCTATGGTTACTTTCGGCACCTCCCCGCAGGGGTTAGATTTGCCGAGAGTATACTGACAGGGTCCAATGTCTGACCGCATTCTGGTAGTTGACGACGAAGAGGCAATCCGCGAGATTGTCTGCGCCATCCTCGCTGCCGCCGGCTATTCCTGGAAGCAGGCCAGTTCCGGCATGGAAGCTCTCGCCCTGCTCAATTCCGGCGAAGTCTTCGAACTCATGCTCTCCGACCTGATGATGGCCGACCTTGACGGCATCGGCCTGCTAGAACGCACTAAAGAAAAGTATCCCGACATGCCGGTGGTGATGGTCACCGCCGTCCACGACATTTCCGTAGCTCTCGCCGCCATTCGCAACGGCGCCTACGACTACCTGCTAAAGCCTTTCGAGCGTGAACAATTACTCAACGCGGTAGGCCGGGCTCTGGAAAATCGCCGCCTCAAAGTGGAGAACCGCACCTATCAGACCAATCTGGAGTCTCTGGTCGAAGCCCGCACCGACCAGCTTCAGGCCGCCATGGCTGATCTCGAGCGCTCCTACGACATCACTCTGCAAGCTCTGGGAGACGCACTCGACCTTAAAGATGCCGAAACCGAAGGCCACTCCCGCCGCGTCACCGCTTTTACCATTGCCATTGCCCGCGCCATGGGCGTGCCCCGCGAACAAATCCTCGTCATCGCCCGCGGCGCATTTCTCCATGACATCGGCAAAATGGCTATCCCCGATAACATCCTTCGCAAACCCGGAAAGCTCGACGACGACGAGCGCGCCCTCATGAAGGAGCACTGCTATCACGGCTACCAGATGCTCAAGAAGATTCCCTTCCTGACCGAAGCTTGCGACATTGTTTACTCCCACCAGGAACACTTCGACGGCTCCGGCTATCCCCGTGGCCTCAAGGGAGCGGAAATTCCACTGGGTGCGCGCATCTTCTCCGTGGCCGACACTCTCGACGCCATCATCTCCGACCGTCCTTATCGTCCCGCCAGAACTCTCCCTGAAGCTCGTCAGGAGATCCAGGCCTGGGCCGGCCGCCAGTTCGATCCCGAGGTCGTTGATGTCTTTCTAAAGATGAAAGACGAAATCTTCGAAGACCTGCGCCGCGAAATCAACGCCCAAACCTACCCCTTCAGCTACTCCGCCAGCGCCAAAACCAATTAAGCGTGACGCGATTGGCGCTTGAGGTTCGTATCAGGGCACGGCTTTAGCCGTGCCGCAAGCAGCACAGAAAAAAGGGCTTCAGCCCCGGTGCAGCGCTCGTCGGAATTTCCTCAGCAGCCTCTGGTTGAGCCCATATCCTCAACCTACAATTGGGAAGACCCACACTCAACAACTGGAGGCATTCCATGAAATCCGCATTCTATCTTCTAGCGCTCTGCATCCTGACAACCGCATCCCTGGCCCAGGAACATCCCACCCTAACCGCCCTCCCGAATTCCATCTACGTCGGCGCCGACGGCAAATTCGAATCCGCTCCCGACACTGCCGTCATTCAGTTCAACGTCTCCGTGCAGGATGACACCGCTCAAGCCGCCTATGAGCATGCGTCGAAAGAGGTCGAGAAGGTTCGCCAGGTGCTGGGCGCCAACGCCATCGAGCCCAAATCCGCCAGCATCGGATTCCTCGCGGTTCAACCCGTGTACGACTGGAAAGACCCCCAAAGAAAAGTCATCAGCTACCGCGTCACCACCGACGTCACTCTCAAGCTCAAGGATTTTTCCAGGATCGGCCCCATCACCCAGCAACTAGCCGAGGCCAACGTCAGCGAGCGACAAACTCTGAACTACACCCTCCAGACCATCGACGATGCCAAAAACAAAGCTGTCGAAGACGCCTACCGTCGCGCCCGCAACTCCGCCGACGCCATAGCCCGCGCCAGCGGCCGCACTCTAGGCGACCTTTCCTACGCCTCGGTTGACACTTTCGAAAACCAGCGCGTCCCAGTCCCGCGCATGACCCGCGCCATGACCGCCACGGCCGGCAGCAGGGAAAACGCCACGCCCGCCCCCACCGAAGAATTCACCCCGCAAACGGTGACGGTAACCGCCCACGTGAACGCCCTATTCAATTTGAAGTGAGAATATTCCTGGAAGAGAAGCTACGGAGTACAGTAGCAATGAAAGTGACTTCGCTTGGGGGGTCCGATGCCGCCCGAATCAAACAAGCACATCGTCCGCCGCTTCGTTGATGAGCTTTGGAACGGGCGCCGGCTGGAGATCTCTGATGAACTGTTCGCAACCGATTGCATCACGCATCAGTTGCGCTCCGGCCAGCCCAGCACAGCCGCTCCTCGGTCGCCCGAGCACATGCGAGAGCGTATAGCCGGGTGGCTCGCGGCTTTCCCTGACCTTCAAATGACGATCGAACACATGTTGGCCGAAGGCGATTTGGTTTTCACGAGTACAGTCTTGGTGGGAACGAATCTGGGCGTATGGGCCGGAATTCCTCCCACGGGTAAGCGAGTGAGCATTCGCTTGATGGTCGTTCACCGCATCATCGACGAAAAGATCTGCGAAGACTGGGTACTGGCGGAGAGCCTCGGGTTCCTGCAGCAGTTGGGCGTCGCTCCCGACACAGCCGAGATGCTAGCCCAAGCCGCACGAAAGTAAGCACGCAGCCTAAGGAGTGTTCCGCGCCACCGTAATCCGGCTCGCATCCACCGTGATCGCCCTCTGAATCTCCATCTCAATCGACGTCCCCACTTCCAGCTTCACATCGTTGCCGCGCTTCAGCAGCGCCCACGCGATGCCCGCCGCCGCTCCCGCGCCCGCTCCCACCCGCGCGCCATTCAGTCCGCCCGTGGCCAATCCCCCCGCCGTGGCGCCGCCCATGGTTCCATACACCCCACCCTTGGCCGCGTCCTCGACTTTCTTCCCAGTATCGCTGTCCTGCTGAATCGTCCCTTCCTCGTCCTTCACCCCTTTATCGTCGGCTCCCGGCGTATTCTCCACCGACCCCGGCAGCATCACGGTATATCCACTGGGATAAATCATCGAAGTGAAGTGCATCAGGATCTCCGCCCGCCCGTGCCCGTGCCCCGCCCGCTCCACGTGCGCAATCTTCCCCTGAATGTAGGAGCCAGCGGGAACGACTACGCGATTGTCGACAACAAACGGAAAAGCCGTGGTCGCATAAACCGCATCGCCCTCGCGAGCATTCTTGGTCGAAATAGCCTGTGCCAGCGAAAGCGGAATCTTAGTCCCCGCCGGAATCGTAACCGCATTAGGATCGGATACCGCGGTCGGCGCCGGATTAACCGTCGCTGGAGACGCCGCAGCCGGAGTCTGCGCCGCATCTGAAGGCTTAGCCGTATCGGCCGCCTGGCCAAACGCCATCCCAGAAATCAGAAGAACCGCAAAAAGTCCGCGCATCGCGCACCTCCAGAGTTGTCACCTACCTCACCTTAGCCTGAGAGTACCACGGCATGATCGCTAGGATGCATAGCCCCAAGCCGCCGGAGTTAGTCGGCTCTCGTGAGTATAATCGCCTGCTGGCAACAATTAACAACTACAATCGGCGATCGAGGTGCCCATTGAAAAGAGCTTGCATAACGCTTGTGTTCCTTGTGAGTGCATTTGCACAAGTCGGGTATACGCAGGACTGTCAGGTAAGCACAACAGTTCGTGTACTCGACAAACGGGGGCTGCCTGTGGTTAACCTCACTGCGGACCAGTTGAGTGCAGAGATTGACGGAACTCCGGTAAAGATCAGGTCGATTTCTCCCGGGAACAACCAGAGGATAGTTCTGTTGCTCGATGTCAGCAGCAGCATGAAAACGGTTTGGAGTCCGTCCATTGCAGCAGCCAAGCAATCGATGGAAGGGGCGGGAGAGAACTTTGACATTGTTTTGTTCCGAGACACAATTCGAGGGCACGCGAGAGGTCGTTCCCAGAGTGAGCGCCTGCTCGAACAGTTGTCACCCGATGCCCTCCAACCCGGTGGAACGGCTCTCTACGACTCGCTAATTGAGGTGGCCAACAGTCTGAAGACTCCCAACGCTGCGATAGTTGTGGTCAGTGATGGAGGAGAGAACGCCAGCACTCATTCTTCTGACGCGACCGTCCCGCTTCTCATACGTGCTTCTTCTCCATCTGTGTTCGCTCTCATCCTCGACTTTGACCGCGAAAACGCGCATAGCAGAGGGTACTTCAAGAAAATTCCCGCAGACACAGGTGGTCTAATCGAATATCCCCCATCGTCTTCAAAGGTTCCTGAAGCGACGGCCAATCTAATGGCCACGGTCCGGAACCCGCTCGTGGTTACCTTGCAACCGTCTCAACCAATCACCAAAATGGCTAAGCTGAAGTTGGAAGCCATTAACTCGAACGGCAAGCCACAGCGAGACATGCGCGTCCTCCACGTTGCGGAGGTGGCAAGTTGTGACGTACGGTAGGCTGATTTACGTTAAATCGCTGTACCACTCAATTGACCCACGTCATTAATAGATCAAATATTTCTTCCTAACCACCTCAAACTTCCCCAACTCCTCCTGCCAATCCTGCGCAATCCGCCGCGGATCTTCCCCCGCCATCAGCCCATCAAACGCCGCCTGATTCACCAGCAACCCCGTGATCCGCCCAATCTTGAAATCCGCCGGATACAATCTCTGCAAAGCCGCAGCCAATTCAATCCCCAGTTCCGGTGCGTCCAAAGCATTCCGCTCCGTCAAAACCACATTCACTCCCTCACACTTCACTCCGTTATAAACCGCAGCCGAAGGAGTGAACGTAACCGGAACAAACCGCACACCGGCAATCCCGCGCGCATTCAAATAAGCTGCCAATTCCCGGCTCTTCATCCAGGGCGCGCCCAACAATTCAAACGGAGTATCCGTCCCCCGTCCCACCGAAACATTCGTGCCTTCAATCAAAGCCACGCCCGGATACAAAGTCGCCTCAGTCAAACTCCGCAAATTCGGCGAAGGATTCACCCACTCAAGCCCCGTAGAATCAAACCAATCCCCGCGCTGCCAACCCTCCATCGGCACCACAGTAAGCTTGGCATTGATATTCCGCTCCACATTGAACATCTTAGCCAGCTCGCCGAAAGTCATTCCATGCCGCACCGGCACAGTCCAATAATTCGTAAAGCTCTCATGCCCCGCATCCCCTACTGGCCCTTGTACAAACGACCCAGTGATCGGATTCGGCCGGTCGAGAACAATGAGCTCAATTCCGGCCTTGGCCGCCGCTTCCAGGAAATATCCCAGCGACGTCTCGTAGGTCCAGAATGGCACCCCTGCATCCTGCAGATCGACCACGACAGCATCCAACTGGCTCATCACCTCGGCCGGAGGACGACGCTGCGCGTCTTTCGCTCCATACACGATGTAAACGGGAATGCCTGTGGCTGCATCGGTGGAGTTGCTGACGGATTCCGTATCCAGCGTTCCGGCAGGCCCGTGTTCAGGACTGAAGATAGCCTCGAGCGAAACTCCGGGAGCGTGCGCGAGTACATCGATGTCGCGGCGGCCGTCGGCGTCGACGCCGTTCTGGTTGGTGAGAATGCCGATCTTCTTTTTTCGTCCGGCAACCTGCAGCACATCGAACCCGTGCTCCTCCAAAACATCAATCCCAGTCTTCACGCTGCCGTTGCGCGTGCTCATGCGCCGCGCCGCGCTCTGCGCCTCGTTGTAACCGGTAATGCTCTTCCAGCGCAAAGCCTCTTTCTCGCTGGCCGTCAAAGGCAAAGCCGCCGCGATCGCCGTAGCCACCTTCGACCGCAAAGCAATCGCATTGCTCTTCCCTCGCGGATGCACTGCATTGGTGAGCAAAATAATGTAAGTCTGGGTAGTCGGATCGATCCACATCGATGTTCCCGTCCACCCCGTATGCCCATAACTACCCACCGGCAGCAAATCCCCCCGATTCGACGAGAGCGGAGAATCAATGTCCCACCCAAACCCACGCAAAACCGGAGCCCACGGCGGCTGCTCCGGCCGCGTCATCTTCTCCACCGTTAGCGGAGACAAAATCCCGTCACCGCCGTTCAGCAAAGCCTGAGCAAACTTGGCCAGATCGTCCGCAGTAGAAAACAGCCCCGCATGCCCCGCCACCCCGCCCATCCGCCGCGCCGTTGGGTCATGCACCACGCCCCAAAGCATGTGCTCATTCTCGTCATACTGCGTCGGGGCAATCTTTTCTATCCACCCCGCCCGCAAATCCGTCGGAGGCGCAAACCGCGTCCGCGTCATCTTCAACGGAGCAAAAATATGCCGCGCAGCATACTCATCCAGCGCCTCGCCCGACACGCGTTCCACCAGCGCACCCAGCACAATAAAGTTGATGTCGCTATAAGAAAACTTCGACCCCGGCGCGTCCGCCGGAGTCTCCGCAAAAGCCATCCCGTACGCCGTATCCTTCCCTTCCCACGCCGTCTTCAAATCCAGATCAGGCTCCAAGCCCGAGTAATGCGTAAGCAACTGCCGCACCGTGATGTCATCTTTCCCATTCTGCGCAAACTCCGGCAAATACTTCGCCACCGGATCATTCAGCCGCACCTGACCGCGTTCCACCAACTGCATCACCGCAGTAGTAGTAACAATCACCTTGGTCAGCGAGGCCAGGTCGAATACCGTGTCCAAAGTCATGGCCTCACGCCGAGGCTCCAAAGCCCGCGACCCGTAAGCCTTCCGGTAGATCACAGTTCCGTCATGACCAACGATGAGAACGGCTCCAGGAATCTGCCCCTCTTGAACAGCCTGTTCAATCACCGCATCAACCGCCGGCAATGCAACCGCGCTCGCGGGGACAGCCGCCCCCGGCTGCCTGCCCTGAGCGGAGTCGAGGGGCGCATCCGAGCGCAGCCCGGCAGCCTCAGCTTCCTCAAGATGAGTCAGGCAACACACCGCCGCCATCAAGACGAACCCAAGAACGAACAACCGTCTCCGCGCCCGCGAATTTGACCTAGAAAGAAGGATGCTATGACTCTACACAACCCGGACCGCAGGACTCAAGAAACTCAAGTAAGGGGGTGCCGTTTATGCCATATCATAGAGATCTCGATGAGCGCCGCAGATCCCGCATCGCCCCTGCTCGATAATCTCAAACATCAAGACGAAGTCTTCATCTCAGCGTTCTCCATTTTGCAAGCAGCCATCAATGAACGCGCATTCCCCGTAGCCTCCGTAGCCGTGACCTACCGCGGCACCCTGGTAGCCCGAAAAGCCCTAGGCCATTTCACCTACGAAGCGTCGTCAGGAGAACCCAAAGCGGGTGCCCCATTTCTCGCGTCCCTTGCGAGAAGTGGGAGAGGCGCGGTCACTCCCTCCACCCTCTTCGACCTAGCCTCCCTAACCAAAGTAGTAGCCACCACACCCATGGCGATGCTCCTCTACGAACGCGGCCTCCTCGATCTCGACACCCCAGTCTCCGCCATAGTCCCCGAATTCACCCAAGACGCCAAAAAAGATCCCCGCCGCCACGAAGTAACCCTCCGCCAGCTCCTGGCTCACTCCTCCGGCCTGCCAGCCTACGAAAAGTTATTCCTGAAAACTCACACCCGAGCCGAACTCCTGCAAGCCGCCTTCACCACCCCTCTAGCCACAAATCCCGGAACCCGCGCCCAATACAGCGACATCGGATTCATCCTCCTAGGTACCGCTCTGGAACGTCTGGCCGACGAATCTCTAGACCGTTTTTGCCAGCGCGAAATCTTCGCCCCACTAGCCATGCCCAACACCACCTTCAATCCCCCACTGGAAATCCGCGCACAAATCCCTCCAACCCAAGATGATCAAACCTTCCGCCATCGCATCATCCAGGGCGAAGTTCAGGACGAAAACGCCTTCATCCTGGGCGGCGTAGCCCCCCAAGCCGGACTCTTCTCCACCGCGGAAGACCTGGCAAAATTCGCCCACACCATGCTCAACGGAGGCAACCCGATCCTCCGCCCCGAAACTGTAGCTCTCTTCACCCGCCGCGAATCCGCGCCAGCGGGCACATCCAGAGCCCTGGGCTGGGACACTCCCTCACCGCCTTCTCACTCAGGAAAATATTTCAGCCCCGCATCCTACGGCCACCTCGGCTACACCGGTACCTCCCTATGGATCGACCGCGCCCGCCAACTCTCGATCACGCTGTTAACCAACCGTACCTGGCCCGACTGCTCCAGCGAAGCCATCAAGCAAATTCGCCCCAAATTCCACGACGCCATAATCGAAGCCCTGGAGAAGCCCGCATGACTGAACCGATGAACCGAGGGCGGAGCAGGCCTTACCGGTGAACTGAGGGTGGAGCAGGCCTTCCAGGCCTGCGTCACAGATACCAATTTGGATTGGGCTTTAGCCCCCGAGGTACTTTCATCCGTCCGGCAACTTCCGGTTAGAATGAACACGCTCCTCCAATCCCGAAAGGTTCCACTTGAAACGCAACCCGTCCAGCCTCCATCAACTCCGCACCGAGCAACTCAACCACGCCGCCGACGACCTGGACCGCAAGTCCTCTCTCGAGATCGCCCACCTAATCAACGCCGAGGACGCGACAGTAGCTCTAGCCGTAACCCGAGCCCTGCCCCAAATCGCCCGTGCCATCGATCAAGTAGCCGCCGCCCTCCGCCGCGGCGGACGCCTCATCTACGTAGGCGCCGGCACCAGCGGCCGCATAGCCGCGCTGGACGCCGTAGAATGCCAACCCACCTTTAACACCGACCGCGTCCACTTTATAATCGCCGGAGGCGCCAAAGCGCTGGCCTCAGCCTCCGAAATCAGCGAGGACGACACCAAAGCCGGACGCGAAGAGATGTCCCGACGCAAGCCCACCAAAAAAGACGTAGTCGTGGGCATCGCTTCCAGCGGACGCACTCCCTTCACCGTAGCCGCCCTGACCGAAGCCCGCCGCCGCGGCGCCCGCACCATAGCTCTGACCTGCAATCCCAATTCCCCGCTGGAACGCGCCGCGCATTTCGCCATCGTCACCCAAGTAGGCCCCGAAGTCTTAGCCGGATCGTCTCGCATGAAAGCCGGCACCGCCCACAAAATGGTCCTCAACATAATCTCCACCGCCGCCATGACGCGTCTCGGCTACGTCTATGGGAACCTCATGGTCAACGTAGCCCCAAAAAACGAAAAGCTCCTCCAGCGCGCCATAGGAATCCTCGAACGCGCCACCGGAGCCACCCGCGAATCAGCAACCCAGGCCCTGAAAGCCTCCGGCAACAAGACCCCGGTAGCCGTAGTAATGCTAGCCGCCGGAGCAACCCGCCCCCAAGCCCAAGCCGCCCTGAAGAAAGCAAAAGCCCACGTCCGCGAGGCCATAGCGTTAGCGAAATAGAATAGTGTGGCGCGGGCGCCCTCGCCCGCGACTGCATGAAGCGAATCAAAACCGGAGTGGAGTAGGACCGGGAAGGGCACGACTTCAGTCGTGCCGTAAAGTCGCCCAGAAGTCGACGCGCTTTAGCGCCCAGGGTGCAATTTGCTTACCTCATTACACCGCCAGTACCTGGGTAATGTTGGATATCTCCCAAGTCCGCCGTATTCTCAAACGCATGATTGCTAAACGACTGGGATCTGTTTTCTTGATTGCGATCGTCGCAACAGCTCAGGACAGTTCTCCGTCTAACTCAGCTGACTCCGGTATCCCCAAGCTGCCATTGATCGAATACGACGCCTGTCCAGGCGCAGCCACTCGCACTTTGGCTCCCTCCAGAAAAATCGAAAAGGACGACAACCTGTATTCCTCGTGGCGAGGCGAACGCACGGTGGTCGGTACTCTAAAAGCCGGGGACAAGGTCACCCTATTAGCCGCCGTGAACGTAACCCGCGAGCCAGACAGAGCCTTGGCTATACAGACCCACGATGACGACCCCTTGTTCGAGCCCGGCGACCCAGCGCTTCGCTACGGCCTAAACAGCGATGGATACTGGAATCTCTGGGCCAAGGGAGCCTGGCACAAAATCTCCGCCGAGGAAGTTGTGGAAAAAGGCAGTGTCTGCGGTTTCGGCGACAAAAGCCAGTGCTCGGTCCAGATCGTCAAGAACGGCAGGAAAGAATGGTGGATCGAAGTGAAAACCGACACCGGTCAGGACGGATGGGTCCTAGTGGGGAAAACCACCCCCGACAGAATCTGGCAGAGTAGAACCTTCGGCGAGCTGTGCATGTTGGATTGAAGCCCCACAAGCCCGCACCCTCTCGATTACCATCCCCACCCCAATTCCCCGCTAAAATAACCAATTACCCCGAACTCCGAACCCAATGGATAAACTAGTAATCCGCGGCGGCTCCCCGCTCCTCGGCACCGTCCGCGTCAGCGGAGCCAAAAACGCCGCACTCCCCTGCATGGCCGCAGCTCTCCTGACCGACGAGCCGGTCATCTTAGAAAACATCCCGCAAGTCCGCGACATCCAAACCACTCGCAACCTTTTAGCCGCCATGGGAGCCGAAGTCGAGCTAGGCTACGGACGCGCCCAGCACCGCACCACCATCCACTGCAAGAATCTAGCCAGCCCCGAAGCCTCCTACGAATTAGTAAAGACGATGCGAGCCTCCACGCTGGTCCTCGGTCCACTTGTAGCCCGCTGCGGCCGCGCCCGCGTCTCCCTCCCCGGCGGCTGCGCCATAGGCCAGCGCCCCATCGACCTCCACATCAAAGGCCTGGAATTACTCGGCGCAAAAATAAAACAAGAGCACGGCTATGTAGAAGCCACGGCCTCGCGCCTCCATGGCGCAGAAATCGTCTTCGACAAAATCACCGTAACCGGCACCGAAGACCTGCTGATGGCCGCCACGTTAGCCGAAGGCGAAACCATTATTCAGAACGCCGCCCGCGAACCGGAGGTAGCCGACCTGGCCGCCCTGCTAAATAAGATGGGAGCCCACATCGAAGGCGCAGGCACGCCCACCATCAAAATAAAAGGCGTCACAAAACTGAAAGGCGCGCGCCATCGCATCATCCCCGACCGCATCGAAGCCGGCACCTTCTTGATCGCCGGAGCCCTCACCGGCGGCGACTTAAACATCTCCGCCTGCGATCCCACTCACCTGGACGCGATCCTAACCAAACTAAAAGAAGCCGGAGTCAAAACGAAGTCCACAAAAGACTCCGTCCGCGTCATGGGCGACAACCCCTTCACCGCCTCCGACCTCAACACCGAAGAATATCCCGGCTTCCCCACCGACATGCAGGCGCAATTCATGGCCCTCGCTACGCAAGCCGAAGGCACCAGCATCATCACCGAAAATATTTTCGAGAACCGCTTCATGCACGCCCAGGAATTAGTCCGCATGGGCGCCAACATAAAAATCGAAGGCCACCGCGCCATAGTCCGCGGCAAAACCCCGCTAAGCGCCGCCGCAGTCCTGGCCAGCGATCTGCGCGCCAGCGCGAGTCTGGTGTTAGCCGCGTTAGTAGCCGACGGCGAAACCATAATCGACCGCGTCTACCACATCGACCGCGGCTACGAAAAAATAGAAGAGAAGCTAAAAGCGGTAGGCGCCCAAATCAAACGCATAGGCAACATGCTCCCCTAGCATGGGTATGAAGCAAGAGGGTGGAGCAGGCCTTCCAGGCCTGCGTTTACAGCCAGGCATCCGAATGGCTTCTGGGCGAACTGTCCTGCAAGGAGCGAAGCGACGAAGCCGGCCAGTTCGTGGGCAAGCGGGCGGGGAGCGCCGCAGCCGTGGCGCAGAAAGGAGCAAAGCGACGACCGGAGCCACGGCGAAGGCGCTGCTTCCAGCTTCCGCGAATTCAGCAGGAAACAGATCGGGCCGCCCGCAGGCGGCCCGTTTGGTTTTGAGCTGATAGCTGACAGCTGAGAGCTAATCTCCAGCCACCGGCTCGCCCACTTCCGGCTTTGCGGCAGCAGCCCCGTTCCCGTTAGCCTTCCCCAGCGCCCCCAGAGGAATGAATCCGTTCTCTGCGACCGCGGGCTTCTCTTTCAAAACTACTTCGCGATACAGCGAAGCCATGCGCGCGTTGTAAGCCTCATCATTCTTCTGCGGACCACGATGTCCCGCGACCGGAGTCTCCGAATGATCCACAGCCAAAGCCTGAAGCTCGGCAGCAGCCTTCTGTTTCGCGTCCCGCGCCCGAGTCTTCTCCTCGCGCGCGTTCTTCGCGATCCCCAGATTATCCAGATCGTGCTGCAGTTCGGTGGTCACAATATTCTCGCGCAGCAGCAGTGAGTGGGTCTCATCGTCCATCTTCACTTTCTTGCCGCCCGCAAAAATCTCATGCCGCCCATGCTCTTCATACCACTTGGTAAGCGTGGCCGTCATATGCATCTTTTCGATGATGTTCCGCCACCCTACCCCTGTGTTGTAAGCGCAGAATGAAATCTCACCCTCTTGCGTAGCGTAAGGGATAATGCACTGCTCCGTCCGCCGGAAATCGTAATTAAACAGATCCTGGAACCACATCCCGGCAATAAACAGGAAGTTCCACCGGTCCTGCCGCCGCTTCATCACATCATCAACAGTCCGGTCCGGACCAACCTTCCCGTAGTTTTTCCCGGTAGCGTTAAAGTTCTTATCAAACTTGCGCAGCAAATCCATCAACTTAAAATGCGTAGGCGCCTGATACGGATCGTAGTTCTTCATCAAACACAAAGCCATCCCCACCACAGTCAAAAACTTCCCCCGAGCCGCATCATTAACCTTGGCAATATCCTTAGCCAGCTGATCCCCCGCCAAGAAAGCCGTAACCGGCACAGCCTCCTTAGTTTCCTTATCAATCATCACAGCCATCCCAGTCCCACAATTCGGGTGACAACCACACGATAGTTGGCCCCAATCGTTCTTTACGTCGTTGGCGTGCATCAGGTCGGCCCAATCGCTGAAGGTGCCCATGAATGAAATCGGGAACCAGTCGCGGCTTGGTTCGCCTAGGCCGGTTTGGTTTTTTACGTCGTGAGCGAGATGAGAGAGCGTGTAGCGCTGGGCTTGGCGGCGGTCGTCGGTTACGGCTTCGTCGCGGCCGGTGAAGCTTACTGGCTGGAAGCTCAGGAAGCTGATTGTTTTTGGATTGTCTAACGCGAACTTGATAATTCTGCCTACTTGTTCGTTGTTGATGCCGTTTACGATCGTTACTACCGGCACGATTTCTACTCCGGCTTTGTGCAGGTTTTCGATTGCTTTCAGCTTTACGTCGAACAGGTTGCCTACCATGCGGTGGGCATTGGCGGCGTTGCCGATGCCGTCGAACTGCAAGTAGGCGTAGCGCATTCCGGCTTCTACTGCCTGCTGGCAGAACTCAAAACTTTTTGCGAATTCAATTCCGTTGGTTGCTGCCTGCACGGAGTTGTATCCTACTTTTCTGGCGTAGCGGACTGCGTCGAGGAAGTACGGGCTCAACGTGGGCTCGCCGCCGGAGAACTGCACGCTCATCTGCCGGCGCGGCTTGATGGTGATGGCGTTGTCGAGCATGGTCTTGATTTCTTCCCACTGCAGTTCGTGGACGAAGCCTACCTGGTTCGCGTCCATGAAGCAGGGATCGCACATCATGTTGCAGCGGTTGGTCAGATCGATGGTCAGCACCGAGCCGCGGCCGTACTTCACAGTCGAAGACCCGTGATGGTGAAGCTTCTCGTCGTTGTGGGCGGTGATGTCGCGGCCGGGGAAAACATCTTCGAGGTGCTTGGAGAAATCGGTGTCGATCGACATCACGTCTTCGAAGTGGCCGTGCTTGGGGCAGTCCTTCACCATCAGGATCTTGCCGTCGCGTTCGATGATGGTGGCTTTGATCTCGCCTACTTTTTCGTTCATCAGGACTTCGTGGGGCAGTTTGCCGTCGAGAATCTGCTGGCGGATTTCGGGGACACACTTCGGGCACAGCGAATCGGTGGAGCGGGGCCAGCCCAGCGGCGGCTTCGACTTCTCGTAGGACTTGAGCAGAGGCTTGTCGGACCATTTAGGGGTAGGCGACGGGTTGGGCTTGATGCGATTCAAGCGGTCGAAGACAACCCAAGCGCCTTTGGCGGCGACGGTTACTGCTTTTTCTACGTACTTGATCGGCTTGCGCATGCGTTAGCGGCTCCTAGCTTCTAGTGTTCAGGTCTTGGGTCTTGGGTGTTCGGTCTTAGGAAAAAACTCGGGCGGACACTTGCCTTGGCTTTGCCTTTGACAGAACCTTGACCACAAACCCTACTGCTTATGGTTCTCCCTTGGGAATTGAACCTGGTTCGTACACTTTTCCCTGGGTTTTTGTCTGTAGTGATGCTATTGGAGGGCAACGGGTTACGCATCTTTATCCCAACGAACGGGGGAAAAATGGGGTTTAGCGGCTGATTGGGGGATTGGGTGGGGGTAAGTCATTGAAAGGAAACGGCGGATTTGGGATCGGAGACTTCCCTGTGGGTGTAAGATCGTCGAAGGCGAGGTTTTTATGGCGCAGATGACGTCGCAGGTTTCGGAGATTCTGGAAAAGGCGCTTACCCTTTCTGCCCAGGAACGCGGGCTGCTCATCGATCGTTTAGTGGAAAGTCTTGACAACGAACCGGCTGAAGAGGGGGTCGAGGCAGCCTGGGACGAAGAAATCAAGCGCCGGGTGGATGATATTCGTTCCGGACGAGTGAAGATGATTCCGGGAGAACAAGTGTTGCGAGAGTTGGTCGAAGATCGTCTGGCTTCGCGGGGGCGGCGTGAATTTTAAGGTCGAATTTGAACAGGAAGCGGACGGGCGGTGGATTGCCGAGATTTCGGAGCTGCCCGGAGTTATGGCCTACGGCGCGACCCAAGCCGAGGCCGAGGCGGCGGTCGAGGCGCTGGCTCCGCGAATCGTTGCAACGCAGAGCTCTTAGTTAAGGAGTGCCAGTTGGGCAAGCGCAAACCCTCGAGCAAAAAGCTTCCTTCCAATGTCGCCTTGCGGAAAGAAAAGGGCGACGCAGAGGGCTCTGCCGAGACCTTGGATGAAAACAACCCGCTTCGTGGTTATGACCCGGGCAGCGACCTTGCAGCCATCGAGTACGTGGGACTCTCTGGCATCTCGAAGGAGTGCCAAGATGCTGTGCTACGGTTCGTCCAGTTTGGAAATCGGATAACGCGCGCCGTTGTTCTCTCCTGTTCTGGTAATTACGAATCTAAGAGACACTGTTTTTTGCTTACGCTGGAGGGCACGGATTTGGTAGCAGTTAAATCCGGATTTGCGTCTGGCTACGGAGGGGAGGGACCACGCCGTTTCTCATATGTTCTTCAGGTTCTCGATAGCCACGGCGCAGAGATTGAAGAGTACAACGTACCGCGGGAGTTTGTGCATCGACTCGATAGTTCAGCTCTAACGAGGATCGACCTCGATATGTTGGGGAACTCTAGGCCCCGTCAGGCATCTCAATGGCATGACTACGTTCGACATGACCATTTCGAAGATGCTCGGAAGGGAATGCTTTGGCAGAAAGAGTTTCCTCCGGTTATACCGTTCGCTCTGATCGATAGCCGGATCTTTGATTTGGCTTTGTCATTCTGGGGCAGCCCCGATAACAGCTTGTTGCTTGGATATCGGCGGCTTGAGGATATCGTTCGGGAAAGAACGGGGCTTAAGCAGCACCATGGCTCTAGGCTCTTTTCTCAGGCGTTCAATCCACGCGACGGGACGCTCACTTGGAAAGATCTTGATGAGGGCGAGCGCGCGGGTCGTATGCAGCTATTCATCGGTACATACAGCGCGCACCGCAATCCCCGGGCGCACGTTGAGTTGGGGAGTTACGCCGAAGAGTTGTTGAGAGAGTTTTTACTGCTAAACCATTTGTACCGGCTGGAAAAGGATTCCCTTCAGGCCGACGACAAGTGAGGAATGGCGCGTCGAGCTGTGAAAAGTGGGTCCAGCCCCCGGGTGAGTAGCGGCGGGTGAGGCGGCTTCCGCGGTTCACTCGCAGAATTAAGGAAGAGGTGGGATACTCGCTCAGCGCCAGAGCTTAAGTCTGAGCTGTTCAGCCAGGCCGGGCGGGTTGCCCATACTCTGGGCCTTGTACCATCTGTTGTCGGTCGTCTGAACCCAGATGGGGCAATTCATAACCTTTTCGACGGCCGCCTTCAAATCCTCACACTTGATGGTAGGTCCGCTGAAATTGAGCGGATCGCCGCCCGTGGTTCGCTTCTCGACCGCAAGTTGATCAACAAGGTCAATTTTGCCGTAGATTTTCCCGGGCTTGTAAATGTTCTTAGACTCCCTAACCCATATCGAATGCACTATCTTTTTCGGAGCATTAGATCTAGACATGACGTTGATTACGGGGTGCAGGCGCATATAGCCGGGCTGTGGGTCGGGGCCCTCCCATTCCCAACCAGCTCCGACCCGCAAAGCCGTGCTCTGGCCTAAGGCGCGGTACAACCACACGACGGAGCCGATTAGCGCCGTGCTTACAACCGCGACAGACAACCCGAGGACAAACTCTGTCCAGTGGGGATGGCTGTTCACAAACTGATTGATCGGGACAAATTCATAACTGGCGAGCTGCGTCATGGCAGCCGAAGTTCCTTCCGCGGGTCAAGGACAGCCTCCCACGCCGCTAGCTTCTCTCCCTCGTTCTTCTTTTTCCTGCGCTCAATTTCGTCCTTTGTCTGGGCGCTCGGATGCCCGACCACGATGTATCCGCTCTCGTTGCTCTGCTGGACAGGATGCACCGCGCAGTTGTAATCGGGATAGAGGGAGGCCATCTTGGCCCGTTCGGCTTCCGCGCCGGCTTCATCCAAGATGAGGTAGGCGTGGATTCTATCGTAGGTAATCTCCCTAGGATCGGCCTGTCCGATTGACGGGAACGTTGGCCCTAACGGCTGCGCCAGGTAAATTATCTCTTTCATACTTCTCCTTTCAAAAATGGTAGCACGCGCATCCAACGAAGCCAAAGGGTTGCAGCTTGTCGTGAATAAACTCGACCCCGGGTGCCCCATTTTCTCGCGTCCTTTGCGAGAAGTGGGGGAGACCACCACTGCTGCAGACAGTCCACCGCGTGGGCGCCACGCTCCACTCAGGATGACAGGGCTATTTCGATTCCGGCGATTCTTGGTCGGGGTCGTGGGCTTCGGGATCGTAATCCTCCGGTTCGTAGCCTTCCGGGTAGTCGGGGTCGATGCAGGCGTGGATTGTGATTGGGGGATTTAGTAGTGGTGGATCTAGTAAGTACCAGGCTTCGCGGTATTTTTCCAGGCGCATTCTTCTGGCTTTGCGGTGAGGGTAGAAGCGGAGCATGGGTTGCGGGGTGCAGACTTCTACCGGGATTATGTACCAGATGTTTAGGGGGATTACGTGGGCGGCTATGAAGTCGATGTCGCGCTTGGTGTAGACGGCCCGGGTGTTGCCGGTGGTGTACGTGGCGCGGGTTTCGTAGGCTCCGGCGCGGAGGGAGTCGGTGCATTTGATCTGGATGCGGAATAGGTGGACTGTGGGTTGGGGGCGGTTGTCGAGGATGAAGTCGTAGCGCTCGCTGTCTCCCCAGGGCTTGCAGATGGCGAAGCGGCGCTGGCTGGCCTGATAGAGGAAGGCGGCTTCGGAACGCTCTCCGGTGCGCTTGGTGTTGGGGCGGTTGGGGTCGTCGGGAGGGTTGGGCTGGTGGGGCTTGGACATCGGAACTCCTGGGGGTTGAGCGCGAAAAGGCGGAGCCCTCTTGGGCTCCGCCTAATTGTGCGAAATTTTTTGGGTTCTGGTTCCATTTTAACATTGGGGTGCAAGTGGTTGGGCTGAAGCCCGGTTCGGTAGTAGCGCAGTTTGGCTCACGCGTTGGGCCGGTTAAGCGGGAGATCCTTCGCTACGCCTGAAAAACGGCTCCGCTCAGGATGACAATCGTCCCGTAATGGGCAAACTGCACCACTACCCAAACTTTGCGGGGCTAACCCACAGCCGTCCGGCCGCCGTATAATTCATCCCGTTCGCTGGAGCTAGGGAGAATATTCATCATGATGAATCGCCGCAGTTTTCTTGAGACTTGTCTGGGAGGGGCCGCGGTTGGCGCTGGTGCGCTGCTTTCGCAGCGTTTGGCTTGGGGCGCGGCTCCGGGCGAGCACAAGCTTGACCGGATTGGAGTACAGCTCTATTCGGTGCGCGATGCGATGGCGCGCGATTTCGACGGCACGGTCGCGAAGGTGGCGGCGATTGGCTACAAGGAAGTGGAGTTTGCCGGATATTTTGGAAAAACTCCTAAGGAAGTGCGGGCGGTGATCGATCGAAACGCGCTGTCCTCGCCGGCTACGCACGTTCCCTTTGATGTGCTGGGGGACAAGTGGCCGGAGCAGATTGAGTCGGCGCATGCGATTGGGCAGGACTACATTGTTTGCCCGTGGATTCCGGAGGAGATTCGCAAAGCGCCGGATGGGTGGAAGCGGGCGGTCGATACTTTTAATCGGGCGGGAGAAATGAGCGGCAAGGCGGGGGTGCAGTTTGCTTATCACAATCACTGGTTCGAGTTTATTCCGGTGGATGGGAAGCTGCCTTATGACTATCTGCTGGAGAACTGCGATGCGAAGTTTGTGAAGATGGAGATGGATTTGTGCTGGATTACGGTGGGCGGGGGCGATCCGCTGAAATATTTTGCGAAGTATCCGGGACGGTTTCCGCTGGTGCACGTCAAAGATGTGAAGACCATGCCGAAGGTTACTGCCAGCGGCGGGCAGGATTTCGGAAACAGCGTAGACCTGGCCTCGGTGGGGGACGGAGTTATCGATTGGAAGCGGATTTTTGTGCACTCGGAGGAAGCGGGGATCAAGCATTACATTGTGGAGCATGATCGGCCTAAAGATCCATTTGCCAGCATTGCTAGTAGTTATGAGTATTTGCGGGGGTTGAGGTGGTAGGGCCGGGCTGATGCCCGGTTGATTCTGACTGCTTCGGCGGGGCTAGAGCGCCACTGTTCCACGGCTGCCCTGCCTTACCTTTTTGGGAAAGCTGCGCTTCTTTATTTCGACTGTGAGGCGCGTAGCAGCCGGGCTGGGTGCAAACTAAAGTGTTGGCATCGCGAATGTGAGAAAAGGCATCCAACCGGGCATGGGGAAGAAGCTGATTTTCGACGAGAAGTATAGGGTTGTGGGGGTGGAGCGCGATCGACTGCTGTTGCGCGGAGTGCTCAGCGGCGATGTGGTCACCATTCTGAACTCCGAGCCTGAAATTCCGCTTACGCCGGAAGAATATCCGCTGGGGAAATTGATTGCCTTGACGGACCCGTCTAGTGCGCTGGTGAATTGAGCGCGGCAGCTCTCAGCTCTCAGCTCTCAGCTCTCAGAAAAAGCGAATCCCGACGCTGCGGCGTCGGGGTTATTTTTTTGGGGCTGGTATCGCTCGTGGTCCGCGTGAGACAGGCTCGGATGGGTTATCTGCATCGTACTCGCATGAGAAGTGGTCGTGGAGTTAATCTAGAGGGTGAGGTTTTGAGGAGGACGCTTGCGCTGCGGACGATGCGGCAATGAGAACGCCGAGACAAACCGGTTCTGCGGGATGTGCGGAGCTTCTCTGATCGCTACAGCGGTGGCTGGTGGGCAGACTCGCGGGCAAGCTCCGACTGCCCCGAGTGGAAACGCGGTTGCTACGAAACAGGCCGTGGTTCCAACGCAGCCGGTTCCGCAGGCGCCGATTGCTTCGCGCGATGTCCGCCCGAGCAGGGAGCCGGTGATCACTGGGCCATCTTTTCTAGGATTGAGCACGCCCGGACCGGACGTTAATCATCCTGAGGAGCATCCTGTTGGTCATCCTGCGGATCGGGATGCTGAGGTTTCAGGCAGGGACACTGCTCCTCAGGCTGATGCCGGCCACGGTGCGTTGCGGCCTTCTTCGAATCTCGACTACCTGCTTGAAGATGAGGAAGCAGCCAAGCGGGGTGGTGGCAAACTGCTACTGGTGATGGCGGCGCTGGCGTTGGCGGTGGGATTCGGCTATCTGCACTGGAAGCATGGAGGCTTCGACTGGCTGGATGCGGGCGACAAGAAGCCTGCGGCCGCCGCCAAGCAAAGCAGCGAGGCTGGGCAGAGTGGCACCGATGCGGCGGGAGCGGTAGCTGCTCCAGAGGGCGCGACTCCGGCGGCTGGCACGGGAGGCACTACACCGACGAGCGGTTCGGCGACTGCTCCGACGGAAACCGGTGCGCCGTCTGCGACGTCTGCTCCGGCTACTTCCACTCCCGCACCTTTGGCCGCAGGTTCTACCACGATTTCTCCCACGGCTTCGCCGGCGGCGTCTTCAGCACCCTCCTCGACAGCTTCTTCGGCACCTTCTTCGACACCCCAGGCGACTGCTTCGCAGGATGCCTCACCGACCAGTTCGTCGGCCACTCCTTCTGCAACCACTTCTTCTCAGACCGTTCCCTCCCGCAACGCTTCTTCTCCAACGCAGGCGGCTGATCCGAATCTGCCGGCAGGCTCGGCGCCACCGGCTGTGAGTTCTGATTCCGGTCAGCAACCGCCGGTGGCTGCGCCTGCCGCGGCATCGAGGCCGGCGCGCAAACCTTCGCCCGCGAGAGCAGTCGTGGCGAAGCCGGTTGATGCGGTTGCTGATGCCGAACGTTACATCTATGGACGCGGGGTGGGGCAAGATTGCGATCGCGGCTTGCGGCTGCTGAAAGCGCCGGCGCAACAATCTAATGCGAAGGCTATGATCTCGCTGGGCACGCTGTACTCAACTGGAACGTGCACGCCGCGTGATTTGCCGACGGCTTACCGGTGGTTTGCGCTGGCTCTGCACCAGGATCCTGACAATCTGGCGCTGCAGAACGATCTGCAGAAGTTGTGGGGACAGATGACGCAGCCGGAGCGACAGCTGGCTATCAAGTTGAGTCAATGAGCCGGGCTATCTGCCTGGTTCATTCATTCCTAAGACGAGTTGTTGCGGGCAAGGAGTGCGGGCCCGGGACTAAAGCCCGCACTAATTCCTGGACGCTTTACGCGGCGCTGAAGCGCCGCTGTTCAGCGGCACCCCCGCTCGGTGCCCGACTCGCTACCCCGCATCGGGGAGCTATTTTTCGAGTACTGCGGCCGGTTTGGCGGAAGCGGCTGCGGCGCGTTCTTTTCTGAAGGCGCGGGCGATATCGCCGAGAGGAGTTTCCGGTTTGAGGCTTAGTTCGAAATCCGATAGCGGACGCTCGCCCTGGGCATAGGTGTAGTTCGAGGTGCCGAGCAGACTGGACTCTTGCGCCAGGGCATGCTCGGAGGCGCGTATGGTGTGATCGGCCATCTGAATCGGCGCAGGGTTGTTACTCAGGACGCTAGCGGTTTGCCCGAAGGCGCTGGTAGCGCAGAGAAAGCAAAGAAAGCTGAGAACGAAAATTGTGGTCTTCATAAAGTTGGTCTTCATCGGTTGATCCCGTCCGGGGGAGATTGCATGTTGATGTGAAAGAGTTGCGGAATGCCTGATTGGCGCGGCTTCCAGTGTGGTTAGGGCAATCGGCATACCAAACCGGGACGGGTGGGATTCGGGTTAGGAGGGGTGGATTGGGCCAGGTGCAAGGACTTGCACATATGTGGAATATGGGGGTTTGGGCGGGTCCGGCCAGGGGACGAGGCAGTGCCCGAGGGCCCGGCGGGAGGTAGTTGCACGGGCAGGTTGCATAGGTCCTTCACTTCGTTCAGGATGACAGAGTTCAGAAGAGGTATTGGGAGGGTGACTGGATGGGACCGCGCGTGATTCTCTCGGGGAGGATTCTCCTTGTTTTGTGTGTTCTATTTCTGCCTGCTCGATTGTGGGGACAGACCGACTGCGAAACCGGTAACGGGCCGCTGGATTCCTCTCCGCCAAAGACGCTGAGCGCGGAAGAAGTGATTGCGAAATTTGGAGCGGCTGAAGCGGCTACCAAGGAAGCGCGACTTCACTATACCTACAAGCAGGATGTGCTGATGCAGACGCTCACCGGAAAAAACGTGACGGGAGAGTTTCACGAGGTGACGGATGTTTCCTACGACGACAAAGGCCGGCGGCAGGAGCATGTGACGTTTGCGGCGCAGCCTTCGTTGCGCGGGATTCAACTCACGGCGGAGGACATGGAGGATATTCGGGTGTTCATGCCGCTGGTGCTGACTAAAGACGATCTGCCGCAGTACAACCTGACCTATTCCGGGCAACAGCGTGTGGACGATCTGGATACTTACCAGTTTCACGTGGAGCCTAAGAAAGAAGAGAAGGGCAAGCGATACTTTCAGGGGCGGATCTGGGTGGACGCGCAGGATTTTGCTCTGGTGAAGGTGTGCGGCAAGAGCGGTCCGGAAAAAGTGCAGGTGAAGAAAAAGGACCGGCCACAGTTGCAGCCCACGTTTGTGACTTATCGGCAGCAAGTCGACCGCTATTGGTTTCCGGTGTACACGCGATCGGATGACACGCTCCAGTTCAAGAGCGGGCCGGTGAACGTGCGGGAGATTATTAAGTATACGGAGTACAAGCGGGTGGGCAGCGGCGAGAGATCGGGCAAAAATCCTTAAACACAGAGGACGCAGAGGATCACAGAGGAAATTCGGCCGTTGCGACGCGGTCGCTTCGGCCTCAGCGTGCTGCTACGGTTTCGGTCCTTCGTATTTCTTGAAGACAGAGTCGCGGGAGATTACGCCCTCGAGTTGGCGGGAGTTCGCGCGATTGACTACGGGCACTAGCGGGTAATCATTCACGTAGCGCAGCGCGGAATCGAGAGGGAGATCGGGGTAGAGGCAGGGGACGGACTGCGGGGGAAGAATGGAACCTAATGTGAGTTCACCCTTGCCTTCCTGAAAAAGGCGCTGGAGCTGGTCACGGGTGATGATGTTCCAGCCGCTGGGATGCAGGCGCACGAGGAAAACCGAGTCGGGGGAATTCTGAATGCGGCGGGCGTTGGCGTCGACGTAATCCTGGGCGCTGAGAATGATGGCGGGGACTGGGAGCATGGCATCTTCGACTCGGAGGATGGCTTCTTCGCGATCTTCTTCCAGCGAGGGGAGGATCAGGCCGTCCTGACGAGTGAGCAGATCGAAGATGGGAACGGGCTGCAGGCTGCGCGAGATCAGGTAAGAAAACGTGTTGGCTACGATTACGGGGAGGATGATCTCGTAGTTGCCACTGACTTCGAGGACCATGAAGACGGAAGTCATGGGGACGCGAAGGAATCCGGCAAAGAGTACGCCCATGCCGACGAGGACGTAGGTGCCGGTGGATCCGGTGAGCGTCGGAAAGAAAATGCGTTCGATATCGCCCACGGCGCCGCCCAGCATGGCTCCGATGAAGAGCGTGGGTGCGAACATGCCGCCGGGAGCGCCGCTGACGAAAGAGAGTGTGGTCGCGAGAATTTTCAGGACGGCGAGAATGGCCAGCATTTTCCAGGCGTATTGGCCGTGCATAGCCTGATCCATGGAATCGTAGCCGGCACCCATCACCTGGGGAAAGCCGAGAAAAGCGATGAGTCCGACCAGGAGTCCGGCGATCGCGGGCTGGAAATATTGCGTCCAGCGCGGGAGAGCTTTGAGGCGCGGTCTTAGATAGCCGATCGATTTCGCGAATGCTACCGAGGCAAAGCCGCCGACAATGCCGAGGACCGCATAGGCGAGGAGTTCGCTGGGGCGTTTGAAGGTGGTGACGGGAATGCGGAAGAGCGGTTCACTGCCTAGAAACCAGCGCACGATGACCACGCTGGAGACGGCGGCGAGGACTACGGAACCGAGGATGCCGGCGCTCCAGCGTCCGATGACCTCTTCGATGACGAACAGTACCGCGGAGATGGGAGCGTTGAATGCGGCGGCGAGACCTGCGGCTGCGCCGACGGGAGCCATCAGACGGAGTTTTTCGCGGGAGATTTCTAGCCAGCGTCCGAGAGCGGAGGCGATGCTGGCTCCGATTTGAAGAGAGGGATCCTCTGGCCCTAGGGATTGGCCGGAGCCGATGGCGATTCCGGCGCAGATGAATTTTCCTACCGCGGTGCGAAAAGGGATTAGGCCGTTGTAGATGTAGAGCGCGGCCTTGGTCTGGTTGACGCCGCTGCCGCGGATGGCGGGAAAGAGTTGCATTACGAGGAAGGCAACGACCAGACCTGCGAGCGCCGGTACGGCGAACAGTCGCCAACCGTGGGCTTGCGGGAGTGGGCCGAGCAGGGCGAGATGCATCCAGTCAATGGCCAGGCGGAAGCAGACGACAGCCAGGCCGGAGAAGATTCCGATGAAGACCGAGAGGATGAGGAAGAATACTTCTTCGTGGAAGACGCCCTCGAGAGTGGAAAACAAGCGGCGCGGAATTTGGAATCGAGGCGCGGGAGGCGGCGGTGAGGACGACTGAGGACTGGTGGCCCCAAGATTTGGTATCGGAGGATTCGTCATTGACTGGCGGCCTCGCGCTTTTGAGAAATAAGAAGTAGTGCCAGGTCGAGACCTTGGGGCTGGCCACACATCAGGGACGTCTGCTGTTCGATTTGGAAGACGATGTCCATCAGAGTGTCGGGGAGATCGGTTTCTCCGGGAGAACGGAGGCGGACCAGATTTGGTTTGGCGGCGGTCCAGCGGGATTGCAGGGTGGAGAGCGGGGATGCCGAGGCCGTTGTTGTGGCTTTGAGGTCAACGCTGGTTTGTTGCGCGCACTCGGTGAGGCGTTGTTCGGCCTGGGCGAAGGCGGCAATGATGCGGCGGTTGCGTTCGGCGTCGGAGATGTGGCTGTGGAAAGGATTGGTGCGCAGGATGAGATCGGCGGTCGCTAGAAGCTGGCGTGAATCGTCATCCTGGGGATTCGCATTGACCGCAGCCTGCAGATAGCGTTGGGCCGTGGCGTAGTTGCCGGAACGGTAGGCGGCTTGTCCCGCACCGGCTTGGGCAGTGGCGTTGGCGGGATCCAGGCGGAGAACTTCTCGATACTCGGCGAGCGCGCCGACGTTGTCCTGAGCTTGGGCGAAGAGTTGCGCGGTCTGGAGATGAGCGGCGGGAGCGGGCGGCAAGGCAGGGGCGAGCGCCATTAGTTCTGATTCGGCCTGGGCGGGAGCGTTTTTCTTGAGCAGGAACTGAATGAGTTCGATGCGGGCTTTGTTGCGGTTAGCGTCGGGATCGGAGTTCCAGACTCCGTACATGGCGTTGTGGTAGTAACGCGTGGCGTCTTCAATGGAGCCGCGGTGGGCGGCGACTCGGGCTAGAGCTAGATTGACGGCGGCGTCCTGTGGGGCGCGCTGCCAGAGGGCGATTAGGTAGGACTCGGCTTCGTCGAGGCGGCGGGGATCATTGCTATCGCGCAGGGCGCGGGCCAGGCTTAGCTGATACTGGGAGTTAGTAGGGTCGCAGGTTAGGGCGGCGCGGAAGGCGTCGATGGCGTTGTCATAGTGGGCGGCGCTGGCATCCGCGAGACCTTGGACGTAGAGCTTTCGGCCGCGGGCCTGTTGGTTGGCAGTGAAGCGGGCGACAAGATGGCTGACGGCCGCGAAGGAGACCGCGGCAGCTAGAGTTAGGACCACGATTATGACGGGGGCGGATCGGGGAACAAGTTTGGAGATTGTCCACGACATATCTCGTATCACGATAGCATTTTGTGAGTGCAGACGGATGCCGCCAGAAGGAACGGCTACCCTCAGGGGCTAAAGCCCTCTGACTTCGGTGGCGCCTTTGACGCAGGCCTGAAGGCCTGCTCCACCCCTTCCCTGGTTCAGGTAAGATGTTTCGTCTGCAGGAACCTGCCTAGAATGAATCGCGAATATCACAAGGGATACAGCCAGGAATTGAACCGGGACATGGAGGCGCTGGTTTTTGGGCATGCGGGGACGCCGGTGCTGGTGTTTCCGACTTCCATGGGGAAATTCTTTGAGTATGAAGATCGCGGGATGATCGGCGTGCTGGCGCCGAAGATCGAGCGTGGGGATTTGCAGGTGTTTTGCCCGGATGGGGTTGATACGGAGAGTTGGTACAACAAAGGTGTGCATCCCAGGGTGCGAGTGCTGCGACATTTGCAGTATGAGCGCTACATTCTGCATGAATTTCTGCCGTTTGTGCGGTGGAAGAATCAGACGCCGCGGCTGGCGGTTACCGGGTGCAGTTTTGGGGCTTATCATGCCGTGAATTTTGCTTTTAAGCATCCGGATGTGGTGACGCATTGCGTCAGCATGAGCGGGGCGTTTGATATCCATCAGTTTCTGAATGGGTATTACGACGATGATTGCTACTTCAATTGTCCGCCGGACTATTTGCCGAATCAGAATGATGACTGGTTTTTGAGCCGTTACCGGCAGATGAAGATTGTGCTGGGGTCGGCGGATTGGGATATGTGTCTGGATCAGAATGTGAAGCTTTCGGCAATTTTGAATGCTAAGGCGGTGCCGCATTGGCTGGATGTTTATGGAGATAATTCTAAGCATGATTGGCCGTTGTGGCAGAGGATGGCGGGGAAGTATTTTTAGGGCAGTGGTCAGTGGTCAGTGGTCAGTGGTCAGTGGCTGGTGGTAAGTGGTCAGTATGAAAAGCACGGCAGCGGTCGCATTCGTTACTTTGCTCGTCGCCCTTACGACCTTAGAAGCTCGCGGGCAGACTTCCAATCCTGCAATGGCTGAGCCGGTTCAGAACGAGAAGATTAAAGACCCGAAGGAGATGTATCCTCGTCTTCGGGGCTTAATGCTGCAGGGCTCGCGCTCCAAGTTCAGCCTGGCGCCGACCTCCAAACCCACTGAGCCGTGGGGTGTAGTCATGGATTGGGGCGTAAAGAATGGCACCGCGACAGTCGTTGCGATGTCGGATGGGTCGGCAAGTGTCTACTTCAGCAGTGGCGGCGGATACATTGGCGGCAAGGGTCAGGAACCCGTTCGTGTCGCAGCGCAAAAAGCGGTTGAAGTTGCTCGTGCGGTGCAGTCGCCCGAGCAATCGACGACTCTTTATCCATTACCCGAGGAGCACGGAGTGTTTTTCTACCTTCTCACTGACGCTGGTGTGTTCATGTTTCGCACCAGCGAGCAGGAACTGAATTCCCCCGCGCACCCACTGAGAAAGCTGGGTGACGCCATGCAAGAGGTCATCACAGAATATCGACTGTGGGGCCAGCGCAGGAAAGCGAGTTCGGGTGATGGGGAGACTGCTGTACAGAAACCGAATTGATCGACGGGGTAGGGGTCGTTCGGCTGCGTGACTGCTTCGCTTCGCGAAACAGTCACTTCGCTCAGGATGACAAACTCTTGGAAACGCGGAGAGAAACAGCAGGTTCCTCACCGGGCTTTCAGCCCGGTTCGGAATGACAAACAGTAGGCAGTGGGAAGGGTTGCGATGAAGAAGATTGGGATTTTGTTCGGGATGGAGAATACATTTCCGCCGGCTTTGGTTGGGAAGATCAACTCTTTGGGTATTGAGGGTGTTTCGGCGGAGTTTGTTTCGATTGGCGGGATTCGAATGGATGAGCCGCAGAAATATTCCGTGATCATTGACCGGATCTCGCAGGATATCCCGTTCTACCGGGCTTATTTGAAGAATGCGGTTTTGCACGGGTCGATCGTCGTCAACAATCCGTTCTGGTGGACGGCGGATGACAAGTTTTTTAATTATGCTTTGGCGCACGAGCTGGGCGTGGCGATTCCGCCTACCGTGATTCTGCCGCACAACAAGCATCCTGAGGGAACTACTGATAAGTCGATGCGGAATTTGATCTATCCCCTGAACTGGCAGGAATTGTTTGATTACATCGGCTTCCCTGCCTTCTTGAAGCCTTATTCCGGGGGCGGGTGGAAGCATGTTTATCACGTGCATTCGCCGGAGGAATTCTTTCAGCATTACAACCAGACTGGCGATTTGTGCATGACCTTGCAGCATGGCGTGGTGTTTGAGGAGTATTACCGGTGCTATGTGGTGGGGCAGGAGAAGGTGCACATCATGAAGTACGATCCGCGGGCGCCGCATCACGAGCGGTATGTGAAGGGGAATCCTCCGCCGTCATCAGAAGCTTTAAGGGCTCGGATTGAGAAAGACGCGCTTACTCTGTGCCGGGTGCTGGGGTATGACCTGAATACTGTGGAGTTTGCGGTGGAGGCGGGCGTGCCTTATGCGATTGATTTTCTGAATCCGGCGCCGGATGCGGAGATTACTTCGGTGGGGCAGGAGAATTTTGACTGGATTGTGAATGCCGTCGCGGAGATGGCGGTGAAGATGGCTTTGAGCGGGGAGAATCCGGCGAAGGAGTTGCGGTGGGCTGGGTTTTTGAATGGGAGTTCTTCGAAGACGTCGCGTAAGGGAGAGCCGGCTTGGGTGGCGGAGCGGAAGCGGGGGAAAGTGGCGAAGTAGCAAGCCTCCAGCTCGCGGGCTCGCACATAAGCTAGGGATCCTTCTACTGCGTGGCTGCTTCGCTTCGCGAACCAGCCACTCCGCTCAGGATGACAAGGCTTATACTGTTATGGTTCCTGGTTAGATTTCGCGGGCGAGGGCGCCCGCGCCACTTTGGTTTTCCATCATGATTCCTAATTTCACTATCGGGATTGAAGAGGAATATCAGACGATCGATCCGGAGACTCGGGATCTGCGGTCGCATATTCATGCGGAGATCCTTGAGAAGGGGAAGTTGTTGCTGCAGGAGCGGGTTAAGGCGGAGATGCACCAGTCTGTCGTGGAGGTTGGGACTTCGGTTTGCCAGAACATTAAGGAAGCCAAGGTTGAGGTCAAGAAGCTCCGGCACGACATGATCGGGCTGGCGCGGGCGAATGGGTTGCGGCTGGCAGCGGTGGCGACGCATCCGTTTGCGGACTGGCGGGTGCAGGAGATTTATCCCGACGACCGGTACAAACATATTGTTGAGGACTTGCAGCTGGTGGCGCGGGCGAATCTGATTTTTGGGTTGCACGTGCATATTGGGATTGAAGATCGCGAGACGGCGATCCACATGATGAATCATGCACGGTATTTTTTGCCGCACCTGCTGGCTTTGTCTACGAATTCGCCGTTCTGGCTGGGGATGAATACCGGGTTGAAGTCCTACCGGTGCAAAGTGTTCGACAAGTTTCCGCGAACGAATATTCCGGATTATTTTCCCAGCTGGGGTGAGTACGAGAACTTTATCAAGCTGCTGATCAAGACCAACTGCATTGATAACGCTAAGAAGATCTGGTGGGATATTCGGCCGCATCCATTCTTTAATACGATTGAGTTCCGGGTATGCGACATTCCGATGCGCGCGGATGAGACCATCGCGCTGGCGGCTTTGATTCAGGCTACTGTGGCGAAGCTTTATAAGCTGCATACCGCGAATCAGGGATTCCGGCTGTACCGGCGGGCGCTGCTCATGGAGAACAAATGGCGGGCGGCGCGCTACGGCATGGAAGGAAAACTGATTGATTTTGGCAAGCAGACGGAAGTGCCGGCTCGGGACTTGATCCTGGAGTATCTGGAGTTTGTGGATGATGTGGTGGATGAATTGGATTCGCGGGAGGAGTTGAGCTACATCCACACCATGCTGGAGCGGGGCAGCGGCGCGGACCGGCAGTTGAAGGTTTATCAGGAGACTGGGGATTTGAAGAAAGTTGTGGATTACATTATTGAGGAGACGGAAACGGGAGTGGCGGAAGTGGAGCCGGCTTCCGTTAGAAAAGTTGGATGAGTATTCCTGCCGATGAAGTCAAAACCTCCAGCCTCCCGCAAAGAACGCGGGAAGGGTGGGGCACCCGCTCCGTTTCTTTCGATCCTGAATTCTCTCTCGGGGCTCGCAATGCTGTGAATGTTTGCTTGCGGGTGCAGCCTTTCGAGAAGGTTTGCGTCATTACGGATGAGGTTACGCTGGAGATTGCTGCCGCGATCGTTGGCGAACTGGAAAAGATTGGCGCGCCTTACCGGGCCTGGGTTTTGGAGGATCTGGCGGAGCGTCCCCTGAAGGATTTGCCGGGGGAGATACTGGAGGATCTGGAGAGCAGCCAGGTTTCTTTCTTTGCGGTGCAGGCGCAGAGGAATGAACTGCATTCGCGCATGCAGATGACCGAGGTGGTGAACCGGCGGAAGATCCGGCATGCGCACATGGTGAACATCAACCGGCAGATCATGCTGGAAGGGATGCGGGCGGATTTTCAGAAGGTGGACCGGCTTAGCGCGAAAGTCATTGCGATGGTCCGCAAGGCGCAGCGGGTGCGGGCTAAGACGGCCGCGGGGACCGACTTGACGGCGGAGTTGAATCCGAATTACCGGTGGCTGAAGACCAGCGGGATTATTACTCCGGAGAAGTGGGGGAACCTGCCGGGCGGAGAGATTTTCACTACGCCGGGCGAAGTGAATGGAACGTTCGTGATTGATGGCGTGGTGGGTGATTATTTGTGCGCTAAGTTTGGCAACTTGCAGGAGAGTCCGCTGACTATTCACATGAAGAAGAACCGGCTTACCGAGGCGCATTCGGAGAATCGCGAACTGGAAAACGACTTCTGGAAATACACGCACACGGATGAGAACAGTGATCGGGTGGGCGAGTTTGCCATTGGGACGAATATTGATTTGAAGGACGTGATTGGGCAGATTCTGCAGGATGAGAAGTATCCCGGCGTGCATATTGCGTTTGGGAATCCTTACGGGGCGCATACTGGGGCGGAGTGGGATTCGTCGACTCATATTGATGTGGTGGGGCGGAAGTTTAATATCTGGGTGGATGACGAGCAGATTATGCGGGATGGGAAGTTTTTGGTGGAAGCGTAGCGCGCTGCCGTGACGGTCGAAGAATCTAAGATTGCTTTGCTCAGGAGAACGTACGAGGCGTTCAATGCCCGCGATATCGACTCTGCTTTGGCGGCCATGCAGCCCGACGTGGAATGGCCGAATGGCATGGGAGGTGGGACGGTTCATGGGCATATTGGCGTCCGTGAATACTGGACGCGGCAATGGGGCATCATTGATCCGCATGTGGAGCCGAAGAGTTTCAATCTGCATGAAACGGGCCGTGTAGTGGTAGGGGTTCACCAGGTCGTTCGCGATCTCGCTGGAAAGACCTTGCTGGATCGAATGGTCGAGCATGTGTATGCGATAGAAGGCGGCCTCATCCGCAATATGGAAATCCGCGAGTGAAACTCCAGCACAGCTGCTTCTGGCTATGATCCCCGCGCTTCGAAAGCACTTTAACGCCGGATTTACCCCTGAAAAATATCAGACATTTTTGCGGCGGATGGATGATGCTTGCGGAACGCATGTGTCGTTCCGGCTGGCGGAAACTCCGTGTTTTTTCCCCAGGGCTTTGCTGGAGCGGATGGCTGAGGATGGGAAAGAACTGATTCGGCAACTGGTGGAGAGTCCGGAATATCTTGCGCGGTCGGAGGCTTCGATCCCGGCGGAGTTTCGGGTTGCGAATGAGCCGGCGCATCCTTTGTTTGTGCAGGTGGATTTTGGGTTGGTGCGCGATGCTGCGGGGGAATTGCAGCCGAAGTTGGTGGAGTTGCAGGCCTTCCCTTCCCTTTACGCTTATCAGGTTACGCTGGCGCAGAACTACATGGACGTCTTCGGGCTTCGGGCTTCGGCTTCCGGCGGGCCGGAGCTTAATTTCTTTCTTAGCGGATTGGATGAGGCATCTTATCGTGAGCTTTTGCGGCGGGCGATTGTGGGCGCGCATGATCCGGAGAATGTGATTCTGATGGAGATTCATCCGCAGGAGCAGAAGACGCTGCCGGATTTTCTGCTCACCGAGAAGATGCTGGGGATTCGGACCGTTGATATTCAGGCGATCAAGAAGGATGGGGCGCGGCTTTATTACGAACGGAATGGGGCGCCGGTGCCGATCCGGCGGATTTATAACCGGGCGATTGTGGATGAGTTGCAGCGCAAACAGGTGAAGCTCGCGTTCGATTGGCGCGACGATCTTGACGTGGAGTGGGCGGGGCATCCTAATTGGTATTTCCGGATCAGCAAGTTTTCCATTCCTTATTTGCGGCATGAGTCGGTGCCTAAGACCTGGTTTCTGGACCGGCTGGAGCGGATTCCCGACGGCTTGCAGAATTATGCTTTGAAACCTCTTTATTCTTTCGCTGGGCTTGGGGTCGTGATTGCGCCTCAGAAAGAAGATATCGAGGCGATTCCGGCGGAGAAGCGCGGGGAATACATTCTGCAGGAGCGAATGCATTTTGAGCCGGTGATTGAGACTCCGTTTGGCGGGACTAAGGCTGAAGTGCGGGTGATGTATGTGTGGCTGGAGGAGTTGAAGGCGGTGATGACGATTATCCGCATGGGGCGGGGGTTGATGATGGGCGTGGATCAGAATCGGAATATGGAGTGGGTGGGGGCTTCCGCGGGGTTGTGGGTGGGATAGGGTCCGACCGGGGCCGCGGCGGTTACAGAAGATGCCTTGCCGGGCCGGCGGTCGTGCAGGTTGGTAGGGATCCTTCGACTGCGTGACTGCTTCGCTTCGCGAAACAGTCACTCCGCTTAGGATGACAACGTAGTGGAGCGGTCCTAGCCGATTCTTTTTACTATGGTGGTTTGGAGTTCGCGGCCGTTGGGGCGGCGGAGGTAGAGTTTGTCGCCGGCGAGGCGGACGGGGACGGGATCGCCCGGCTTCCATTCGCCGGGGGTGTAGCCATCAGCGGAGGTGGGTTCGTATTCGCCGGTGTAGACCACGCCCTGGAGGTTGACCACGACGGCGCGGCGAACCGCGTGAGCGGCGGATTCGCGGAGGATTTCGGCTTCGGCCTGATACCAGTTTTCGAGGTGGTGGCCCTCGGTTGCGCCGCTGCGCTGGTAGATTTCTGTGGCGCGGCGACGGATGGCTTCTTGCATTTGAGGAGAATGATTCCCAGACATCCGCGCCATACCGAGACCGCCTCGCTCGTTCAGGTTCCTAGCTTCATAGTAGTCGCCTTGAGGCAACCTGGAGCGAATTGACAGACACAAAAGGACAGGTCGTTGTCAGTTTGGGAACAGACGACGATCAAAACGGGCCAGTTGACCCAAGTCGCGGGCGGGCCTAACATTACGGCGTTCGGAGGTTGGGTCTTCTCATGATTGGCCAGATCGTGTCCCACTACCGCATCCTGGGAAAGCTCGGGGGGGGTGGCATGGGCGTGGTGTACGAGGCGGAAGACCTGAAGTTGGGACGGCACGTTGCCCTGAAATTCATCCCGGAAAACCTCGCCGGCGATCCCAAATCGCTGGAACGCTTCACGCGAGAGGCAAGGGCGGCATCGCTCCTGAATCATCCCAACATCTGCACCATCCACGGCATCGAGGATAACGGCGGGCATCCCTTCATCGTGATGGAAAAGCTGGAGGGCGAGAGCCTGAAGCAGTGCATCTCGGGACAGGCGATGCCGACGGATAAAGTTCTCGATATCAGCCTCCAGGTGGCGGACGCGCTGGCGGCTTCGCATGCCAAGGGGATTGTGCATCGGGACATCAAGCCGGCCAACATTTTCCTGTGTCCCTCGGGGCAGGTGAAGGTGCTGGATTTCGGGCTGGCCAAGCTGCTGCATAACGTTGGGACCGATAGCGACGGAGCCGCGGCGGACAATTCTTTGACGGCGGTAGGAGTGATTCCGGGGACGGCGGTCTACATGTCTCCCGAGCAGGCGCGGAGCGAGGAAATCGACTTCCGCAGCGACCTGTTCTCTTTTGGCGTGGTGATGTATGAGATGTCGACGGGAAAGAAGCCGTTTACGGGCAAGAACTCGCTGATGACGCTGGATGCGGTGCTGCATGAGAAGCCGGTGCCGCCGGGGGAATTGAATCCGAAAGTGCCGGTGGAGCTGGAGGGCATCATCGGCAAGGCGATGGAAAAGGACCGCAAGGAACGGTACCAAAGCGCCACGCAAATCAAGGCGGACCTGCAGGTACTGAAGCGGGAGACGGAGTCCGGCCAGGTCAGGAGCGGACTGCACAACGCGAAGCTGCGGGTTACGAGTGGCACGTTCGGCCGGCCGGGCCCCAGCCGGTGGGTTTTCTGGCTGCTGCTGGGTACGGCGGCGCTGCTGGTGACGGTGTTGGGGGCAGTGGGAGCGTACTGGTTCAAGCACCGGTCGGTGGCGAGCCTGGAGCAGCAGAATGCGATCGCGGTGTTGCCGCTGCAGAACATGAACGGAGACTTCGGCGTGGATTATCTGCGCTTCGCGCTGGCGGATGAGTTGACCAGCGCGCTGACATATTCGCGTTCGCTGGAGGTGCGGCCTTCGTCAGTGACCCGGAGATTTGTGGAAGTGGACCTGGACCCGCGCAAGGTGGGGCAGGAGCTACACGTCGGACGGTTGCTGACTGGGACCTTCATGCGGCAGGGTGAGCAGTTAACCGTAACGCTCGAAGCGATCGACGTTTCCAATGACCGGCTCCTGTGGCAAGCTACCGTCACGGCGCCGGTGAACGATCTGATTTCCCTGCAGAACCAATTGAGCACGCAGGTGCAGCAGGGGCTGTTGCCAGTGCTCGGCGGCTCGGGAGGAGAGTTGAGCACGGCCTCGCGTCCCAAGAGCCAGGAGGCCTACGACCTCTACTTGCATAGCCTGGCGCTGCCGCACGATCCCGGGCCGAATAAGGATGCGATCGCGGTCCTGGAACACGTGGTGGGAGAAGACCCGGGCTATGCGCCGGCATGGGAGGCGCTGGGACACAGGTGCTACTACGATTCGTATTATGGTGGCGGCGGCGAAGAGATGTTCCAGCGTTCGAATGCGGCTTATGAACGGGCGCTGGCGCTGGATCCGAACCGGGTGGGAGCAGCCAGTAGCCTGATCACGAACCGCGTGGAACGGGGCGAGTTGGGCCGGGCTTATGCCGCGGCTACGGATCTGGTGCGGCGGAGACCGCAGAGTGCGGATGCGCATTTCGCGCTCAGTTACGTGCTGCGCTATGCGGGCATGCAGGAGAAGGCGACGCAGGAGTGCAATACGGCGCGATCGCTGGATCCCGGGAATTTCACTTTACGGTCGTGTGCGTGGTCGTTTCTGGAGCTGGGTAAACCGGAGGGGGCGCTGGATTTCGTACGGCTGGACGCTGGCTCGGAATGGGCGGCGTGGGTGACGCCGTATGTTTATCTGGCCTCGGGAAATGTGGCTAAGGCGCGGGAGAGCGCGAAGAACGTGGCCAAGGCTCCGCTATACCAGCGGGAATTGCTGATGGCGTGCACGGCGACGCAGCGGCCGGATGATATGGACCGGATTGTGCGGGAAGCGGAATCGTCGTCGATGATGGAACCCGATCCGGCGGCGTGGTACCACACGGGGGCGTTGCTGGCGTATTGCGGTCAGAAGGCGCCGGCTTTGCGCTTGCTGAAAGCAGCGGTGCAGCAGAATTATTGCGCGTACTCGGCGTTGCTGGAGGATCCGCTGCTGAAGGATCTGCGCAAGGAGACGGCATTCAATGAAGTGCTGACGGCGGGGAGCGCTTGTCAGGATGCGTTGAAGGAAGGAAGGCAGTAGCAGTGGTCAGTGGTCAGTGGTTAGTGGTCAGTTTCCGAGCCGCCAACTACACGAGGAAAGAATTTGCGTCGGAGCGGGGTTAGGCCCCATCCTTGTAGGGTGAAATCTTCGGGTCCCAACTACCTCGCTCTGCGCCTGGGGTGGCTTGTCCGGCGCTTTGTCCGAACTTCGGTTTTCCAAACCTCACTCTTATTGCTTTCGCTCGGGATTCCGCTTCTGCTGGTGGCGTCGCCGCCCCAGACGGAGGAACGCCCGGCGCTGGTGACGCAGTTTCCCCAGCTTCCGTATCAAGGATCTCCCGCCGAAATTCCTCAAGATCAGGGCGCGCTGGGCTTGCGGCTGATGCTGCGGAGGCTGAGCACGACTGCGCGCTTGATGCAGACCGTGGCGCATCCGGATGATGAAGATGGGGGAATGCTGACGCTGGAATCGCGCGGGCGGGGAGCTAGCGTGCTGTTGATGACGCTGAATCGCGGCGAGGGCGGTCAGAATAAAGTCGGGAGCAATTTGTCGGATGTGCTCGGCGTGCTGCGAACGGAGGAGTTGTTGGCTGCCGACGAATATTACGGCGTCCAGGAACGGTTCTCGCGCGTGGCCGATTTTGGATTTTCGAAAAGTGCTGACGAGACATTTGCCAAGTGGGGCGGACATGATGTTGCGCTCGCGGATATGGTGCGGGTGATTCGAACGTTTCGTCCGGATGTGCTGGTGGCTCGGTTTTCTGGGACGGACCGGGATGGACATGGCCACCATCAGGCTTCGAGCATTCTGACGAAAGAGGCGTTCCGCGCGGCAGCGGACCCGAAGCGCTTTCCTGAGCAGATCGCTCGGGGGCTGGAACCGTGGCAGGCGAAGAAGCTCTATATCGGAAACGTTTGCGGGTTTGGCGCGATGACCTGTCCGGATGCGAACTGGACAGTGAAACTCAACACCGGAGTGTCCGACCCGGATCTGGGAGGGTCGTACGTGCAGTTTGCGATGCAGGGATTGCGGCACCAGTTGTCGCAGGGGTCGGCGAACTGGACTGTCGATCCAGGAGACCGGTTTACGTTCTACAAGCTGGTCGATTCGGTTGAGCCTGCCAAGCTGGATAAAGATGGACACGAGAAAGACTTCTTTGATGGGATTGATACGACGTTGCCGGGTCTGGCGGCGCGGTTGGGTGCGGAGGAATCGAAGGTTCCGCAGTTGCGGCAGGAGTTGAGTAATATCGCGAGCAAGATTGCTCGGGCCAGTGAGGACGCGAAGGGAAACGATCCATCGAGCTCGGCGGGGATTCTGATTGGAGTTGGGACCGGGTTGGAGCGGGTGTACACGGACGTTAGTGCAAGCACTCTGCGCCCTCTGACGAAGTCTGATCTGCTGGCCCGATTGGTGGAGAAGCGCGAGCAGGTGGAGACCGCGCTGAATGAGGCTTTGAGCGTCACGCTGGCCGCGACCACAGTTTCTGCCGTGGATGCGAACGGCGGTCCGGTAAAAGAGGTTTTGAAAAAAGAGGCGGACGCCTTGACCACGGTTTCACCAGGTCAGGAGTTTCTGGTGGCGGTGGATTTGCATAACGGGTCAAAAGACCGGCTGTTTATCGATGGATTGAAGCTGGAAGTGCCGGCAGGATGGGGCACTACGTCTGACAAGACGAAGCGAGTTCCAGTCAAACCGGGAGACAGCGAGCACGTGGTGTTTCGTTTGAAGGTGCCGAAGAACGCGGCGTACACGCGGCCCTACTGGCACCGCGACGATCCGGATACGGAGAGCTTGAATCACATCGACGATGAGAAGTATGCGACGCTGCCGTTCCCACCCCCGGTGCTGCGGGCGCGGGTGGAGTATTCGGTTGCAGGTGCGGGCGGCATTGAGGGGAAAAGCGGCATTGAATCGACCGTGGTGACGCGGTTCTTGGACGAGGCGGGGGTGGAGCGCGCTCGTCCGCTAGCCGTGGTGCCGGCATTTTCGGTTGCTCTGGAGCCAGGGACGCAGGCGATCTCCACGCACAACGGCGCGAGTACGACGGTGACGGTGGGTGTGACCGGTAATCTTAATCTTGAGACGCGAGGTGTGCTGCGATTAGAGTTGCCTGCGGGCTGGCGTTCAGAGCCGGCGCAGTCTGCGGTGGAGTTCAAGCGGCGCGGAGAGAAACAGGATTTTCAGTTCAAGGTCTTCCCTGCCGGCTTGCAGGAAGGGCGGGCGAAGATTCGGGCTGTGCTGGAGGCGGATGGCGAGAAGTTCAGCGAGGGCTATTCGCTGGTGACGCGCGAAGACCTGGGAAGCTTCTACTATTATCAGCCCGCGGTGCAGCGCGTGAGCATCATCGATGTGAAGGTGCCGCATGATTTGAAGATTGGCTACATCATGGGCGCGGGCGACGATATTCCCACTGTGCTGCAGCAGGTAGGGATGGATGTGACATTGATTCCGCCTGAGGCGAACTTAAGCGCATATGGAACGATCGTGCTCGGGATTCGAGCTTACGATACGCAGAAAGATGTCGTCGCGAATAATAAAAAGCTGCTCGATTACGTTGCGACTGGCGGAACGCTGGTGGTGCAGTACAACACCGGCGTGAGCGATTTTAATAACGGGCACTTCACGCCATATTCCGCGGAACTGAGCCGGGCGCGGGTTTCGGTGGAGGAAGCTCCGGTGGAGATTCTGGCGCCAGAGGATGGAGTTTTTCATTATCCGAATGCGATTACGGCTCGCGATTTCGACGGCTGGATACAGGAACGCGGGCTTTATTTCATGGATAAATGGGATGAGCATTTCAAGGCGCTGCTGAGCTGCCATGATCCCGGCGAGGACGCGCAGAAGGGCGGGTTGTTGCGGGCGCAGTATGGCAAGGGAACTTATATCTACACGGGCTACGCTTTCTTCCGGCAGTTGCCGGCGGGTGTGCCGGGAGCGGTGCGGCTTTATGTGAATTTGTTGAGTGCGGGGCATGAGAAGCAGTGAGCAGTGGCTAGTGGTCAGTGGCTAGTAAAACCTGGGCGACAATTGGCAACGAGGAAGGCTAGACGAACTTGATGCGTGCCATTCGCATTCACGCCTACGGCGGTCCGGAGGTCATGCAATTGGAGGAACTGCCCGTGCCGGTTCCTGGGCCAGGACAGGTTCGGCTGCGCGTTGAAGCTGCGAGCGTTAATTTTCTGGATATTCAAAAGCGGCGGGGCGAACTTGTGGGGCAGGCTTTCTATCGCCGCGCGGGTAACAATGAACCTGACCTTCCGGCAACTATGGGCAGCCAGGGAGTCGGGGTCGTGGAAGAACTTGGTCCCGAGGTCAGGAAGGTTCACGTGGGAGAGCGCGTTGTGTTCGTTGGGGATTCTTACGCGACGCATGCTCTCGCTCCTGCCGCGTGGCTGATCCCAGTGCCGGACGGCGTCAACCCCGAGGAGGCAGCGGCGGGAATGAACCAGGGATTTCTGGCTTATGCGTTCACCCATTTTGCCTACCCGGTGAAACCGGGAGACTGGTGCCTGATCCAGGCAGCGGCGGGAGGCATTGGACTTTTGCTTTGCCAAATGGCAAAGATCCGCGAGGGACGGGTGATTGGGGTTACGTCGACGGCGGAGAAGGCCAAGTTTGTTCGAGAGGCTGGCGCGGACGAGGTTATCATTTCCAAGCAATCTGACATTGCGAAGGAAGCGAGACGGATGACCGGGGGGCGAGGCGTCAGCGTGGTTTACGACGGCGTCGGCAGAGATACCTTTGAGGCGAGCCTCGATAGCCTGGCGCCGGGTGGATATCTCGTAATATATGGCCAGTCCAGCGGGTATGTGCCTCCGTTTGATCTTATGAGGCTGCAGGAAAAAGGATCGCTGTTTCTCACTCGCACGAACGGCAGTCCCTACTTCAAGGAATATCCGCACTACTTGCAGCATTTCGTTGACTGGAAAGAGCAGGGGAAACTTTCCATCAGAATCGACCGCACTTATCCGATGGCGGATGCGGCCAAGGCGCATGCGGCCTTTGAGCAGCGGCAGGTCAGCGGCCGGGTATTGCTTCTTCCATAGCGGCACGACGCACATTCAGCTCAACGGGAAATGCACGCTTCCTCTCAAAGCGATTCGAGTTCGCCGGGCCTGATTCGCGGCATGGGCCTGGGGAGCGCTACTGCGCTCAACATGATTGACATGATCGGCGTGGGGCCGTTCATCACCATGCCGCTGGTGTTGGGCGCGATGGGTGGGCCGCAGGCGATGCTTGGGTGGATCGCTGGCGCGCTGTTAGCCGTGTGCGACGGGCTGGTGTCGGCAGAATTGGGCTCCATGTTTCCGGGCTCGGGCGGGTCGTATCGCTACCTGAGCGAGATTTATGGGCCGCGGAAATGGGGGCGGCTGATTTCATTTCTGTTTATCTGGCAGCTTTCCTTCAGCGCTCCGCTTTCGATTGCCAGTGGATGCATTGGGCTGGCGGGCTACGCTGCCTATTACTGGCCAAGCCTGGAGACGGTTTACGCCGCACACACTGCGGCTCTGTCCATCCCGGGGGCGGGGTCACTTCAGGTTAGTTGGATTGTTACCCCGGGAACGGGGCTGGCGATAGGCATCTGCCTGTTCACGGTTTTGCTGCTGTACCGCGCATCACGGTGATCGGGCGACTTTCGAAAATATTGTGGTTGGGCGTGATGGGGACCATCGGATGGATCATCTTCGCCGGGCTCACGCATTTCAACGCCGCTCGCGCGTTCGATTTTCCTCCCGGCGCGTTCACTCTCTCGCCCGCATTCTTCACCGGGCTGGGCGGAGCCTTGCTGGTGGCCACTTACGATTATTGGGGCTACTACAACGTTTGCTATCTGGGCGATGAAATAAAAGATCCAACGCGGAATATTCCGCGGGCTCTGCTGCTTTCCATTCTGCTGGTCGCCTGTCTATATCTAATGATGAACTTGTGCATTCTGGCCGTGATTCCCTGGCGGGAGATGCTGCGGGCGGGGCACAACAACACCGGATTGTACGTGGTGTCGTTGTTTATGCAGAGGATTTACGGGGCGTGGGCGGCGCGGTTAGTGACGGGGCTCGTGATCGTGACTGCATTTGCATCGGTCTTCTCGCTTACGCTGGGGTATTCACGCGTGCCCTATGCCGCGGCTCTGGACGGAAACTATTTCCGGGCATTTGCCAAAGTGCATCCGGTGTATCGATTCCCGTATGTTTCTTTGGTGGCGCTGGGAGTTGTCGCGGCGGCTTTCTGCTTTCTGCGGCTGCGGGACGCGATCGCGGCTCTGGTGGTCATTCGTCTGATTCTGCAATTTCTGGTGCAGGCGGTCGGGTTGATCGTGTTCCGGATAACCCACCCGGAGGTGGTGCGTCCGTTTCGCATGTGGCTTTATCCTGTTCCCGCGCTGGTGGCGATTGCGGGATTTCTCTTTATCCTGTTTAATCGCGAGGACTGGCAGAAGGAAGTGCGTTACGCGGTCGTGATACTGTTGGCGGGCCTCGCGATTTACCTGATTCGCGCGTGGCGAGGGCGGGAGTGGCCTTTTGGCGTGGTGGGCTCTTCGGGTTAGGTGGTGCTCCGATCAAAGATTAAGGGCTTTACCACAGAGGACACGGGGGAACACGGGGTAGTGCCTTGAGTAATCGGCCCACGTTTTAGTTCTGGTGGAAGAATATTTGCTTTCTCGAAAATGGAGGAATCATCATGAAGAAGAAACTTGGCTGTCTCGCATTTTGCGTGGCTCTGGCAGTTTGTAGCCTGGCGCAAGACAACAAAAGCAAAGACGAACATCGCACCGTCACGCAAGTCTTGGACCGCTCCGTCGCGAATATGGAGAGCGAGTTCGTTCCGGCGGCGGATGCAATGCCGGAAGACAAGTTCGGATTCGCGCCGACCAATGGCGAGTTCAAAGGCGTACGCACTTACGCCGAACAAATAAAGCACGTGGCCGCAGTGAACTACATTTTTGGGGCGGCGATCCTCAGCGAGAAGGTTCCCGTCGATGTGGGCGATGAATCGGGGCCGGCATCGATGAAAGCTAAGGCGGAGATCCTCACCTATCTGAAGGATTCGTTTGCCTATGTGCACAAGGCGATCCAGACCATCAACGAAAAGAATCTGGTGGAACCGCTGAAGAGCCCGTTTGGTGAGGGATCGGTGACCCGGCTAAATCTGGCGACGATGGTCGCGTCTCACGGTTTCGACCACTACGGACAGATGGTGGAATATCTGCGCATGAACGGGATCGTACCACCGGCCAGCCGGTAGAGTAGAGGCTCGGAGCGATTACTGGCGGCGAGTGCGCTGGTCGCGGCGGGCTTTTTCTGTGTCGGTACTGTTATCGCTGTCGCTGCGCGCCGCGAAGATGCTGCTAAGGTGTTGATGGAATCGGATGCGGGGTTCCTTGGCAACGCGCGCGGGGTAGGAATCGAGGGCGAGAAGAAAATTCCGGATCTCCTCGTGTACCTGTTCTCCACGCGGTGGGACGATCTCCGTTGACTGGACCTGATAATGCACTTTCCGCTTCATCCTTGCTAATCCCCGGAGAAACCTGGCATGGGCTTCCATGGAAGCCACGACCACCCGTAATCTAGGAACACATACGCAGCGGGTAAGTTTCTGCTAACAGGGGGGAAACGTCACCTTATATGGCCCCACTGTGCTAGTAAATGGCACTTTAGTGGTACATCGGAAAATGAAAGGTCAACGGCGGGCGCCGCGCGGGGTGATGGAGGTGAGGAGCAGTTCGGCACGTAGTCCGTGGCCGGCAAGATGGGCGGCAACGGATTTTCGCGCTTGCCGGGTGGGTGAGTGGGGATCAAGGAAAACGATGACCGATGGACCTGCGCCGCTGAGTGCTGCGCCGAGAATGCCTGGCGTTCCGGCCAATTCCTGTAGAAACGGGAGCAGGGGGCAGAACCGGGCGCGGTAAGGCTGGTGGATACGGTCTTCGAGCGCAGCCGGAAGCAAGTCGGGACGTCCCTGGATGAAGGCAGCGAGCAGGAACATGGAGTTCTGGATATTGGCCACAGCGTCGGCGCGGGAATATTGCGCGGGAAGCACGCGGCGGGCTTCTTCGGTGGATAAGGAATGGTCCGGGATGGCGAGCAGCAGGGGCCACTTCCCTTTTGGGCGAATGCGAACCACTTGAGCCTCGGCCTTCCCTGACATGCGGGCAACGGTGAGGCCGCCCATCCAGCAAGCAGAGGCGTTATCGGCATGGTGCTCGCGGCGGGAAGCTTCGCCCATGATCTTCGCATCGCTCCAGTGCAGGCGGCCGAAGTGACTGGCCAATGCGATGCCGGCTAGACGTGCGGCTGCGGATGAGCCGCAGCCTTTGCCGATGGGAATATCGTTCTTGATGCGAAGCGCGAGAGGAATGACGTCTACGGCATGGGCCTGGAGAATCTCACGGTAGGTGGTGAGGATCAGGTTGTTCTCCAGGGTGCGGCAGATTTCCTGATCGCGTCCGGTGACCGTAATAGAAAAGCTGGGGGCGCGGCGGGCGTCGATGGTGATATAGAGGTGCATCGCCAAGGCGGCGGCGTCGAAGGCCGGACCCAGATTGGCCGAGGTGGCTGGGAGGGCGAGGTGCAGCGCGGCTGGGCGGTGAGTCTTCTTCTTGCTTTTTTTCTCAGACATTTTTGTTCTTAGGCACTCGACGGCGTTGGGCCGGACTTCTCTGCCTGCTCCAGGGCTTTGATTACAGCGTCCAGGGTCGCATCGAGGATAACAGGCGGATGACGGAGCGGATTCAATGACGCACTCTCGTGCTCGAGCGCAGTGCCCTTAAATAGATCGCCGCGGTGGAATTCCATGGTGAAGTCGGGATCTTTGAGCAGGTTTCCGGTAAGGACGAGGATGACGGTTTCTTCCCGCTTTACGAAGCCCTGCCGCACCAGTTTTTTCAAACCGGCTAGAGTCACGGCGGAGGCGGGTTCGCAGCCAATGCCTTCCGCGCCGATTTCGGCTTTGGCCTGGGCGATCTCAAGCTCGCTCACCTGTTCGCAGGCGCCGCCGGTGGCTTGCAGAACCTTTACTGCTTTTTCCCAGGAAGCGGGGTTGCCGATGCGGATCGCCGTCGCCCGAGTTTCCGCCTGCACACTGACGAGATGCTTGCCGTCAGCTTCGCGCAGAGTGCGGACTAATGCGTTGGCGCCTTCGGCTTGAATCACCGACAACTTGGGCAGGCGCGGGATCAGACCTAGTTCCAGCGTTTCGAGCAACGCCTTGCCAATCGCGGAACTGTTACCTAGATTGCCGCCGGGCACGATGATGTGGTCGGGTGGTTCCCAGTCGAGTTGCTCGAGGAGTTCGAACGCAAGAGTTTTCTGTCCTTCGAGGCGAAACGGATTGATCGAGTTCAACTGATAGACGGGGGCGCGCTTCACGAGCTCCTGGAGCAGGCGAAGGCAGCCGTCGAAATCGGTGCGGAGTTGGCAGGTGAGGGCTCCGTAGTCGAGGGCCTGCGAGAGTTTGCTCCAGGAGATTTTGCCTTCGGGCACCAGGACTAGGCTGCGCATGCCGCCCCGCGCGGCGTAGGCGGCCATGGATGCGGACGTGTTGCCGGTGGAAGCGCAGGCTACCCAGCCGTATCCGGCCTGGCGGGCGAAGGTTGCGGCGACGGTCATGCCAGCATCCTTGAACGAGCCCGTGGGGTTCATGCCTTGATGTTTCGCAAACAGACTCTGGACGCCCGTGGTACGGGAAGATTGCGGGAGGTCGTAGAGTGGCGTGTTGCCTTCGCGCAAGGTGACAACCTGCCGCTCAGACTGTGGCGCAGGCAGAAGATCGCGGAATCGCCACACCCCGCTGAGATCGAGAGATTCGTTTAAGGTACGGCGCTCCCGCCAAAGTGTTTTCAAGGCGACGGGGTTGCGGGAGTTCCAGGTCGAGTCTGTGATCTCAAGCAGGTTGCCGCATTCGCAGCAGCGAAAATCCTGAGGGGCCGCGGCGGTCACTGAAGCGCAGCCGATGCAGCGGAAACGAAACGTCGCCTGCGGCAGGCTGGGTTCCGACGCTTTCTCAGAAGTGGTGGAAAAAGGCATGGACAAGATTATTTCTCGCCCCGCAGATATTGGTCGGTTTTGTCGATCCAATCGGCGCGCGGGGGATTGAAGACGTCAAGATCGACGGTGTCTTCGAGCGCTTCGGCCTTGTGGGGCATGTGCGCGGGAATGCAGAGCACTTCGCCGGCGTGGACGACGATTTCGCGGCCGTCGATCCAGAACTTCAGCGCGCCGTCGAGGATGTACGTGAGCTGCTCGTTATGGTGGCTGTGCTCAGGGACAATGCAGCCCTTTTTCAGGAGCACCCGAGCCAACATAATTTCCTGGCCGACAACGAACTGCCGCTGCAGCAGCGGCTTCAGATCTTCGAGTGGAACCGCGCGCCACGGCACATATTGGAGCTGGGGCTTGCTGGCCGCGTGTTTGGTGACGGCACGTCGGGCTCGCGAATGGGACTTCGCTTTTCTCGCTTTTACGCCAGCAGAAGCTTTGGATTTCGGTTTTTTTGCCATTGGAATATGCTCCCAATCCCGTATTCTTCCGCGCCCAGCACCTCATTGTACGGGAAACAGTAGCGTTGCCGAAGGTCACCCTATCGCCAGATTTCCCGCCAAAGCTGGAACGTGGCTTTTTCAGGACGTTGCAAGGAGCATTATAAATGGCGCGTTCGCATGGCTTACTTGCGGGAGCGTCCTCCTCCAAATTAGTCTGGAGAGAACGAGGGCTTCCATGAAACGTCACACCCGTCGTCCTGAAACCGCCGCCGTGCACGGCGCGGCGGACCTGGAGAAGAAGAACGGACCGGTCACCACGCCCATCTATCAAACTTCCACCTTCCAAGTCACGGACAACGACGAGCAGCAGCGCGTGACCATGACCGACCGCTACTACACGCGGTGGGGCAACCCGACCAACACGGTGGCCGAGCAGACCGTCGCCGAGCTCGAGGGAGTGGAAGGGGCGCGCTCCTTCGCCTCTGGCATGGGGGCAATCACCTCCACGATCATGGCGCTGTTGAAAGCGGGGGATCACATCGTCGCGCAGCGCGATGTGTATGGTGGCGTGATGAAGTTTCTGTCGCAGTGGCTCCCCAAGATGGGTATTGAGACGACGTTCGTTGACACCATCGACTATGAGCAGTACGCGCGGGCCATCCGTCCGAATACGAAGCTGCTCTATCTGGAGTCGCCGACGAATCCGGCATTGCGCGTGGTGGATTTCAAGAAGGCTGCGGAGTTGGCTCGACAGCGCAAGCTGATCAGCATGATCGACAGCACGTTCGGCACGCCCATCAATCAGCGCCCGGCGGAGTATGGCATTGATCTGGTCATGCATTCCGGCACGAAGTATTTGAGCGGGCATGCCGATTTGACCTGCGGTGTGGTGGCCGGGCGGGGGGACCTGATCGAGCTAATCAACGACACGCGGACGACCCTCGGCAACTGCATGGACCCGCATGCGTCGTGGCTGCTGATCCGCGGGCTAAAGACGCTGGCCGTGCGCGTGGCGCGGCAAAACGAGAATGCGCTGCGCGTGGCCGAGTTCCTGGCGCAGCACGGGAAGGTACGCCACGTGTATTACCCGTTCCTGAAGAGCCATCCTCAATACGCGATTGCGCGCCAGCAAATGAGTGGCGGTGGTGGCATGGTGACCTTCGAGGTCGAGGGCACGGGCGAAGACGCGCGGCGGGTGAGCGAGGCAATGCGCCTGTTTACGCTGGCGACGAGCCTGGGCGGAGTGGAGTCGCTGGTATCGATTCCGGTGCTGACGTCTCACGCCATGATATCCGCCGAAGAACGGGTCAAGATGGGAGTGAATGAACAGATGGTCCGGCTCTCGGTGGGGATTGAGAATGCAGACGATCTGATCGCCGACCTGGAACGCGCGCTGGAGGCCGTGGCTGCGCCCCAGCAGGTGCAGGTGGGGTAGAGATTTCGGGCTTTTGCCTGCGGGTCCATCTGAGCTCTGCGCTTAAACAAGAATCCCGGCCCTTTGGGGCCGGGATCATTTTTTGACGCTGTTGGCTTTACGAGTTAGAAGAGGAACTTCAGCGCGAACTGCAAGACTCGGCCTTCGTGCACTCCACCGGCATAGAGGAAGTTCGTAACGGGAGAAGTAAGTGCATTGGTGAACGAGCCATTGATGTTTGCTCCCGCACCTGCCTGGCCTGCAATCGGAGCCCACTCAGTGTGATTGAAAATGTTGAATGCCTCGGCTCGGAATTCAACGGCCGTGCTCTCCTTGACGGCGAAGTGCTTGAAAACCGCCATGTCAAAGTTGATGAAGTCCGGATTGCTCAAACTGTTTCTACCGGAGTCTCCAAAGGTTAACGCCGTCGGTGTTGCATAGGCCGCCTGGTTGTAGAAAAGTCGGCCATATTGGTTCACCGGGTGCGGAGTGTCTTTGGGATTGCCGATGATATCGGCATAGGAGTCGGAACCTTCCCCGTTTCCAACGCCAGCGTTGTCAACCGCGTTGTAAATAACGCTGAAAGGTGAGCCGGTGGCGAAGTTGGTGACACCGGAAATCTGCCATCCGCCCAGCAGAGCGTGGCTGAGGCCGCCATGCTTGAACAATGGAACATCCCATATATAACTTGCGTTGAAGATATGCCGTTCATCGAAGTTCGAGCTGGCACGGTTCGCCGCGGGATTGTAGGTATTGGTAAAGCTACCGTCAAAACGATCGGAGGAATCGTCAATGGAATGGCTGTAGGTGTAAGCGAAGTCCAGTTCCAAGCCGCCCCTGCTCCGCCGCACTAATACTTGCAGAGCGTTGTAGTTTGATGATGATGCGGTCGTGAGGTCTGCGATGTCACCATATCCCGGGTAGGGACGGAAGGGATCAGCACCGGCAGGGACGCAACCGGCAGCGATGGCTACGTTTACGGCTGGTCCAGATGGCGGACCGCCCGCCACCCCTGGAGTGTAGGGAATGGGGACGTTGCTGGGGGTCACCGCGTTCTGGGGAACGCCGTATGCATCTGGATTTGCGCCGCACTCGGCGCCGGTGTAAGTTTCACCCTGTTTGTACGGGTTTTGCGACGCAGGGGTGGGCAGAACCTGGTTGAGATCTGTGAGGCGCGTAAGATGGGTGCCTTTGCTTCCCACATAGGATAGCGAGGCGACCGTGCTGGGCGCGATTTCCCGTTGAATATCAAGATGCCACTGTTGCATGTAGGGCCACTGGGCCTTGGTGGGGATTGCGGTGACCCCCAACGGGAGTTGATTAGCGGCCGTGCCGGTTCCAATATTGGGATATCCGCTTATATCGTACTGCTGGGCCGCATAAGCGAGCGGCGGAGAATTCTCGAGCGATTCCGTATTGGCCTCGTTCCCGTTCCCGTGCTCGTAGAACAGTCCGTACCCACCGCGGATCGCCATCTTCCCGTTTCCGTAGGGATCCCAGGCAAAGCCGACGCGGGGAGCGGGATTGAACAGGTGACCCGTCATGCAACCTACGGGGACGCCGGGCGTAACGCCGCACTGAACGATTCCGTTCGGCAGGTCCGATACTGTCGGAGTACCGTTGTCCGTCGTCAGATTGGTGACGTAGTCGGTATTAGGATCAACCGTGGTCTGGCCGGCGACGTAGTGCGCCGGATCGAAGTTGAAGGCCTGATGCTGTTTTTCCCGATAGGTGCCGAATAAACTCACGCGCAGGCCGAGGTTCAAGGTCAGCCGGTTGGTAAGGTGCCAGTCGTCCTGAAAGTAGGGCTCGAGCATCTTGTAGCGGTTGTAGTACTTGATGGTTGTGTTCTGCTGTCCGAAGGAGCAGATGTCCCCAACCAGGAGATCGGCAAAAGGGTTCCCCGTGGTCGGCGAAGTCGAGGGGCAGCCCGGATTGAATGTGATGTAGCCGGGATAGGAGCCCTCAGCCAATTCTCCGCCAAGTTCGTTCTTTTCGACGGCCTGGAAGTACGCTCCGGCTTGCAAATTGTGTTTACCAACCAGCTTGCTGAGATTATCCCTGAAGCTATAGGTCGGGTTGGAATTGTAAGGCCCGTTCGGAATGTAGCCGGGATCCTCGCCAAAGTTGTAAAGGCCGGCAGGGTCCAGCAAGTTGATGCCGGGCATGACGCCGCGGTCTGCATTGGGAAAGATTGAACCGAACGTTGTGCCGGAAGGCCTTTGCCAACTTCCTAAGTCGGTGAGCCCAATGTGGTCGGTGGTGTAGCTGAATACGAATTCATTCAACAGGGTAGGCGTGAAAGTCGACGACAGGCGGGCCAGCAGGCTGATGCCAGGTCCGGTAAAGGCGGTCTGGATGGTGGGAAAGCTGCCTGCATTAGTCCACAGAGGAATCTGATTCACGGTGTCCCAAGAGTCATGAATGTAATGGAAACTGATACGTTCCTTGTCGGTGATGTTATGGTCGAGCCGCAGCAGTTCCTGACGCCAGTCAGTGGGCTGGGAATTGTTTTCATAAAACGTAGCCTGACCGGGAATGAGGGGGTTGGCGAAGGAAACGTTGCTAGGAGCAGGAATCAGCGCCAGCAGGGCATTCACATTTGGGTCGGTGGGACTAACCGGGACTTGGTTTCCGGGATAGGGGACGCCTGTGTTGGGGTCGAGGGGGCAATCTGCCGGATAGGGCGCTACGGGATTTGCGCCGCATATATCTGTGAAATTTCCGTTGCGCTCCGCTGCCGTCGGCACCAACTGATTAAAGGTGTAGGGGACGAGGTCCTTGCGCCACTCCTCGGACCAGAAAAAGAAAGTCTTGGACTTGCTCTGGTTGTAGACGCCGGGAATATAAAGCGGTCCGCCAACGGTGTAGCCGAAGTCGTTCTTGTGATAGGGAGGAGCGACGCCATCCTGGAGGAAGACGGGCGAGTTGAACATGTTGTTGCGCACAAATTCGTAGGCATCGCCGTGGAATTTGTTAGTACCCGATTTCGTCTCCACCTCGATGGTGCCGGAACCATTCTTGCCGTACTGCGCGCCGTAGTTGGAAGTCAGGACTTTGAACTCGCCGATCGCGTCGATGCTGGGAGTTACGTTCAGCGTGCCATTGCTGCCGTTATCGAGGTTATCGCCACCGTCAAGTTCCCAGTTGTTGTACTCCACGCGCCCGCCGTTCACGCTGAATTGGGTATTTGCCGTAACACCCACGCCGCCTTCGTCAGCGCCGGTCTGGTTGCTGACTCCGGGAACCAGCGTTACCAACTGTTTAAAGTCGCGGCCGTTCAATTCGAGCTGGGTGATTTCTTTTCCGCTTACTGTGCCGCCGAGATCGGAGGATTGAGTTTCGACTTGAGCGATGGAAGTGCCTTCGACCACAATCTCAGTGGTGGCTGCGCCGACCTCCAGAGAAACATTCACGCGCGCCTTTTCTCCTACGTTGAGCATCACGCCTTTGGCTTCGTACTTCTTGAAGCCGCTCGCGGTCACCGTCACGTCGTAGGAACCGATGGGCAGCGAGGCGAAGAGGAAGTCGCCGCTGCCGTTGCTGGCGGCCTTTCGACTGATTCCGTGTTCCGCGCTGTTGACCGAAACTTGAGCATTGGGGATGGCCGCGCCGCTGGAATCGGTAACCGTGCCGGTGAGGGAGGCGGTGTCCTGGGCCCAAGCCGCCGCACAAAGCGTTACCGCCAGCAGCACAACCCCCGACAGCATACGATGAGATTTCATGGTTAGATTCTTCTCCTGATGCAAGCGTGACGCGATTCCAGGCGGCAGCCCGACGCTGATAATTTGGTTATTAAAACGTATGAATAGTGCTTTTATATGACATCTTATGTCAAGAGAAAAGTTTCGGTCTCGGTGGATAATTCGGCTTTAGGCAATATGATTTCTTGCTGCGTTGCCACGCACGCGGCGGACCTCGCGGCCTACAGCATGCTCCGAGTAGACTCCCGGACCACCAACTCCGGGGCTACCTTGCGATGGTAGGCGGCAACGTCACGCTTTTCTAGCACCGAGCTGATGCCTTCGAGAACTATGCCCACCGCGCCCGCACCCATCGCCTCCATGGGCTGGCGGATCGTGGTCAGCGGCGGGGTGTAGAGCGCGGAGGCGGCGACATCGTCGAATCCGGTCACGGAGCAGTGTTCCGGCACTCGCAGGCCGGCCTTGGTCAAGGCGCGGATGGCGCCGAAGGCGGTCATATCATCGAAGGCAAGAATCGCCGTGAACGCAGACTTCTGCTTGATCAGTTGCTCAGTCAGGTTTTGACCCGCCTCAAAGCTGGAAAGGGGATCCCGCGATTCGGGAAGATCGACAATCAGGCGGGGCTCGAGTTCGAGATTGCAGGCCTTGGCGCAGTTGCGAATGCCACGCCAGCGCGGAGAACTGTCGGACAATGCCTTGGGGCCGCGGATAAATGCGATCTTGCGATGACCCAGGGAGTGCAAATGCTCGAGCGCGAGGTAGCCGCCGACTTCGTTGTCAACGATCACCGAACTCATCGAGTCACCCTTGAGTTCGCAGCCGATGAGAGCGGTCGGGATGCTGCTCTTTTCCAGATCGGCGAGCAAGTTGATATCGAGGAAGAGCCAGTTGGCGAGAACGACCAGGCCTTCGATGCGGCGGTCGAGCAGCATTTCGAGATAGCGCTCGAAGCGGCTACGTTCGTTGTGCACATCGGTGAGAATCGGCAGGTAGGAAGCATGGTAGAGCGTGTTCTCAATGCCGCGCAGCACCAGCGTGCAGTAGGGATCGGTCATGTCGAAAACCATGACACCGACGGTGTGACTGCGTTTGCTGCGCAGCGCACGGGCAAACTGATTGGGACGATAGCCGAGTTTCTCGGCGGCGCGTTCGATGCGTTTCTTGGTAACCGGCGGGATATAACGCGCCAGCGGAGCGTCATTGAGGACAATCGAAACGGTGGTGGAAGAGAATCCGCTCTCCTTCGCTACATCGCGAATCGTAACCATCGAAGCTTTGCCCCTGCTTTGCCCAGCCCTGGAATGCCGCAGTACTAAAACCTGAATGCTGATCCCTGCGCTTGAATTCAAAGCGGAGGTTGGCGGACACTACAGCAGAGAGTTGAGACCAGTGTCAAGCACACGAATTCGAGCCGGACTTCTGAACCTGCTGCTGATGGCGAGCGCGGCGGCAGCGATTTCGCCGCAAAATCCGTCGCCGGGAGCAGGCGCCCAGCCGCGAAATGCAGCGCCTGTCGCCCCGTCTGGGGCGGCGGTGGACATCGCGCAACTTTTCCAGGCGGGGCAGGATGCGCTGAACCAGGCCCGCCTCGACGAAGCGGAGCGCGACTTCCGGCAGGTGCTGGCGGTGAATCCGCAGGTGGGGGGCGCCTATGCGAATCTGGGCGTCGTTTACATGCGGCGCAAGCAGTGGGCAAAGGCTCTGGAGATGCTGCGCCGGGCGGAGCATCTGATGCCTCAGGTGGCGGGAATCCGGCTGAACATCGGCCTCGCCTACTATCGGCAGAATGAATTCCTTAAAGCTATTCCACCTTTTGAGTCGGTCGTGCGCGATCAGCCAGATGCGCTGCAGCCAAGGCATTTGCTGGGACTCTGCTATTTTTTCACGGAGCGGTGGGCCGATGCGGCGAACACGCTGGAGCCGCTCTGGGCGCAGGAATCCGGGCAATTGAGCTATCTCTACGTACTTTCGATCGCCGCTCACCGGGCCGGAAAAAAAGAACTCGATGACCGGGCAACGGCGCAACTCGTCAGCGCCGGCGAGGGCTCTCCTGAGTTTCATCTGTTCATGGGCAAGGCGCACCTCAATCTCGAACAGTACGACCTGGCCCTGGCCGACTTCCAGGCTGCGGCGCGGGCGAATCCCACGCTGACCTTCGTTCATTTCAACCTGGGTCTGACTTACCTGAAGATCCAGGATTACGAGCACGCGCGTGACGAGTTTCTGAAAGATGCCGCCGTGGAACCCGATCTGACTCTCAACTACGACGAACTCGGGGATGTCTACTCGCTTCTGCAGCAAGACAGCGAAGCGGAGAAGAACTATCGCGAGGCGCTGCGCCGTGATCCGCAACTGCTGAATTCGTATGTTGGGCTGGCCAAGATCTATCAGCGGGAGAAGAAATTCCAGCAGGAGCTGAGCATGCTTGATTCAGCGGGCAAGCTCGATCCCGGCCGCACCGACGTTCATTACCTGCGCGGGCAAGTGCTGATTCACATGGGGCGGAAAGAGGAAGGCAAGAAAGAACTGGACGCCTCCGTCCGCATCGACAACGAACGCCGCGCCCAGCGCCAGAAACAAGTGGAAAGCGGAAGCGTTCCGTCACCCGAACTGCTGCAGCCCGGACTACTGCAGGACGACCAGTGATACACACGCGCGTCCATCTCCTCACCGCAGATGGACTCTGCATTGGGCACACTCCGGGAGCGTATTGTTTGCGCTTCTCGCCCATCCTTCCGCCCCTGGGCCGTATGGCAGAGGTTTCTCTTTTTGGCATCTTTTTTGCATGGTCTCTCGCGCCAATTGATTTACCCGAAAACTGGCGCGGGAAGCTGCGAAATCAGGGCCCGGAACTCGCGCTGGGTGGTATCTAAATTGCTATCTTCACTCCGTTGACAACCTGGGCATAGAGCGCCATACTCGCCAACAAGCTGCAAGAAGTTTCACACTTACCAATATTCGGTGGAGGAGCGCGAAATGATCCCAGGACAAACTGCGCCCCCGCCGAGTGATTTTTCCCCGACTAGGGTTTCACCGTGTCATCACAGGAGGATTGTCTTGTCGAAACCAGCTGCGTTCAAAGGATGGGTCGCTGCATTCTGCATCGTCCCGGTACTCGCCATCATTGCCGTATCGTTACTTGTCTTTTCTCCAGCCCGGCATCGTCATGCCGCCAGCGCGGCTTCGGCCGGCTCTTTGACACCTCAATCGGCAACCGCCACGCCGGCCGCGCGCGCTCGAATCCAGGCCGCTTACGCCGCTCTTCCCCTGGCATTCGAGCAAAATGTGGGCCAGACCGACGGCCAAGTCAAGTACATGGCGCAGGCGAACTCCTACACGCTGTTCCTGACGGCAGACGATGCTGTGTTCTCGCTTCGTTCCCGGACAGCCGAGGGCCGGCTTCCCGCCCGTCGCCGGCGAGATACGCTGCGCGCAAAGAATCTTCCGCAACGCAACACCGGGAAGGATTCGACCGCAGTGGTGCGCATGCAATTCGCTGGTGCAAATTCGCCGGCCAAGGTCGCGGCCAGCGGCCAGTTGCCGGGCAAGGCCAACTACTTCGTGGGCAATGATCCGTCGAAGTGGCACTCGGATGTCGCGCGCTATGCACGCGTTTCCTACGAGGACGTTTATCCGGGCGTGAACCTGGCCTTCCACGGCGTCGAGCGCCAGCTCGAGTTTGACTTCGTGGTGGCTCCAAACGCGAACCCCACGCCAATCGGTTTTCATTTCACCGGGGCAAAGCAGATGAGCACCGATGATTCCGGCAACCTGGTGCTCTCTTCCGCCGCGGGCAACGTTCTGCTGCACAAGCCGGTGGCCTATCAGGAACAGAATGGAACGCGGCAAAATGTAGATGCGCAATTTGTGCTCAGCGCGAACCATCAAGTCAGCTTTAAGCTGGGCAATTACGACCGCAGCCGCGAGCTGGTGATTGATCCGGCCGTCAGCTATGAATATTCGACTTACCTGGGCGGCAACGCGGATGACGAAGGCTATGGAATCGCTTTCGACAGCAGCGGCAACGCGTATGTGACGGGGCAGACCGCGTCGGCCAATTTCCCTACAACTGATGGGGCGTTCCAGACCGCCCTGAATGGCTCGGCCAATGCCTTCGTTACAGAGATCGCTGCCGATGGATCAAGCCTGATCTACTCCACCTACGTTGGGGGCAACGGCGCCCTCGGCACCACCGGCGACAGCGGAAATGCAATCGCGGTGGACTCTTCCGGCGATGCGTTTGTCACCGGCGGTACAACTTCAACCAACTTCCCCACCACGGCCGGAGCGTTTCAAACCACGCTGAAGGGCACCATTGGCAATGCCTTTGTATTCAAGCTCAACTCCAGCGGGGCTATTGCCTACTCCACGTATCTGGGTGGGACCACCGGCGAAGATGTTGCCTTGGGCATCGCCCTGGCCACGGACGGCTCCGGAGACACGTACGTCGTGGGAGCAACATCTTCGAATGATTTCCCTACTGTAAGCCCTCTTCAGGGATATCTGACGGGAAGCACTGGCAGCGGTTTCGTCACGAAGCTGAACTCTGCGGGCAGCGGGCTGGCGTTTTCCAGCTACTTGGGTGGCAGCGGCGGCGCCAAGGGCGACTCGGCGAATGCAGTTGCGGTGGATTCGAATGATAACGTTTACGTCACCGGTCAAACCTTCAGTTCCAGTTTCCACACGACCCCGGGCGTGTTCCAACCCGCGTGCGGCAGCGGCAGTTGCACGAATGGCAATTCGAACGCATTCGTAACGGTCCTCAACTCGGCGGGGAACGCTTACGTTTATTCCACCTTCCTCGGCGGCAGCACGGTTGACGCAGGCGACGGCATCGCGGTCGACTCCACGGGCAACGCATACGTAACCGGGGCAACAGAGTCGTCGAACTTCCCCACGACCACTGGGGCATGGCAAACCGCCTACGGCGGCGGTGGCGACGCATTCGTGACTAAGTTGAATCCGCAAGGGACCTCCCTGGCGTATTCGACCTACCTCGGCGGCAGCGGCTTCGACACGGGCGCGGGCATCGCCGTTGACGCGACCAACAATGCCTACGTGACCGGCGAGACCAGTTCGTCTAACTTTCCAACCGCGAGCCCTGTTCAGACTGCCCTTAACGGCGGCGCCAACAGCACCAGCAGCGACGCATTTGTGACTGAGATTAACTCAGCCGGCTCGCTGCTCGTCTTCTCCACCTACCTGGGCGGTTCAAGCGATGAGGATGACGGCGGTTACGGCGCCATCGCCGTCGACGGCGCCAATACTATTTATGTAACGGGAGACACCGATTCTACAACCTTCCCGACTAGTACATCGCCCTACCAGGCGACCAACGGCGGGCCGGCCGATGCCTTCGTCGTCAAATATACTCAGGCACCATCGTTCACCATTGCAGCCACGACACCGGCTGCCGTGTCCCCGGGAAGCTCCGGCGCCTCGACGGTCACTTTGGCAGCGGTTCACGGATACAATTCCGCGGTCAATCTGAGCTGCAGCGTGAGTGGCAGCGGTTCACCGGCTCCGGCATGCAGCGCTTCAAGCTTCTCGCCTGATTCGGTAACGCCAACCTCGGGCGGCGTCACCAGCGCGCTTACCATCACAACCACCGGGCCTAGCAGTGCGATGTTCGTCCACAGAAATATCTTTTACGCGATGTGGCTGCCGGTCGCAGGCATGTCGCTGATGGGGATGGGATTTAGTTCCGCCCGTTCACGCCGCAAGAAACTGTTGGGCTTCCTGATGATCGGCATGATCATGGCCGCGCTGTTCCTGATGCCGGCTTGCGGAGGCAGCAGCAGCGGTACTGGAGGCGGTGGCGGTGGAACGCCGGCCGGCTCGTACACGGTGACCATTACAGGCACCGGCACCGATGCTAATACCGCAACGCAATCGACGCAGGTAACCCTGATGGTCAACTAACACGAGACTCGAAACCGGAGGCCGCCTCTTTTCCGAGGCGGCCTTTTTTCCTGAACCGCGCGCGCTGGTTTGGCACGATGCACGACTGTAGTCTAAGATTCTGTCTGGCGTGTTCTCCGAGAGGTCCGTCATAATTACATTGATTGTTGTGGTTGAGCAGCAGGCAGCATTCTTTTGGACCGGCTCGGGCAGCTTTTGCGCCGTAGGAGGAATCGAAGGTAGTTAGTTCCCAATCACTCATGGTGAATCCCAGGCAGGTCGTGCGCGCTCTCGCTTTCGCATTCTTGGCGGTGTTTTCCGCAGCCTCTGTGTCCGTGGCTCATGGGCAGGATTTCAGCATTACCCCTTCGGCGCTTTACCCGTCGTCAGTGGATCCCGGCGGATCTTCCACGGCGACCATCAACCTCGGGGCCACTGGAGGCTTCGACAGCTCAGTCTCGCTGAGCTGTACGGTGGTCCCGTCGAACCCCGCTGCCGTCAGTCCGCCCCAATGCACCCCGAGCCCCGGGTCGCAGATTCCGCCGGCGGACGGCCCCGCGCTGACGATTACTACTACGGAAACCACTTCTCCGGGGCTTTATACCATTACAGTCACCGGCACCAGCGGCTCGCTCACGCACACCAGCAACCCGCTCGACCTGAATGTGGTGAACATTACTGAGGACTACACGCTATCAGTAACGCCCGCGACCGCGACTCCGAGCCCGGTGCCAGCGGGCGGCGGCGCGACCACAACCGTGACGGTGACTCCGATCGGCAGCTATGGCAGCAACGGCGGGCACATGGTCACGCTTGCCTGCTACTCAGTTTCGCCGGTCGTGGCGGCATCGCCGTATTGTTCGTTCAGTCCGCCCACGGTGCCGGTAACGGGCGGCACTCCGCCGACTTCCATCATGACCATCACGACCTATGGACCGACGCCCGTAACCGGGCTGCGGAACGGGCGAATGTTTTATGCTTTGTGGCTGGCAATTCCCGGGCTCGCGCTGGTGGGGGTGGGCGCAACCGGCAGCCGCAGAAAAAACGTACCGTTAGCGCTGTTGCTGCTCGCAATTGCCGGTGGGTTGCTCTTGATGCCGGCCTGCGGTTCGTCCACTGTCACGAATTCTCCCAACGGCGACGAGGTCACTCCAAATAATACTTACACCTTCACGCTAACCGCCGCGGACGAAAACGGCGCGGTGCCCAGTAACAATCCCGCGCCCAGTGGCAGCACCCAACCCACCGACGTGGCGTCGGTTACGGTTACGGTGATCACGGGGAACTGACACAGGCTCTCGACTCATGTGGCGTCTGCGGAATCCAGCGTGGCATCGTCTCGCGCAGCTCCTGTGCGCTGCCTCGGTCTGCTGCTCGCCGGCGCTGGTATGGCTTCTGACCAGCTCACCCCTCGGGGCGGCGCCAGCCAAGAACAAAGACAAGAGCCAGGCGCCCACCCTGCGCTGGAGTGAACAACAGCCGGGATGCACCTTCTCCAAGGACAATGACGGGAAGTATCGCTATGGCCTGTGGTCGGGCGACGTGGGTGTCGTCATGGCAGTGGACGCGCGTGAGGTGCAGATTATTCGCCACCGCATCGAGCCCATCTTCGGAGTTCTGCTGGAAGTTCACTACCGCGGAGCAGGCAGCCTCGACGCGAGCGCCGACGCAATCACGCTGCAGTTCATGAAGCATTTCAAAGTGGTGCAGAGTTCGCTCGATCCCGACGACTACACCGAGAAAACCCAGGCGGACGCGGATGCACTTGACGATGAGATCCGGCGCGAGGTCGCGAAGCATCCCGAAAAGAAGCAGGATCTCGAAGCCCGTTTGCAGAACTCTCAGAAGTCGTACGACGAACTCATCGATTTCCTGGGCACTAAGTGCCTCCGGCCGGTACATCTGGACCGTGCGAATCCCGAAGTGAGCGGGTGGGTCTTCTTCAGTACAAACAACAAGTGGCTGGGAAAATGGAAGCCGCAAGAGGAATTCGTCTTGCGCGTGCCGCTGGACGGCAAGATCTTCGAGTTTCCCTTCAAGCTGCCGCCCAAGCAGGGGGAACTGCTGCTGCAGAAGCGGGATTGAAAGCCCGCCTACGAGGCGGCGCGCCGATTTTGGCGATCGAGCTCCGCGGCCTGACGCAGGACGATGTCGCGCAGCGAGACCAATCCCTTCAGCTCTTTGCCCTCCACGATGGGCAGGTGCCGGAAGCCGAATTCGTGCATGATGAACAGACACTCTTCAATGGTCTCATCCAAACCAACGGCGCGCGGGTTGGCGGTCATGACCTCGGACACGGTGGTGTGCCCCGGAGTGCGGCCCACCGCTACGACGCGGTTCATGATATCGCGCTCGGAAAAGATGCCGGCCAGTTCCCCATTACGCACCACGGGCAGGGCGCCGATGTTGTGTTCCATCATGAAACGAGCCGCCTCCAGCACGGTGCGCGCAGCGTCGATCGAATAAATCTTACGGTCTTTCACAAGGTCGCGGAGGGTGGCCATGGCGAGCTCCTTCTGGGATTTCGAGGTGGCGAGTGAATCGGTCCCCGGGCCCACAGCCCGGGCAATTCGTGGGCACTACTTTACCACACAGTCCTCCAGGTCAAGAAGGCAAACACTGACGCCCGGATTGCTCCAGTCCAGCCGGGGGAAAACCGCCCAGTACGGGCCAAGTCAGCGCTCGACCAGGCTTTCCAGCGTGGAAAAGAACGCAGGATAGGAGATGGCAGCGCACTCGCTCCCGCGAATCAGAGTCTCGCCTTCAGCCCGCAGCGCCGCAATGCTGAAGGCCATTGCAATACGGTGATCGCCAAAGGATTCAAGTTCGGTGCCGTGCAGTGTCTGCCCGCCGGGGATCTTGAGGCCGTCTTGAAGCTCTTCCACCTCTGCTCCCATGGCCCGGAGGTTGGTGGCGATGGATGCGATGCGGTCCGACTCTTTCACGCGCAACTCTTTCGCATCGCGGACCTCGATTCCCTGCTCGCTGTAAGGCGCAATCGCGGCCAGCACGGGAATCTCATCAATCAGCGCCGCAGTGTCGGCTCCGGCGATGGTTGCACCTTTCAGGCTCCCGCCTTCGACCTGCAGCGTGCCCACCAACTCGCCGTGGATTTCTTCCAATTGGGTGACGGAAATGCGCAGTCCCATCTGCGCCAGAATGTCGAGCAGTCGCGCGCGCGTCGGATTCATCAGCAAACTCGTGACGGTTAATTGCGAGTGCGGAAAAAGCGCCGCCGCACAGAGAAAGAATGCCGCGCTCGAAAGATCGCCGGGAACTCGTGCTTCGATGCCGCGGAGCCGCTGCCCGCCGCGAATCCGAACTTCATTTCCGCTGCGCTCGAGATGAACTCCGAAAGCGCGAAGCGCCACTTCTCCGTGATCGCGCGTGCGCAGTGGTTCCTCGACGCGGGTTTCGCCGTCGGCCAGCAGGCCGGCAAACAGCAGGCAAGTCTTTACCTGTGCGCTGGCGACCGGCATTTTGTAGTGGATGCCTTTGAGGTTGGCGCCAGTAATGCGCAGCGGCGGTCGTCCATTTTGCGCCGTGATCTGCGCGCCCATGGCGGTGAGCGGCGTGATCACGCGCTCCATGGGACGCCGCGAGAGTGATTCATCGCCAGCCATCTCACTCGAAAACTTCTGTCCCGCCACAATCCCACTCAGCATCCGGATGGTGGAACCTGAATTCCCGCAGTCGAGAGGCCGGTTCGGGGCAGTCAGCGACGACCCACTTCCCTGCACCTTAATAATGTTCTCACTACCATCCTGGCGTTCCCATTTCGCCCCCAGCGAACGCATGCAACCGAGCGTGCTCGCGCAGTCCGCGCCGGTCGAGTAGTTTTCGAGGCGCGAGGGCCCGTCAGCGATCCCCGCCAGCATGGCATAGCGGTGCGAAATAGATTTGTCGCCGGGAAGACTCACGCTGCCGCGAACGTTGCGCGCCGGACGCACGATGACCTGGGACTCGTTTTTCATCCTGAGATCAATATATCGGATGGAGAAGAGGTGATGCTGCTTGCGGAACCGCTGACTCTGTCGTTTCGTAATTGCTGATATTTATTCTAGGCCAATGCCCTGGCCTCGGCCGTGGCTTCGCGCAGAATCTCCGGCGGAATCTCTTTCAGGGTAAGTCCAAACTCGAACATCGGAGTTTCAGTGCCACGTCCCCAGCGCGCCACTTCCCAGTGTGCGCGCACGAACTTCACATCGGGATGCGCCGTCAGATCGAGCAGCAAAGGAGACTGCCCGCAATAAAATTTCTGCGCAAACGTGACAACGGGCTTGGCGCCCCACGCCGCTCCGTCCGCAGAGCCACTGATGCTGACTTCGAGTGACTCCTGCTCGATGATCTTCGTGATTTCGAGGGTCAGCAGAAACACGCGGCCGGCCGCGCCGCTCACGTCCACTGTCGGGCCGTCGCCCTTGGCGCTCACCACGGTTTTCGCGGCTACTAAATCTGAATCAATCATAGCGGGAGGATTGTAACAAATCGGAGCGAAATCTTGTCAGTCGCTCTCCGATGGATGCGGCCCGGTAAACTCGGAGCAGCACGGTTTCTCCGCCGGCTTGAATTCCATGAGTTCGATCCGCGTCAGATCAGGATCAAATACGTTAAGCTGCCTTTTACCATCCCTGCCCATCTGCGCATGCTCGCCGCCATGCGTTTTCCATCCGTGGGATTCCAGAAGCGCCTGCGCCTTCGGCATGTCCAGCACTCCGAACGAGATGTGATTCATCACGCCCGTAAGTTGCAAATCCGGGTGCTCAGGCTGGTTCAGCATGTATTCCAGCCAATCCGTGCCGTCCGGAACCTGCAGCGAGACCCAGTCGGTCCGGTCAGACTGCATGCCTCCGTGCCAGTACGGGCGAAATCCGAGCAACTCGCGGTAAAAGTGATCCTCGGCGTCGCGGTTGTGAACCAGAAATCCGGTATGAATCATGCGGCGCGAAACCGCGGAATCGGGCGGCGGAGCAATCGATTCAGCCTTGTCCCGCTCCACAAACTCAATGCGATGGCCCTCCGGATCGGCGACCGTAAAGCTCAGGCTATGGTCGGAGTGTCCCTCGATGGGTGGAACTTTCATACCGTTCGCAATCAGGTATTTGCGTAGCCCCAGAATGTTGTCGGTGGTGAAAGCAACGTGATCCATGCGGTCGGTCGCTTTGGGATCGGGCGCGGTGCTGTAGCCCACCCACTGCTTCCCGGCCATATATCTCACAAACTCACCAGACTCCACCGGCGCCGCAGAAACCAAGCCGAGCGTGCCGCTGTAGACCGCTTTCACTCCACCCGGCTGCGTGGTGTAGAAGGAAACGTGATCAATCCCGAGGATGCGGGGCCGCGTGACGGTGCTGGTTTGCGAAAGCAAAGGCGAAGATGCGCAAACCGCAAGGATCCCAAACGCCAGCATTGCGACAGGTCTTTTCATAAGGCCCCGATTCTAGCGCAAGCTGGTCGTAGATGCGATTCCTGGTTAAAGCCGTTCCAGAAATTGCCGCAGCAGTTTGCCGGCTTCTTCCGGCTGCTCCCACGCCGAATAATGGCCGGCTTTCGGAATCACGCGCAACTGGCTGCCGGAAATATGCTGGCGCATCAACTCAGCTTCATTCACGCCGGTCAGAATATCTTCCTCTCCGGTAACGATCAGTGTGGGCACATTGATCGTCTTCAATGTATCCACCGAGTCCGGACGCTCAGCCATGCCGCGTTGCACCTGCGCCACATCGTCGGGGGACATCTTCCGCATCATGCGAAGCACACCGGCGACCAGGTCAGGCCGCGTTTCCCGCGTGCTCCTGCCCAGCCCGCGCGGAATCATGCTCTCGAAAAACGGTTCCGTGCCGCGCTCGAGGACGTCGTTTGCGGCCTGCAAGCGTCCAGCCCGCCCTTCGGCGGAGTCGGCAGGAGCTTTGGTATTGCAAAGACCAAGCGCCGCGACACGGCCGCGATGCCTTTGCCAGAATTCGAACAGCGCATATCCGCCAATGGAAACCCCAACCAGCGGAGCCCGGCCAACGTCGGCATCGTCCATGACACGAGCAATATCGGCGGCATGCTTGTCCATGGTTGCTGGCCCCTCGCCTACGCCGGAATCTCCGTGACCGCGCAGGTCAGGGAGAATGACGCGGTAACGCGTGGCCAGTGCCTCGGCCACGGGCAACCAGAATTCATGATTCGCGGGAAACGGATGCAGCAGAACGACCGGCGGGCCTTCGCCCAGCACGCGATAGACAATCTCGGCGTCGCCGCTCTTTATTCGCTGAGGAGCGAGGGGCTGCATGCAGGCGATTTAATCACAGGCAAGCGCGACCTGTCCCCAGTGAGGCTAAGGATTCATAACCTGCTGCGCGCCCGCCGGCTGGCTCACCAGCAGCGGCTCGTCCGGCATCACGATCCAAGCGATGGGATACGCGATCAGGCCAATGCCTGTCATGAACGACCCGATGAGCCAGACCAGCCGGACCACGGTCACGTCGACGTCGAAATATTCGGAGAAACCCAGGCAGACGCCTGCGATCTTGCGTCCCTGACGAGGCCGCACCAGCCGCTTGCGGGCCACTGACGCGCCAACGCGAATGCCGCAGTAAGCACAAACCGCTGCATCGTCCTGAATCACTTTGCCGCAATAGTTGCAGTACATAGTCGTACCCTCCCCAGAATGCCTCTACAACCAGAAGCCCTCTACGAAACAATACGCAATTGTAGACCCGGGAGTTCCCTACACCTTTACCCGACCCCTTGAGTAACGAACCGCTACTCCCGATACGCTTCCCTGATATGCTCACGGGCCTTTTCGGCTCGAGGAGTGCTGCCGTTCTCGGCTACCACGGTCTGATACTTCTTCATCGCCAGATCGCGTTTCTGCAGAAGGTCGTACATTTCGCCGGCAGCCAGGTTGGCCTTCTGCAAGGTCTCCGGATCAGGGTCCGAAGCTTCACTTACCAATTCATACGCAGCCACGGCTCCCGCATAATCTTTCTGGCTGCGTAGCAATTCTCCCAGCCCCCATGCCGATAACTCGTAATGCAGGTTGCCATACTTCCCTTCCCGGCCGTTCTGCCAAACTTTGCGGTAGGCAGCTGCCGCTTCCGGCGCGCGGTCACTGGCGCGCAATAAGTTGGCTTCCTCCAGCGGGAACAGATAGTTTCCCGGATAACGCGCCGCCAGATCGTGCATGAGGGTCCGCGCCTCGTCGAAGCGATGCTCGCGCCGCAGGAACAAAGCCAGCACCACTTTGGCGTCAACGCTGTTTTCGCCGTTGCTGTTGGCCACCTCGCGCAGGTATTCAAGTCCCTTCTCTTTGGTTCCGCTCAGCCCCACTAGCGCCACGGCAACCTTCACGCTCCAGGGCAGGCTGCCCAGCACGTAATTGTGCGTGCCCACGACCAGCTTCGCATCTACGTATTTCGGATCGAGTTCCAGAACGCGTTCGTGGTCGTGGCGCGCGCCGACAGCGTTGCGCAGGGCGGAAAACCAGGCTCGCTCTACCAGCGCGGTATAAAGGGCAAACTGGGCACGAGTAACGCCCCGAGCATAGACCGCGTCCCTGTTGTCGGGATTGGCCTTGAGTTCCTGTTCCTCTAGGTTCTCGGCCCGGTCCACCAACTGTTTGATCCGCTCCTTCACCTTGGGGTCGGCGGTGCGATGCGCTTCGCCGACGAAGCTGTCGTTGGCATATTCGCCGGAATTCATCGCGCCCATGCGGTAGAGCTCACGCATCAGAATCGTGCTCAGCAGGTGGTTTACCGCGAACGGGTCGTTCGGCCGCCGGTCCAGGATCTTTTCGAATTCCTGGATCGCGCGGTCATAATCCATGTTGTAAAAGTGGTCGAAGGCAGCGTCCACTGGCAGGTCGCGCTCGGGAGCCGCGACAGCATTTCCTGGTGCAGTGCGGGTTTGGGATTTGGCCTGAGGCAACAACAGGCAGAAGATGCAGATAACGATGCAGGACGCGTTGCTGCAAACCAACCGTTTCACAAGTGTCAGACTCGACTGCATCCCAAACCGTTAGCCCTTGAGCTTTAGTCTAACCGAGTCTGCCTCAGCACGGGAGGAACCAAAGGCGTCATCGGGCGACCTCCAACAATTTGGCGGCCCTCCAGCAGTGGCGCTCTATAATTTGCAGCAGCTAAAGAGTGAAATACATATTCGGCAAACCAGGGTAACTGAGGCATCTTTACGAGCTTGCGGGTAATAATTGCGCGGAACAAATGTCCAGCGCGACGTAGGAGAAGTTGCAAGTATTTGACTTGAAAACACCTTAGTGGGCAACGTGCTTTGGTGGTCGGCTTGCGTTGCTGGAAGCAAGCGTTCCTATCTTCATGGCTCAAGTAGTTCAAGATACGCAGCAGGATTTTTGGCGCTCCCCCACCGGGCTCGGACCGGAGGAGGCGGCGGTGCTCACCGTCGCCGCACCGGACCGAGCCGATGCCTGTGCCGAATGCAGCACAGAGTTCATGATCGGCGCCCGCTTTTGTCACACCTGCGGTCGCCCCCGGCCCCATCTGACTTCATCTAGCGCAGATGCCGCGGTACTGGCCCGCCTTTGGAATCGCAGCATCGCGGGTATCAAGTCGGGCTCAGGCTCGGTCGTAGCCGCCTGGCACAAGATTTCTATCCCTGACTGGGTGCAGTATCTCCACTTCCATGAGATCAAGCGCTGGATCGGTCTGCCCACCGCAGCTCTGATCGCCTTCATCATCGGCCTGGGCTGCGTGACCGGCGCGATTGGCGTCAGCCTCTTCTACAAAGCATCGACTCTGGCGGAGTTTCAGGCGATCCAGATGTGGCGCATCGAGTGGCTGCTGGCGGCGACGGCGTCATTTGTGGCTGGAATTCTGCTGAAGAAGCCCTCCGACATCGATCGCGACTAGAAGCTATCCAGCGATCTCATCAATGGCAGCCGGCGGAATCGCCTGGTTCATGGTTTGTACCCACCCGATGACAGATGCTCGGTCTTGCAAGGACTAAAACGGGGGTTTGATTTCAGGCGCCGGCCCGTAGGAGCAGCTTACGGTGTAACGGGTTTCAACTCCACCACTCGATTGAGCTGTTTCCTTCGTTAAGGTCTCGCTCTTCAAGAGAAGATTATCGTTAGTTCCGACCCAGAACTCGGTTGTCGTCTCGCGGGTCGATACGCCGCCGGGATGAATCTTGGTCTCGTATAGGAAGGCTGGTACGCCCCCGACGGCCTCGCGTCGAATCAGCCTGATCTCTCCAGCGGCAAATTCGCTCGCCAACGCCTCGGGACGCCAGTGCGGCATCGCAGCGACAAGCTCGGCCGACGAATCCTTCCTCCACGGTTCCCGTGCCAGTTCGGGTGAATATGTCGCTGCCGACGATGATGAGCTCTTTGTGCCCTGGATCTCGCAGATCACCCACGATCCGTATCCGGTCCGGCGCTGCGATATCCCTTGAACTTTCATTAGTCGAGCTTGATCCGCTATTGCCGCTGAATTCACGGCAGCTACGGGGCATATCCGTCATAAATGCGCGCCTGGCCTTGTTCACCACCTGCGCCGGATCGTCCGTCTCGGAAACCGGACCCTCCTGCGGGCCCAAATCCTCATCCGTGACCACCTTAGTTCGCGTGCGCCGCCTGAGACTTTTCAACCCGCGCCTGGCGCGCCACGTCCCCTATAGGTGTGTCCTGCGCGGACAAGACCTTTGCAGAAATCAGGACGGTTGCAACCATCAAGGCGAAACCCCCTGCTTCCTTGATTTTCATTTGTCTTTGCTCCTGTATCGCGCTGAGATGAGCTCCAATCCCCAATAGTTCCCGGCCAGACCCTGAATCCTACGATTCGCTCCCCGACCCGGCTGCGCGCCTCTGTTGATTCATGCGATAAAGATGATGCACGGGACCCGTCCCGCGCCCCAGCGGATGCCCGGCGGCAATCGCCGCTGTCACATAGGTTTTGGCTAGCAACGCGGCTTCGGCTAATCCACGATCAAGCGCCAGATGGCAGGCCATTGCGGTAGCGAAGGCGCAGCCCGTGCCGTGGGTCGAATTCGACCGTTGCCGCTCTGCCTTGAAGACTTCTTCCGCGATTCCCTGCGTCGTCGTGAAGCTCAACAAATCAGTCGCCTTCTCCAGATGCCCGCCGGTGATCACCACGGCGGCCGAACCCATCTGATGAAGCTTCGCGGCCGCGGCCCGCATTTCTTCGATATCCGTCACCTTCAAGCCGGTAAGGACGGCGGCCTCATCCACATTCGGTGTAATCACATCGGCCAGAGGAATCAATTTCTCGATGAGCAGCCGGGTTCCGGCGGCATCCAGCAGGTCCGCGCCCGACGACGATTTGAGGATGGGATCGAGGACGACATTGGGCAGCCTATTGGCTAAGCCAGCCTTGCCCCGACGCTGGCCCAGGAACTCCGCCACCGCTTTGACCACCTTCCCGGTACCGAGCATCCCGATGTGGACGGCCGCAATTGGGACGTCGGAGGCAAGCTCCTCCAGGGTCTCGGTCACCAGCCCAGGATCCGTGGCCTCCACCCGGCAAACGCCCGCCGTGGATTGCACGGTCATGGCTGTAATGCAGGCCACCCCATAGCAACCGTGGGCGGCAATCGTCTTGATATCGGCCGTTACGCCGGCTCCCGAGGAGGGGTCGAAACCGGCGATCGTCAGCACTATTGGTGGTTTGTCAGCCATGGTCGTCAAAAAAAATGCCTTCAGCTCTATGCAACCTTTTACCTAAAACGCTCACGATAAACAACTTATAAAGAATTTCCTTGTAAGTGGCTGAATCCATTGAGGATGAAAATATTTCCCAGGGTACAGGCCGTTGGGTATTTACCATATGATAAATACATAACCTCATTGTTTTGAACCACATGTTGCCGATTACTCATGATTAACAACAAGTTACGTGAGATATCGATAACTACCACGTCACCATAGGCGTAGCACTTTCGGGTTGACAACCCCCCCCAGGCCCCTACCATTTACAGAACGTTAACCAAACAGCCTAGCTAGGACGACTTTTGAGATGCGAGGAGAACTGAATGCGTGGACACATTGCTCATGGACTGATGGTCGTTTTATTGATCGTCGGCCTGGGAGCGGCTCAGGGACCAAACAACTCGGAGGCCAGTTCAGCCCAAACTAGGGCCGTTCAAGGCAAAACCAAACTCCGCAACCAGACCGGCAAAAACCAGGCGTATCAAGTTGGGACAGCTTCCTGGTACGGCGAGTATTTCGTCGGCAGACCGACCGCCAGCGGCGAAGATTTCGACATGTATGACATGACTGCGGCTCACCCCACCCTTCCCCTCGGAAGCTACGTGCGGGTCACAAACCTGCGCAATGGGCGGGCGGTAGTGGTCAAAGTAAACGACCGCGGACCGGTAGTGCCGGGCCGCATTATCGACCTATCCTTCGGAGCAGCTCAAGTGCTTCAGTTCGAGCAGCGCGGATTGCAGCGGGTTCGCCTGGATCTGGTAAAGCCCCGGACCCAGCGCCGCCAGGTTTACCAGACCGTCGCCTACAACCATCCTATGGCGGAGCTCGAGTAAGGACGCTATACTGTTCGGGATGCAGGCCGCTCTCCCCCACCGCATCCCATCCGACTCGCAGGGTGTCGATTTTCAGAAAAACGACCCGCGCGAGAAGCTGATCGTTGCCCTGGACGTTTCCACGGCGGCGGCCGCACAGAAGATCGTGGCGGCCGTCGGCGATTCGGCGCTCACCTACAAGGTCGGCATGCAGCTCTACACCGCTCAAGGCCCGCAACTGGTGCGGGATCTCGTGGCCTCAGGCCGCCGCGTGTTCCTCGACCTCAAATATCACGACATTCCGACCACCGTAGCGTCGGCAGTGCACGAAGCGGCCCAACTCGGCGTCAGCATGCTGACCGTACACGCCGCCGGCGGCAGCAAGATGCTCCACGCCGCAGTCGACGCCGCCCGCGCCAACAATCCAGCTCTGGTCGTACTTGGCGTGACGGTGCTCACCAGCCTCGACCAGGATGAACTCGAAAAAGTCGGATTCCAGGGAACGGTCCGCGAAGAAGTCTTGCGCCTGGCCGCGCTGGCCCTAAACAGCGGATGCAAGGGCATCGTCACTTCCGCCCGCGAGACCGCCGCCGTACGCGCTGAACTGGGGCACAACTTTGCCATCGTAAACCCCGGCGTCCGCCCCCCCGGCTCCAGTCACGGAGATCAAGTTCGCGTCGCCACTCCAGCAGAAGCCATCGCCGCCGGAGCCAGCCACATCGTCGTAGGCCGTCCCATCACTGAAGCAGCCGATCCCGCAGCCAAAGCCCGAGAGATTCTAGGCCAGATCAGCTCCTAGGACCAATATGGGGACAGCCGCCCTCGGCTGTCCGTCGAGCGAAGCTCGACCGCCACCGCCTCTAGCGTTGCTAAGTTGTGGACACCAAACCATTGACCATCTTAGATGACTATGGTCTAATGAGTTGATGAAGCAAGTTGCCATTTCCGAATTCAAGGCCAAGTGCCTTTCCCTTATCGACGAAGTGCAGAAAACCAAGAAGCCAATCTGCATCACTCGTTTTGGAAAGCCCGTCGCCGAAGTCTCACCTCCTTCCGCCAAGGCGCAAGGAGCAGATTGGTTTGGCTCGATGAAGGACGAAATCCAGATTCTTGGCGACATCATCTCGCCGGCCAATGACGAGGATGAGTGGGAGGTATTGCGCAATGAAACTTCTCCTGGATACGCACATCTGGATATGGACCCTGCAAGGCTCGGATCGTCTGGGAAAAAGAGCCGCGCAGGAAATCAAAAATCCTGAGAATGAGCGCTGGCTCTCTCCCGTCAGCACATGGGAGGCACTCACTCTTCACGCGAAGAACCGAATTCATCTGCCGGAAGACATCAGCGCCTGGGTTGCCAGAGCGACGGCCAGGTTCCACGAGGCGCCTCTGACGCACGAAATCGCTTTAGCCGCACGCCGCTTACCCTGGGAGCACAACGACCCCACCGACCGATTTCTGGCTGCAACCGCCCAGGTTCTGAACCTCACTCTCGTCACTGCGGATCTTAACCTGCTCGGTCTGGGAGAAATCTCAACTCTCGCCAACCGCTGATCGCGTCTCCACTGCTCCGCCGATATTCCCCAACGGAACGCCCTTGACCCAGAATTGCCGGCAGCGCTATGATCCGCGCGTACTTCGTTGAGCGTACTTCGTTCAGCTGCGCCCTGCATTTGGCGCGTACCGGCCCGGAGAAATCAAAATGTCCAACTTCTCGCCACTTGTTGGGTTCTGGAGTCTGGTGTCGCTTGCGAGTCTCATTGCGCCGGGTGCGGCTGCGCAAGCCGCCAAGCCGCCTCGGGCTTATTCCGTAACCGAAGTGAACTCCATGTTCGGCCCAACCATGACCTTGAAGATTGATCGCGACGGTGACAAAGCGGTCGTGGATGAGACCGTGCCCTCGCGCTCTGCCGGGTCCCCGGGCATCCACACCCACAGCTACTACGACATCAAGACTCACCAGAGCAATTCTGTGGACCTGAACTTTGCCAAGGAAAATTGCAGCCACGGAACCTTCGACGACAACTGGTTCGATCCATTTGAGATGTCGGCAACACTCTTCAGCAGCCTTGAAAATGCAAAGCAGATCGGCACCGAGACTGTGAACGGCTTCGCCACTAAAGTGATGGAGTCGGGCGCCGCGGGACCGGGGCACAAGAAGGTGTGGTTGGATGCCACCTCTGGCCTCATCATCAAGGCAGAGATAGGCGCGAAGACGATCATCGAAGTAAAAGAGGTCAGGCTGGCCAAGCCGCCGGCGTCAGTCTTCGCCATCCCGGCAGCGTGCGCCGCCGCGCCACCCCCGCATGGATGAGAAGCCTGGCAGTTCGCGGCGGGAACTCGCCTCGCCCTCCAACATTCGCAATCACTCAGAGCGGAAGTTCACAGCCCCGACTACATGAAAAGGTGGAGAAAAGCGAAACCAAGGAAGTATCCAGCATTAATCAGGGAAGCGCTTTATGAACTGTGACGGTATTTTCCGTTTTAGATCTGACCTCTACCAATTTGTTACCGCACGAGGCCGTACCAAGCGGTGTGACGAGGAAACACTTACTATAAGGTTTCCCGTCAATTAGAGACATCTTGATTGCAAACCCCTTCAGCGGCCCCTGCGCCTGCGGGCACGGCTGAGCTGCAGGCGTCCCCGGAGATATTATCCCGCTGACCGAGATGTGACTCGGCGACAGTGTAGCTTCGGCGATAGCCATATTTTCAGATGGGTCTGGTTGGAAAGCGGACGGCACTTCAGGGGATTGCATTGCGGTGCGCCCACTGAGTTGACCCGTGAAGGCATCCTCCGCAATGCACCACCCAAAAAAGTATCTAGTCTTAAACATCCCATCGACCGTTCCCTTAATTGCGCCGGCGGTGACGGTAAAATTCATCGTCCCGGACTCACTAGTTGTCGACACTACTACCCCTTTCTCGCCGAAAATCGTATTGGTCATCTCAAAATCTCCCCACCATGAATCGGCCACGCACGACGGCACTTCGCTGCGCAATGTCTTCAAATCGGCTTCCAGCTCTTGCTTCGCAATAGCCGCAAATCCGTTCGCCACGGCATCAATGGGGCCGCCTTGAAGAATGCCCATCCCAGTAGACTGCGGTGCAGGAAGCAGGCCGCCTGTGACCTTTGCCATCAGCGCCAGGAATTGCATTTCGACGTCTTCTCTGGCTTCTGACCCAAGTTGATCAATTTCGGCCTGAAACTCCGGCATGTTTGGCAGGCCATTGGGCATATTACGAGCGCAATTCTCTAAAGCCATCACTTCAGCAAGGATCTCGCTGTCTTCCTGATTCAGCGTTAGCGCTTCATTGATATCTTTCAGAGCAGAGTATGCTTCAATGGCGTTCTCACCCGCCTCCGGGTTTTCGGGGAAGGCTTCAGCGATCCAATCCGCCACCTGTGGGTCTACGGCACCGGACTCTACCATTTGATTAAAGAGCGTTGTCAAAACACCTAGCTCTTCAGCGCCGCCGGACACTGGCGCACTCTGTTGGCCCCCGCCCTGGTAGCCAACCGGACGGTACTGGTAGCTCACCAATTGAGGGCTCGCCTTGGGCGCGTCGCGGGTCGACGCCTTCGACGGCAATGCGCGCAATCGCCTGACCACGTCAGGCGGGAGCGAACTGTAGGGTATGAAGAACTTAACGGTCGCCGAATGGTTGGCCGCATTCTTGTTAAAGGTCACGCCATAGAGGTTAACGCCGGCGCTGTGTCTTTTCAGATCCTTCGCTGACGGTCGATACGACTGATTTGGCTGCAGCGTTATCGTAAAATTTGAAGTGGTCTTCGTAGGAAACGCCACGACATAGTGGTAGACATTGTTCACGGTGTCTGCGCTCTGCAACCGGGCGGTCGTCTGACTGAGAAACCGCTCCGTGACAGCTCCACCTGACGCCGCCTGTTGGTTCACTGCAGGAGTAGCGACGCCGGAACGCGGCGCTGCGCTGGGATTGGCGCGCGGTGTTTGTTGGGCGCGGGCGGCGCTGCTCATGGTTAGAACGGCAAGGGTTAGAGCGGCGAGACAGACAATAAACGGGGATGGGAAGGCGCGCGTCGACAGATGCAACATACCTGGCTCCTGTCCTAATTAGTCTGGGATCTCCCTTTTTGACTCCAACAAACGACTGCCATTGTGCCGCCAATGTCTGTTGGCGTCAATGCGAAACACTTTGCTGTAAACCGATTCCGCTGCGAAACTAAGCTATACCCATGCCCGAACTGCCAGATATCTCCGCTTACATCACCGCGCTCGGACCCCGCATCGTGGGTCAGCCACTGGAGCAGGTGCGGCTGCAGAGCGCCTTCCTCCTGCGAACCGCGCAGCCCCCGATTGCCGACGCAGAAGGCCGCGCAGTCCGCGAATTGCGAAGAATCGGCAAGCGCATTGCGATCGGCGTAGAAAATGATCTTTGGCTAGTCCTTCACCTGATGATTGCCGGCCGCCTGCACTGGCGGCCACCAGAGGCAAAGCTCGCCGGACGCCAGACTCTGGCCGCGTTCGACTTCCCCAACGGCTCCCTGATTCTTACCGAAGCCGGTTCCAAGCGCCGAGCGTCCTTGCACGTTGTTCTCGGCGAGGAGAGTTTGCATTCCTTCGACGCCGGAGGCATCGACGTCCTCTCCAGCGATCTCGCTTCATTCCGTGGCGCGCTCACCGCCGAAAACCACACCCTCAAGCGCGCGCTCACCGACCCACGTCTATTGAGTGGCATCGGCAACGCCTATTCCGATGAGATCCTGCACGCGGCGCAACTCTCCCCGCTAACGCTTACGCAAAAACTCCAACCGACCGATTGGGAGAAACTATTCGCCGCCACCCGCCGCACGCTCCAGTTCTGGATAGACCAACTCCGCGCCGAAGCAAACGCCGCCTTCCCCGAAAAGGTCACCGCCTTTCGCAAAGGTATGGCAGTCCATGGGCGCTACGGCGAACCATGTCCCAGATGCGGAGACAAAGTGTTGCGAATCCGTTATGCCGACAAAGAAACCAACTACTGCGCCCGCTGCCAGACCGGCGGCAAAGTTCTAGCCGACCGCAGTTTATCCCGACTCCTGGGATCAGACTGGCCAAGAACCCTGGAAGAACTCGAAGCTCTAAAGCGCCGCTAATCGCTCGATGCGAAGCCCATCGTCAGCCCGTTCGAGGGCGCCCCGTCCTTGTCTCTGCGCCCTTTGCAGAGACAGGGCGGGGACTTTGACCTTGACGTTCTTCCTCAATCTATCGCTTCGGGGATTCACTTCAGCAGATTCCTAAGCACCGCCACCTCGGCCGTAATCCCGGTGTGCAGCGCCGGATCCACATCGGGCGCGAACAGCGGAGAGTGATTTGAAGGCAGCATCGTCCCGGAAGCCTTAGCCTGCGCCAGCTTCTCAGGATCAGCTCCTCCGAGACTGAAATAGAATCCCGGAATTCCCTGCTCCACGAAGTAAGAGAAATCCTCCGACGCCGTGATCGGCTCGTCGATCACGACATTCTGTTTTCCCAACGCTGACTCCAATACTCCTCGCAAGCGCTCGGCGAGCGCAGGATCGTTGAACACCAGATCCGTACCTTCATAGTGCTCGATCAAAGGCTCACGCGGCGCGCCAGCAGCTTCAGCTTCAGCTTTGGTGATCCGGGCAATCGCCGCAAGCACTTGCTTGCGCACTTCTGCCTTATTGGTGCGCACGGTCAGCCCCATCTCGGCGTGGTCCGGAATAATATTGTTCTTGGTGCCGGCCTGAATGTAGCCCACCGTAACCACCGCCATTTCCCCCGGCTTTACTTCGCGCGAAGCGATGGTCTGCAGCGCCAGAATCGTTCGCGCCGCAATCACAATAGGATCGATTGCCGTCTGGGGCGCGGAACCATGCCCACCCTTGCCATAAATCGTGATACGCAATGAGTCCGCGTTGGTGTTGTAAATCCCCGGCGTAATCCCCACCTTACCTGCCGGAAGCACGTTGCCCACGTGCAATGCCACGGCCACATCAGGCTTCGGAAACCTCTTCAGGAAACCGTCGTCAAGCATGGCCTTGGCGCCGGAAATCGTTTCCTCGGCCGGTTGGCCGATCAGCATCAGCGTCCCGTGCCAGGTATCTTTGCTATGCGCCATGATCGCCGCAGTAGCCACAATCGACGCCATGTGCAGGTCGTGCCCGCAGGCGTGCATCACCGGAACATCGTGACCAGCGTCATCTTTGGCGTGAACTTTGCTCGCGTAAGCCAGCCCGGTCTTCTCTTCCACCGGCAGCGCGTCAAGTTCAGTTCGCAGCATCACCGTCGGGCCCGCGCCGTTCTTCAGGATGGCAACAATCCCCGTTCCCCCCACGTGCTCCGAGACGTCATAGCCGAGACCGCGCAACCGGCCAGCCAGCTTCGCCGCCGTTTGAGTTTCATGTGACGAGAGTTCCGGGTTCTGGTGAATGTCCAGATAAAGCGCATATGCGTCCGGATAGACCCCTTCGACCTCTTTCGATGAAGGAGTTTGAGCGCAGGCCACAGCACTCAGCGATACGACGAGCAGGAATCGCAGCCAGGTCATAGTCCACGGATCATATCCGGGACCTCGCCAACTGTAAATAAGTCTGATCCAACAATCTGCAGCGTTGCTATCGCTCACCCGGGTGTACAATCGCCCTAGAAAGCACTGGTTTGCGCGTCGGCGTCTGGCAAGCTTGAGGTGCTCATGAACGTCCACATCAGTTACCGGCTTCATAAAACTCCCGCCGTAGAAAAAGATATTCAACATCAAGTCGAAAAACTGCGAAAGCGCCTGCAGGTTTTCCGTCCCGAGCTGATCCACCTGAAAGGCATGGTCGAAGAGATCTCGGCGCGCGAAGGCACCAGTGTCTCGCTCAACCTGCGCCTGCCTTCGGGACAAATGGCAGTCCAGGCCAAAGCCTCAACCGCCGCGGCTGCGGTGAAGAGTGCCTTCGAAGATCTGCTGCAACAAGTCAACAAGCACAAGGACCTTCTGCGCTCCTCGCACAAGTGGCCGCGCCGCCAGAGTGAGAGGTCGACGCGGGCCAACGGCTCCGTACCCTTCGAGCAGACCCTGGCCGCGGTATTTCCTGCTGTGGTTTCTGCCGAGGACGTGCGCTCTTACGTGAACGTAAATCTCTCGCGCCTGGAGCGGTTTGTAGAGCGCGAAATCTATTTCCGTGAAGCCTCCGACCTGGTTGCGCCTGACTCCGTCACCAAGGATGAAGTCATCGACGAAACCATCGCGGCTGCGCTCGGCGATGGTCAGGAGAAGCCCGAGCGTCTAGCGCTCGAGCCCTGGCTCTACCGCCTGGCGATGAACGCACTCGATGAACTCTCCCGTCCGGAGGGCAGCAACGGCGGCGCAATCCGCCTGGAAGAATCAGCCCGTAAGCAGAACGTCAAGGCCAGCGACGAGCCTGGACTGCAGTTCCATCAGCCCGACGAAGCCATCACCGAAGAAACCATCATCGCCGACGGTCGCGTCTCCACGCCGGAGCAGATCGTGGGCTCGGATGAAATGATGCGCCTCATCGCTTCTGCTCTGCACGACGTGAGCGCAGCCCATCGCGAGGCTTTCATCCTGCACGCCATTGAAGGCTTCGGGGTCGACGAGATCTCCGCCATCACCGGCGTCCCGCCCGACCGGATCCTGAACTCCATTTCCACCGCGCGCGATCATCTGCGCAAATCGCCCAGCTTGGTCCGTGAATTCAAGAGGCGGTTCGCATCGACTGGAACCGCGTAGATCCAATTGCAACTGAAAGGAGTAGGCCCGAGGATGATTACTCGTGAACAGATCCACGAACTGGCACAATTTGAAGATCGGGGTGCCTGCGCTCTTAGTTTCTACTTTCAGCCCACGGCGCCCCGCAACAAAGCGCACAAAGAGGACGCGATCCTTACCAAGGATCTGGCGCGCGAAGCCTTGCGCCAGCTGGAAAGTAAAAGCAAGGGCAAGGATAAGGAAAAAGACAAGTGCGAGTCGGCCCGTGCCGATCTAGACCGCATCGTGCGCCTTTCGCACGAGTTGCGTGGGAACGGCACGCGCGCCAAAGCGGTATTCGCCTGCGGTGCGCAAGGTTTCTGGCGCGAGTATGATCTGCCCGCGCAACTGACCGGCACGCAGCTTGTGGTGAATCGGCATTTTCACCTCAAACCTCTCGCGCAATTGCTCGGAGCTGTTCCCAGTCTCGGCATCGTCCTGGTCGATCGTCATCGCGCCCGCTTGTTCGACCTGCGTCTCGGGGAAGTCAACGAGCGTATGGATTTCTTTCATCCTCTCAACCGCCGCGGCCGTGGCGACGGCTTTGGCGGTTACGATGCAGGCCACGCCGAGCGCCGCGTCGCCGATGAGGCCCGCCAGCATTTCAAATTTATCGCTGAATTCCTCAAGGACGCGCTGGAAAAAGGCATGTTTGAGAAGTGGATCCTGGGCTGCCAGGACACTCACTGGTCACAGTTCGAACCGCAACTGCATCCTTATGCATCGCAGAAGATGCTGGGACGGTTTTCCACGGATGTAGCCCACGTGAGTCGCGAAGAAATCCGCTCGCAGGCCGAAAGGATTTTCGCCGCGGCGCAGGAGAAACGCTGCCAGGAAGTGGTTCACGAAACTCTTAGCCAGGCCCGCGGCCACGCCCGCGGCGTCACCGGATTGCGTCGCGTGCTGCACTCCCTGGAGTTAGGCGAAGTGCAAACCCTGCTGCTGGGGCAGAGCTATCACGCCCAGGCCGTCGAGTGCTCCGGCTGCGGCCACCTCGACGCCCACCTGGTAAGTTTCTGTCCAGTTTGCGGCCGCGAAACTCGCGAGGTCGTGGATATAAGCGAAGCCATCCTGCCCTGGGTGATCCGCCACGACATCGAGCTGTTTTACGTCAAGGACGATGCCGAGTTCGACAAAGTCGGCAACATCGCCGCCCTGCTCCGCTTCCGCTCCGAGCAGAACAGCAACAACAAAATCAATGTCCGCTCCATCGCCGACGTCCCCCCAAACCCGTCAGTAAGCCGCCGCGCGGGCGTGGTGGGCCGTTACCGAGGCTTAGCCAGCGGCTGATAATCCGCGCGCGGTTTCAAACGCGGAAACGAGAGCGTAGAATTGTGCCAATTTCATCGAGAGCGAAAAACAATGCGCCGGTACCATCACGTCGGAATTCCCACTACTGAAGCGAAGTCTGGCGAGACCCACTTGAAACACCTGAAACTCTTTGTCGTCAGCCACGAGAAAAGCGAATTTGGCGTGGAGTGGATGCGGTTCGAAGCGGACGCGGCGGTCCCTGATCTCGTCCGGCAAGTTCCGCACGTCGCGTTTGAAGTGGCTGATCTCGCCTCCGAGCTTGCTGGCCGCGAAATCCTGATTCCTCCCAACAGCCCATCCGACGGCGTCCGCGTCGCGTTCATAGTCGAAAACGGCGCGCCCATCGAACTGCTCGAATTCACCGACCCCAACCATCCTGGCCGCCGCCAGCAGAGCAAGATGCTCATATAAACACCCTCCATCCAAAGCATCTCTTAGAGTGAGGGCGACCACTTGGCACCGTTCAAGTGGCCAGCTAACGAGCTGTGCATTTCCAGCTGAGAGAACACACCCACTAAGCCCCGACATTTTCCTCCACAGCAGCACCGTGACATCTAACCTTGCGCCCAAAACCAAGTCAGCCCATCATGGTCAAGGCGGAGGCGGCACATCGAGCGGGCACCACCCAGGACCTAAGTCCTTTAAGCACAAGATTTTACCCGCAAGTGATTGTGCCCCTTTAGATTAATTCGCATTTTCCCGCTCATTCCAACAGACCGGGGGGAGGGGGGTATACCCCGTTTTCCCAAATCGGAACCGCAGCGACGATCCCAAATGACTTACCACAGAGTCACAGAGACACGGAGAAAACCAAAAAAGAAGAAGAAAAAACAACACGAGATTTTCTCTGTGTCGGAGCTTGTCCTGAGCGAAGCCGAAGGATGCCTCCGTGGTGAAAAGCCTTTCGCCGCGTGATATGCTTCCCCGTTTCCAGCAAGCAGGAGGAACCCATGACTTTCTCGCGCCGTGATTTCGTAAAGACGTCCGTTCTAGGAGCAGTCGCTGCTGGAGTAGGAACGCGAGCCCAAGGCGAAATCGCGGCCGCGCAGGAACACGTTGCCAAGGAAGAGCAGTCGCAATCGAGATCGTACAAGCGCCCCATCATCATCTGCGCCAACAACGGCGTCAACTATCTCGACGATGCATTCGCCTTCCTGAAAAGTGGCGGCGACACGCTCGACGCCGCTCTCAAAGTAGTCAAGGGACCGGAAGACGATCCCAACGACACCAGCGTCGGCCTCGGCGGAATTCCCGACGAAGAAGGCGTGGTCGAGCTCGATGCCTGCTGCATGCACGGACCCACGCGCCGCGCCGGCTCAGTCGGAGGCGTGCGCAACATCAAGAACGTCTCGCTGGTCTCGAAGGCCGTGATGGACCACACCGGACACGTCATGCTGGTAGGCGAGGGCGCAGAGCGCTTCGCCGTGGCCGTCGGCTTCCCGCGCGAGAACCTGCTCACCGACCACTCCCGCAAGATCTGGTTATTGTGGAAGGAGTATCACTCCACCGACGATTGGTGGGGACCAGGCCTCGCCGATCCGCACTGGCAAGCCCCAGACATCAAGCCTGACGCAAAGCCGCAGTCAGAGCTATGGCAAGAGCGCTATCGCCGTCTCGAAGAACATGCAGCCGATCTGGGCATCGCTCCCGAGTTGCGCCGCGATGCCATCCACAAAGTGCTGTTTCCGCCGACGGGTACGATTCACTGTTCAGCGCTGAACGAGAAAGGTGAAATCTCCGGCTGCACCACGACTAGCGGATTGGCTTACAAGCTTCCCGGACGTTGCGGAGATTCACCCATCATCGGCGCGGGCTGCTACACCGACCAGGATATAGGTTCAGCAGGTGCGACCGGCAGCGGCGAAGAGAACATCAAAGTGGCCGGCGCGCACACCATCGTCGAGAACATGCGCCACGGTATGTCTCCGCAGGAAGCGGGCATGGACGCACTGAAGCGCATTGTGCGCAACTACAACGGCGACATGAACAAGCTGCGCTTCGTCGATATGACTTACTACATCCTGCGCAAAGATGGCGCTTGGGCCGGAGTCTCGCTGTGGGAAGGCTACGAGAGCGGCAAGCCACACAAGATTGCGGTGCATGACGGCACGCGGCGCTCCGAGGCAACGGTACCACTGCTTAAAGGCTGGTCGCAGGACTTCCCGCCAAGGCCAAACGTGCCGGCAGAAGTGTTGAAGGAGTTCAAGTAAGCCAAACCCTACGCGAATCTCACCTTCACATCCGGGCCCTTTTCCAGGTGAATGCTTTCGATGAAGCGCACTTTGCCGGTGAGCAGGGTAAGAATCACTGACGAGGTGCGTGTGCCTTCGCCGAAGAAGCGGACGCCTTTGAGCAGAGCTCCGTCGGTAACGCCGGTGGCGGCGAAGATGAGTTGCTTTCCGGGAGCGAGGTCTTCGGCTTCATAGATTCGATTCTTGTCTTTGATGCCCATGCGGGCGATTCGTTCTTCCTGGTCGGGCCTCACGACCAAGCGGCCGAGCATGTAGCCGTTGAGGCAACGGATAGCAGCGGCGGTGATCACGCCTTCCGGCGCGCCGCCCGAGCCCATGACGGCGTGCACGCCGGTACCGATTACGGCGGCGGCGATGCCGGCCGAGAGGTCGCCATCGCCGATCAGCCGGATGCGCGCGCCGGCGGCGCGAATATCAGCGATCAGTTTGTCGTGGCGTGGCCGGTCGAGGACGATGACTACCAGATCTTCCACGTCGCGATCCATTCGCTTCGCGATGTTTTTTAGATTGTCGGCTACGGGAGCATCGAGTTCGACGGCGTTCTTGCAGGAAGGTCCTACGACAATTTTTTCCATGTAGCAATCGGGGGCGTTGAGCAGGCCTCCACGCTCGGAAGCAGCTAGAACAGTGATCGATCCGGGCGCTCCGGTGGCGCAGAGGTTGGTGCCTTCTAGAGGATCAACGGCAATGTCGACCTCAGGCACCTCGCTGCCATCAGGAAACTCGGCGCCGACCTTCTCGCCGATGTAGAGCATGGGCGCTTCGTCGCGTTCGCCTTCGCCGATCACGATCGTGCCGCGCATGGGGATGGAATCCATGGTCTGCCGCATGGCCTCGGTGGCTACCTGGTCCGAGAGTTTGCGCTCGCCCTGACCCATGGTGCGGGCCGAAGCGATAGCCGCCACTTCGACTACGCGCAGAAACCGCGATGCCAGATCGCTTTCGATATTCTCGCCAAAGCTCCGGGCTTTGCCGTCCGGGCGAGTTTGTTTAGCCATGAGAGCCTCCGAGCCAGCTTAGGAATCAGTCTCGTTCGACCGGGCTGAGAATATAACCCAATCGCAGAGAGATTGAAAGAAACGGCTGCGAGCCATGAGAATAACTGATATTGGGAGAGTGGCTCCCATGTTATTCTCGCAACCCTGTTTTGAAACGAGAGCCTATGCCGGAATCGCGTCCACTGACCTTCCTTTGCATCACCACCTATGAGAAAGGGCAGGAGTTTATGCGCGAGTGCAAGCGCCGGGGCGGCCGCGTGCTCCTGCTGACGGCGGAGAAGCTGCGCGATGCGGACTGGCCGCGGGAAAGTTTGGACGATACGTTCTATCTTCCCACTGACATTTCTCTCCCCGACATTGTGCAGGCGGTGACGCACCTGACGCGCACGCAGAAAATTGACCGCATCGTCGCGCTGGACGAATACGACATGGAAACCGCCGCAACCCTCCGCGAACACCTGCGTGTGCCTGGGATGGGGCTGACCACCATGCGCTATTTCCGCGACAAGCTGGCCATGCGCATGAAGGCACTGGATCGGCATGTGCGCGTTCCTGATTTCGTACCCGTCTTCAATCTTGGCGACATCCGCTACTACCTTGAACATGTGCCCGGACCGTGGGTGCTGAAGCCGAGGCAGGAGGCGTCGGCGATCGGGATCAAGAAGATTCATGCTGCTGAAGAATTGTGGCCGGTGCTGGACCAATTGGGGGATAAGCAGTCGTCGTTTCTTTTGGAGAAGTTTGTTCCCGGCGAGGTCTACCACGTGGACTCGGTGGTTTCGGAAAGCGAAGTGGTCTTTGCCAACGTAAGCAAGTACGGCAAGCCGCCCATGAATGTGGCGCAGGGTGGTGGAATTTTCACAACTTGCGTGATACCCCGAGGCAGTAACACGGACGCAGAGTTACGGCAGATTAATCGGGAGCTAATTGCGGCGCTGGGGTTGGTGCGCGGCGTGGCGCATGCGGAATTCATCCAGGCGCACGCCGACGGACATTTCTATTTTCTGGAGTGCGCGGCGCGGGTGGGCGGCGCTTACATCAATGAGATGGTGGAGGCGGCTACCGGGCTCAACCTGTGGCGGGAGTGGGCTCGCATCGAAGTCGCGGGAGGAGATGGAAGTTATCAGCTTCCCGAAGTGCGCGAGGAGTATGCGGGAATCATTCTTTCGCTGGCGCGGCAGGAGAATCCGGACACCTCCGCCTACGACGATTCGGAAGTGTGTTTGCGGATCAAGAGGCATCACCACGCTGGGTTGATTCTGCGGTCGGAAGATCCGCAGCGCGTGCAGTCGCTGCTGGAAAACTACGGCCAGCGCTTCGCCGAGGAGTTTCTGGCAGTAGAACCGCCGCGGGAGAAACCTACGGCATAGCTCACTGGCCGCTGCCGCCAGTGAAAAGGCCAGCGAGTGAGGAAAAGTTGTAGCTGATGCCAACCTGCGCGCCCACTTTGGTTCCCTGAAGTAAATCAGTCTTGTTCGACCAGCTTACGCCAATCGGAATATTGATGCCTCCGCTGCCTTTAATGGTGAATTTGGCCTGAGTCACCCAGAGGGAGCCCGCTGTACCAACGAACTCCTGCGTTCCATTGGGAAGAGGTATGTCGGTTCCCGGCGCAACCGTACCCGCGGGAATATTCAGAATGGAAGGATGCGGCTGGTACTGCCAGTACCCTGCCAGGCTCAGCTGCGTTTGCATGGACTTATCTTTACCGGTGATCGTTCGATCGTATTCGGTGGAGACCTGGCCGTAGTGCAGGCTACCGTACTTTGCGCCCGCGGGAATTGCTCCGTAGAGAGACACGGCACCGTTAAAGGTGAGCATTCCCGCCGTGCGAAAGTTATAGGCGTAGATAAGTTTGATCTCATGCGTTACCGGCTGGCTCAGGGAGCGGTCGTAATCGTACTCGAGAGTGAACAGGTTGCCGACAGCCTGATCCAGTGCGTTGAACCATGCCTGGCGGTAAACGGCTCGATCTTGCACCACCTTCGATACGGCGGAAGCGAGATTGGAGTCATTCGTTATGTCGGCGGTCACCACCTGGTTCCAGAAGGCATCGAAAGCGTCGATCAAATTCTTGCCGGTCGAATCTTTCACGGCTGCCGACAGCAGAGTGTCCTGGATGGGTTGCACCAAGACCGCGCGGTCTGTTTCTGCTTCTGATTCATAGAATGGTTTGTGGGACGAGAGCGCCTTGGTTACTGCATCCGTATCGTCTCCGATGACTTTTACCTGGGTTTTCAGTGCGGTTACTTGCTTTCTCCAGGCGGTCTTGAATTTGTCGCTTCGAGGATCGAATTTGTTCAGGACTTCATACCGCGCCGTGATGCCCGAGAGCTTTCCTGCTCCGGTTGGGATTGCTGCCGTGCTCACTTGTGTTGGAGTGGTGCCGCTGGCCTGTCCGGAGGTTGGCGTGGTGGTGGTGCTTTGCTGGGACAAGTCGAGACTGGCCGAGATGTTTGTGCGGTTGAGGACATTATTCTCAAACCAGCCAAGACTTTTGCAGGTGACGGTGCAATCCGGATCGCTCCCGGTTACCAGGCGGAAGATCTGATCGGCGTTGGTGCTGAGAGTGGCCGTGCTGCCGTTCACTGACTGCGTCACCACTCCCGCGTCGAGAGCCAGTGAGAGGATTTCCGCGCTCCCGGTTTTTGAAACCAGCGAGGTCGTGCCGCTGGCATTGCTGTCTGGGCTGAGTTGCCGGTCAGGCCGTGCCTGCCCGGCACTTTGGAGGGCGTTTGAAATCGCTCCCTTGGTGGCAAAGGTCGCGGCTGTCGCAGTGATGAAGCCGTCGACGCCCCGTGGTGTTGTGAGATCGAGGTTTTCGAGGAGGCTGCGAAAACACTCCTTGTCCGCATGCGAATTCGCTTGGGCGTAGCGGAGAAGCTCGGCGAGATTTTCGCAAAACGCAGCAACTTCTGGCCTGGAATCCTTTTCACAAAACGCCTTCTGCGGCGCCGGAATGGGCGTGGGGCCAGGGACTGGACACGCGGATTGAACTCCGCCCGGCGTTTGTGCGATGCCAGACGGAAGGATCCCGGAGACGGCAAAAAGAAAGATTCCAGCAACGATTTTCTTCATGACGATCACGCTCCCCATAGCTCGACATAGCCGGGCGTGTTGCCGTCGGTGATTGTTCCCTTGGCAGCCGCTGCATTGACCGTTCCTGTGGTCACAGTTCCTAAGTTGATAGTCGCGTCGGGATCACCGGGAGCCCAGACCAGATCCAGCCGTACCCAGGACTGGCCCACGGGAAGGCTCGGTACCGTGACTTCGCGATTGCTTCCGGCAATCGCAAGCGACACGAGAGGCTGATTGGGCACTTCGAGATAAGCTGAGAGGATCGTAGCGGCGTCAATCGTGATCGTGAAGCCCGCTCCCTTGGTTCCGAAAATGTCCGCTGTGGCCTGAGACATTGAGCCTCCCTCGGGTTTCCCTCGTCTTCGCGTCTTCGTTTCCCTAACAATCGACTCGCTGGGAACGCGACTCGTCTAGGAGCTCTGTTTGCCGCCCGAGTTCAAAGCGTTGTTGACGCCCGTCAGTCCCTTGAGAATGTCGTTCCAGAACGGCGCACCCAGCGATACGAGGAGGGCCATCAGGATCAACCCGACCGGGGCACTTACCGGGTGATCGTGGAAGTCCGTCCGATAGGCTGCGTCCCTCACCAGCGGAGGGTACTGGACGAGCGTGTCCGTGATCGTCTTGCGGCTGTCGGCGTAGCAATCCGTCAGAGACTTGGTGCAGATGCCGTTGCCGGACTGACCTGAATTAACTTGCACCGTCGCCTTTGTCACCAGCGCCTGCGCCATGACCTGATCGGTGGCGAGTTCCTCGTAGAGCATGATCAGGTTTGCGTTCAGGGCGAAGACAATGACCAGGCTTATGGCAACGGCGAATATTTTGTTCTTTGCGGTATAGGCCTGTTGAAACGAGGCTCGGGCTGCATCGTAGGACGCAGCGATGTTGTCTTTTTTTTGGTCTAACGTCGCGTCGGCGTTGGCGACTATGCCTTGCAGCTGCGGATCCAGGAACTCGATTCCATCGAGCAGACTCCGGAAGTCGTCCTTGTTAAAGTTTTCCAGGGCGGTTATGTCCAGACCGCGTTTTTCGAGGGCGCCTTGAACCTGAGCCAGAGTCAAGTGCGTGCCCATGAACTTGACGACCATTTGCGCCATGGTGTTGGCCTTGGTGTTGGCGAGCGACTTAATAACCTCCTGCACTGCCTGAACAATCACGCTCAACGCAAAGATGAAGACCACCAGCGCCAATAGAGTCTGGAATGTGGTCATGTGAACCTCCTTGGGTTAGTTTCGCGGCGCAGGTGTGGCTCTACCTGCCCCTGTCCACGGCCGACAGCACTGCGCCGGAGCGCGTGCCGCTGATTTTCCTATGATGATGCCCAGGCCCCAGAACTATGCGGAGGACGTGTGCCGCCTTTGAGGAAAAGGCTGGTCGCCCTCAATGGGCAGAAACAGTAATCCAGTACCAACGAATGCTCGAAACGAAGTTATTCCTGTTACAAATCTGGGAAAAAGCTCTTAATTGTGGGAGTTCCGAAGGCTAAGGCTCTTCGGTCTCGCCGACGCCGGACGAAAATATTGGGCTGTGCTCGCTTGAATCGCCTGTTGGCTACGCCTTCTCGCGGTGTTACAAAAACAGAACAACTTCAGCGAAACGGCAAAGATCGTCGGCTGATACGTCCGAAGGGCCTTAGAACGCGTCGATCCCGGTCACGCTCTGCCCTATGATTAGCGAATGCACGTCGTGCGTGCCTTCGTAGGTCTTCACCGATTCCAGGTTCATCATGTGGCGCATGATCGGGTAGTCATCGGCAACGCCGTTGGCGCCGAGGATGTCGCGCGACATGCGGGCGCACTCCAGGGCCATCCACACGTTGTTGCGCTTCGCCATGGAGATGTGTTGGTGTTCCACCTTGCCCGCATCTTTCAGGCGGCCGACTTGCAACACGAGCAGTTGCGCTTTGGTGATCTCGCTGATCATCCAGGTGAGTTTATCCTGGACGAGCTGATGCGAGGCGATGGGCTGGTCGCGCCATTGCTTGCGCAAGATGGCGTATTGCAGAGCGCAGTCGTAGCAGGACATGGCCGCGCCAATCGCGCCCCAGGCGATGCCGTAGCGGGCTTGATTTAAACACATTAGCGGAGATTTCAGGCCGTCGGTTTTCGGCAGCAGGTTCGATTCGGGGATGTGAACGTCCTGGAGTGACAGCCCCGACGTTACCGAGGCACGTAGCGACCACTTGCCGTGAATGTCATCGGCCTTGAAGCCGGGGCGGTTGGTTTCGACGAGGAAGCCGCGAATCTTATTGTCTTCGTTTTCTACTTTGGCCCAGATCACGGCGACGTCGGCGATGCTGCCGGAGGTGATCCACATCTTCTCGCCGTTAAGAATATATTCGTTGCCCACTTTGCGGGCGCGGGTGCGCATGCCGCCGGGATTGGAGCCGAAGCCGGGTTCGGTGAGTCCGAAACAGCCGAGCTTTTCTCCCTTCTGCATTGGGGGCAGCCAGGTTTGCTTCTGCTCTTCGCTGCCGAAGGCGTAGATGGGAAACATCACGAGGCCGGACTGCACGCTGACGAAGCTGCGCACGCCGGAATCTCCGCGCTCGAGTTCCTGAGTCATCAGTCCGTATTCAACGTTGCCCATGCCGGCGCAGCCGTAGCCTTTTAGCGACGCGCCGAAAAAACCGAGGTCGGCCATGGGCTTGACCAGTTCGCGGGGGAAGCGACCGTCGCGATTGCACTGTTCGATGATGGGAATGAGGTTGTCTTCAATGAACTTGCGGGTGGTGTCGCGTACCAGGATTTCTTCTTCAGTGAGCAGTGAATCGAACTGGATGAAATCGACGCCGCGAAATTTGATGGCAGGCATGATGAAATCTCCGTGGAGGGCAAACATATGACGGTAGCAGGGGCGGGGGAATGGGGTCAACGCCGACCTACGCGCGCAAGACAGGCGGCGCGACATTACTGTAAAATAATGGGTACGGAAGAGAAACAAGACGCAGCCTTAAGAGTCTTCCAGAGTGGATTTTCGATCAGGCTTTCTTAAACATCCCATCCACAATATCCGCTTGGGAAATCCAGCGGATCGCTGCGCACACATTATCAGGAGAAACCAATCATGGCAGTAGGCGCGAAGATCGCAAAAACAGCGGACCGTAAGAAGGTCATGGACACGAGCAAGAGCACGGATTGTCCCAAGTGCGGCAAGACCACCCGCATCGTCAAGCGTATGAAAGACCGCGAGCGCAACATACCGGGCGGGATTTATATTTCGTGCTCGGCCTGCGAGTTTTACGAGAAGCTGTAAGGGAAGTTTTCCAGTTTCTGGTTTCTTGTTTCCATTGGCCGGAGCGACGGGAGATCAACTTCCCTGTTCCGGCCTTTGTTGTGCGTGGGACGTCGCCTTCAGGAATCGCAATCGCTACACCGCGACAGTAACCGAGGTCTCGGTGCGCGTAACAGGGCGATAGAGCGTATCGCGCTCGATCGGCTCTCGTCCGGCGGCGCGGATCAGGCGTTCCAATTCTTCGCGGCGCATGCCTTGCGGCGTGGTCGCTCCCGCGTCGTGATAAATCTTTTCTTCGATCACCGTACCATCCATGTCGTCGGCGCCGAAGCGCAGGGAGATCTGCGCGATCTTCGACGTCATCATCTGCCAGTAAGACTTGATGTGCGGGAAGTTGTCGAGCACGAGGCGGCTGACCGCGATCTGTTTGACGTCGAGCATGCCGGTGGTTTTCGGCAGGTGTTGCAGCGGCGTGTTATCAGGGTGAAACGCCAGCGGGATGAAGGTCTGAAAGCCGCCGGTTTCGTCTTGCAGCGCGCGCAGCTTGAGCAGGTGGTCGACGCGGTCTTCGTCGTTTTCGACGTGGCCGTAGAGCATGGTCGCGTTCGATTTCAGGCCGATCTGGTGCGCGGTTTTAGCGGTGTCAAGCCATTGGTCGCCATCGATCTTGTGGTCGCAGATGATGTGGCGCACCCGGTCGGCGAAAATCTCGGCGCCTCCGCCGGGAAGCGAATCCACACCTGAGGCTTTGAGTTGCTCCAGCGTCTCGCGAATGGAAAGCTTGGCGCGCTTCGACAAGTACGCGACCTCGACCATGGTGAAGGCCTTGAGATGCACCTGCGGAAAGCGCTGCTTCAGGCCGGAACAGAGATCGAGGAAATATTGAAACGGCAGATCGGGATGCAATCCGCCGACGATGTGAAATTCGGTGACCGCCTCGCTGTATCCGGAGGCGGCGGTTTCAAAGGCTTCATCGAGGGCCATGGTGTAGGCGCCGGGCGCGTCTTTCTTGCGACCGAAAGCGCAGAGGCGGCAAGCGGCGACGCAGACGTTGGTGGGATTGATGTGGCGATTCACATTGAAATACGTCTTGTCGCCATGCATGCGCTCGCGGACGTGGTTGGCCATCCAGCCCACGGCAAGAATGTCACCGGTGCGGTAGAGCGCAAGGGCGTCGTCGGCGTTGAGGCGCTGGCCGGCCATCACTTTGGCGTGAATCGACCGTAGCCGCGCGTCGTCTGTCTGAAAAATGTGCTTGAGTGACATCACCTCGATGATACCGCAGAGCGACGCGACTCTCCTATCACAAGGATTATCCGGCTCGATAACCCGCGATCGTTCCGTGCCGTGCCGTTCCGCTTGCACATTATGCTATTTATTGTCATTTTGTGCTATTAACTAGCATCGGATTCGAGGAGGCTTCCATGAACATTTCTCTGCCCCCGGAACTCGAACAGATGGTCGACAACAAGGTAAAGAGCGGACGCTACGCGTCCGCCTCGGAAGTCATCCGCGAGGGACTCCGGCTACTTGAGGAGCAGGAACAGCTCAAGCAGCTGCGCCTGGCCGAAGTGCGGCAGAAGATTGACCGGGGAATCGAACAACTGGATCGGGGGGAGGGTATTCCCGGACCTGAGGCGCGGGCGCGACTACGGCGAAGGCGAAATCCAAGGTAGCCTGTCCTGTACAATTTTCCTTCCGATGAATTGGCAAACAAAATGGTGGCTGAGTGCAGCCTGCTCGCTGGTGCTGGCTCTGGCAGCGCAGGCCGAGCCGGTCGCGTCGCTCAAGCCTACCGACTACGTCAACGATTTTGCCCACGTTCTGGATCAGAACTCGATTGCGCAGATGGACGACATCTGCCGGCAGATCGACCAGAAAGCGCATGCCAAGATCGCGGTAGTGACTATCCATTCGCTCGATGGCTCCGATATCGAAAGCTACGCGGTTAATTTATTTCAGCAGTGGGGACTCGGAACCAAATCGACCAACCGCGGTGTGCTGATTTTGTATGCCATTGACGACCATCGCGACCGCATTGAGGTTGGATACGGGCTGGAGCCCATTCTGCCCGATGGAAAAACCGGTGACTTTGCGCGGGAGGCCGTTCCGCTCATGCGCGCAGAAGCGTATAGCCAGGCGCTGCTGCTGGTCACGTCGCGCATTGCGAAGGTCATTGCCGACGATGCCGGGGTTCAGCTTACAAACTTAGAGCCCGAAGCTCCGCTCGAGCGCACTCGCCAGCCGGGCGGAGGCCTGTCGATCGGTGCGATGGTAGGGCTTGGCATCATCCTATTGCTCATTCTCTTTACGCCCTTGCGCGGGGTCTTGTGGTGGATTCTGCTTTCGGGAATGTTTGGTGGCGGAAGCCACAGTTATGGCAGCGGTTTTGGCGGCGGCGGCGGCGGATTCGGCGGAGGTGGGGGGTTTGGTGGATTCGGCGGCGGCGGAATGTCCGGTGGTGGAGGATCTAGCGGTAGCTGGTAGCGAGGACGCAAAATGGTTCCGGAGAAAACAATTAACGACTTTGTCACCCGGCTGCGAGCGGCGGCCGGGACGAACCTGGAGAGCGTGATCCTGTTTGGATCGGCAGCGGCGGGAGATTTTCATCCCGAGTTCTCGAATGTGAATCTGTTCTGTGTGGTTCGCGACAGCTCATTCGCGGCATTGCAGGCGATGGCTCCAGCCGTTAAATGGTGGGACGGGCAGAAGCAGCCGCCGCCGCTCTTTATGACGCATGACGAGGTCAAGCGCTCGGTCGATGTGTTTACCATCGAATTGATCGACATGCAGCAGCACCATCGCGTTCTTTTCGGCGAAGATGTGGTTCAAGGTTTATCGATCCCGGCCAACCTGCATGGCGTCCAGGTGGAGTATGAGCTGCGGGAAAAGCTGGCACTTCTGCGCCAGCACTTGCTGCTGGCCTCCGGCAGCGACTCGCGAATGTGGGAGTTGCTGCTACGATCGGTCTCATCGTTCGCCACGCTCTTCCGGCACGCGCTGATCGTGCTCGGTTACGGCGCGCCGGTTGGGAAGCGCGAAGCGGTCGAGGAATTGTCAAAGCAGATCGGGTTTGACGCTTCGGGTATCCTGCAGGTGCTGGACGTAAGAGAGCGCAAGTCCGACCGCAAGAAGCTTGCCGTGGCAGACGTTTTCTCGCGATATCTGGCGGCTCTGGAGCAGGTAGCTGCCGCGGTTGATAAAATGTTGGACTCGGGTAACGCAGGGTCCAGGTAAAGCGTCCGAGGCTTTTCAGGAGAGACTCATGAGCAAGACACTGATGGTGGTCGTCGTTCTCGTGGCACTAATACTGCTAATTACGCTGTTTGCTTTTGGCCAATACGTGGGCGTGAAGAACACGCTCGTCAGTAAGAACGAGGCGGTGAAGGCAGCCTGGTCGCAGGTGGATATCGTGCTGCAGCGCCGCGCCGACCTGATTCCAAACCTCGTGGAGACGGTGAAAGGCTACGCGCAGCAGGAAGTGACGGTGTTTGGCGACATCGCCAAGGCGCGCTCTGCCCTGCTATCCGCGGGCACGCCGCAAGATAAGATCGCAGCCAACGGACAGCTCGATGGAGCGATTGGCCGCCTGCTGCTGGTGGTCGAGAATTATCCTCAGTTGAAGTCCAACGAGAACTTCCTGCGCTTGCAGGACGAGCTTGCCGGCACGGAGAATCGCATTGCGGTCGAGCGCAAACGCTACAACGACGCGCTTCAGGATTACAACACGTACGTGCAGCAGTTCCCCAACAGCTTTTTCGCGGGGATCGCGGGATTCAAGCCCAACGAAGCCTACTTCCAGGCTTCACCGGCGTCGCGTGAAGTTCCGAAGGTAAACTTTTCGAGTCCGGGCGCGGCGGCTCCGCAGGCGACTCCCCAGCCTGCGCCGGCGCACTGACGGCCACGCGGAGAGCTATCCCGTCGGCGGCATCGGGCGAGGTTGAAATGTAGTGAGAGCGGGTGTGGCATTCTTTGCATCCTGAAGATGCAAAGCCGAAACGTTAGAAGGGCCGGAAGATAACGATGACGGCCAAGGTCAAAATGCAGATACCGAGGGTCACGACTGACAGCTTCTCGGTTTTCTTTACGCCCTTCCACATGCTCGGTTTCGTTTCCATGTTCGTTTCCATGATTGTGTAAGTTTGCCGCAAAGAACCGGCCTGGGCAATGGCTCGACTGTGGGTGGCACTGGGGTAACATCACCAAAGTTCCTCAGCATCGGCTGCTGGGAATTTGCCGAGGTCGTTGCTACTGGGGACCGGCCGGCAACTCCCAGCCTTCGTCCTTCATTTTGTTGTTGCTCCAGTGTTGCAACTGCTCGAAGAGGGCGGGGTCGATGACGGCGAAGCGAAGTCCGACGCGGCCCTCGCCGCCGAACCAGACGATGCGGGCCTTCGCTCGAAAAACGGTCTCACTGTCGGGCAGCGGGAAACTCACATCGAGGAGTCCGGTAAATTTCATCGGTTCCTTTAAACCGTCCAGTCCCATGCCGCCGGTGCTGAGATTTACGCCCTGCACGCACACTTCCTCACCCAGTTGATTCTTCAGGGCAACCGGAATCTGGATGCGGGCGCGGAAAAACTTCTGCTGCTCGAGGCTGATGAATCCTAGTGAATTCGCGCCGTCACCGGGATTTACATTGATGCTGTATTCCTTCAGCTTGCGGCTGAGGGTGCGGCGGGAAATGCCAAGCTGTTCGGCGGCCTGGCTGCGATGACCGCCGCTGCGCTCGAGGGCGCGGATGATCATCTGCTCTTCCATGCTGTCGAGATTGCCGACCGGCATGGAGGCCGACTGGCGCTGCGTAACCGGGTTGCCAGACATCGCGCCGGTAATCTGAGATTCCTGGATCTCGCGCTGCCTCGACTCCACGGCCACTCGGGCAATGAGGTTGCGTAGTTCGCGAACGTTGCCCGGCCAGGGGTGCGAGAGCAACGCGGTCAAAGCATCAGGAGCGAAGGAACTGCCCGGGGTTTTGAGGCTGAGGAAATGCTCGGCCAGGGCGACGATGTCCTCCGGCCGCTCCCGCAGCGGAGGAACGCGAAGCTGGAACTGGCCGAGTCGATGAAACAGATCCTCGCGAAAACGCCCGGCCTTGACTGCGGCGTCGAGATCCTGATTGGTGGCGGCCACGATGCGAACATCCACTTTGATTTTATGGTGGCCGCCGAGGCGATAGAAAGGGTATCCGTCCAGCACGCGCAACAGCTTGACTTGAGTCTGCAGCTGCAGTTCGCCGATTTCATCAAGAAAGAGCGTGCCCTTGTCCGCGAGTTCGAACAGACCTGGCTTAGACGAATCAGCACCGGTAAATGCGCCTTTCTCATAGCCGAATAGCTCGCTCTCGACCAGGTTTTCGGGAAGCGCCGCGCAGTTGATATCGACCCACGGCCGGCTGCTGCGGTGCGAGGATTTGTGTATGGTGCGGGCGATGAGCTCTTTGCCGGTCCCAGTTTCGCCGGTAATCAGCACACTCTCGGTGTGGCCGGCCACGCGATCCACCATGCGCATGAACCGGTGCATGATGGGACTGGCGAGGATAAGGTTGGTGCCATCAATTTCGCGGGAGGTGGTGTGCGCGGGCTCGTCATCGTCCGCTGCTTGGGCTTTGACAGGAACGGCGCGCGGGTTTGCTTTCTCGTCCGCCACGGTGAGAATGGCAACCATCCCCGCGGGCACGGACTTGCCCTCCCGCAATAACGTGACCGACAGCTCCACTGCGAAATCCTTCCCGGACTTGGTCCTGGTGCGGTGCGAAGACCGATGCTGCCCGGATTCCAGCACCGCGTCCAATATGGTCTTCTGCAGTTGACGCTGCTCGCCGTCCTGGCCTGCGATAAGCGCTGCAAGAGCTTGTCCCAGGATTTCCGCGGGGCTGAGGCCCAAGATATTCAGGGCGGCATCATTCCAGCCGCTGATGTTGCCTTCCAGATCGGCAGATAAGACTGCAATTCCTTTTGCGGCTGCGGCGTCAGAAACAGTTGGACGCAAGGTTGCGGAACCGGGACGGCTCGCGTCGGAGCCGGCGGCCGGCGGCCTTGAGGCCTGCGGATTGAGTTTTGGTGGTGTCATCCCGCGCGTTTGGAGTTGATCTTGACACAGAGAAACGCAGGTTGGAGAAAGTATGCCTCTTGGGTGCGTAACGAAAGTAATTGGTTACTGGTAACCAGGCCGAGACGATCCGTTCACGGCGACAGCCAAACAGGGAAACTGTCGCTCTCTGGAGTTACGTCGGTAAGCTACTTAAAACCCTCTAATAACAATACGATTTCAACTGAACAGGCTACGACCGGAGGTGTGCGCGGGGAATAACTTTCCCATGCCACGGGCGAAGTCTGTCGCCTCCCCTCAGAAGTGACGACGCAATGTCGACTCAGACGAAGCTATTTGTCGGGATCACGGTCTCGCTGGGGCTGGTGGTGCTGTGCTCCGCACTCTGGCACTGGCAGTCGGCTGACTTGGCGCGATTTGTCTGTTATCTGGCTGTGGCCGTCCTGGCTTCGGGTCTGAAGGTGCAACTGCCGGGCATCGACGGCACGATGTCGGTGAATTTCCTTTTCATCCTTCTCGGTGTGATGGAGCTAAGCCTGCCCGAGACGCTGCTCATTGGTTGCACGGCCACTCTGGTGCAGAGCGTCTGGAATGCGCGGAACCGGTTGGATCCGGTCAAGGTCCTGTTCAACGTTTTCGGAATGATGGCGAATGCCAGCGCGCTTTGCTACCTGAGCTATCACTGGCTGGGGCCACGTGTAGGCGGCAATAAACCCTTACTGCTGCTGGTGGCGGCCTTGGTTTTCTTCCTCGCGAACACGCTACCGGTTTCCATAATCATTGCACTGACCGAAAACAAATCAAGCCGCAAGGTATGGTCCGAGTGCTACTTCTGGTCGTTCCCGTACTACCTGGTGGGAGCGGCCGCGGTGGGATTGGTGGGAATCGTCAACCGGCGCGCGGGTTGGCAGACATCGTTGCTGGTACTGCCGGTAATTTATTGGGTGTACCGCTCCTACCGCCTCTATCTGGGAAGGCTGGAAGCGGAGAAAGAGCGGGTAGAAGTTGAGAAGCAGCACGTGGAGCAGATTGCTTCGCTGAACATGCGGACCATCGAGGCTTTGGCCCTGGCCATCGAGGCCAAGGACCATACCACGCATACGCACCTGCAGCGGGTTCGGACTTATGCAGTGGAGATCGCCAAAGAGATCGGTCTGTCAACGGACGAGATTGAAGCGCTACGGGCCGCGGCGCTGCTGCATGACATTGGCAAACTCGCCGTGCCGGAGCACATTATCAACAAACCGGGCAGGCTGACTCCGGAAGAGTTCGAGAAGATGAAGGTGCATCCGCTGGTGGGCGCGGAAATCCTGGATCGCGTCGCCTTCCCCTATCCTGTAGCTCCCATCGTGCGCTCGCATCACGAAAGATGGGATGGGTCCGGGTACCCCGCGGGACTTGCGGGCGAAGGAATCCCCATCGGAGCGCGGATTCTGGCCGTGGTGGATTGCCTCGACGCTCTGGCCTCAGACCGGCAGTATCGCCCGGCCATGCCGCTGGATCGAGCCATGGAAAGGGTGAAAGAACGAGCCGGAACCTGGTTCGACCCTAAGATTGTCGAGGTTCTGGAACGGCGCTACGTGGAACTGGAACACATCGCTCAAACGCATGAAGACGGCTTCGTTCCCTGCGGTTTCTCGAAGGGACTGCGCGTGGAGCGTGGCCTGGCTCCGGCCACGGGATTCGAAAAATGGGCGGACAACTCGCAGAACGACACCGACTTCCTGACCTCGATCGCATCGGCCCGGCAGGAAGCGCAAGCCATGTTCGAGTTGAGCCAGGATCTGGGCAACTCGCTGAGTCTGAGTGAAACCCTTTCGGTACTGTCGATGCGGCTGCGCAAGCTGATTCCCTACGATTCCATCGCCGTATTCGTGAACCGCAACGGCTGGCTGCTGCCAGAACTAGTGAGCGGCGAGAACTTTCGCGTGCTCTCTTCGCTGAAGGTCCGGGTGGGCGAGGGCTTGTGCGGGTGGGTAGCTGAAAATTGCAAGCCCATCATCAACGGCAATCCGCTGGTGGAAACGGGATACGTCGCCGACCCGGAAAAAGGCGCCGTGATGGCTTCGGCGCTGGCGGTTCCGTTGCAGGGATTGAATGGCGTGGTGGGCGTGCTGGCCATGTACCACTCCGCCCAGGACGCTTTTACCCCTGACCACTTGCGGATACTGCTGGCCGTGGCGTCGAAAGTGGCGCTTTCGGTGGAGAACGCTCTCAAGTATCAGCAGGCGGAAAGTTCAGCCACCACTGACTTCCTGACCGGCCTGCCCAATGCGCGTTCGCTGTTTGTGCATCTGGCGCAGGAAGTGGCACGGTGCCGGCGCATGAAGACTTCGCTCGCGGTGATGGTCTGCGATATAGACGGGCTGAAGAAGATCAATGATTCCTTCGGGCATCTCGAAGGAGACAAACTGTTGCGCGAGTTCAGCGCCCGGCTACGGGATGCCTGCCGCGGTTACGATTACGTCGCCCGCATGGGCGGCGACGAGTTTGTTGTAACTGCTCCCGGACTCACTCCGGAAGCTGCCGAGGAAAAGACAATTCGCCTGAACCAGGCGGCCGTCGAAGCGGGACGTCACACCTGCGGGCGGGATGTCACCACGCTAAGCGTAGGAACTTCCTTCTGTCCGGAAGACGGCTACGACGTGGAGGCGCTGCTCGCCGAAGCCGACCGCCGCATGTACTCCGTGAAGCAGATCCACCACGCGGAAGGTGCCGCCAGCAAGAAGGATGAGCTGGCGCAAGGCGCAGCCGGAGAATAAATGCGACGACTGCGATGGAAGATCGCCGGACGTGCGCTGGCTCTGCTGGCGACCGTTCTTCTCGGGGGACTGCTGTCCGCCACGCTGGTGCGGCTTGCGCCGGGCTTCGATGCGGATGAGCGGGAACTGGATCCGCACCTGAACGCGCAGAGCGTGCAGGCGTTGCACGACGCCAGGCAGCAGGACCACAACATCTTCCGGTTTTATTTCTCTTATATGAAGCGAGCCGCAAACGGCGACCTGGGAACCTCGCTCGCGCTAGGACAACCCATACGCACGCTGCTGCGCGATCGTGCACCGCTCACTCTGCGGTTGCTGACCATCGGGCTTGGACTGGCGTGGACGCTGACTCTGACCCTGGCGTTGAGCGCGGCCTGGCTGCGGCTTTCGGTTTACGACACGCTGACGACGGTGGTAAGCGGAACATTTCTTTGCATGCCGGCCGCGGTGCTGGCATTGCTCTCGGTGCTGTGGAATGTACCCGGCGCATTGGCGATTGCGCTGATCGTGTTTCCTCATACCTACCGTTACACGCGAAATCTGCTGGTGAAGGCTTATTCCCGGCCTCACATCATCACCGCAAGAGCCAAGGGACTGGGCGAGGCTCGCATCCTTTTCTGGCATGTGGTGCCGGTGGTGACGCCGCAGTTGCTGGCCGTGGCCGGAGTTTCAGTGAGCATGGCGATCGGGGCTGCGATTCCAGTCGAAGCTCTATGCGGGTTGGCTGGCATTGGGCAGCTCGCGTGGCAGGCGGCACTGGCGCGTGATCTCCCGCTGCTGGTAAACATCACGATCCTGGTGACGCTGGTAACCTTGCTGGCCAATTCCGGGGCAGATGTAATCGGTTATGCGGCCCGGAGGCAGGAAGCATGAGCCTCTGGCAGAAAGTCGCGTGTCTGGTTTTGGTTCTGGTCGTCGGCGCGTCGCTGGCGGCGAACTGGCTGGCTCCTGGGGGATATGCCAAACAGTACCGCGAGGTGACGGATGCGCCTCCATCGCGCGCGCACTGGCTGGGAACCGACGAGATTGGGCGCGACCGGTTTGCGCGCGTGCTCTACGGAACCCGAATCTCGCTGCTTCTGGCTCCGGCCGCGGCCCTGCTTTCCACGCTGATGGCAGCATTGATCGGCGGGCTGGCGGGATATCTGGGCGGCGCCTGGGCGCGAACGGCAATGGCAGTAACCGATTTATTTCTTTCGCTGCCCTGGTTATTCCTGCTGATCACGGCGCGGGCTCTGATGCCGCTGAATGTGTCGCCACTGGTCTCGGTGATGGTGACGTTTCTGCTGCTGGGGCTTCTGGGTTGGACGACGGCCGCACGAGTGCTGTGCACCACCGCGGGATCGCTGCGCACGTCCGATTTTCTTCGGCAGGCGCGAGCCGCAGGCATTCCGGGGCGACGGCTGTTTTGGATGCATGTGGTTCCGAATTTGAAGCCGGTGCTCTACGCGCAGTTTTGGATTTCGATTCCGGTCTTCATCTTGAGTGAGGCCAATCTGGGGATCCTTGGCTTGGGCGTGGCCGAGCCCATGCCTTCATGGGGAAGTTTGCTGAAAGAGTTGGAGGGGCTGGTTTCGGTGGGCGAAGAGCCGTGGAAGTTCGTACCGTTGATTTTGCTGGTGGTGGTAGTGACGTCGTTTCAGCTTTTGCTTTCCCGGCAGGAGGAGTTGGCCGCATGAAGCGCCACGTGAATATGTCGAAACAAATAGCAGTTCCCTGCGGGAAGGCGATCGGCGTTGCGATGCTCTGTGTATTGTCCTTACTAGGGCAAGCTCTGGCTCAAGGCGGCGAACTGAGGTTTTGCCTGCGCTCGGAGCCGAAAACGTTTGATCCCTTGAAAGTGGAAGACGACGCATCCGGCGCGATCCGTTATTTGACGGGCGGCGTGCTGGTGCGGGTGAATCGCCAGACTCAAGAGCTTCAGCCTGAGTTGGCGCTCTCGTGGAAAGTGTCGAAAGATGGACGGCAGATCTCATTCCGCTTGCGCAGCGGCGTCTCGTTCTCCGATGGCACGCCGTTTTCCGCCGAGGACGTGGCTTACACCGTCCAGCGATTGATGGACCCGGCATTGCATTCCGCGACCGGTGACGCTTTTCGTTCAGGCACCGGCAGCGTCGAAACCAAGGTGGTTTCTCCCACTCAGATTTCGATCCTGTTTCCGGCTCAGGTGACCGGACTGGACCGTCTGTTCGATCAGGTTGCGATTCTTTCCCAGCACTCACCGAAAAAAGAAATGGCTGTACTAGGACCATTCATGGTCGCCGACTACAAGCCTGGGTCTTCGGTACTTCTGAAACGCAATCCCAATTATTGGAAGACCGACGAGCAAGGGCACAAACTGCCTTATCTGGATTCGATACAGCTGGATATCCAGTCCAACCGCGATGTAGAGCTACTGCGCTTCAAGCGAGGCGAACTGGACCTGATCAACTCTCTCGACAGTGAATATTTCGACAAGCTGGCTGCGACTTCGCCGCAACTGGTTCACGATGCGGGACCGTCGCTCGACAGCGAGCAACTGTGGTTCAATGAGGTCGCGAAGTCGCCGATTCCGGCTTACAAGAAGAACTGGTTCCGCTCGGCGAGCTTCCGGCGTGCAATTTCGGAAGCGATCAACCGGGACGACCTGAGCCGCGTTGTCTACCACGGCCACGCCCAGCCCGCCGTAGGACCGTTTTCTCCGGCGAACAAGTTCTGGTTTAACGACAAGCTCAAGCCCCAGATCTACAGCCCCGATGCGGCCTTGAAGGAACTCGCGGCCGATGGCTTCCGCATGGACAACGGAACTCTCAAGGATAGAGACGGCAACGAAGTTGTGTTTTCCATCATCACCAACGCCGGCAACAAGGCGCGGGAACGCATGGCAGTGCTCATTCAGGAAGACCTGCAAAAAATCGGCGTGCACGTAAACGTGGTAACGCTCGACTTCCCTTCCCTGATCGAGCGCATAACGCAAACTTTTGACTATGAGGCCATCATCCTCGGCCTGACCAATGTTGATCTGGATCCGAACGGTGAGATGAATGTCTGGCTGAGTTCTTCGGAAAATCATCAGTGGAACCCGCAGCAGAAGACTCCAGAGACTCAATGGGAAGCGGAGATTGATCGCCTGATGCGGGCGCAAGCCTCTACCAGCGATGCGAAAAAGAGGAAGGAAGCGTTCGACCGCGTCCAGGAAATCATAGTTGAGCAGGAACCATTTATTTTCCTGATCAACAAGAACGCTCTTTCCGCGGTTTCAGCGGCAGTGCAAGGCGCAAATCCCGTGATTCTGTCTCCGGAAACCTACTGGAATGCGGAACGGCTTACGGTGTCAGGTAAGTAGTCGAACTTTTTCGCCACGGATTTACACGGATTCACACGGATCTGAAAACCTAAGAATTATTAAGGCAAAACCAGCATGTCGTCCGATTCGCAAAACCGGATTCTTCTGTCGGCGCACTTTTCCGTGCGGTATGCGGACAAGCCCCCGGTTTTACGCGACGTGCAGTTGGAAATCCAGCGCGGCGAAGTACTGGGGCTGGTGGGACAAAGCGGCTCGGGCAAGAGCACCTTGGCCATGGCGATCCTCGGACTTCTCGACAAAAAGCGCTCCCATGCCGAAGGCGCGATCACATTTCAGGATTCCAATCTTTTACAACTTTCGGAACGGGAACTGCGCGCGCTCCGGGGCCGGGCGCTTGCGCTGGTTTTGCAAAGTCCCTTGTCTTCCCTAAATCCCGCGCTCAAGATCCGTACCCAGCTCAAGGAAGCATGGCGGGCGCATGCCTCCGGCACCAGCGCGGACTGCATGAACGCCATCCGCGCCTCCCTGCAAAGCGTTTCCCTGCCCGCCGACGATGCGTTCTTGCGCAAATACCCTTCGCAGATGAGCGTCGGGCAAGCGCAGCGAGTGCTGATTGCCATGGCCGTGATGCACCGTCCCGCGCTGCTCATCGCCGATGAAGCTACCAGCGCTCTCGATGTAATTACGCAATCCGAGATCCTGGCGCTGTTTCGCCAGCTGAACTGCTCCACCGGCATGGCTATCCTTTATATCTCCCATGATCTTGCTTCAGTGGCCGGAATCTGCGACCGCATCGCCATCCTTCATCAGGGCGAGATCGTAGAGTCTGGAGTAACCGGGCAGATCTTTGCGAGTCCGCAACACGAATACACGCAGCGGTTAATGGCGGCGATGCCGCGAGTGCTGCCTGCCAGCGCGCAACTGCAAACGAAAACTGCTGCCGCGCAATAATATCTTCCTTCGCAAGCGGCTTCGCTCGCGACAAACTGATGTGCAGGACTCAAAGAACACTCTGCTATGGAAATCAGCTTGGGCGCAGGTCGCAGCTGAGCCCTCCGAACGCCCCCACGGACGAATGTAGGTTCCTGCTTAGGGCCTGCCGTTGGGTACTTAGGTAAGTTTGTTGGCGGGACAAACTGTCCCACGCCCCCCATGGCAGGACAGAGTGGCCCAATTCTTCACCCGCCACCGCTTTTATCTCCAACAATAACCATCACTTACAAGCATCCAATTGGCATCACCCGTGCACAACAGGCAGTGGGTCTTAGCAGAATTTTGCTCCAACATTCGTTCGCCCCCCAACTAGGAAGGGTGATACATATGTCGTACACACTGAAACCCAAGAGCCCCAGCCGAGGCCAGCGTCATAGTGCGGCCTGGGGAAAACGCTTGAGCATGGTGGTACTGCTCCTGATTGCGGAGGCTGCCTTCGCCCAAGACTGGGCAGGCAGTCCGAAGCCGGTCGGCAAGTTCGCCGCCGATCTCGCCCCTATAGTGGCGCGAGGCCGTCAGAGTGCAGCGGCTGCCAACGAGACTGTGAAGGTCATCGTGCAGTACAAGCAAGTTCCACGCGCCGCGCAAGAGACGCGAGCGCAGGGCCTTGGCGGTCATCTGAACCATAGGCTGGGCGTGGTCAAGGGCATCGCGCTCACCATTCCAGTAAAAGCGCTGGCCGCCTTGGAAGCCGACCCTGAGGTCGCATCCATCAGTGTCGACCATCCGACGAAGGAACTGGATGACATCACGGACGTGGCTACCGGCATGCCCTCTGCCTGGAACGCTGGCTACAACGGCGCTGGGATCGGCGTGGCCGTGATCGACAGCGGCATTAACGACAGTCATCCCGACCTGAAGGATTCCACCCAGTCTTATTCGCGCGTGGTCTATCGCCAGGATTTCACGGGCACCGCCAACTCCAACTCGAGTGGAGCGAAGTATGACCTGTACGGTCACGGTACCCACGTCGCCGGAATCATTGGCGGTAACGGCTACCTCTCCGGCGGAACTTACGTCGGCGTCGCACCCGGCGTAAACCTCGTGGACCTTCGCGCGCTGGATCTTAACGGCTCCGGCACCGACAGCACCGTGATTGCAGCCATCCAGGAAGCCATTGCGCTACAGAGCACTTACAACATCCGCGTGATCAACCTTTCGCTGGGACGCGGCATCTTCGTCAGCTACACGCAGGATCCCCTCTGCCAGGCCGTGGAAGCGGCATGGCAATCCGGGATTTTGGTGGTGGTGGCGGCCGGCAACTACGGACGCGTCAGTGCCAACGGGAGCGACGGATTTGGAACCATCACGGCTCCGGGCAATGACCCCTTCGTGCTCACCGTGGGCGCAATGAAAAGCAATGGGTCGTCCTCGCCGTCGGCCGAAACTCTGGCGAGCTACAGTTCGAAGGGTCCCACCACTTATGATCATGTGGTGAAACCCGACATGGTGGCCCCGGGCAACGACATCGTCTCGTTGGTCGCGCCTGGCGCAACCCTGGAAACCGAGTATCCGGGGGAACTGGTCACTGGCAACGACGGAAACGCCGATTACTTCACGCTGAGCGGCACCAGTATGGCAACGCCGGTCGTGGCTGGAGCCGCTGCTCTGCTTCTGCAACAGAACAGCGCATTGACTCCAGACCAGATCAAGGCGCGCCTGATGAAAGACACGTACAAGACATTCCCAACCTCCACCGTCGCGGTTGTTCCGCACCTGAACCAGACCTTCACCGACTTCTACGACACGCTTTCCGTAGGTTCGGGGCTGGTCGATATGCAGAACGCGCTGGTCGACACGAACGTCGCTCCCGCTACCGTGGGCGCGGCACTGTCGCCGTCGCTGTCCTTCAACCCCGCTACTGGCGTAGTTTCTCTGGTTGAAGGAAACGGCACCGTCGCTGCGGGCTCAGTGGTTTGGGGCTCTTCGGTGGTGTGGGGAGCGTCGGTTGTTTGGGGTGCAAACGTAAACGGTTCTTCCGTGGTTTGGGGCGCCGCGTTGCCCTGGAATGACGACCTCCTGGCCGCCTTTAGCGTGGTTTGGGGTTCGAGCACGGGCACGGGCACGCAAGCCACCAGCGTCATCTGGGGTGCGGCCGTGTCGACCGCGGATGGTGCGTTCTCAGATGCTGGAGACGACGAGCAGTAGCCGTGTGCAACAGAACCAGAGAAAGGAGACGACGATGAAACCCAATACACGGCTAACGAAAATGTTCATCGGTGGGATGGCGCTGGCAGCGATGGCAGGCACCGGATACGCAAGCTTCGCCAGCCACGCCCTGCATCCGGCCTTTGCCCTGGCGATACTGGCACTGGCCGCAGCGACCTCGCGGATGAAGATTAAACTGCCCGGCATTGACGGCAACATGTCAGTGAACCTGCCGTTCCTGCTGATGGCAGTGGTGAACCTGAGTGCGCTCGAAGCGGTGCTGATCGCAAGCGTATCCACGGTGGTACAGTGCTGGCCTAAGCCGGAGAGCAAGTTCAGACCGGAGCAAATGCTGTTCAACGTCAGCATGATGGCATTCGCAACCAGTATGGCGAACCTGATCTGGAACGCTGGCTGGCTGGGAAGGACGGCATGGGCCTCGGAACCACTGATGCTGGCCTCGGCAACCGCTGCCTTCTTCCTGGGGCAGACGGCACCGGTGGCAGGCATCATTAAACTGGCCGAAGGCACCGCCATGCGGCGCGTCTGGCTGGGCATCGTGCAACTGTCATTCCCCTACTATGTGCTGAGTGCGGGGATGACCTCACTGGTGAATATGGTGAGCCACCATTGGGGCTGGCAAGCCGCGTTGGTGGTGTTTCCCGTAATGTACGGGATCTACCACTCGTTCCGGCTGTACTTTGGACAAGCGGCGGAAGCACTGCGCACGGCGCCGCTGGCAAGAGCTGCCAGCGCTGGCATGTAGGAAAAATATTCTGTAGTGATTAGAGACTAAGGTGGCGTTCCGGAGATCGACCGGAATGCCACCTCTTTTTTCTTGCGCTTTATCGCCAACGTGCATCGACCGGTTTCTTCCCCGAGTGCAAGATTGATCTCATCCAGCCTCCGCTCCTCCAAAGACTAAAGAAGAAGACGAAGACCCGCGTTCTCTCGTTCCGCCTCGCTCCTTCATCCCGACAAGAATTGTACAAATTCATGACAATCCTCTGACAACATCGGCGAACACGAGAGCCTAGGATTGCCGAGTTCTTGGGGGCTGAGGGATTAGTGCCCACTCCAAGAAATCTCGGACACTGATCCGCCCCTCACTCGCAATTGGCTAATTAAGGAGAAGAATCGCATGCAACGCCTTTTCGTCCGTACTCCCGTTCTTCCTGCCCTTCTCGGGCTCGTGCTGGTGCTGCTTACCGGCTCTGCCATGGCACAGTACCAAGCCACCTTGCTGGTTTCGGATCTCTCCGGCAAGACGATGCACACGGATCCGTTGTTGAAAAATCCCTGGGGACTGGCTTACGCCCCAGGTGGGGCATTCTGGGTGAGTGATGAGGCCAGCGGCTGGTCCACCCTCTACAATGGCAAGGGCGACCCGCAAAGCCTGCAGGTGGTTGTTCCTCCCGCCAGCGGCGGATGGCAGGGATCGCCCACCGGCATTGTCTACAACGGCTCCACGGAATTCCAGATCGACTCCTGGACTTCGGTCTTCCTGTTCGCCACTCTCGATGGAACCATCAGCGGTTGGTCGGGATTCAATCCGAGCGCGGCACTGATCGCAGTCACCAACCCCGGCGCGTCCTACACTGGACTGGCCATCACCAGCAAGTCGTCGGGCAATTCTATTTTCGCCGCCGACTTCGCCAACGACAAAGTGGATATCTACGACGGAACCTTCACCTGGACGGGTTCTTTTACCGATCCTACGATCCCGCCGGGCTTCGCTCCCTTCGGAATCCAGGACCTCGCCGGACGAGTCTATGTTGCCTTCGCGGCCACCTCCGGCGGACCGGGCGGCTACATTGACGTATTCGAAGAAGACGGCACGTTCGTGAAGCGTCTTTCCCAAGGCAAGCCGCTGAACCAGCCCTGGGGCTTGGCCAAGGCTCCGGATAATTTCGGGCCGCTCAGCAATACGCTGCTGGTCTCGAACAACGTAGGCGCCGGCACCGTCAACGGCTTCAATCCAACCTCCGGAAAGTTTGTCGGTACGGTCAGGGATACTGCCGGCGACCCAATCATCATCAACGGAATCTGGGGAATCGAGTTCGGAGGCGGAACCGCAGCCAACGGCCTGAGAAACCAGCTTTTTTTCACGGCCGGTCCTCAGGACACCGATGGCTTCTTCGGCGTGATCGTTCTAAAGTGAGCACCATGGCTCCTAAACCCGATTGAGACAGGTGAAGCAAAGGCCGCCCGCAATGGCGGCCTTTGTGCTCGTTTTCGGAACTGCGGATTTTAAGTCCGCTGCGTCTGCCAATTTCGCCATCCCGGCAGGTCTCTATAAGCCGCGCAAAACGGGAGACTTAACCGGATTTACGAGGTTTACTCCGAGACTCGTAATCGCGGCGGTGGCCGTTTTAGTGGCTCTTGGTTTTCGGCCGGTTTCAGAAGGCCGATGGGAAGAGGTTACTACATCTTTCCTCTTGGTTCTCGGCGCGAACGCCCCGAGTTTTCTCACCGCATCGAGCTTGTGCTCCGGCGCCAGGTGCGCGTAGCGCATCGTCATCTGAATTGTCTTGTGCCCCATCAACTCGGCGACGGTGCGAATGTCCACGCCCTGCATGACCAGGCGACTTGCAAACGAATGCCGAAGGGCATGCCAAGAGAAGTTCTCTAGTTTCGCCCCCGAGACCGCATCAGGAAACCATTCACGAGGCGAGATAACCCTCTCTCCGCGCTCGGCTCCGTGGCCCGACGCCCGGAGGAATACATAGCTCCCTGCCCTCTTTTTCTCTAGCAGCCGCAGCGCGGCCAGGGCCGCATCATTTAACGGGATGTGTCGGCCTTCCCCGGTCTTGCTGGTGGCGACGGTCAGAATCCCGTTCTCAAAATCTACATGGTCCCATTCGAGGCCATACTGCTCCGACAATCGCATCCCGGTATTGAGTGCAATATCGAGATCGGGCATACGCTCGGAGCAGTCACGCCGGATGACGGCGCGCAATGTCTTCTCTTCATCAGTGCGCAGGAACCGGACCCGGCCATTGTTCTCCTTCTTCATACGCAGCAACCGGGCCGGGTTGGCGGTAATCTTCCGATTTTCCTCCGCCAGCCGATACATCAGTTTCAGCAGAGCGCGGTACCGGTTCCGGGTCGCGGGTGAAACCTCCCGCGCGTCCAGATACTTCTCAAACTGCTGCGGCGTGATGGTCTCGGCCACATCATCTTTGAACTGCTCCATGAGCTTTGCCGTTCGGTACCGGTCGTCGGCGTAACTTTTCTTATTGGCCTTGGAGTATTCGAGGACATCATCCACCAATTCGGAGAACCTGACCGCACGCTGCATGCGCACCGAGGCCGGGAGTTTCTTGCCCTCCCAAGCCTGGTTCTTGCGGTGTTGATACATCTTGATTGCGTTGCTCTTGGTGCCGATGCGCTCCCGGCGTCGCACCCGGGAAGCGTCGAAGTAGTTTATCCAGAAAATTCCGCTGCCCGGAGGCTTTTCAAAAACCCCCCGAGGATTCTTAGGTTTGTCCTGTTCCTTAGTTCTTGGCATCGACTGCTCCCTTTTTAAGTTGCTTGGCAATCCACCGCACTCCCCGTTTCCCCGGAATCTTTGCCAGGTCCTTCCTAGCCAATTTGAATACCCTTTTCGCCAGACTTCGGCGATCCGCGTCACTTGCGATCCTTCTTTGCTTCGCCGGCATCAGTCCCAGCGCCTGACCTACGATCTCTAAACATCTCTTGTCGTGGTCTTTCTTCCTCCTTTTATGCCCTAGCAAGTCTCGGGTCGAGGCGTTACACACCGCGCAGTAACGGGGTTGCCGTCCGGCTCTTTTCGGAAATGAGACCGCCGCATACCGCTGGCAGCCTGGTGTCGCACACTCGCGGTAATCAATCCCGTTCATCCGGCCATAAGTCAGTGCTATCCAAATCACGTCCAGTGGATGGTAAATTTCGTCCCGGTCTGCTTTTTCGGGCGGTGTCCGCATCGCCCTCTCCACCAGTTCCGTTGGGTATCGCTCAGCAATCTGCAACCACTCGCCGGGATTCCGCGCTCGCGCCAGGTCGCGCGTCATATCGCGATACGTCCGCCACTCGCGAAGGACGGACTCCATTCTTCGGGCCGGCCAAGTAGTGTCGGAAAGGAATTTCGCATTCCTCCCCGCCCGAAAAAGTTTCATAAACTCGCGCCACTCCTCCTCGGTATCCGACGAACGCACGCCGAGCAAGAGCATGAGCAGCGCATGGGCTTCCTCTACCCAACCACGGTCGAACAGGGCGCCGGGGCGGTCAAGGTATTCGATAATTGCTCTTTCGTTCTCGTCCATAAAACGTTCCTCGTAATTATACGTTACGCGGACTACTTTAGTCTAGGATTCGTCTCGGAGGGAAATTAACTCGTGCCGATTCCTGAGAGTTCGACCAAAGCAAAGAGGGTCGTCGCCCGCGCCGCGCCGGAGGCCGAATATCTGACGCTCGATGAAGCCGCAATCGAGATGCGGTGCTGCCGCAAAAGCCTGGAGAACTGGGCATTGCGAGGGGAACTGCATTTGATTCGCCCCGGACGCAAGGTACTGGTTTCGCGAGAAGAGATTCGTAGATTCATGCGCAAGAAGACACAGTAGATTTCGCG